>JGI24140J50213_10000912_pt1 | contig 13450 bp, 13 predicted proteins | sample BarGraIncu00222A_FD_50213 | JGI IMG/M metagenome (IMG submission 50213)
TACCGGCGGAGCATCGGGCATTGGTGCGGCGGTCGCCGAATTGCTGGCGCGGGAAGGGGCCTCGGTCGCGGTCACCGATATCGATGAACTCGGAGGACCCGAGATCGTCGCCGGGATCAGGAAAGCCGGCGGCGAGGCGATCTTCCTGCCGCAGGACGTGACCAGCGAGGCGCGCTGGATCGAAGTCGTGGCCGAAGTCGAGAAGCGTTATGGCCGGCTGGACATTCTGGTTTCGAATGCCGGGATCGGAATAGCCGTGCCGTCGATAACAGATATGACGCTGGAGGATTGGCGGCGGCAAAACGCGATCAATCTGGACGGGGTATTCCTCTCGGTGAAGCATTGCCTGCCGGCGATGCGCAGGAGCGGCGGCGGCTCGATCATCATGATGTCGTCGCTGGCGGGCCTGCGCGGCGCGCCCGGACTGTCCGCCTATAGCGCGAGCAAAGGCGGCGTCCGGCTGTTCGCCAAGTCGATCGCGATGGAATGCGCATCGGCAGGCGACGGCATTCGGGTCAACTCGGTGCATCCCGGCATTATCGACACGCCGATATGGGGCAAAATTCCAACGGGAGCCGCGGGGCGGGGACAGAACGCGCCGATCGATCCCGAAGAGCGCGCAAAACTGGCCGCTCCACTCGGTCGCGCCGGCCACGCCTCGGAAATCGCCAGCGGCGTACTGTATCTGGCGTCCGATGCATCAAGCTACGTGACCGGGACGGAACTGGTCATCGATGGCGGCATGAACGCGGGCGGCGTCGCGCGCCGACCCGCTGGCTCCTCGCAATGACCTTGAACTAACCGCCTTGTCGCAACCGCGCCAGCACCTTCAATCCGCCGTAGCCGTCCGCAGGCAACAACCCCATCTTGGTCTGATAGTCCTTTATCGCCTGCATGGTGTCGTTGCCGACGCGGCCGTCATTGCCGCCGGTATCGAAGCCGGCTTTTGTCAGGCGGGTCTGCATTTCCTGCACTTCGGCGAGCGTCAGCGCGCGTTCCGAACCGGGGAACGGCTGGATGAACGGCGGCGCGCCCAGGATGCGGTCGCCGAGATGGCAGATCGCCAGCGCATAGTTCATCGAGGGATTGTAGCTGCGCACGGCGTAGAAATTCGGCCCGAGCAGAAAGGCCGGGCCGCCTTGCACCGGCACCCACATCTGCGCGCTGGCGTTCGGTTGCGAGAACGCCTGGCCGTCGGCGCGCGAAACGCCGGCGCTGGCCCAGGCCGCATAGGTCCGGCTGCCGCTCGACGATGCGCCGGACGCGCGGACTTCATAACCCCAATGTTCGCCGCGATGATATTTGCCGCGATTGACCAGATATCGCGCCGTGGAGCCCAGCGCATCATCGGGCTTGCCGAACGGCGATACCCGGCCGTCTCCGTCGTAATCCATTCCGACATTCAGCCAGACCTCCGGCATCCATTGGGTATGCCCCATCGCGCCGGCCCACGATCCCCGCATCTCCTCAGGCGTGCTCCAGCCGCGATCGACGATTTTCAGCGCATTGATCAGCTCGGCTTCCCAATAGGCGCGGCGGCGCGGCTCGTTCCAGGCCAGCGCCGCCAGCGAGGGAAATACCGGCCGCATGTGGTTTTGCTGCACCAGGGGATCGCCGTAAGCGGATTCGACTCCCCACAGCGCCAGCAACGTGCCGCGCTCGACGCCGAAATCATGTTCAATCCGTGCGAACACCGCTTCGTTCTTCCGCAGGGCTTCCTTGCCGGCGATGATGCGCCAGTCCGAGACGCGGCGATTGATGTATTGCCAGATCTGCTCGTTGAACTCGGGCTGGTGCTGCATCTGCTTGAACACGGTCATGTCCGGTTCGATGTGGCCCATCACCCGTGTGTAGGTCGCGTCCGAAACGCCTTTCGCCAACGCATGCGCGCGAAAGCGGTCGCGCCATTGATCGAAGCCGGGCGGCGCGGTGGCAAACGCCGCGGCGGGGGATGCGAGCAGGGTGCCGGCGCCGAGGCCGAATCGCAGCAGCGCGCGGCGAGTTGGCGTTTTCAGAGAATCAGGCTGTTTCATCGGCTCATTCTAACGCGCGTGGTCGGTCGCGGCAGGCAAAAGTCATTGCCCCGCCCACAACTAGTCATCCTGCTGCAGGTCTGCGGCAATTTTGGACAGCCAGCGCCGGACTGTCGCTTGCGCCTTCGGGGCCAGCCCGGCCTGCAGCCGGCGCTCCAGGGTTCTGCCGCGCGCCCGGCATTTGCCGAGCAGCGCCTGTCCGCGCCGGGTCAGCGTCCACTGCAGCACCCGGCCGTGCACCGGGTGCGGCTTTTTCCGGATCGCGCCGTCGCGTTCCAGATTGCGGATGATGACGCCGACGGTCTGCGGGGTCAGCAGCGCCACCCGGGCGAGATCGGCGCCGGACAAGCCCGGATAAGCCTTCAGCATGGTGAGCGCGGCGAATTGCGGCGGCGTTACGCCGAGGTCGGCCAGCGCCCGTTCCAGCGTCAGCCGCGTCGCGGCCTGGGCCTGACGCAGCAAGTAGGCGAGGTAGCCTTTTTCGCCGCGCTTGCCCTTACCCGGGGGCGGCGGCCGAACGCCGGCCAGCGCCGGATTTTGAGTGATTTTTTTCGAGCTTCGGCCCGGGTTTTTTCCGCGGCCCGGTTTTCGCCGTTTTGGCGTTTTTTGGGGCGCGCGAGATTTTACCGGAGTTGCATTCTTGCGATTCATATCAGTACTCTTATAATATATCAGGGTACTTATATCATAAGGTAATGACAAATGTCACATGCCAGAAGCGAACAGAGAGATTTCAAAGCATTGGCGCCCGACGTCAGCGATATTGTTCTCGCATTGAGCCATGCCGCGGCAAAGGCCGGCATCGACAAACAGCTTCTTGAACTGATCAAGCTGCGCGCGTCCCAAATCAACGGCTGCGCTTTCTGCGTGCAATTTCACATCCTGCAGGGCGAGCGCCTCGGCATTGCCGCCGACAAGCTCAACCTTGTCGTGGTGTGGCGCGAGGTGGCTTTGTTTTCTGCGCGGGAGCGTGCGGCTTTGGCATGGACCGAGGCGCTGACGCGGCTGACGGAAGGCGTGAGCGACGAGGTCTATGCGGAAGCGAGCGCCGAGTTTTCCGAAAAAGAGCTGGTCTATCTCAGCTCCGCGATCGCGTCGATCAATGTCTGGAACAGGCTCGGCGTCGCCTATCGCTGGACCCCGCCGGCACGCCACGCGGAACAGGCGACGTCATAAGGGTCCGTTTTCGCTGCCTTCCTGGGCGTCTGGATGGGTAGCGTCCCCCGGCAAGGCATGGGCCAGTGCAGGCGGCGGGGCGATTTCCGGTCCGATCTCGCGCCCGCGTCCGTGGATCAAACGCTCATAGGCCGAGATCAGCGTGACGTAGGGGTTGACCCAGAGCCAGCCGTCGCGCGTGAACACCTGCACATCGAAATGAAGGTGGCGCGTGGTGCCATTGGGGCGGTCCAGATAATTCGACACCACGCCGATTTTTTCTCCCTCTTCGACACGGCGTCCGTTCAGAACGCCGTCGGCGTCCAATCTCGCTGGATTCATATGCATGTAGCGAAATCGCATATGCTCGTTGCTGGTGTTGATCAGCAAGGTCGCCGCCTGCTGTTTCAGGGAGCGGATCAGCACGCCATCGCGGACGGCGACGACGACCTGCTGGTTGGGATCGCAGCGATCCGCGCCTTCGCCATGCGGCGGACAGGGCGCCGGACGGATATCCTGCCCCTGATGGCCAAAACCGCCGGGGCATTGTCCGACGCCGAAACTGCGGGCTTCGCAAAAATTATCCTGCCATGGATAGCTCGCATATCCGCCAACCGACTCCTCGGGCGCCAGCGGCTTGTCGCTCGATCTGCGGCTCGCAAAGGATTGGGAGTGGGCGAAAGCCGGGGCCTTCTCCAATGGAAATCTGATTTGCGCGTAGGCGGTGAAGTCGGCGTGGCCGCCCGGGTTCCGCGAGCCGCTGCGCGAGATGATATCCCCGCTCGGGCGATAGGTGAAATCGGAGGAGCGTTCCGCCGGCCGTTCGGCAATTCCCGCCGGGATATCCGTGCGCGGGCGCGAAGGTTGTCCGCCGGCGATACGCAATGCCTTGAGGAAGCGCTCGGCGACGGGGTAGGCCTCGCGGCAGGCCAGCCGCTGCGCGACAGGGACGCTGTCGAGGCACTGGATCGACACCACATAGGGAACGCCGAAACGGGTGAAGGCGTAACGCAGATAACCCTCCCGGATAAAGCGGCGAAGGTCGGGAAATTGCGCTGCCAGTGCCTTGACCGGTTCACCCTTGCCGCCGAGGGGATCGCTGATGTCGTAGGTCAGGATCGAGCCGGTGATCTGTACTTCGACGGGTTTGGCAAAGGTTCGGTGCGGCATGGCGTCGCCCGCACCGGGCTCCAGCGAAAACATCGCGTCATAGCCGGCGGGGCCGGCGTCGAACAGCTCGGCGGGACGGAAGTCGGCCTGATGGCGCGACACCGAAAGGCTGGCCGGCGCGCCCTTCAGCTGTGCGTCGAGAAATGCCGCGGTGTCGAATGGCAGCAGCACGGGCACCGCGCTTCGCGCGATACCGGTGAAGATCTGCGACGTCACCGCATTCAGTTGCACCAGCGCAGGCGTCGAACGCGGATCGAACGCAGGCAGCCGGCGTTGACCCGAAAACGTGAAGGCGGACGCGACAGCCGGCTGGGTGTTGATCTCGGACCGCAGCTCGTCGAGAACGGCCCGCCATTCGACGCGGGCGGCCGAAATCGCCGGGGTTTGGAATTCACCGGCGCTGACGCGCAGGGTGCCAGCCGTGAGCAGAAGAAAAGATGCCAGTAGATGCGCGGCGAACCGGAGCGCTTTGCTACCCAATGCGTCGCCCTCCGGCGCCCGGCGTTCCCTTGTCGCCTAGTCCTTTGCGCGCTCGACGTAAGAGCCGTCCTCGGTCATGATGACGATCCGCGTNCCGGTGCCGATATGCGGNGGGACCAGGGTGCGCACGCCGTTCGAGAGCATGGCCGGCTTGTAGGACGACGACGCGGTCTGTCCCTTGGTCACCGGCTCGGTATCGACCACTTCCAGCGTCGCGCGCTGCGGCATCTGAATGGCTACCGGAATTACGCCGTGAAGCGAAAGCTTCACCGTCATGTTTTCCTGCAAATACGGCGCGGCCGTGCCGATGACGTCCTTTGGCACCTGGACCTGGTCGTAGGTGTCGGCGTTCATGAAGTGAAAGCCGTCGCCGTCCTCATAGAGATAGTTGAAGTTGTGATCCTCGATGGTCGCCTTCTCCACCTGGTCCGTGGTCTTGTAGCGTTCGGAAACCTTTACCCCGTCGCTGATTCGGCGCATTTCGATCTGGCTGACCGGCGTTCCCTTGCCGGGGTGGATGTTCTCGGCGGTCAGAACCACATAAAGCTTGCCGTCTTGCTCAATGACGTTGCCCTTGCGAATAGAACTGGCGATGACTTTCAAAGCTGCTTTTCCTGATATTCTGGCCCGGGACCGATCCGGACATGGGCGTCCCGAGGCCATCGAAGCGGTTTCGGGCTGCAACATACTGATTTTGTCGGTCTATGCCAGCGTTTTACGGGCTGGCGGGGCGGCTCGCTGATGGCCGGAAACGATCAACTCTCGCCCTGGTGGTCCGCCGCGCGGCACGCCGACGTGAGGCCATTCTTGATGGCGCGCAACGCCATCGCAAAGGCGGTCCGGGCATGGTTCGAAGAGCAGGGCTTTGTCGAGGTCGAGACCGGAATCCTGCAGGTCTCCCCCGGCAATGAGACCCACCTGCATGCGCCTCGCACGGAGCTTATAGGCGCCGATGGTGCCGGAGCCGCGCGCTACCTGCGGACGTCGCCGGAATTTGCCTGCAAGAAATTGCTGGCCGCCGGAGAGCAAAAGATTTTCGAGTTTGCGCGGGTGTTTCGCGACCGGGAACGCGGCGATCTGCATCTTCCCGAATTCACCATGCTGGAATGGTATCGCGCCAATGCAACCTACGATGCGGTCATGACCGACAGCGTGGTTGTAATCGCCCATGCCGCGCAGGCCACCGGCATTGGACGGTTTTCGTTTCGCGGCGAGACCGCCGATCCGTTTGCCGAGCCGGAACTGCTGACCGTGGCGGCAGCGTTCGCCCGCTTTGCCGGTATCGATCTGTTGTCGACCATTGCGGAGGGCGAGGGCGATCGCGCGGCACTGGCCACAGCAGCAAAAGCGCGGGTGCGGATCACGGAGGACGATACCTGGTCCGACATCTTCAGCAAGGTCCTGGTCGAGCATGTCGAGCCTAATCTGGGGCAGGGTCGTCTGACCGTGCTGTTTGAATATCCGGTGCCCGAAGCCGCGCTGGCGCGTGCAAAGCAGTCCGACCCGCGCGTCGCTGAACGCTTCGAGATCTATGCCTGCGGCGTCGAACTTGCGAACGGCTTCGGCGAACTAACCGACCCGGGGGAGCAACGCCGTCGTTTTGCCCTGGCCATGGACGAAAAGCAGCGGCGTTACGGCGAGCGCTATCCGCTCGACGAGGATTTTCTTGCTGCCATGGCCCAGATGCCGGAAGCCAGCGGCATCGCACTTGGCTTCGACCGGCTGGTGATGCTGGCCGGCGGCGCCGTCAGGCTTGATCAGGTGGTGTGGACGCCGCCGGGTGCCGACGCATGAACCGGATCAATCGCAAGTCGGCCACGTTGCGGCGGCCGGCCGAACTGGTCGCTCGCGGTCTGGCGCCGGCGGCCGATCTTGCCGATCTGGAAAAAGTTGCTTCGCGTTATGCGGTGGCGGTGACGGCGGACATTGCCGCACTGATCGAACCCGGTGATCTCAGCGATCCGATCGCGCGACAGTTCATTCCGAGTGCCGAGGAACTGGTGGCGCAACCGGGCGAGAATGCCGATCCGATCGGCGATCACGCGCATTCGCCGGTCGCCGGCATTGTGCATCGCTATCCCGATCGGGTTCTGTTCAAGCTGGTCCATGTCTGCGCGGTGTATTGCCGCTTTTGCTTTCGCCGCGAAATGGTCGGCCCGGGCAAGGAGAATTCGCTTTCGCCGGCCGATTACCGCGGCGCGCTCGACTACGTCCGCGCGCATCCGGAAATATGGGAAGTGATCCTGACCGGTGGCGATCCGCTGATGCTGACGCCGCGACGGCTCGCCAAGGTGATGGCGGATCTCGCGGCGATCGATCACGTCCGGGTCATCAGGATTCATACCCGGGTGCCGGTTGCCGATCCCGCGCGCATCGGCGGCGCGATGATCGCCGCGTTGAAGGTCGAAGGCGCGACGACCTGGGTTGCCCTGCACGCCAATCACGCCAGGGAACTGAGCGACAGCGCGCGCGCTGCATGCTCCGGCATCATCGACGCCGGCATTCCGATGGTCAGCCAGTCGGTGCTGCTCCGGGGCGTCAATGACGATGCCGCGACGCTGGAAGCCCTGATGCGCGCTTTCGTTGAATGCCGGATCAAGCCCTATTACCTGCACCATGGCGATCTCGCACCCGGCACCGCGCATTTGCGTACGACGCTGGCACATGGACAGGAACTGATGCGGAACTTGAGGGGCCGGGTGTCCGGATTGTGCCAGCCGGACTATGTGCTCGACATTCCCGGCGGCCACGGCAAGGCGCCGGTCGGGCCGGATTACCTGTCGCCGGCCAATTCTTTTTCACAAGGACCGCAACAGCATCCGGAATTGCGTTATCGTGTGGTGGATTATTGCGGCGAGGTTCATTTCTATCCTCCGGCGTCATGATCGAAAGATCACGGACGAAGAAGGGCAGAACGCGAACCGCCGAAGCAAGTTGGAGGATTCAAATGCGAAGACTGGTCATCTTGGTGGCGTTACTCATCGTCAGTTCCGCAGCGACGGCGCAGAACGCGGGCACGGGATCTTCGAGATCGTCCGTAAATCCGTCCCGGCCGATTCCCGAAGCGCCGATAGGTCATCGCCAACCCGCCAGGGATCAGGTCCCATCCGAGAAAAACCTGAGCGATCCGAACAATCCGGTCAATCGCGAGGATGCAGCCCTCGATCGCAAGATCAAGAGCATTTGTCGCGGCTGCTGATCAAGCCTTTCGCGCGGCGAGCGCCATGCCGATCAACGCGGCGCCGCCGAACAGCAGATTGATGCCGGCCAGCAATCCGACGGCCCAGAGCGCCGATCCCGGCAGCCCTGCGATGATGACGGCGGCAACCAGGATATCCATCAGTCCAGCCGCGAGCAGCCAGGACCACCGTTCCGACAGCTCGCGGCGATGCTCCAGCGCATACATGATGGTGGTGACCCCTTCGGCCAGGAAATAGGCGCCGACCACGATGGTGAGGGTCAACGTGCCCTGCACCGGCCGGGCCAGCAGGATAATGCCGGCGCCGACCGCCAACGCCGCCGAAATCAGCGACCACCAGAAGCCCGGCATCTGCCGTGCCCAGAATGTCAGGATCAGGCCGCCGATGCCGCTGATCAGGAACATCCAGCCCAGAAAAATGGTGACGGCAAGGCTCGCAAGCGGCGGCACAAGCATCGCGGCCAGCCCCAGGATCACGAGCAGAATGCCTTCAAACAGGAAGGCCTTCCAGTGCCCGCGAACCGCAGCGCTCATTTTGGATTGCAGATTGGTGATGTCCTGGGGAAGGGTCATTGAAAAATCTCCCGATGCCGCCACGGCGCAATGATGTGGCATTATAGCTTGCGCCAACGCTGCGGGGTCAAATTTGTTCAATGACGCGGGCGAGGAGATTGGGGACACCCGGGCACGATCCGACAAAACTGGATGCCGGTTTTGGCTCTAGTCATTTATTTGACGCGTTTTCTTCACGCGAACCGGTTTCCACTTCGCTCGAAAACGCTCTGGCCTTCTTGGCCTAGCGTTAGCTTGAGGGGGAGAAAAACCCCTGCGAGGTCGTCCGCATTCGATTGCGTCCGAGAAAATACGTCGCCGTGGTGATCACCAGCAGGGCGATGCCGATCAGGATCGACACGAAGCCGATGGGCACCAGCACGAGCGCCACGTCGCGTTCTGGATTTACCAGCCAATGGTGGATCGAAGTCAGCACAAAGACCAGGCCGATAAATCCGGTGGCGCCGCCGATGACCAGCAGCGCCCACATCCGTCGCAATTGGCTCAGCCGCTCCCGGGCGGTGTCGGTGCGTGGCGCGTGATGATGACCGACCCGCCACACCAGACGCACGGCAAACGCAATCGAGCTGAACCCGATCAGCACGCTCGCCGACCCCAGGATGAGCCGGGTGGATTCGGCGATATCGGGGGTTTGCTGAAGCGTCAGCAGGGGGAAATCGAAAGCGGCGTGCAGTGCGACCGGCGCAAACAGGATCAGAATGCGGCTGGAGATGCGCGCCCAGTCGCGGTGATGCCGGTGCGCCCCAAGTGCGGTGCCGGAGCGCCCGATCGCGAGATAGGCGCCGGCGATAATGCCGAGCGCGCCGTGGAACGGCACCGTGAGGACGCTGCGTAACGCCGCCAGCGCCCGCCACATCTCGGCATGCTGTACGAGATAAGCGAGGTTTTCATAGGCTGCAAAGCCGAGACCCGCCGCGGCGCCATAGACCACGGTGTCCATCGGATCCGCGAAGCGACGGCGCCGCGCGGAGACCGCGACGATGACAAGAATTTTGACCGTTTCTTCCGGCAGGGCGACACCGAATATCGAATGCAATGCCTGGGCAACCCAGGGGTTCTCGGGGGCAGCGAGGATCGACAGGAACGGCGCCCGCGCGACGCCCAGCAACGAAACGCTGGCAGCACCCAGGAAAAACGCGGTCCAGACCTGAACGGGCGGGCCGGGTCGCTCGTCCGCGGCGACCACGAGCCACAGCACCAGCAGCGCCGGCGCGATGGCGGCGGTGCCGATGACGGTGGGAAGGGAAGCGAGCAGATTCATCTGGTGAAAGACACCCTCGTCTCGATAACAGCGGCCATCACACATAGGGCGGTTTTGCCGATTTCTCATGCCTTTATGAGGTCAGTTTCCTCCCATTGCGAACAAATGTGGCTTATCCGCCACTCCAAGGATTCAAATAGGACCGGATGGGGTTGGAATGTTGCGAAGTGCCGCGCCCGGTTACGATGCATCAGGAGGTCAGCGGCGGCGCTTCCGAGGCGCCTTTGGCGACCAATCGATCATGAGCGGGCGGAACCAGCCAAGAGATGCAACGGTTCCAGGTAAATCGCGATTACTCAATTTAATCAAAGGGTTTGTTGGATTTCTTTGAGCAAAATGCGCTTCATCGCGAATTGTGTTCATTGGTGACTTCCCAATTTTAGCAAACTTATCCGTGGTGCTGCCGCAAATGTGTTTCGTCGTGCTGCGCAAGACATACGGCGGACACGTTTAGGATGTCGGCGTGTTAGGTTCTGACATCGTCAAGCTGGGGGGCATCACGGGTGGGTTCGCTTCGCGGAGCAGAGACACATACGAGGTCGGTCCTCAAGGCCATCAGCTGGCGGACCCTGGGAACGCTCGATACCTTCGCGATCAGCTGGTTCATGACGGGCAGGGTTGAAATTGCCGGATCGATCGCTGCCCTTGAGGTCGCTACCAAAATTGCCTGGTATTACCTTCACGAGCGCATCTGGGCGACCATTCTGTGGGGCCGCCGTTGAACTGACGGGTCGTCGGCTATCATCGCGGCGTCGGCGCATTCAAAAACCATGCTCTTTTTCGTCTCCTTGCCGCTATGATGAAGGGCGCGGCCGCCCCTCTACAGGGATCAAAGTGAGAAAAGATGGTCCGGCATGACGTTCTCGTCATTGGAACGCGATGCGCCGGGGCGCCGCTGGCGATGCTGCTCGCGCGCAAGGGCTACAAGGTTCTCGGCGCTGATCGCGCCCAGTTTCCAAGCGACACCATTTCAACGCACTTCATGTGGCCGAGAACGACCTCGTCGCTTGAACGATGGGGATTGCTGGACCGGCTGGCGGCGACCGGCTGTCCCGCGGTCAATCAGGTCATTGCCGACTATGGTGCGATTGCCCTTCGCGGCAGACCAAGCCCGGTCGACGGTACGGCCGCGATGTATTCCCCGCGACGAACGGTGCTGGACCATCTCCTGGTTGAGGCCGCGCGCGAAGCCGGGGCGGAGATACGCGAAGCAACCACCTTTCGGGAGCTGATATGGGCGGATGGTCGGGTCGTCGGCGCGTGCCTGCAGGACGCCGACGGCGGTCTGATCGAAGAGCGGGCCACGGTCGTGGTGGGTGCGGATGGGATGTGGTCGCCGGTCGGGCGCGCGGCTGGTGCGGCAACCGATATCGCGCACCCATCCCTGACTTGCGGATACTATGCCTACTGGGACGGCGTGCCGACCGAGGGCGTCGAGTTTTACGTTCGTCGCGGCAGCGACATCCTCGTATTTCCCACGCATGACGGTTTGACCTGCATCTGGGCGGGACGCTCTCGCGACGATTGGGATGCCTACCGGAAGGACGTCGAGCGCACCTATCACGGGATTATCGGGCTCGCGCCATGGCTTGCCGAACGGTTGAGATATTCCCGCCAAGTATCTTCGTTCAAAGGCACTTCAAAGTTGCTGAATTTCTATCGCCGGAGCTTTGGCAAGGGGTGGGCGCTGGTGGGCGACGCGGCGTACCACCGCGATCCGCTTCCGGGAATGGGAATCGGCGATGCGTTTTTGGGAGCGCAGCTGCTGGCCGACGCGCTTGCAGACGGTCTCGCCGGCGACGCCGAGCGTCTTGATGGCGCGTTGGCCGGCTACCAGTCGGCGTTTCGCGATCGATCGATGCCGATCTTCGAATACACATTGAAGGCGGCGAGCCTCAAGGATCCGGCCTCCGCCGTTCCGATCTATCGGAAGGTCGCTCAGTCCGACGAAGAAACCACGCGCTTCATGGATGTGCTGGCGGGAAATATCCCGTTCAAGGAGTTCTTCAACCCGGCAAGTATCGCGCGATTACTGGCGTGATCTGAAATCCACAAGGCACGCGGTAACCCTGCTGCGGGCCCTGCTTGCCGGGCGACTTACCGCGTTGGCGCCCAATCGGCCGGGGCACATCAGCCCGCGGCACCGGCCTCACCTCGAATGAGATTTTCAATGTTGGTATTTCGGGAGAGTTTCAGGCCGCGGAGTTTGGGCGTGAAGGTGCAATTGTCCTTGGAAATGCATGAAAGAGTGCCGCCAGCGCCAGCGCAACCATAGCGACCTGGTCCTGTACCGAGGGTCAAGGTTCCGTTGCCAGCGACGCAACCTACCTGGACCTGATTCAGCGTGAAATGAAGCTTGGAAGCCTTGGACTTCCCGGAAACCGGATTTAGTCCGACCGCCATGGCAAACAAGAGAATAATCGATGACAGAGCAATGGGAATAAGCAGAAACCGCACAACTGCGTCGAGTCCGTCGATCTCCCATTCGGGAATTTCGTTGGTCATGTCATTCCCCTGTTTCTAAGGAGGGACCATTCCCTCCTGATCGTGGTCGGAGGGGTACATGACAGGGGGCATTGGCACCGTGATCTGAGTCACTAAAGCCGTATCGGGCCAGCGCCGCGCGGAGCAACCGGCCCCGGCGGGCGGAGAAGTGACGGGCGCTGTTCAATCCTGAAATGAACGAGGCCGCCGACTGAGGCGGCCTCCAGAACCAATCAGGCATAATCGCTTAGTGCTGCTCTTCTCAAAGAAGCACACCGATCCCGAGGCCAACCAAAATCCCGGCGCTGGCAGCGTCGATGAGTTCGCGAACGATTTTGGCGACTATGGCCCTGCCGTGGTGAATTATTTCTGTTCTCCACGAAACCATGTTGGGCACCTGACGCAACCGTCCTGAAATCGTTGTTGGGTAACGATTGCACCAACGACGCGCCGGAAAGGCGCATTCAGGGCGCTCAAACAGTGGGTGAGTAACATGGCTTTACCTCAGAAAGTCCTTCTCGCGATTGCCGTGGTCACAATATGCGGTTCAAGCGTTCTCGCGCTGCCTGCACACGTTGCTGCTTTGAAGGGTCGACCGGTGGTGGCAGCTGTCCCGGAACCCTTGCCGCTTTCATGCCGGAAGCAGCACTGGACGAATGCCGATCGGGTCTGTCTTACGTGGACTGCGCCGCGGGATAAGACGCTTTAGACAACGACCGTCGCAACCGACAGCGATTGAAGCGGCGGTGGACGGGAAAGCAAATCTGGATAAACTGTGGCGGGGACGCAAACCTGGACTTAAGGAGAGACTATGCGAAAGCTATCCATTACCGTAGTGGCAGCAGCAGCAATTCTAGCTTTGAATTCGATGGGTTGCTCAGCCAATGCCGTAACTGCTTCGGGCAACACCCTTCCGAACGCAGCTAAAAACTTCTCGCCGATTCATGAAACGGCTTGCCGCGGTTGGGGCCGCTGGTGTGGACCGGGCTTTGTCAGGGCCTGTGGTCCATACAGGTGCTGGTGCCGCCCCTGCTGGTAAAGTCGCAGAAAAGAGGGGGTCGCCAAAGCCAGGCGGCCTTCTCTATCTAGAGCCAT
>JGI24140J50213_10000913_pt1 | contig 13450 bp, 7 predicted proteins | sample BarGraIncu00222A_FD_50213 | JGI IMG/M metagenome (IMG submission 50213)
TATAAACTGGACTTTAATAGTACTTGTTTCTCGCACGAAAAATCGGCTGACGGTTTTACCCTTTCACATCGTGACCCTGCTATCCGTGAGTTCTGGATTGATCATGTTATTCGTTGCCGTAAGATTTCGGAAGAAATCGGTCGTCAGTTGGGTTCAAAATGTATTCATAATATATGGATTCCCGATGGATCGAAAGATTTGACTATTGACCGCTTACAATATCGTCAAAATTTAAAAGATTCGTTGGATAAAATCTTTGAATATAAAACCAACGACGACTACATGCTCGATAGTATCGAATGTAAATTGTTCGGTATCGGAAGCGAAAGTTATGTAGTAGGTTCTCACGAATTTTATATGGGCTACGGCGTTGCCAATAAAAAAATGATTACCCTGGATGCCGGCCATTTTCACCCTACCGAAGTTATTTCGGATAAAATTTCATCTTTGTTGCTTTTTGCTCCTGAAATTATGTTGCACGTAAGCCGTGGTGTCCGTTGGGATAGCGATCATGTTGTAATCCTTAATGACGAATTGCAAGCAATTGCTCAGGAAATTATTCGTGCCGGTGCGTTAGACAGAGTGCATGTAGGTCTGGATTATTTTGATGCTTCCATTAACCGTATCGGTGCTTACCTGGTTGGCGTACGTGCTACACAAAAAGCATTTACGCAGGCTTTGCTGGAACCAATTGCCAAGTTGCACGAATACGAAGCCAATGGTCAGAACTTTGAACGCCTGGCTTTGCTCGAAGAAGCAAAATCATTGCCGTGGGCAGCTGTTTTCGATTATTACTGTCTGAAAAAAGGTGTAGCTGTAGGCGAAGCTTACATTGCCGATATTCAGGAATACGAAAAAGCCGTTACTTCAAAACGATAAACGCATCTGAGGGGCTGTCTCAAAAGTCTTTTTAGAACGCAAATAAAATTAGTTACAAGTAAATAGTTACGAGTTACAAGGCAGTCTATCTGTACTTTGATTTCTTGGAATAGGTCATTTATTATTTACTACATATAACTATTAAAGTTGAATCTTATTTGCAGAATTCTGATTCAAATAAATTGCGATAATTTGCGCATTTTGTGTTATTTGCGTTCTAAAAAACTTTTGAAACAAGCACTTTCTATTTTCAAATCTAAATAACCATTAAATCATTATCTTGCTCTTTTGTAGCCAAAGGGGTAGGAGGTGCCTGTAGATCATGAACACATTAATCGGATTATTAATTATTGCTTTGGGCAGTATCGGACAGTCTAGTTCGTACGTGCCTATTAAAAAGGTCAAAAACTGGTCGTGGGAGAGTTTTTGGCTGGTACAAGGCGTGTTTGCCTGGTTGTTGTTTCCCTTTTTAGGAGCTTTGCTGGCTGTGCCCGAAGGACATTCGTTGCTCGAAGTTCTTTCTTCAGGTCAGGGTGCAGCGCTGAAGGCTATATTCTATGGCGCACTTTGGGGTGTCGGCGGATTGACTTTCGGACTTAGTATGCGTTATTTGGGCGTGGCACTGGGTCAGTCCATTTCGCTGGGCACCTGTTCCGCTTTTGGAACCTTGATTCCTGCACTGATGCTGGGAACGGATTTGTTCTCGGGCAAAGGACTGGTTTTGCTTATCGGAGTGTGTGTGGCTATTGCCGGTATCTCGGTGATTGGTTTTGCCGGAAGTCTGCGGTCTAAAAATATGACCGAAGAACAGAAAAAAGCTGCCGTTAAAGATTTTGCATTAGGAAAAGGATTGTTGGTGGCTTTGTTGGCCGGAGTGATGAGTGCTTGCTTTAGCCTGGGACTCGAAGCTGCCGAACCGATAAAAGTGGCTTCCATCAAATTGGGATCGAATAGTCTGTATGCCGGTCTGCCTGCTATTTTAATGATAACGCTTGGCGGATTTATAACGAATGCCGTTTATTGCTTTTATCAGAACATTAAAAACAAAACGACTAAAGACTATTTTGGAGTCCCTTCCGGAGTTTTTATCAATAATGTTTTGTTTTGTGCCTTGGCGGGTGTGCTTTGGTATTCGCAGTTTTTCGGTTTGGCGTTGGGTAAAAGCTTCCTGACCGACGGAAGTATAATGATGGCTTTCTCGTGGAGTATTCTTATGTCGTTGAATGTGACATTTAGCAATGTATGGGGAATTGTTCTCAAAGAATGGAAAGGAGCCGGCTCAAAAACCGTCTTCACTCTGGTGTTGGGAATGCTTATATTGATATTCTCGCTGGTTCTGCCAAGCATGCTGTAAAAAACAAATTCGAATAAATACAAAAGCGGGATTTCATAAATAATGAGGTCTCGCTTTCTGTTAGCATTAAATCTGATGAATATTATTTACTTTTACAGCCAGTTGCTTTAATCATTAATATTTCCGATATAATCATGAATTGTAATGAGATAGATTTGAATCTTAATTATCTTATCACTTCCGAAGAAGATGAGTTATGGGGCTTAACAGTTACCACAGTAGGTCATCAAAAAATTTCTGAAACCGAAGCCTACCCGCCGAATAATCATCCGTCCGAATATTATTTTGATGTAGCCAAGGGGCGTATTCTGAATGAATACCAATTGCTTTACATTACCGACGGTAATGGTGTGTTTACGTATGGCAATGACAAGCAGTCCTGTTTTATCACCGAAGGGAAAATGTTTTTTCTTATGCCGGGGGTTTGGCATACCTATAAGCCGATGGAGAACTCCGGATGGAATGAATACTGGATCGGCTTTAAGGGCAATATCATTAATAATATAGTGCACGAAGGCTTCTTTCTGAATCGTGCACCGGTTTTCAGCATTGGGCATAATGAGCGGATCATCGATTTATATCTCAAGGCCATTGAGATTGCCAATGAAGAACGTGCAGGCTTTCAGCAGGCGCTGGCCGGAATTGTTATGCACATCCTGGGTTTGATGTATTACCGCGATAAAACACGCGATTTTGAAGACGAGGAGCTTATCGGAAAAATCAACAAAGCCAAAGTTATTATGCGCGAATCGGTTTACAAGGATCTTTGCGGCGAAGAGATTGCCCGGGCTTTAAATATCAGTTATTCCCGTTTCCGAAAAGCATTTAAAGAATATACCGGCACCTCTCCAACCAAGTATATGTTAGAGTTGAAATTAAACGAAGCGAAGCTCCTCATTTCAACGACTTCGCAATCCATAAAACAGATATCATATAGTCTGAATCCTGAAAATCCGGACTACTTTCCGATCTTTTTCAAAAAAAGAACCGGATTAACGCCTATTGAATACCGAAACAATGCAGAAGTTAAATCGGGTGATTAAATAACATCGGAGCGGGCAAGATCTTCTGTTGTCAGAATAAATAACAATTATTGGATTAATTTGTACAAACAAAGACTTACAGCTTTAAATGCCGCAAGTCTTTGTTTTTTTTAGAATGCCATGTTAGCTGTGAAGAATAAAATAAAATGATCAACTGATCTAAGATTGCATCTGTTGTTTTTACCTGATTTAAAAGGCACTTTACATTGAATTAGCATAGCTCTCAGTTTCATTTTGTAATACATGTTTTTATTTTATGAAATTTATCGGCTAATATCAAATAAATCCTTCTTTTTACTGATTACATCTTTTCATCTATTTCGTCTTACTTTAAATCAAAGTCAGAAATGGGTTGAATTTTATTAAATCCAATTGCTATTAATATTTTTCATTTGGAAAAAGAGTATTGAGAAATTACTAATGTTATATTAATTTTAAATTAAGTCTATGAAGTTAAAAAACAAAATCACAACTATCGTGAATTTTCTGCTAGTAACGATAGTTCTACTAGTTACTTCTTGTGTGGATGGTTTCAAGGAGACTGAGGTCTTTTCTTCGAGTGTAAGGAATGCGACTTTAGCTTTGCCAGACACTGTTATATTTGCACCTAGTGCAGATGGTTCTACTGTTACAATTTCGTGGCCGGTAGTAGACGGTGCCGGAGGGTATCAGTTTACTTTTTACAAAATGGATGATCCTACTAAACCAGTGGCTATCGGTGAAGAAAATCAGGTTGTAGATGGTTGCTCTGTGTCACGCGACTTAGCGGAAGATACCAAGTATAAAGTTGTTATAAAAACTCTAGGAAACACGGAGTATAACAACAAAGGTACAGAAACATCAAAAGAAATGTCTTACTCTACATTGTTAGCCACTACTGCCACCATTCCAAGCGGAACAGATTTTGCTCAATATTTTACTCAAAATCCGATTCCTAGCAGTAAAACTGAATTAGCATATCAATTGGAAGCTGGCGGATCTTATACCGTGAGTGGTAATGTTCCTCTAGGATTGACGAATGTAACTATTCGGGGTGATAAAGTAAGTCCGGCAACAGTGAAGATGGTTTCAGGAACATTCTTAAGTGATGGTGCTGGTTTAAAATTTAAATTTATCAACTTTGATTGTTCTACTTTTAAAGGTACAGGTGCTAGTATTATATCTTTCAATTCTACTTTAAATTCAGCAGCGAACGTTTGTACATGGGGAACTTTAATAACTTCGCCAGTTGCTCTGCAAGCTTGTAAAATAACTGATTTAGCTGTTCCATTGATATTTGATAATGGCAAAAAATACGCGATGCAGACTTTCTTGATTAAAAATTGTATTATCGGGCAGAATACTGCTACCGCCTACAATCTGATTGCTATGGGCGGCGGTTACGTAAAGGACTTGACTATAACAAATAGTACTATATATAATAAGCAAATTATACTTGGTGGTTTTTTGATTCAATATGCTAATGGAACAAATGCAACTAAGATTACAGGCTCAGGTTGGGCTACGGGTAGTGTAACGCTTAGTAATAGCACATTTTGGCAAGTATATCCCAATACAGCCCTTACAAATTATAGTGGGTTTGCTTCTTCGTCAAGTAATGCTCTTTCTTTACAGAAATGTATTTTTGTTGATTGTGACAAGATAAAGAGTGTTAGTGCTTCGTTGTGTGTGAATAGTGCAACTCCTAGTCGGAGTTTTGGATTAAACACTTATTGGATTACTTCTGGTACTCTAGCTACAACCAGTCCAACAGGTGTAGCCCCAGGTTGTCCTCTTTACGAAATTTATAGCAGTACGTACAAGTTTGCAGACAATAGTGGAACTGTGATCCAGTCAGACCCACAATTTCAGGATCCTGCGAATGCTAATTTCAAGGTTTTGGGAACTGCACAGATTTCTGCTCAAACCGGTGATCCTCGCTGGTTACAATAAGATAATGAGAAGATAATATGAAATCAAAACTAAAAATAACTAATATAATGGAGAAAAAATATTTAATTCTCAGCCTTTGTTTGAGTTTTATCTTAGCCTTCGCTCTGCCTGCGCGGGCTCAGTCTCAACAATTTCAATCAGTGCAAGGTACTGTTGTGGATGATAAAGGGGAGTCTGTTATTGGAGCTACGGTTAAGGTTGTGGGTACTAATGCCGGCACAATTACTGATATTAATGGACACTTTAAAATCAATGTACTGCCAAAAGCAAAATTGAGCATTTCTTATGTTGGATATATAAGTCAAACTATTACAGACCTAAATAATCCGCGTATTGTTTTGGCTGAGGACAACATGAAATTGGATGAAGTTGTCGTAGTAGGTTATGGTGCCCAAAAGATGAAGAATGTAACAGGTTCTATAGAAACAATAACTCCTAAGGATATTAGTGATCTTTCTGTGAGTAATCTGGGCTCGTCATTAAGTGGAATGGTTAATGGCCTTAGTGTAAGTGGAGGAAGTAGCCGTCCTGGTGAGGCTGCGTCGTTGACTGTTCGTCAGGCTGGTGCTGCTACTGCTTATTCAAGTTTTAATAATTATGTGGCAGACCCAAGTCCTTTGTATGTAATCGATGATTACATTGCAGATGCTACGACTTTCAATAACTTGGATGCTAGTATGATCGAAAGCATTACTGTGTTGAAGGATGCTTCTGCTGCTGTGTACGGATCTCGTGCTTCTCAAGGTGTGATTTTAGTGAAAACGAAACGAGGTAAAGTAGGTGTTCCTAAAGTGTCGTATAGTGGACAGTTTGGTTTCTCGGATCAGATTTCGCAAACAAAAATGTTGAATTCATATGATTATGGACGAATCTGGAATGGAGTGCGTGGTGCATCTCCGATTGATAATACTACGTTAGATAATAAGAAAGATTTGTTTCAGGCTGACGAGTTGAATTCCATGAAAAATCTAAATTATGATCTGCTGAATAAATATTGGAGCGCGGCCTATACTCAAAAACATAGTTTGAATGTCAATGGAGGTTCTGATAATGTAACTTACTTTGCAGGAATCTCTTATTTTACTCAGGATGGTAATTTGAGTACGCTTAAATATAACCGTTGGAACTACCGGGCCGGAGTAGATGCTAAGATTAATAAATGGGTAAAAGCTTCTTTGCAGGTGTCTGGTGATTATGGTGAAAAAACAACTGCCGCAAATAAATTAGGTGGTTCTAATGGAGAAACGGATTATAATTATTTATTGTCACGTCCCCGCTATATCCCCGATTATGTCAATGGTTTACCCGTGACTACTTATGGTGTAACCAATACTTTGATTAATACTCTTCAAGAATATAACTACAAAGCTATTCAGAATTTGAATAATAGCAATAAGACTACACCGCAAAATATGAATGTCAATTCTTCGGTAGAATATGACTTTGGTTGGAGTAAGCTTTTGAAAGGGTTGAAATTTAAGATGACATACTCAAAAAATATGAGTACAACCAAAACTAATACACTACAGACTTATGTAACTGTTTATAATATTATAACTCGTGGTGGTAGTGGAAATCATCTTTATACCGGTGATGACTTGAATACATCTTCAGGTAACTTCTCGGCCATCAATGCAGACAATGGACATGCTGTTGGACGTACAATGAGTACAAGTAATAACTATCAGCTCAATTTTTATGCTACTTATGCCCGCAAATTCGGGCTTCACGATGTAAGCGCATTGTTCACCATTGAAAAAGCTGAAAGTGAAACAGAAGATTTAACCGGTGCTGTGACTAATCCTACAACCTTTACTAATGGACAGTCAACTTCTGCAACTGGTTCGCAGACTACTGACTTTGGCCGTTCTGAGTCGGGTATGTTGTCTTATGTCGGACGTTTGAATTATGCTTATAATGATCGGTATTTGGCCGAGTTTTTGGTTCGTACGGATGCTTCCACTAAATTTTCACCTTCAAATTATTGGGGAGTATTTCCTTCTTTGTCTTTAGGCTGGGTTGTATCGGAAGAAAACTGGTTTAAAGATCATATTCATTGGATGGATTATTTTAAACTTCGCGGATCTTTCGGTCTTTTAGGCAAAGATAATATCGCAGCATGGGGCTGGTTGCAAACTTATAGTATTGCTGCAAATAAAGGAGCTGTATTTGGAACAAGTGCATCAACTAATATGGGTGCTGCAATGCAGAGTAGTGAGGCACCAAATTATAATGCACACTGGGATAAAAGTTACAAGACAAATTTAGGTATTGATGCTCACTTGCTTCGTGACAGATTATCTTTAAATGTAGATGCTTACTATGATATGAACCGTGATATTTTTATGCAACGGACAGGATCCGATGATTTTCCAACAACAGTAGGTACAAAACCTACAGCAGAGAACTTTGGATCTATTGATACCTATGGTGTGGAAGTCTCAATCGGTTGGAAAGAAAAGGTTAGCAAAGATTTCAGTTACTTTGTAAAATTAAATACCGGGTATGGTGACAATAAGGTAAAAAAAATGTACTGGCCAAGTCAGATAACTATTGATGGACAGCATCCTAATCAACGTACGGACCTTGGAACTTGGGGATTGGACTGTATTGGAATGTTTCGCAGTTATCAACAAATCAGTGAATATGTTTCGAAGTATCATATCACAAACTATCTTGGAATGTCACCGGACAAAATTCGTCCCGGCATGTTGATTTATCGTGATGTACGTGGTGCACAAAATTCAGATGGTTCTTATCAGGCTGCAGATGGCGTGGTAAGTGCAACAACTGATATTGTAAGAATATCTAAACGCTCAAGTAATCCTTATGGATTTACAACAAATTTTGGTGGTGAATGGAAAGGATTTTCATTTAGTGCACAACTTTCGGCTAACTGGGGAGGGTACACACTTATATCAAAATCTGCCCGCACAGGTTTAAGCTCTGTTTCTTCAAGTAATACTTACAATGATTTGCAATATACAAACTTGCCTTCATTTTGGGCAAACAATATGTATGTTTACAGTGATGTACTCGATGCTCAGGGAAATGTGGTAGCTGTACAGAACAGGGAGGCTAAATACCCAAATTTACAATATAGTGTGAATAGTTATAATTCTACATTTTGGGCTGTAAGTAGTACGCGTGTTACACTTCGCACTATTACGCTGGCCTATTCGTTGCCAAAATCTGTGGTGAAAGTTTTGAATGTGGAAAGCTGCCGTTTCAATGTTACAGGTCAGAATCTGCTGAGTTTGTACAATCCATATCCCGATAGTTTTATCGATCCTTTATCGGGNAATTATGGCAGCTATCCAACTTTACGTACAATTACATTGGGAGTTAATGTTTCATTTTAAAAGATAAAAATGATGAGCAAATTAAATATATTAGGCGTTGTTACATTGGTGACAATTACCGTTCTTTTTGCAGGATGTAGTGATGATTTCCTGAAAGATAAGAAAAACTATGATGCATTCACCAGCGATGTTTATAATGATTATACAGGTGCTTTAGAGAGGGTAAATGATTTATATTATCTTATGTTGCCAAGTTCTACAGCCAGCATAAACTGGAATATGCCCAGTGCTGGTACATCCGATGATTATTCAAAATGTACGGAAGAATACGGAGGATTATCTCAATATGTAGATCCTTCGATAATTCTGGATAATACAAATGTACCTGATTATTTTTATTATCAAAATAAAAATATCAGCCCTTACGGTTATGTACGTGAATGTAATATGGTAATAGCTGGAATTAAAGCTGGAACACTGCCTGACGACCAGAAAAAAACTTTGCTGGGACAAGCTTATTTCTTTCGTGCATGGCAATACTATTTGTTGGTGAAAATGTATGGTGGTGTGCCAATTGTTGATCACGTACAAAACCCTATTTCAGGGAGTGATGGTAGCATAAGTTTGGTCATTCCGCGTTCAACTTCGAAGGCATGTGTTGATTTTATCTGTAGTAATTTAGATACAGCTGCAACTTATCTGCCATTAAACTGGTCTTCGACTGCAGCTACTGATAATGGTCGTGTAACTGCAGGTGCAGCTTTAGCATTGCAAGGTCGTGCTCGTCTTCTTTATGCAAGTCCGCTCTTTAATCGTACCGACGATGCCAGCCGATGGGAAAAAGCTTATCTGTCTAATAAAGCTGCAATTGAAAAACTGACTGCAGGGAGCTTTGGATTGGCTTATCTTTCCAGTCCTGGTAAGAATGCTTCGGGTTGGGCTAAGATGTTCTCGGATTATACTAGTTCCGAAGCTGTGTTTGTTACTCTATATAATTCAGTGTTGACTTCACCGGGTACCAATTATGATAAGAATAATGGTTGGGAAAATTCAATTCGTCCGTACACAGCTGGTGGTAGCGGTGGAAAGAAAACCACTTCTCAGATGATTGATCTTTTTCCTATGGCTGATGGTAAGAAACCGTCTTCAGTAGCTTCAGTTTCTTCGTTATTGTCATCGTCTACGTTTGCTTACGATAACCAACGTTTCTTTGTAAATAGAGATCCACGTTTTTATCGTACATTCGCTTTTCCGGGTGAAAGATGGGCATTCAGCGGTGATCCAACTTCGTTAGATACCCTATCTAATAAATACAAAGGTAGTGACTATGTACTTTGGAGTTATACATGGTATGACGATGCAGCGAAAAGGGCATCGGCTGCTTATACTGGTTTTGCAGCTGATGGTTTAGGTAATAACAATACCAGTGTTTTTGTTCGTAAACGTAGTGATGACTATGATGTGAATAATAGTCCTTTATACACATATAATATAAATCTTGGTGCTGGTAAGGCTTTTACATTATCCGCAGCTCCTTATATGGAAATTCGCTATGCAGAAGTATTATTAAACTTTGCTGAGTCAGCTTGTGGTTATAACAAGTTGGATGAAGCAGTTGCTGCTTTGAAACTGATTCGTCAGCGTGTAGGTTATAAGGCTGCTAATAATTACGGACTGGATGTGGACTTAAATACTAACCGTGCTAAGTTATTTGCAGCAATTCTTTATGAGCGTCAGATAGAGTTTGCTTATGAAGGTAAACGTTTTGATGATATGCGTCGTTGGATGCTTTGGGACGGTGGTGCAGGTCAGGCTTCATTGAATAGTACCTGGGCCTTGACTGGTTTTTCCGGCAACACTTGTACATATTTAGGTATTCCTGCATTTAATGGCACATACCGGAATGGTATTGAAGTGCGGTTGGCAGATGGGTTCGGCACTGCAACTGCTACAACTGTAGCCGGTTTTGCAAATGATCCATTGGTTAAAGCAAAAGTTATTCGCCCTACTGCTTTGAATTTAATGAGTGATTCGACAGTGCAGGTAACCGGAAATACAATGGATAAATTGTATATCTTTTATGCTAACAATTTATCCCGGAAAACTTATACGGTAGATGCAGCTACGGTAACTTTCCAACCAAAGTATTATTTTATCGGCTTTAGATATAGTGCACAACAAATGAATGTTACATTGAAACAAACCATTGGTTGGCCTGATCTTGAAAACGGAGGTGCTAACGGGACTTATGATCCATTGGCTGAATAATAAGCTTATTCTGAAAATTCGACAATCGGATAGAAATCTCTATCTGATGTCATTTTCCCCTTAAAATAGAAAATGGAGATTTCGGTTAACCACCGTAATCTCCATTTTTGTATTTGCATACCTGATAAGTTTTGAGTACAATTGCAAGTGGATTTCGTCTTTGTTATTGAATATTCTTAATACAACATATTTCTAATTACAATCATCAAAATGAACAAAAAAACATTTCTCAGAGCTTTTGCCGTATTGCTCTTTTCTCCTGTTGCTTTGTATGCACAATATCCGGATGTTCCTAAAGATTTAAAGGTTGCTGCCGATAAAATGATAGACAAGGAAACCAGATATGCTGATAGTGTAATGCTTGCCAATAAAGCTTTTCTGAAAGCAGAAACAGTTAAAGGTCGTCCATATATTCCATGGGCTGCTCGTCCTACCGATTTGCCACAGGCTAAGATTCCTGCATTTCCTGGTGCCGAAGGCGGTGGCGGATATTCGTTTGGTGGTCGTGGCGGAAAAGTAATTACTGTTACGAGTCTTGCCGACCGTGGCCCCGGTACTTTGCGTGAAGCTTGCGAAGGAACAGTAGGTGCACGTATTATTGTATTTAATGTTGCAGGTATTATTCATCTGAAAACGCCTATTATTATTGAAGCTCCTTACGTAACTATTGCCGGGCAAACAGCTCCCGGAGACGGAGTATGTGTAGCTGGTGAATCGTTTTGGGTGAATACGCATGACGTGGTTGTACGTCACATGCGTTTCCGTCGTGGTGAAACAAAAGTGGAACGACGCGATGATTCTTTCGGAGGTAATCCGGTTGGAAATATTATGATCGACCACTGTTCATGCAGTTGGGGACTGGATGAGAATATTTCTTTCTATCGTCATATGTTCAATCCGGCTCCGGGTATGAAAGACGAAAAACTTCCTACTGTGAATGTGACTATTCAAAACACCATCTCTGCTCAGGCATTGGATACGTATAATCATGCTTTCGGTAGTACGCTGGGTGGTGAGAACTGTTCGTTTATGCGTAACCTTTGGGCAAATAATGCCGGACGTAATCCATCTATCGGTTGGAATGGTATTTTCAACTTTGTAAATAATGTGGTTTACAACTGGGCTAACCGTTCGGTGGACGGTGGTGATTATACTGCTCTTTATAATATTATCAATAACTATTACAAACCGGGACCACTTACTCCTAAAGATGCGCCTATCGGACATCGTATTCTGAAACCGGAATCGGGTCGTAGCAAATTGGGCTACTTAGTGTTTGGTCGTGTTTACGCTAACGGTAACATTATGGAAGGTAACGATGCAGTGACTAAAGATAACTGGAATGGTGGGGTACAGGTTGAAGAAATGCCTAATGCAGGTCAATATGTTGATTCAATGCGTTGGAATGAGCCTTTCCCAAAACCCGAATTTCCGATTATGAAAGCACAGGATGCTTACGACTTTGTTACAACTAATGCCGGAGCTAATATTCCGAAACGTGATATTGTTGACGAACATATATTGACTCAGGTAAAAACCGGAAAAGTATATTATAAGGAAGGACTTGATTCTGTAAACTTCTACCAATTCAAACATCGTCGGTTGGCTAAAGATTCATACAAACACGGTATTATCACTGATGTTCGTCAGGTGGGTGGTTATCCCGACTATAAAGGAAAAGCTTACAAAGACAGCGATGGTGACGGTATGCCTGATGCATGGGAGAAAGCAAACGGATTAGATCCGAAAGATCCTTCGGATGCACTTAAAGATTGCAACGGTGACGGTTATACAAACATTGAAAAGTACATCAATGGTATTGATACAAAAAAGAAAGTAGACTGGACTGATCCAAAAAACAATCACGATACGTTGGCTGAAAAAGGGAAAGTGATGTAAGATAACATCACCCCTAACCCCTAAAGGGGAACAAAAGTTACAACAGTCTATTTAATCCGTATGTTATTTAAAAGCAATTATTTTTATTGTATGAAATTTAAAATTAGAAATATAGTAAACACAGCTAGCTTCAGCTCCCCTTTAGGGGGTGGGGGTACTTCCCTTCAGGGGTTAGGGGTTCTTTTGTTTTTGACTTTGTTTGTCTCTTCGGTTAGTGCTGTGGAGCTGGACACAAAGAACCGCGACCCGAAGTATGTTGCAACTATTGTGGAACGTTCGAAAAAAGTGGTGGCTAAACTGGAGCTTAAAGATGCAAAAACGGCAACGAATGTAACCAATATTGTTGCTAACCGTTATTTTAAACTGAATGATATTTATGCCAAACGCGACAGCGATGTGGCAAAGATTAAACGTTCTGTTTTAACGGGTGAAGCTAAGAAAAATGCATTAACTGCTGCTCAGGATGCGAAGGAAGCTGCTTTGTATCGTTCTCATTTTGCTTTTCCGGCGGAACTATCCATGTTGCTTAATGAGTCGCAAATTGAAGTAGTGAAAGACGGTATCACTTTTGACGTGGTAAAAGGAACTTACGAAGCTACATTGGATATGGTTCCGACATTGAAGGAAGAAGAAAAAACGCAGATTTTGGCGTGGCTAAAGGAAGCGCGCGAATTTTCGATTGATGCAGAAAGTTCCGAAAAGAAACATGCTGAGTTTGGTAAGTATAAAGGGCGTATAAACAATTATCTGTCGGCACGTGGCTACGATTTGGT
>JGI24140J50213_10000914_pt1 | contig 13448 bp, 17 predicted proteins | sample BarGraIncu00222A_FD_50213 | JGI IMG/M metagenome (IMG submission 50213)
ATGTGGTCCCCGTTAACCCGTCCGTAGTTTTGATCTTCCTCCAATATGACGCTGAGCGCGCGATGCAAGTAGTCGGCACTCACAAAGAAATTCACGTAGGGTCCGGCAGCTTCAGCTCGCGCCACCAAAACGTCAGAACCGAGATGCTGAACGACGTTGCGCGCGATTTCGTGAGGGGGGAGTTTAAGAATGGGTGCGAGTTTAAACGTAACGATACTTGTAAGGTCAGCATAGCCGGGTTTAACGACCAGTGCAAGGTCACCGCTTGGGTACTCGCACTTTTCGAGCGCTTCTGTCAGCAGCTTTTCGACTTGCTCGCGAAAGGTGAGAAACATTGTGTCTCCGTTAGTGCTCGTCGATTGCAAAACGTAGGACGGCTGCAATGCCGCCAAAAGCTCGCATGAGCTGCTCGCCCTCGTTGAAATCCGTTGAGATAAACTCGACCGAGGCTCCCGTATCGCTTGCCTTGCGGATAAGCTCGTCGACGACATCTTCCTCGTGGACGCGTTCCATGGCACCCTCGCACTTGGGACACACGCCAACCCCCTTTATCCCTCGGATTGTCTCTTCGAGCGTGAACCCGCACAACGTGCAGCTGTTGGTCACCCGCTTGATGCGAAGCGCCTCTGAGAGGAGCAGCGTATCGACGGCCCCTAACTGCAGTGCTTTTCGTACCTGTTTTTCGCCGTAGGTCGCTTTGTTTGAATCGTGCACTAGCTCTTGGAGGAAGCGCCCTACCACGTTCTTTTCGCGTATTAAATCGAGCTCTTGGAGCACCTCGGCGCCGTTTTCCACGAGCTCTGAAAGGCCGAACTCGTCGGTATAGGACGCGTCAAAAGCCCCGAGAATCTTTTGTTGTAGTTCATGATGGAGGTATTCTCCGTCGACAAACTCTTCTTTGGTAGGACTCGGACCGCCTATGAGCACGCCCTTAAGCTCCGGATGTTGAAGAAACTCATTGTTGGCGGCCTCGCCGATGCGTTTGAAGAACTCGTGGATAGCTATAAGACGCAGCCTTTCGAAACGTCGTTGACTTTGGCCGCCTTTCGTATGCTTGCCGGGCACTCCGGATGTGAGGTGCTTTACCGGTTCAATGTGTTTGCCGTTAAGGACGCCGACCGTCGCCTCGTTTCGATCGACAACGACCAGTCCGAACACATCCTTCTCTTTAAGCATGTCCTTGAGCGGCTCAAGGTTGAATGTCGAATCGCAGCGGTATTGGTATGACTTTACCGTTTCAATGGGCTCGACGACGAGCGTTTCCATCGTTGTCTTGTCACCGCCGAGTGAGATGGTTCCCGTAAAAATCACAAGCCCGTTTGCCGGCGGAAAGCGATAATACTTGAGCCGTGACTGAATTGATGAGAGCGCACTTTGCACGTTGGTCCGCGTGCTTTTTGATTTAATGTTGGACGCCTGTCCGTACTCGTCCTTGAGCTGGCTCACGACGTCTGAGATCTGCTTGTCAGGTGGAATATAGATGGTGATAAGTTCGGTCGCCTGTCCCTTCTTGCCTTCGAGGTTCTCGATGACGCGTTTAAACTCATAGCGTTTCAATGATTCGACTGGGTTGCTCATGCTGGTATATCTCCGCCTCGCGACGGACAAAACGTCAAAAAGGACTAGGTCTTACGCTTGGTCGCTTGACAATAACTATAGAGAGCGCCTCATTAAAAAACTTTTAGCGCGTTGGTGGCCGAACGGGCCGAGGTAAGCTATATATGGCTCGCGGGAAAGAATTACGTAGTGACAGGAAGCTTTAGTGGCGTTCTCGTGAGCGGGTTTCGCAGTGAGCTTCTTATCGGTGCTTGTTATAGGAGTCAATCTATATGTGTCTGGCAATTCCTGCCGAAGTTGTTAAGGTCGAAGGGAATAAGGGCGTCGTCGATTACGGCGGTTTAGAACAGGAGATAAGTTTGGACCTCGTAGAGGACGTCAGTCCCGGGGACTACGTGTTAATCCACGTCGGATTCGCCATTGAGAAGCTTAGCAAAGAGGACGCTTTGGAAACTTTGGCGATTTTTAAGGAGATAGAAGAGCTCGAGCAGGAAAATGCATGAGTTTAGTCTGGCGTCCGGCATCGTTGACGTTGTTACAGAAACGGTCAAAAGCCAGCCGGTGAAAAGGCTTATTTCGGTTACCGTCGAGGTTGGGCAGCTTGCGATGGTCAACCCTGAGCAGCTGAAGTTTTCATTTGAAGTAATCACTGAAGGCGGCCCCTTTGAGGGCGCCGAGATGATTGTCGAAACGCTTCCCGCGGTTGCCAAGTGTACGTGCGGCTTTGAGGGCGCGTTGGGCGACGAGGATTATGTCTGTCCTAAGTGTGGGGGCTTTTACGAGCTGCTTTCTGGCAGGGACATTTGTGTTAAGCATCTTGAGGTCGAACTCGAAGACGAGGGCTAAAGACTGAGGCAATTGGATCATGCGAACTGAACGCACAAAGATCGATAAGAACGTCAGCCTGCTTCACGGCGCAGGCGGCGAGATGATGAACGATTTGATCGCTGACGTTTTGACGAAGATCAAAAATAAGAATGCCGGCGGCATTGGTTTGGAATCATTAGATGATGGGGCTGCCATTCCGCTCGCGCAAGGTGGTTTTCTCATTTTTACGACGGATACGCATGTCGTTAAGCCCATTTTCTTTCCCGGAGGGGATATCGGACGGCTTTCAGTGTCTGGAACCGTAAACGATCTTGCGATGATGGGCGCAGCACCGCTTGCTCTGACGAGTGCGATCGTTATGGAGGACGGGTTCGCCATCAGCGATTTACGCAAGATCGTTGCGTCGATGGATGAGGCGACCCAGGAGGTCGATACGGCGATCGTGACGGGTGACACGAAGGTCGTGGAAAAGGGGGCGCTCGATGGGATCATCATCAACACTGCAGGGATCGGCTTTGTAGAAAAACCGGTACGGGATTGCGGCCTTGTACTGGGGAACAAAATCATCATTACCGGCACGATTGGCGATCATGGGATTGCAGTGCTCGCTAAGCGGGAGGACTTTCACTTTCGGACAGAACTGCGCTCTGACGTTGCGCCAATCTGGAGCACCGTAAAGGCGGCGTTAGACGCGGGTGAGGGGGCAATAACGGCTATGAAGGATCCGACACGGGGTGGCGTTGCAAGCGCACTTAACGAAATGGCGCATAAAAGCGGCGTGGAGATCCTCCTTGAAGAGGAGCAGTTGCCAATCAATCCTTCTATTAGGGCAGCTGCTGAGATGCTTGGCATCGATGTGCTCGAAGTGGCTAACGAGGGCAAGGCACTAGTCGGCGTTGAAGCTGAGAGTGCAGAAGCGGTGCTCGCTGCAATAAAGAAGACGAAGTACGGGAAGAACGCTACGATTGTCGGCGAAGTTAATGAAGGCCACAGAGTTCTGATGAAGACGCAGATCGGCGGAACTCGCTTTGTTGACGCACCACTTGGTGATCCAGTGCCTCGAGTCTGCTAAGTACATAAAAGTTTTAATATTACCTCTAACGGCCTTCGTACGCGCTTGAACGTAGTAGGTTTGTCCTACAAAGCTTGTGCTGTTTCTACGTCAACCTCGAAGTCGGGCGCGTAATCTGCCCCTTTGCAAAACGCAAGAACGTAATGTGGCTTACCCTTGGAGTATGGCTTGTCACCCTGTCTCTCGGCGTTCACATTCACCTAATTATTTACGCTCATTAAGGTGCGCCGTGCCATTGAGATTCAGACCGACCCAGCAGCATCTAAACATTTTTCAGGATGAATGTAACGTGGCAGACGGAGCTTATTATACTTGAGTTTTGTGCCTCTGAACTAGTGCTCTGCTTAAAAATAAAACAACCAAACCCGCTATGAACTGTGCGCATTTCAGATACATGCACGACCAATCGGAGAGTGGATCGGGTATTGTTTTCTCACGATAACTGAGGCTCAAAAAAGTTTAGTCGAGTCAGTTGAACGCAACTTAAAACTAAAAAAGCAGAGCTAGCTTTTTTTATTGTTTTAGATGCGATTTTGTTCTTTAAAACGACTGGATGGCTCGATATGAACCGGAATTTTAGCTTAGCATCAAGAGGTGCCTCGTTATCCGATTTTACCTTCTTCTCATAAGAATATAAATGGCCCCTGCAATAAGCGCTGGTGCGCCAACTCCTAATATTGAGAACTCGAGTATGGACTGCGGCGGTAAGCTCGCGGTGCTGTTATTTTGAGCTGCTGGGACAGACAGCTCTAGAACCGAGCGGTTGTCTGGCACTTTTAAAACACTTGCTGTAGCAGATGCTTGCTTAGAGGCTGTCACTTGTGAGGGCGTCGAAGTAGCGTCGGCTATGACGTTAACTGTTTTTGCCAATTGTGGCGTTGGCGTTGCTGTTGGTATCGCTGTCGGCGTTGCTACCGCTTTTACCGTTGGCATAGGCGTTGGTGTTACCGTGGCGTTCACCGTTGGTATCGCTTTTACCGTTGGTATCGCTGTTGGCGTTGCTACCGCTTTTACCGTTGGCATGGGCGTTGGTGTTACCGTGGCTTTTACCGTTGGCGTTGGCGTTGCTTTCGAAGCAGATGCTGCAGACGACGCTGATGTTGTGGCAGGATAAGTTTTTTGCAGCTCGGTGACGATCTGCTCAAATCCCAACTGTTTGTATGAAGCTAGTCCATTCGAATTTATACTGCACCATACATGAAAGTGGTTGAAACCGACCCCGTTCGCATATGACCAGTCTAACATCTCCTTATAGTTCGGTGAACCGCCACTCAGCGAGTTTTGGCGAATGGGATTACTAGATCCACCCCACACACCAGCAAGAATTCCGTTCCCCTTACCTAACGCGGCCGATTCTTTTGTTCCCTGCTGGATATACTTCCATTCCTGCGGATAAAAGCTCTCCCAGCTGTTCACTACCGTGCCTGACTGTACGTGCATGTTCTTCCATAAGCCGCACTGGTCGCAGTTGTAGTTAACGTAGCCCGCAAAGTATTGCGCGATGTAATTTGTGTCACCTTGACGACCTCCTTCGGAAGCGACATATTCCCAGCCTGCGGCTTTGAGGGATTTAAAGTACGAAGCAAATTGTTCAATTGGAACGTTCTTCTTCTTGCCGCCGTCCCAAATGGGGATTTCGATATCAATAATCCCCTTCATGCCGAGTGATTTGATCTTTGCAAGCTCTGCTTGGTACGTATTTTGATCTCGAACGACCAGATGGACGGTAGAGAACCCATGTTCTTTAAAGTACTCAAGCGAGCCATCCCATATCATCGCTTGCCCACAGCCAATTTGATATTCAATAGGGTGTGTCTGCGTCGCTGTGGACTGAGTAGAAGCCGCGGTTGCGGGCGCCGTTATTGTTGCTACCAGAAGGAGTGCTAGCACACATGGCAAGGCAAAACGGATCTTGTTCATGAAAAATCAACCTCCCTTTCAGACTGGCAATGTTCTGTTAGAGTCAAAATCAAATCGTAATCTTTGCGCTCGATCTGAACTGTATTACATCAAATATTAGCAACAGTATCTACCATTCGAACAGTTTCGGGCTAGAGCATGCTTATCACATTGTAATAAAAGGTATAGTTGACCACATACAAAATGTTCGGTGAAGGTTAAACGAGAAACTATTTATGTGGCTTATTTTTCATTTAAAGGCCACGTTCGTTTCCACTGCAGGTATCCTATATAGATGATAGTGTGAACTCTATAGCTTCAACAAAGAGCTTTTACAGGTTTAGTTTTAAAAATGAACACAGCACACCCTGTAAACGTACTTACAGAGTGAAGACGGTCCTCATCGCCGCAAAGAGCAACTATGAGACGTTGATTTTCTCATAAAATCCCAGGCGCCAAATATATTTAGTCTAGCTCATACAATAACGGTTTTGTTATACGCTTGGCTAGCCGGTCAGGAGGTGCCCGGATTATGACGGCTATGATACCACAATGTTATTTCTGTAAGCTCCACGAGCAAGGTACAAAATGCGTCAAATATGACCAAATCGCCCCCGAAATTTTGGTCAATCTGAGGAAGTGCACGTTTAAAGAAGATACCGGCCCGGATGGTTAAACGACAGCCCCGCGCTAATAAAATGTAACATGAATTTATTTTGGACTAAGCATTGAACCTTTTTGAACTAGGATGGTTACACCGCCTTAACAATTATAGACCGCGGCAAAAAATAGAACAGCTGAAAGCTATAAAACGCTTATAAGAAATTTATTACGATGTCTACACTTCCAACACACCAGACGACCATGATAGGCAGTATGCCCCATTTAACCCCCAAAGAGGCTCTTCTGGCGCTTGAACAAGTTCCACTTACCATTCCAGCCTGGCCACAGTTGCCGAGACGGTCATTTAAGGAAGCATTGATTCCTCAGTACACCGAAGCGTTTCCGGGCATTCGAGTTGATGAGGTCGCGAAGCGCATCTGGGTGCAGGTAGATGAGGACCTTCCTAACGCCATGGTTGAGTTTTATGAAAACCTTGTCTCGGAGCACGTGGACGCCTTTGCGATTTCCGAAGAGTACGCAGCCGGCCTGCATAGTATGTTGCGACAGTTTGCCGCTGCCAATGTAAAACTTCCATTTCTGAAAGGGCAGGTTATAGGCCCCTTTACGTTCGGTTTAGGGCTGGTGGATCAGGAACGCCGCTCGGTCTGGTTCGACGAACAGTATCGCGACATTGTGCTGAAAGGCATCGGCATGAAAGCGCTCTGGCAAATTCAGCAATTGCAGCCTTACACTGAGCAAGTGGTGATCTTCTTCGATGAGCCGGTGCTTTCAGCGTTAGGAACGGCCGCGTACATGATGATTAAGGATGAAGATGTGATTAAGGGACTAAATGAAGTCTGTGAAATTTCTCACAATGCTGGCGCGTTGGTGGGCGTTCATTGCTGCGGCAACATGGATTGGGGTCTGCTTGCCTGTACCAAGATTGACATCATTGCCTTTGACGCGTATTTTTATAGCGCTAAAGTGGCGCTCTATCCTGACAAAATTCAGGCCTTTTTGGAACGCGGCGGGATCTTGGCTTCCGGTCTGGTGCCGACCGGTGACGTCGAGAAACTGCGCACAGAAACGCCCGATAGCTTCAAGGCAAAACACGAAAGCCTTATTGAAGAATTTGTCGGCAAAGGGATTGCTGAAAATCTGTTACGTGAACGATTTCTTTTCACGCCGTCTTGCGGCATGGGTACACTCTCAGAAAGCGATACAGCGATAGTGCTGAAACTGCTTGCTGCCACCCAAAACTTTTAGGATGAAGGGGTTGTTCATCTCTTNTTTTTTGCCTCTGTCCTGACAGCCGCTCAGCGCCTCACCTTCTTTTGCGTCAGAGGCACCTCGCCGACTCCGGTCGCGTCAAGTGCATGGACTATACCAGCTTGCCTGCCTATTGCCTCAGCTCTCCAGTGAGTTGCCATCGAGTTTGGCAAGCATCTCGACGCTTGAACAACTAAATCCTTAAGCGCATCTAACAGCGCTTTCCGTTCAACTGAGTTAGTCGGATATATGTAAAAATCGACACCACGTCTCCTGCCGCGTTCTACACTGCGAATTGCGTGTCCTTCCAATACTTCATATATATCATAAACATCCTCCCGCAGAGGATAGTGGATATCATACGCAGGTCCGGCTTTGGGCTTTTATAATTAACTACATGCAAAGAGATCATCAAGTGCTGTCGGTTGCTTCATTTTCTTTCCGCTCAGTCATTTATCACCTTCCGGCACGAACGTCAACCCACCGTAAATTCGAGCTTCTACCGCTTCAATTTCTCTTAGGCGGGCTTCCATGCACAACGCTTCATCTTTTCTACCGACGTCCATGAGGGTGCTTATTTCACCGCGTATCACATCTTTTCGATCTTTGATGTACTCTTTTGCTGCGTCACAGTATTCACACGTCATTTTGTCACCTTCTTTTTGCACCTTTTTATGACGAGCATAGTTTATAACGATCCCGGAATACCGTCATTACTGTCATGTTGTCTTTATTTGCCGTTCATACTCACCGTCTAAACAAGCTCGCAATGAGCGCTACGACGAATAGTATGACGAGTCTGAAGCCGGATCTCTCACCTTTGGCGCCGAAGGCCCGTCAAAAGATGNCCTGATTATGGCGCTCACTTACATCTTATGGTTTGGTGGGCGTAACGCCGACCGACGTCGTTTAAGGTGGATTTAAAAAAAATGTGACACAAACATACTGTCACGCATTCCCCCTCAAACGTCTTGTCACGCTTCAGCACACAATCGCTGCCTCATGCGGCCTTATGAAACCACTCTGTGTAGTTAGGGTCGGAGATGAGCGTTATGGTAATAATCGCTACTGTCGTCGTTGCAGTCGTGACATATTATATAACACATTATATGGCCAAGACACACACCTGGCCCAGGGGAGTTATCTTCTAAATCTTAGAAGACGTCTTAAAAATCAAAATAAGCGGCTCTCGAAGGGTAAATTCGGCATGAAAAAACGAGGGGTAAGCGTTTTTAACTACCTCAAAAAAGGGATAATTTCCGGCTAAGCACGTTGTGACACAAATCGTTTGTCACGCGGGGTTACATAGTGCCGTGTCGTCGGTGCTAGTGGGAGCAATGAGGTCATTGCTGTCAAACATAAAGAACACCAAAAAAGGGGAGTCAAACAAAATGAACGAACTATTAACCGAAACTGTGCAGGATACCGTCTGTAAATTCGATCTCCATTCTGAATGCGCCAGTGGAGAGGCTTACGTCGCTGTATGTGCCAAATGTACAGCTGACGCTTTTAGCGACATCGTCAGAATACAATTATAGCGTAGGGTTAGAGGGGTCTGGCATTCGCCCCTCCTTCGTTCTTTTTTTCGAGTTTATAGTATATTGGTCCACATGAGGTCCCTCTCGTCGATTACTTTTGCTGTGCGTCTTGGTTAGTAATTAGCACGCCGTCATATGTTATTGAATATGACCTACTGCGTAAGTTGTAAGCATTATATCAACTGTGAGCTTCGCCAGGGTAAGAACCGGATCCCGTACTACTGCGAACTTTACCGCCGCCCTCGCCGCGAGATGAGTTTCGCAGCTGAACGATACTAGAAATAGTGCCCGTTTTGTCGCTATTATCGCCATCAGAACAAACCGAACATGCTATGATTGAACCTGTTCATGTAAAAAATACGGATAAGCAAGGAGGGAAAAGATGATTGAAAAGGGACTAATCTTAACTGGTAGCGACGCGGAGTTATTGAGTCGTGCGCTTTCAGAAGTGAAAACAAAAGTCTATGAAAAGTCAGGGGCTAAATTAGATGATAACCAGGCGCTCGATGCGCTCGTTTCGTACTTCCTTAATGCCGAATGATGGACAGGAAAAACGTCACTCGTATTTACGCCCCTTACGTAAGTGCCTAGTGCTCGGCACGATTATCGATATGAAAGGCAACGCAGATAGAGTTTGAAAGTGCTGCACGAGCAAGGAGCAACGTATGATCAAAAAAGGGGGATTATGACAGATAAGAAACTTTGCAGATTTTGCCACGCGACTGTGGAGCATCACGGGATGTTTTGCATAAACTGCGGCGCTCCTATCGAGGAGCCCTCGCACGGTGACAATGAAACGCGACCCTCTGAGCTACAAATTGAGAACGTACTCGATGAAATCAGAAAACTAGAGGAGTTGCGTGATCAGGGCGTCGTTACAGAAAATGAGTTTCAAGAGCAAAGAAGGAATTTAATCGCGACCATACCTGCAAATTAAAGTAAATCCGGTGCGGATGGTCGCTAAACAACTAAATCCTTAAGCGCGTCTAACAGTGCTTTCCGTTCAACTGAGTCAGGCGGATACATATGTAAAAATCGACGCCACGTCCCCTGCCGCGTTCTACACTGCGAATTGAGTGTCTTTCCAATACTCCATATAGACGTCATGCACGTGCTCAGGTAGCGGATGCTTGTAGTGCTTCCAGTGATTCTGCTAACACCGTGTGTCATTATATGTGCGCGATTTGATTGATCCCAACACCTACCCCTTGCTTAAGCGATGTAGAATCTACAAGTTAAAAGGTGATATTCGTCTCGCTACGACGAATTTTGCATTCAGTGCAAGCAATCAGATATAAAAAACCTGGTAACCTACATAAGGCTCAGGCCTTTAAGCTGCTTCACGATCTGATCGACCGCACTGGCCGCGTCTTCGGGCCTCCGACCACCCGTGACAACCAGTTTGCCCGAACCGAACAAAAGAACGACCACTTTAGGTTCCGACAACCGGTAGACAAGACCGGGGAAACTGCTCGGGCTCGTATTCAACGTTCTCCATCCCGAGGCCGAGGGTAACTGAATTTAAGTTCAAAACTGAGTGAAGATCCGCGGACGCAACGATGTTTTGCACCTTGATCTCCGGCGTTCCCTTGACGTCGATGCCGATATTTCTGAGGCTTTGGAATACGTTTTCCAAACCCCTGTACACGTCATCGATGCTCTTTGCACCCGTGCAGACGATCTTTCCCGATCGAAAGAGTAATGCAGCGGTCTTAGGGTCCTTGGTACGGTAGACAAGGCCCGGAAACCGTTTTGGATCGTAATCTGCGCCCTCTAAAGCAAGCGTTGCTTGCTTGAGGTTAATTTCTTGTCCAATGCCGGTGGAAGCAACCACATTTACAATTTCAATATTGTATAGTTCATTAGTTTCTCGTGCTTCAACCATACGCTTTATTCTTCCCTATTGGTATATCAAGGCTATGCTGAAGAATGTGGAGAGTAAAAAGGAACCAAAGCGGGGGAAACAGCCTCAAGCCATCCGTTACGATAAGCAAGGATGCCCCCGATGATGAATAGCACGTAGAGCGGCACGTGGGCCGGTTCGATAGCGTACCACAGCAGCCATCGATCCCACGCGTACCACTCCCGCACGGCAAAGTTCACGGCACCAAGCGCTAGAGACGCGAGCAACAGCGCCCCATTTCCTAGACAGGACACTGAAGAGATGGGTATTTTAAACCTGTGCCAAACGCTGTATACGACCGCGAGGATAAGTAAGAACACTAGGAACCAGAGATTGCCGAGAGAGTACTTCGCCGGGTTTGCCCCACAGCGTCTATCAAAATGAGATAGAACGCCAATAACCCAAAGAGCGGGATTCGATGCGCACGAAGCGGTCTCTAAGGAACTTCTGCCGTCCCTTACGGTCTAACGAGCCGACGAGGAGGAACGCCGAGATGAAAAAGAAGAGTGCCATCGCAAACGAGGCAGCTACCGCTTCGAACGTGCCGACGGCGAGCACTTCTACGGGGGGGCGGTCCAGGGAAGCTCGGGGACCACCCCTCAGCATTGGTAATGTACGCCAGGCCGGCGTGGATGAAGATCACCACAAGAATAAGGACAATCTTAATGTTGTCAAAGTAGTACAGTCGTTGCATTTCGTCCCAAGCAAACTTGAGAATTCACTAGTTCAATCGTTTATCTCTAAAAGTTCTTGTACATGTTTAATTTATAAATAGGGCTTAAACGTTTGGGCTGCTCTCGCGCACTATAAATATCACCCACGTAAACTCGTATTGTGGAACAGGATTCCAATTATATTAACATCTTTAACCGCGCGATCACGGTCTTTTTTAAAGACGCAGCGCGAATTACCCTTAGAGAACCATCGAAAGCCCTCTTCTTCCTCCGTACCATGTGGTGGCAAAGGAGAGCAGCCCAGAAGAGGCAGAGATGGCAAAACGAAGAGCTCCACGTGCCTCCCTTTCTCATCATGAGTCTGACGAACAAATGTAACTTGCGCTGCAAGGGATGCATCGCCTTCGCTCACCTGGAACACCGGCCAACTGCGAGAGAATTAAGCGCGCACAGACTTAGGGACATTGTGAGCGAGGCACAGCAGCTTGGCGTGTCAGCCATCCTCCTCGCCGGCGGTGAGCCGCTTATCCGCAAGGAGCTTCTAACCATTACCAGGGACTTTCCATCAATTGTTTTCCCACTCATAACGAATGGCACGCTCATCGATGATGCCGTGATGCGGCAATTCAAGGAACAACGAAACGTCATTCCCATCATCAGCATCGAAGGTGACGAATGCGAAACAGATGAACGTCGAGGCGCGGGCATTTACAAGCGTCTCCAAGGCGTCATGGAAAAGATGCGTGCCGAGGGAATCTTTTTTGGCTGCTCTTTGACAATAACTCGGTCAAACGTCGCAACGATCACCGATATGAACTTTGTAAAAAATCTGGTCGAAGTGGGGACTCGCCTTTTCCTCCTCCTTGAATATGTCTCTTTTGAAGAGGGGACAGACGATTGGGTCTTGACCGATGAACAAAGAAGTTATCTGCGACAAAAGACAGAGGCGTTTCGTACTCAATTCCCCGCTCTCTTCATTGCGATTCCTGGCGACGAGGAACAATACGGGGGCTGCCTGGCTGCAGGGCGGGGATTCGTCCATATCAGCGCAGGAGGGGACGTTGAACCGTGTCCGGCCTCTCCCTTCTCTGACGCGAGCGTGCAGAAGACGCCACTCAGGGAGGCCCTACAATCCAACCTGTTGCAGGCCATTCGTGAACAACATGACTCACTCAATGAGACCGAAGGTGGCTGCGTCCTCTGGACAGAGCGCGAATGGGTGCGTTCTTTGCTCCCTCCCAAAGAGGGCATAACTATTCCTGTTCGTCCCGTCGGTTCGGAATGCCAATAGGGATCCACTACGTGCTTGAAATCGAAAAAAGAGTTAAAGAGTGGGGAGATGGCGAGACTTTAAAAGAATCACGCTATGCTCTCTCCCCATTGATTGAAGCGAGATTAAAAAGGACGCCACACGGCTAGTATCAAACCAGTTACAATAATCAAGATTAAAACAACGGCTATAATTTGGCGCCCTCTTTGCGATTTATTTTCCAGTTCCTCACCACATTGAGAGCAATACAGAACACCGTTATTGTTTTTGAATTGACAATTTTCGCACCATCCTTTCGTCATTCATTCGCCTCCGATTTCCGGTTGAGCAGTTATTTTACCTCAAATTATCTTAATCGAAGTAATTCTTTTTCGAGTAGTATTTTTAGGTGATAACGCAGGGATATCTTGTAACATCACAGCTTATTCATGTCTACGTATAGTGCTCCCACAACGCGGGAACAAATGCTAGATACGCTATCACCGCGATCACAGCAGTAAGCAGCATAAGAGGAAGCGGGATGCCCCAAAATGCAACTACTATCAGAGCTGCAATGAGGAGCGCGACGACAACGTTTTCCCTTACGTGCTTCATCGAACGTAAATTTCACTTTGTAGGTATAAAAAGGCAACTCGCTCAAAATGTGCATATTGCACATAACCACCTTTTATTACCATACTTTGATAGGTTCCCCGATTGCTCACGCAGCAAGCCGCGATGCCACGCCGGGTCAAGCTGTCAGAGGCTCCACACGTTAAAAGTGTAAGCCAACCAGCTGGACGAAAAACGAGAGGAAATACACGATGGCAGCGCCTTTGATAGTCTTGGCTACGAA
>JGI24140J50213_10000917_pt1 | contig 13436 bp, 9 predicted proteins | sample BarGraIncu00222A_FD_50213 | JGI IMG/M metagenome (IMG submission 50213)
GCGCTACACGGTGACGACGATCAACAGCGGCCAGGCTGCGGGCAAGATCTACGCCGCAACCTACGTGCGCCTGGTCGACCGCAAGGACCGCAAGCGCAGCGTCGCGCAGATGACGGTGCCGCTGCGCGAACGCCTCGCGCGCATTCCCGGCATCACGGTGACGAACATCGGCACGATCGACCTCGGCGGCGGCAAGAGCCTGCAGTTCTCGATCCAGGGCAGCGACCTCGGCGAGCTCGAGCGGCTGTCGCGGACGATCACGGCGCAGCTGGCGACGATTCCCGGCCTCGTCGACCTCGACACGACCCTGAAGCCCGACAAGCCGACGGTGGCGATCGAGGTGCGACGCGACGCCGCCTCCGACGCCGGCCTCAACGTCAACATGCTCGCGGCGACGCTGCGCACGCTCGTCGCCGGGACGACCGTCGGCAACTGGCGCGCCGCGGACGGCGAGAACTACGACGTCAACGTGCAGCTCGCGCCGGGCAGCCGCTATGCGATCGGCGATCTCGAGCGCATGCCGATCAACGTCGCCCCCGGCGCCGACGGCTCGCCGCGCGTCGTCCGCCTCTCGCAAGTCGCCGACGTGACGCCTTCGACCGGCCCGAACCAGATCAACCGGCGCGACCTGAACCGCGAGATCAACGTCGACGCCAACGCCGTCGGACGCAGCTCGGGCGACGTCTCGGCCGACATCAAGCGCGTCCTCGACGGCATCGACTGGCCGCCCGGCTACCGCTATTCGTTCGGCGGCTCGACCAAGAACATGAACGAGTCGTTCGACTACGCGCTCGGCGCGCTCGGCCTGGCGATCGTCTTCATCTACATGATCCTGGCCAGCCAGTTCCGCAGTTTCGTGCAGCCGCTGGCCCTGATGAGCTCGCTGCCGCTGACGCTGATCGGCGTCGTGCTGGCGCTCCTGATGTTCCGCTCGACGCTCAACATGTTCTCGATCATCGGCATCGTCATGCTGATGGGGCTGGTTACGAAGAATGCGATCCTGCTCATCGATTTCGCGATCCGGGCGCAACGCGGAGAAGTCGGCGGCGACGGCGACGAAGGCGCCGCCGGCGTGCCGATGCCGCGCGAAGCCGCGCTTCTCTACGCGGCGCGGGTTCGCCTGCGGCCAATCCTGATGACGACGCTGGCGATGGTCTTCGGCATGGTGCCGCTCGCCTTCGCCCTCTCCGAAGGCTCGGAGCAGCGCGCGCCCATGGGCCAGGCGGTGATCGGCGGCGTGATCACCTCTTCGCTGCTCACGCTGGTCGTCGTCCCCGTCGTCTACTGCTACCTCGACGATCTTTCGCGCTGGACGAAGCGCCTCCTCTTCAAGCAGCCGGTCCCCCTCCTGTCAGCCGCCTCGAGCCCGCCATGAACATCGAACAAGCCCGTTTCAACATGATCGAGCAGCAGATCCGCACCTGGGAAGTGCTCGACGACGCCATCCTGACGCTGCTCTCGGTCGTCAAGCGCGAGGAGTTCGTTCCGGCCGTCTATCGCTCGATGGCTTTCGTCGATTCGGAGGTGCCGCTGCCGCACGGCCAGTCGATGCTCGCCCCCAAGGTCGAGGCGCGCCTGCTCCAGGAGCTTGCCGTGCAGCGCCACGAGCGCGTCCTCGAGGTCGGGGCCGGCTCCGGCTACATGGCGGCGCTCCTGGCGCACCGGGCGCAGCACGTGACGACGCTCGAGATCGTCCCCGAGCTGGCGCGCTTTGCCGCCGACAACCTGCGCCGCGCCTGGGTCGGCAACGCCACGGTGCTCGAGGCCGACGCCTCGCAGGCGCCGCCCGTCGACGGGCCTTTCGACGTCATCGTCCTGTCCGGATCGGTCGCCGAAGTCCCGCGCGCCCTGCTCGGCCAACTGAAGCCGGGCGGCCGCCTGACCGCCATCGTCGGCCAGCTTCCGATCATGCGTGCCGTGCTCATGACGCGCGCTCCCGCCGCGCCGCCGGCGGCAGCGGGAGAGCGGGCCGCCGGCCCGGGCTTCGCGACGGTCGAGCTGTTCGACACGGTGGCGCCCCGGCTCGTCGGCTTCGGCGAGCCGAGCCGCTTCAGCTTCTGATGACCCGCAGCCTGTCGCCCGGATGGCCCGTCACGACGCCTGCAACGCGCAAGTCGTCGCATTGCGCAGGCCAAGGGAGCTCGATTCAGCCTATAACCTCGCCGGCGCCGAAGTCGCCGTGCCGCTCGCCGTCGCGCACGACGACTCGCGACCGTGAAAAGAACCATCCAGGGAACCTCCATGCCCCTCTTGCGCTTCCCATCCCGGCTCTTCATCGCGGCCGCGGCCGCCTGCGCGGCACTTGTACCGACGAGCGGGCAGGCGCAGTCGCTGCTCGAGCTGTACCAGGCGGCGCACGCCTACGACGCGAGCTATCTGTCGGCGCGCGCCCTCTACGACTCAGCGCCGTTTCGCGTCGAGCAGTCGCGCGCACTGATGCGCCCGAGCGTCTCGGTCAGCGCCGGCGCCGCACGCATCACCAGCAATCAGGTGGTGATTCCGACCTTCGACAGCAACACGCTGTCGGCGACGCTGAGCGGCCGGCAGCCGCTCTTCAACCGCGCGAACGCGGCGACGATCGCGCAGGCCGAGCGTTCGCTCGATTCGTCGCTCGCCGATCTCGACGCCGCCGAGCAGGACCTGTTGCTGCGCGTCAGCCAGGCCTACTTCGACGTTCTCGGCGCGCAGGACACGCTCGAGACGACGCGCGCCAACAAGACGGCGATCGCCGAGCAGCTCGCCTCGGCCAAGCGCAACTTCGAGGTCGGGACGGCGACGATCACCGATACGCGCGAAGCGCAGGCGCGCTTCGACCTGGCGACGGCGCAGGAGATTGCCGCCGACAACGACCTGGTGACGAAACGGATCGCGCTCGACCAGCTGGTCGGCCGCAGCAACGTCGTTCCCAAGCAGCTCGCCGTACCCGTCGCGTTGCCGGTGCCTGCGACCAAGGTCGACGATCTCGTCGCCCACGCCGCCGAGGAGCATCCCACGGTGCGGCGCGCCCAGGTCGCCTACGACATCGCCCGGCTCGAGACCGACAAGGCGCGCGCCCAGGCGCTGCCGACGCTCGACGCCGTCGCCTCGGTCGGCGGCGGGCGCAGCAGCGTGGCACCCAACCTCAGCGGCCCCAACTCGGCGACGAGCATCGGCCTGCAGTTCAACCTGCCGCTATTCGCCGGCGGCTCGATCCAGGCCCGGATCAAGGAAACGCTCGCACTCGAGGAGAAGACGCGCAACGATCTCGACGCGGCCCGGCGCGGCGTGATACAGGCGACGCGCCAGGCGTACTACACGCTGCAGTCCGGCGCGGCACAGGTCAAGGCGCTCGAGGCCGCAGAAGCTTCGAGCCAGCTGGCGCTCGAGGCGACGCAGCTCGGCTACCGCGTCGGCATCCGCGTCAACGTCGACGTGCTCAACGCGCAAAGCCAGCTCTACCAGACCCGTCGCGACCTGGCACGCGCGCGCTACGACGTGCTGCTCGAGACGCTGCGCCTGAGCCAGGCTGCCGGGCGGCTGTCGCCGAGCGACGTTCTTGCTATCGACCGCTTGCTGGCGCCTTGACCAGGCCTGTCGCCCTGAGCGAAGCGAAGCGTCTCGCAACCACGCGCGGCAGAGATCCTTCGCTACGCTCAGGATGACGGCTGCGACGATCGACGCCTGTTGCCTACATCGACTGCGCCACACAATTCTTGACCTAAGCAACACCATCGCTTGACTCGCCGAGCCGACAATGGCCGGTCGCATCGAGGAGCGCGAATGGCCAGTTCCCTGCAGCTGCAATCAGCGATCGCAGCGCACCGCTTCGGCCTCGGCGAGGCGAATCTCGCGGTCGTCGATTCCGACCCACAAGGCTGGCTCGCAGCGCAGATCGGTCCGGCCGACGCGCCGCGCGGCAGCGGCCTCCTCGATACCCGGCAGGCGCTCGACCATGTAGCCGCCGAGCGCGAGAAGCGCCAGCTCGCGAAGAACCCGCCGCCGGGAATGACGGCCGAGCAGCTCATTAGCGGCCACTATCGCGAGGTGATCGTCGCCGATGCGCGCTCGCGCCTGGCCACCGCCGCGCTGACACAGCGTCCCTTCGCCGAGCGGCTGCAGATGTTCTGGACCAACCACTTCACCGTCTCGCTGCTGAAAGGCACGGCGCGCGGCCTCGTCGGCGCCTTCGAGCGCGATGCGATCCGGCCGAACATCGCCGGGCGCTTCGAGACGCTGCTCGTCGCCGCGACGACGCATCCGGCGATGCTGCGCTACCTCGACAACTGGCTGTCGGCCGGGCCCGATTCGCGCGTCGTCGCATTCGAGGCGAGGCGCGCCGCGCGCCGCGAGGAAGGGCCGCGTGTCAGCGGCCTCAACGAGAACCTCGCCCGCGAGGTGCTGGAGCTGCACACGCTCGGCGCCGAGAGCGCGCGCGGCGGCGTCTACACGCAGGCCGACGTGACGGCGTTCGCCGCGGTGCTGACCGGCTGGCGAGTCGCTCGTGATCCCGATCCAGGCGCTCCCGTCTTCGATCCGAACTGGCACGAGCCGGGTCGAAAGACGGTGCTCGGCAAGAGCTACGGAGAAGGAGCCGACGCGCTGCGCCAGGTCCTGCACGACCTGGCTCGCCATCCGGCGACAGCGCGCTTCGTCTCGACCAAGCTGGCGCGCCATTTCGTCGCCGACGATCCGCCGCCGGCCCTCGTCGATCGCCTGACCGCGGCCTACCTGAAGAGCGATGGCCTGCTCGCCGAGGTCTACCGCGAGCTGATTCGCGACGACGCGTCGTGGCACGCCCGGCCGACGAAGCTGAAGACACCCGAGGAGTTCGTCGTCTCGACGGCACGCCTGCTCGCATTCGGCGACCGCTGGTTCGAGCGACCCGAAGCGAACAACAACGCCGCGGTCGGAGCGATCGGAGCGCTCGGCCAGCGCCTCCAGGCGGCGCCGTCGCCGGCAGGCTGGAGCGATCGTGCCGACGACTGGCTCGGACCCGACGCGGTATGGAAGCGCGTCGAATGGGCGACGCGAGTCGCCGATCGCGCCGGCCGCATCGTCGACACGCGCCAGCTCGCCGCGCAAAGCCTGGGTCCGTTGCTCGGCGCCGAAACGGCGCGGCAGATCGAGCGCGCCGCCGACGGCCCGCAGGCGCTTGCCCTGCTCCTGCTCGCGCCGGAGTTCCAGCGCCGCTGAGGCGGCATCGAGGACCGACATGAAACGACGCTCCACCCCGACACCACGTGTGTCATCCGCAGCCCCGGCCGATCCGGCGCGTCGCCGCGTACTCGGCGCGGCGGCCGCGGCCGGTGCGCTGGGAGCATGGTCGACGCTGTCGTTCGCAGGCGCCGCCGGCCCCGGCGGCAACCGCTTCGTCCTCGTCATCCTGCGCGGCGGAATGGACGGGCTCGGCGCCGCGCCGGCGATCGGCGACGCCGATTTCGCAAGCGCGCGCGGGCCGCTTGCGCAATACGCCGCACCGCCGCTACGCCTTGACGCGACGCTGGCGCTGCACCCCAACCTCGGCGAGCTGCACGCGATGGTCGGGCGCGGCGAAGCAACGATCGTCCACGCCGTCGGCCTGACCTACCGCGAACGCTCGCACTTCGACGCGCAGCAGGTGCTCGAAAGCGGTGGCGTTCGCCCCTACGAGCTCACGACCGGATGGCTCGGCCGTGCTCTGGCGACGAGCGGCAGCAAGGGAATCGCCCTGAGCACGGCCGTGCCGCTGGTGCTGCGAGGCTCGAGCGTCGTCGACACCTGGGCACCTTCGGTCTTGCCCAATCCATCGGCCGACCTGGTCGCCCGACTCGAGCGCATGTACGCGAGCGACGTGCCGCTGGCGACGGCGCTCGAACGTGCCCGCCAGCTCCATTTCGACACGGCGGCAATGCAGAACAACGACGACGCGACTGCCATGACCGGCTACGGCGCGCGCCCCGGCGCCTTCGTCGCCCTGGCGCAGCGCGCCGCCGAGTTTCTCGTCCAGCCGGCCGGGCCGCAGGCCGCGGTCCTCGAAATCGGCGGCTGGGACACGCACGCGAACCAGGTCAACCCGAACGGAGCGCTCGCCGGCGGGTTGCGCCAGCTCGACGCCGGCCTCGCCGCCTTGCGGTCCGGACTGGTCGGCGGCGGCGCCTGGAGCCGGACCGTCGTCGTCGTCGCGACCGAGTTCGGCCGCACGGTGGCGATCAACGGAACGCTCGGCACCGATCACGGCACCGGCGGCGTCGCCTTCGTGCTCGGCGGCCCGGTGCGCGGCGGCGTCGTCGCCGACTGGCCAGGACTGGCGCGTTCGCAGCGCTACGACGGCCGCGACCTCCGGACGACCACCGATCTCCGCGCCCTGCTCAAAGGCGTCCTCGCCGATCACCTCCACGTCGCGTCGCGGGCCCTCGACGCCGAGGTCTTCCCGGGAAGCGAGAAGGTCAAGCCCCTGCAGCTGCTGCGCGCCTGATCCGCTCCCAACCGCTCCTCTAGGCGCCGAGCGATGCCGCGATCCGCGCCGCGGTCCGCTCGGCGGCGCCGCGGTGCGCCGAGGCGAAGGCCAGCGCCGCCTGCGAACGACGCTGCCGCTGGTCGCCGCCGGCGATGGCGACGGCGCGCGCGACGCCCTCAGCCATCGTGTCGACGCGGACCGCCGCGTCGGCGGCGAGCGCGAGCATGGCAGCATCGCCGAAGTTGAAAGTGTGCGGGCCCATGACGACGGGACAGGCGCATGCCGCGGCCTCGATCAAGTTCTGCCCGCCGAACGGGGCGAAGCTGCCGCCGAGCAGTGCGACGTCGGCTAGCGCGTAGTACGCGGCCATCTCGAGCATCGAGTCGCCGAGCCAGACGTCGGCGGCGGCCGTGTCCATTCCCGGCGCGTCGCCCCAGGTGCTTCGCCGCGACAGCGTGAAGCCCGCGCCCTCGATCAGCTCGACGACCGCCGCGAAGCGTTGCGGGTGCCGCGGCACGACGACGAGGAGCGGGCGCGGAACTGCGAGTGCGCGCCAGGCGGCAAGGAGCATCGCTTCCTCGCCTTCGCGCGTCACCGCCGCGAGGACGATCGCGCGACCCGAGGCGGCGACCTTCCAGCGACGGCCAAGGGCAATCAGGCGCGCGTCGGGCGTCAGGTCGAACTTGAGGTTGCCGAACACGACGACGTTCCGTGCGCCAGCGTCGCGAAGCCGCTCGGCATCGTCTTCGGTCTGCGCGTAGGTCGCGACGAGGCTTTCGAATGCCGGGCGCAACAGCAGATCGCCGCGGCGGCCGCGCCGGCGGCTGCGCTCGCTCATACGCGCGTTGGCGAGCTGTACCGGAACGCCGCGATCCCGGGCGACGGCGAGCAGGTTCGGCCAGATCTCGGTCTCCATCAGCACACCGGCGACCGGCGCGTAGTGCACGTAGAAGCGGCGCACCGCGCCCGGCGTGTCGAATGGCAGCCAGGCCTGGGCGTCGCGGTCGCGCAGGAGCGGCGCGCCGGCGGCCCGCCCGGTCGCGGTCCCGTGCGTGAGAAGAATGCGCAACTCCGGGATCGCCCGGCGCAACGCCTCGATCAGCGGCGCCGCGGCGCGCGTCTCGCCGAGCGATACGGCGTGGATCCAGAGCGCCCCCTTGCGTGCCGGCGCGCGATAGCGGCCGATGCGCTCGCCGGGCAGCGCGGCGTACAGCGGCTCGCGCCGCCCGCGCCAGACGACGCGCAGCAGATAGAGCGGCACGACGAGTCGCAGCAGCAGCGAATAGACGGCGCGAAGCGTGGCGCGCAGGACAGCGACTCCCGTCACGGAAGGTCACCAGGCGCGGCGTTGCTCGCAGCGTCGCCCGCGGCGGAGGCGCGGAATTCGCTTCGCACGCGCTGCCAGGCCGCCCACACGGCGTCGACATCCGGCGTCGGCACGCCTTCGATCGAGACCTGGTGCCGGTGGCCGTGCCGTTCCTGCGGGCCGGTCCGCCACGCGGTCGGATGGTTGTAGATCTGCACGTGCGGAAGGCCGAGTGCGACGGCGATGTGGCTCGGGCCGCTGTCGACGCCGATCGCGCCCGCGGTCTGCGCCATGCGGTCGATGAGCGCATCGAGGGACATCGCCGGCCAGACCTCGCACGCTGCGCCGACGGCGTCGGCGATACGCCGGGCCCGAGCGTCCTCGATGGCGTCGACCTGCGGCAGCGCGACCCTGCCGCCTGCGGCAACGATTCGGCGCCCGAGCTCGATCCAGTGCTGTTCCGGCCAGAGCTTGTCGGTTCGTGTCGTTCCGTGAATGAAAACGACGCAGTTCGCCTTGACGCCTGGCGCGCGCACCGCATCGAGGCCGAAGCGCGGCGGCGAACGCGGCGCCGTTTCGAGCACGCGCGCGACCAGCTCGCGCGAGCGATCGAGCGCGTGAACGTGCCGCTCGACCTCGATCGGGTGCGTCACGAGCCAGCGCGCCGGCCACTCATGGCTGGCGCCGTCGGTGCGATTGGCCAGGCCGTAGCTCGGCCCGCGCGCGAGCCGCGCGACGACTGCCGACTTCGTCAGCCCCTGCAGGTCGATCACGGCGTCGTACGCCTCGCGGCGCAGGCGTTGCGCGAAGGCGCGCGCCTCGGCACGCGTCGCGGCGCGCCACCAGCCGGCCTTCGTCCAGCGCCGCAGCGGCAGCTCGATCACGTCGGCGATGCCGTGCACGCGTCGCACGAGCGGCGCGAAGCCCGGCTCGACGACCCAGTCGATCGTCGCGCCGGGGTGCGCGGCGCGGATGTCGGCGACGACGGGCAGCGCGTGCACGACGTCGCCGAGCGACGAGAGCTTGACAATCAGGATGCGCACGACGCGAAGCGGAGCGCGGCGTGAACGCGGCCGAAGCTCAATGCAACGCCGCCGCGATGCGCGCGTCGGCCTTGACGGCGCGCAGCTCGCCCATGCACTGGGCCTCGATGCGCGCCAGCGCCTCGGGCGTAGCGCCTTCGAAGCGCAGCACGAGCACCGGCGTCGTGTTCGAGGCACGGATGAGACCGAAGCCGTCGTCGTACTCGACGCGCACGCCGTCGATCGTGACGACTTCGCGGGCGCCCGGAAAGCGTGCTTCGGCCTGCAAGCGGCGAACGACCTCGGCCGGCTCGCCTTCGGCGCAGGCGACGTTGAGCTCGGGCGTGCTGAAGCCGGCGGGCAAGGCGTTCAGCACGGCGCTCGGGTCGGCGCTCCGGCTCAGGATCTCGAGCAGCCGTGCCGCCGTGTAGGTCGCGTCGTCGAAGCCGTACCAGCGCTCGCCGAAGAAGATGTGGCCGCTCATCTCGCCGGCGAGCGGCGACGCGAGCTCCGCCATCTTCGCCTTGATGAGCGAGTGTCCGGTCTTCCACATCACCGGCTCGCCGCCGGCGGCGCGGATCAGCGGGGCGAGGCGCTGCGAGCACTTGACGTCGAACAGGATCGGCGCGCCGGCGTGGCGCGACAGGACGTCGCGCGCAAAGAGCATCAGCTGGCGGTCGGCGTAGATGATCGCACCGTCCTTGGTGACGACGCCGAGCCGGTCGCCGTCGCCATCGAAGGCCAGCCCGATCTCGGCGTCGCCGCGCGCGACCCGCGCGATCAGCTCGGCCAGGTTCTCGGGCTTGCTCGGGTCGGGATGATGGTTCGGGAAATTGCCGTCGACGTGCGAGTACAGCTCGTCGACCGTGCAGCCGAGCGCACGCAGCACGTCGGGCGACGAGGCACCGGCGATACCGTTGCCCGAATCGACGGCGACCCGCATCGGCCGCTGCAGGCGGCAATCGCCCACGATGCGCGCGGTGTACTCGGCGACGACGTCCATCGCCGCGTGGCGGCCGCGCCCGCTCGCATAGTCTTCGGCTTCGATGCGGCGGCGAAGGCGCTGGATGTCTTCGCCGTAGAGGGCGCGCCCGGCGAGCACCATCTTGAAGCCGTTGTCGTCCTTCGGGTTGTGGCTGCCTGTCACCACCACGCCGTTCGAGCAGCCGTGCTCGCGTCGCGTCGCGGCGACGTAGTAGACGATCGGCGTCGTCACGGCGCCGAGATCGACGACGTCGAGGCCGGTCGATGCGAGGCCGCGGACGAGCGCGGCGGCCAAGACCGGCCCGGAGAGCCGCCCGTCCCGACCGACGGCGACGGCGCGCTCGCCTGCGGCGATCGCTTCGCTCCCGAAGGCGCGTCCCAGGTGCTCGGCAAAGCGCTCGTCGATCGTTCGGCCGACGACGCCGCGTATGTCGTAGGCCTTGAAGACCGAAGCGTGAACCTGCATCGCTGCGTCCTTCAGGTCGTCATCAGGTCGTCGAGCAGGCGATAGTCGGGCGGCCGCGTGTCGATCGCGTGGCCGGCGCGCAGCACGGCTCGATCGAACTGCGAGCGCGACAGCAGCTCGGAATAGTTGCGCGCGCGAAGCACGAGCAGGTCGGCCGGCGCCTTCGCGGCGAGCACGCCGGCGTCGATTCCCATGATCGCCGCCGGCGTCTCGGTCGCGGCGCGGATCCAGTCGGAGAGCGGGTGATCGAGGTGCAGGATCTTCACGGCCTGCGTGTAGGTATCGAGCATGTCATGGTCGCCGTAGGCGTGGAAAGGGTCGCGGCAGTTGTCGCCGGCGACCGCGACGCGCAGGCCTTGCGCTTTCATCTCGTGCAGCACCGTCACGCCGCGCCAGCGCGGCGTGCGCGGCTCGCTGCTGCGGTCCTGCAGGTACATGTTCACGGTCGGCAGGCTGACGACGTCGATGCGCGCATCGCGGCAGGCGGCGATCGTCGCCTCGATCAGCTCGTCGCTCTGCAGGGCCAGCGCCGTGCAGTGGCCGCACAGGATGCGACCGGCGAAGTCCTGGCGCAGTGCCGTGCGCGCGACGCGCGCGAGCGTGCGCGAGCGCGCGTCGCTCGACTCGTCGACGTGCAGGTCGAGGTCGAGGCCGCGCTCGCCGGCGAGTGCAAAGAGGCGACCGAGCGCCTCGTCGAGCTCGGGCGGCATCGGCTCGGCCGGGTATTTCGCGAAGCGCGTGACGCAGCCGAGCCGGCCGCCGCTCGCGGCGACGAGGTCGGCGAGCTCGCGGCCTTCGTCGCCGAGGAAGATGTCGAGGGGAGCGATCGACGAGGCCTGCAGCTCGATGCGCCCGGCCCAGCGTTCGCGCAGCTCGCGAAACACCGGAAACGAGATCGACGCCTGCGGCGCGAGCGAATCGAGGTGGGTGCGGATCGCGACCACGCCGCGGGCGTACGCGGCGGCGAGGCCGAACTCCATGCGCCGGCGCACGTCTTCCGCGTTCCAGCGCGCCTTGCGGTCCTGCGCCGTCGCCAGCACCGCGCCCGGCACGTCGCCGGTCGGGTTCTGCTGGCGCGGCCAGATGTGGCCCTTGTCGAGGTGCGTATGGCAATCGACCATTCCCGGCAGGACGATCGCCGCGTCGAGATCGGGACCGAGCGCGGCCGGCAGCGTTCCGGCGGGTTCGATCGCGGCGATGCGGCCGGCGTCGACGAGCAGGTCGATCGCGCAGAGCGCATCGTCGCCGGGCACCGGGACGTCGGCGCGCACCAGACAGCGCGGCGCGTGCAGGTTGCGCAGGGCGAAGCGCGGGCCGGTGGGCGGCGTGAAGAAGGCAAGGGTCATGAAGAGCTGCGCTCTCGCGCGGCGATGCGCTGCCGCATTGTCGGCTCAGAACCTGCCCGCCAAAAAGGCCGATAGGTTCTCAGCGCCGCGCCACCAGATCGATCTCGACTCGGGCGCCGCGGGCGAGTCCCGAAACCCCGATGCAGGTGCGAGCCGGACGCTTGCCGGGCGGGAAGTAGCTCGCATAGACCGCGTTCATGGCGGCGTAGTCGGCGTCGAAATGGGTCAGGAAAATGCGCACCGAGACGACGTCGCCGAGGCCGAGCCCGCAACCCCGCAGCACGGTCTCGAGATTCGTCATCACCTGTCTCGTCTGTGCCTCGATGCCGGCAGGATAGGGCTCGTCGATCGAGGTTCCGGAAAACGGCATCTGCCCGGTGACGAAGACCCAGCCGTCGGCCTCGACGGCGTGGCTGAACGGCGCGACCGGGTCGGGCGCGCCGGCGACCATGTGGAAGATCGGCGCCATGGCAGCAGCCTTCGCAAGCATCCCGCCTGGCGCGACGTCGTTCTTCAGTTGCTCTGCGACAGCTGCTCCAGGATCGCCGGGTTCTCCAGCGTCGACGTATCCTGCGTGATCGCCTCGCCGTTGGCGACCGAGCGCAACAGGCGGCGCATGATCTTGCCGCTGCGCGTCTTCGGCAGGTTGTCGCCGAAGCGGATGTCCTTCGGCTTGGCGATCGGCCCGATCTCCTTGGCGACCCAGTCGCGCAGCTCCTTGGCGATGGCCTTGGCTTCCTCCCCGGTCGGCCGCGAGCGCTTCAGGACGACGAAGGCGCAGATCGCCTCGCCGGTCGTCTCGTCGGGCCGGCCGACGACGGCGGCCTCGGCGACGAGCGTCGTGTGCGCGACGAGCGCCGACTCGATCTCCATCGTTCCCATGCGGTGTCCGCTGACGTTGAGGACGTCGTCGATCCGGCCGGTGATCGTGAAGTAGCCGGTCTTCTCGTCGCGGATCGCACCGTCACCGGCGAGGTAGTACTTGCCCTGGAACTCCTCCGGGTAGTAGCTGCGCTGGTAGCGATCGGGGTCGCCCCAGATCGTCCGGATCATTCCCGGCCAGGGCTTGCGGACGACGAGGATGCCGCCCTTGCCGTTCGGCAGCTCGTGCCCCTGCTCGTCGACGACCGCCGCGTCGATGCCGGGGAACGGCAGCGTGCACGAACCCGGGACGAGCGGCGTCGCGCCGGGCAGCGGCGTGATCATGTGGCCCCCGGTCTCGGTCTGCCAGAAAGTATCGATGACCGGGCAGCGGCCGCCGCCGATATGCTTGTGGTACCACTCCCAGGCGGCCGGGTTGATCGGCTCGCCGACCGTGCCGAGGATGCGCAGGCTCGACAGGTCGTAGTTCTTCGGGTGCGCCTTCTCGTTGCCCTCGGCTGCCTTGATGAGCGAGCGGATCGCCGTCGGCGCCGTATAGAAGATCGAGACCTTGTGCTTCTCGATCATCTTCCAGAAGCGGCCGGCGTCAGGATAGGTCGGGATGCCCTCGAAGACGATCTCCGTGCCGCCGAGCGCGAGCGGACCGTAGGCGATGTAGGTGTGACCGGTGACCCAGCCGATGTCGGCCGTACACCAGAAGGTGTCGTCGGGCTTGAGGTCGAAGGTCCACTTGGTCGTCAGTGCGGCAAACAGAAGGTAGCCACCGGTCGAGTGCTGCACGCCCTTCGGCTTGCCCGTCGAGCCCGAGGTGTAGAGGAGAAACAGCGGATGCTCGGCGCCGACCCATTCGGGCTCGCAGGTCGCGGGCTCCTTGGCGACCAGCTCGTGCAGCCACTTGTCGCGAGGTGCAGTGAACATGACCGTACCGCCGGTCCGCCGGTAGACGAAGACATCACGCACGGCGTGGCCCGGGGCGGACAGTGCCTCGTCGACGATCGCCTTCAGCGGCAACGCC
>JGI24140J50213_10000918_pt1 | contig 13420 bp, 9 predicted proteins | sample BarGraIncu00222A_FD_50213 | JGI IMG/M metagenome (IMG submission 50213)
CGGATGGCTTTCCCTCCCCCATTCGGGTGATATCGACGTAAAGCCCAGATCTCGTGCCGCCGGGGACATAGCGTGAATTTGGGACGAGACAGCGCCCCGGACGAACCGCCTGAGGCGGCCTGTCCGGAGTCAACGTCACGGCCCGGCCCGTCAAGGGTCAATACGAGTCCCTGCCAGCCAGGCAGGGCGATCCGTGCGGTCGCCGAATCCCGTCACCCGCGCGAATGGCAAGGCACTCTCTTGCCGACGGTGACGGGAACGGAAGACCCAGGTGGGACGGGACACACGTGTGTCCCTTGGGGTGAAGCCGCGAACCGCGGCCGGGCATCTTCGAGTCCGAACCCGACAGGTCATCTTTCGCAGGCGGCTCGAAAGATTGGGTTCTAACGTGTCCACCACCCTGCTCGGCTCCGTCATGCCCCGCCGCCTCGTCTCCATGCTGTTTGTGGCCCTGCTCGGCCTCACCCTGGCCCTGAACCCGATGTCCGCCCCGAAGGCCGAGGCGGCCGTACCCCTCACTGTCAGCCTCAGTGCTCTGCGGGCGGCCACCGCCCAGACAGGTGTCCCCTACCGCTACGGGGGAACGAGCCCTCGCACGGGGTTCGACTGCTCCGGCCTGACCCAGTACTCCTACGCCCGGGTGGGCAGGTATGTGTCGCGCACGGCCCAGCAGCAGTACAACGCCACGATCCGGATTCCCTGGAACGGCCGCAAGATGGGCGACCTCGTCTTCTTCTACTCCGGCCGAACGGTCTACCACGTAGGGGTCTACGCCGGGAACTGGTACATGGTCGACGCACCGCGTGCAGGCGCGCGTGTGAGGAAAGAACGGATCTGGAGCACCCACGTCGTCTTCGGCCGGGTCCGCTGACCCGGCCGAAGGTCCTTGAGGATTGCGAGCCGGGTCGGCTGATCCGGCACGCAATCCTTCAGTTCAGCTCGCGTTGAGCAGTTCGGACGCACTGCGGATCGCCGGGGGCAATCTGCGTCTCCGGCCTTCCTTGGTGCCGCCGCCGGCTACGCGATGACGCGCCCGCGTAGGAGCACCTCCTCAAATCAATGGACCTGGCCCGCCTGGCCGACCCGGGGATGTGCACCCAACAGCCACGATGACACCGCCAACGTGGCGCGGGTCTTTGGTGACCTGCCGCCGGCGAAATCGCCTGACAGACCCCAGTTGACCGATCACAGCTGGCTCCATCCCCGGTGCGTCGACTCCTCCGAATTCTGCGTTCATGTCACTTTCAAGCCCGGCAAGGTATTGGGAAGTCGGGCCGGGCCGCGCCGCATCTCGCCGCTGTCAGCTACCTGCCCAGAGGGACGCCGCCAAGCATCGTCGGTGGAGTATTCGCCGAACCCTGGATGCACTCCTCATCGCAGTCCAAGACCTCATCAGTCTCGGGGTCACGCACCCTGGAACAGTTCATACCGAAACTCTAGGAATTCCGCCCCGGGTCGTTCAGTCCTCACTTTGGGCAGGACCATCAGTCTCTGGTTGTGACGCTCCTTCAAGCCGTACTGCAACATCGGTCCGTCCACCTCATCAAGCAAATCAGACTTGATCTGCACGACTAGGTCCGGCCGGATGCCAAGAATGTTGCTGTCGTAAGCAGCGTGATGGATCTTGCACAGCGCCAAGCCATTACGCACCGATGCGATCCCTCCCTCCAGGCTATCCGGGATTATGTGCGCCGCGTCCAAGAGCTGGGTATGTGCGAGCGCGCAGACTGCACACCGCGTTCCGTACGCGCGCATGATCGTCGCGCGGAACACGGGCTGGTGTACGCGCTGTTTAGTCTCGCGCAGGATGTAGCGGCGCACCGCATCCTCCACAGGACTGTCCGCCCTAACCAGTCCGTGTGCCACGTTGGGGTCCACGACGAATTGCTGTGACTCCTGTTCCTCATTGAGCAAGAAGACGGGGAACACTGGTTGGTACATCCCCGGCCCAACGCCGAAGAACCAGATCAGGGGGAGCCCGGCTACCATCGCGGCCCGCAGTGCCCGGTTCTCAGGGTGGTCTGCTTCGTCACCTCGCCACTTGTAGCGGATCAGACCCTCAGGTCCAGCCGAGTCCTCATATGGTCGCGTCGCACCCTCTGACCGGAAGACTGTGCGGATCGAGAGAGCAGCGTCGAGCTCCGCCGGCTTCCTGATCCCCCTCTGAGCGTCCATAAGCCGAAAGCGGCGACCATCAATGCTGAAGTCCAGTAAGTCTCTGGTCGAGATCGGATCCAGCCCATCGTTTGTCCTCACGGTCAGCCAGGCCATCGCCTCTCGCCGCAAACGCACGTCGAACTCGGCCGCAGACTCAATCGTCATCGTCGACTCTTTCTCTTGGGGGAGGCGACGACCCGTAACCGCCCCGAGGCGAGCTTAAGAGGCTTCGAGGGTGGATGCTGAGTCGAATTCTCCGCGGTGACCCCAGGCCTCGCTCAGGTGCGGTGGGCCCGGCCTACGCGCGCAGATGCCGAAGAGCGCGCTCGCGTGAAGACCCTCGTTCAGCGTGGGATCAGTTCGATCGTGGTGGAGCGGGCCGCGGGGCTGGTGATCCGGTCGAGGGTGTGGGGGCTGTGGCGCCGGTACTTGTCGCGGTAGACGGCGTCGAGCTCATCGTTGATGTCGGGGGCGGCGTCGACGAACGTGACGTCACGGTCGACGCCGCCGGCCTGGATGTGGCTCTCGTGGCGTGCCCGGGTGCCGCGGTACCAAGCGGAGGTGGGCCCGTTCACCGACCTCACGTAGAGGTCGTCGCCGTGGGGGACGACCCAGATCGTTCTTGGACTGCCCAGCGTGTCGTTGCCTGAGAGTGTGGTGATCTCGAGCTCCTCGGCGGTCCCTATACGGGTGAGCTCCTCGGTCGTCATGCGGTCATGGTGGCTTCCTCTCGGCTGCGGGTCATGGTTTTGGTCGGCGAGGCGGCCAGCACACCACGGCGCTTGCCCCCGGCAGGTCAGTGCTGCGGGGCGTGTCGCAGCGTGCGGCTGGACGTCTGTCCGCGGAGACTGGCGTCTAGCCACTGCGAGACTCTTTCGCCGAGCACTTCTCATCGGAAGGACCTGACGTGAGGACGCACCCGAATGAACCTAGTGAGCCCGATCAGCAACGTGTCACTGAGCCCGAGATGCAACGTGTCACCTCGGCTCTACTGAGTCCGTCAGGGCAGGGCGACACGGGCATCAAGTTCGATCCAGGATCCGTTCGTCGCTCCGGAGTCATCCTGATGACCCTTACAGCGGCGCTGCTGCTGGGGTTGTGGCTGTTCTCCGTAACTCGGCATTTCCTGTTCCTGATCCTGCTCGCTTGGTTGTTTGCGGTCGCCCTGGAACCCGGCATCCGGGTGCTCATCGCTCGGGGGCGCTCACGTGGAATCTCGGCCGCAATCGTGGGCGGCGGCACCCTCCTGGTCGGTCTGCTGCTCGCCATCATCTTCGGCAAGCTGTTCTTCGACCAGATCGCCTCGTTCGTGAAAAGCGTGCCTGAGACAGCAACGTCGTTGATCCAATGGGTCAACGGCAGATTCGGCACAAAGCTCGATACCGCGAGCCTCACGTCCAAGTTGAACCTGAGTCAGTCGAACATCCAGACTTGGGCCGGAACCCTGTCCGGAGGGGTCCTCAGCGTCGTGGGTTCGTTGGCGTCCGTGGTCTTCGATCTCTTGACGGTCGTGGTGTTCGGCTTCTACTTCGCCGGGGACGGGCCGAACTTCTTCCGCACCCTGGCCACCGGGATGTCCCCACGCCATCAGAAGGTGTTCGTCACCATCACCGACATCACGACCGCAAAAACCGGGGGCTACGTCGCATCGAAGATCGCTCTTGCCGGGCTCTCCGCGCTCTTCCACGGGATCTTCTTCGCGGTGATCGGCGTGCCCTACTGGCTCCCGTTCGCGCTGCTGGTCGGTGTGACTGCCCAGTTCGTCCCCATGATCGGGACCTACATCGGTATCGCGTTGCCAGTCCTGGCCACCGTGTTCGTCAGCCCGTGGAAGGCCATCGCCATCATCGCGTTCGCGACGGTCTACCAGCAGATCGAGAGCTACTACTTCACCCCCCGAGTGAGCGCGAAGACGATGGATGTCAATCCCGCGATCGCGCTCGCCGCGGTCTTCGTCGGTGCAGCCATCTGGGGTCCCCTCGGGGCACTCATCGGCATCCCGCTCGCGGCCGCCGGAGTATCGATCCTCCAGACCTACCGGCGGAACTACGATCTCGTCCCGGAGGCCGCCGCGCATGTGGGTGATACCGACAAGGGTCAACCTGATCCCGGATCCGAGCCGCTACCTTGACACCCTGCGGTGCATCCGGCAGTTCCACAGCCATGACATCACCGGACACCTGATCGTGATTGCGATCTACGCTGTGGCCGGCGCGATCATCGCCATCCAAGCCAGCCGACTGCGGCAGCGCCGCGGTATGCCTGGCAACGCTTTTGACAGCGTCCTGACCTCATGAGCGACCCGAACCGATCCAGCAAAGAAGGCACCCTCGTGACCACGTCCGAGCATGACACCGCCAGCGACCGCGACGACCAGCCCCTCAACGGCGCGCAGGCGTTGATCTCCAGCCTCGTCGACGCCGATGTCGACGTGTGTTTCATGAACCCGGGCACGTCGGAGATGCACTTCGTGCACGCTCTGGACTCCGTCCCGGACATGCACGGTGTGCTGGCCCTGTTCGAAGGCGTCGCCACGGGCGCCGCCGACGGCTATGGGCGCATCGCGGGCCGGCCGGCGGCCGTGCTACTGCATTTGGGTCCCGGTCTGGGCAACGGCTTGGCGAACCTGCACAACGCGTTCCGCGCGAACACCCCGCTGCTGTGCATCGTCGGTGCACACGCCACGGGCCACGTCCGCTACGACTCGCCGTTGCAGTCCGATATCGAAGCGGTCGCGCGAACCGTGTCCGGCTGGGTCCACACGTGCGGGTTGACGCGCGATGTCGCCGCCGACGCGATGCGCGCGCTTGCCGCGACCGGAGCTAACGGCGGCCAGATTGCGACTCTGATCCTGCCTGCTGACGTCTCCTGGACCGACGGCGCTCACCGTTCGGCGCCGCGCGCGATGACCGCTCCCATACCCGTGAGCGATGACGTCGTCACCGCTGCAGCGGCCATGGCGAAGCGCGGGAAGCAGACCCTGTTCCTGCTCGGCGGGCACGCCCTGTCCGAGCAGGGACTGAACGCGGCCAGCCGCATCGCGGCAGCGACCGGCGCGCAGATAATCGTCGAGACATTCCCGGCCCGGATGGAATGCGGTGCCGGTGTCCCCGCCGTCGGGCGGCTTGCCTACCTGTCGGAGATGGCCGCGCAACAGCTGAGCGGGGTGACGACCCTCGTGCTCGCCGGCGCCCTTTCACCGGTGTCGTTCTTCGCCTACCCCGGCAAGGAAAGCGACCTCGTCCCCGACGGCTGTGAAGTAGTGGAGCTCGCGGACACCGGCCAGGATGTCGAGGCCGCGCTCGCAGCGCTCGCCGAGCAGGTCGCTCCCGTCACCGAGGCGGAGCCGTCCGAGCACGCCCCGGCCACGCCGGAACCTGGTCCGCTCACCATCGTCAACCTCGCCGCAGCGATCGCCGCGACCCTCCCGCAGGACGCCATCGTCGTCGATGAGGCCAACACCTCCGGACTTGCGCTGCCCGCGGCGCTGACCACCGCGGCGCGGCACACGCTGCTGACCCTGACCGGTGGCGCGATCGGGCAAGGCATGCCGGTCGCGACCGGCGCAGCCGTGGCGGCGCCGAACCGGCCCGTTTTGTCGATCGAGGCCGACGGCAGCGCGCTGTACACGATCCAGTCCCTGTGGACCCAGGCGCGGGAGAACTCGAACGTCACCACGGTCCTGGTCAACAACTCCGCGTACGCGATCCTGCGGATGGAACTCGCCCGCACCGGCGCTGGCGACAAGCCCGGCGCCCAGTCCGCGCGAATGCTGGATCTGTCCGATCCCACATTGAACTTCGTCGACATCGCGACCGGGTTCGGCGTGCCGGCGAGCCGCGTCCACACAGCCGAGGAACTCGTGGGTGCTCTCATCGCCGCTTACGCCGAACCCGGCCCGCACCTGATCGAGGCCATCGTCCCCCCGATCGTTTAACCCCGCACCGCCGCGCCTCGCCGTTGCCCTCGACAGCGTTTTCACCTCTTGAAGGTTTTCATCTCTTGAAAGGCTGGTCCGCCATGCAGAAGCTCGCGACCCCGAACGCGGCCCGCATCGGTCGCCCGGACGGGCCGGCTCACGACGACGCCGTCGACGAAGCCCACCTCAACGGCACGCCCGACCAGCTCAAGCACGACATGGTCGGCCTGCTCGGCAAGGACCAGGTCCTGTATCGATTGTCCGACCTGGTCCGGTACGCCTCCGACGCCAGCCCATACCGATACCTGCCCCAGGTCGTCGTCGTGCCCCGCGATGTCGCGGACGTGGTCGCGATCCTCGACTACTGCCGCCGGAACGGCCGACACGCGACCTTCCGCGCCGCCGGCACCAGCCTCAACGGCCAGTCGCAGTCCGACGACATCCTCATCGAGGTCCGCCGGCACTGGAACGGCATGGTTGTGGAGGACGACGGCGCGCGACTGCGGGCCCGGCCGGGCACGATCCTCGCCCACGCCACGACTGTTCTGCGTCGCCACGGCCGCCGACTGGGACCGGACCCTGCCTCGGCCGATGTCGCCACGATCGGCGGGGTCATCGCCAACAACGCCGGCGGCATGCGCTGCAGGCTGGAACGCAACGCCTACCACATGGTGTCCGCGATGACGCTCGTGTTGCCGTCGGGCACCGTCATCGACACCGGCGCATCCGACGCCGGGGCACAGTTCGCCACCGCAGAACCCGAGCTTGCCGCCGGCCTGATGCAGCTACGTGCCGAGATGCTTGCCGACGAGGAGCTCAGCGCGCGCGTGCGGCACAAGTTCTCCATCCGCAACACGACCGGGTACTCTCTGGCGGCGTTGCTGGACGGCGACACGCCCCTGGGCATCTTTCGGCGCCTGATCGTTGGCTCTGAAGGGACGCTGGCGTTCGTGGCCGAGGCGGTCATCGACACTTTGCCGGCGCCCGCGGCGACGACGGTCAGCTGGATCGCGCTGCCGTCGATCAACGAGGCTGTCGCGCTGGTGCCTGACCTGGTCGCGCTCGGCGCGGAAGCGGTCGAGTTGATGGTCGCCCCCGCGTTGACCGCCGCCGCGTATTTCTTCCCCGGCACCCCCGAGTACTGGAAGACCCTCGGTGCGGGCGCGGCCGCACTGCTGGTCGAGTTCGGCGCGAACAACGACGCCGAACTCGACGCCGCCGAGGAGCAGGTCACCAAACTCGTTGCCGACGCCAACCTGCTGCACCCGCTGGACTTCACCCGCGACGAGGAGCTCATCGAACTCCACTGGCGTGTGCGGGAAGGGCTGCTGGGCATCATCGGCAAGCTGCGCCCCGAAGGCACAGCCCTCGTCACCGAGGACGTCTGCTTCCCCCCGGCCCGCATCGCCGAAGGCGCCCTCGACCTGCAGGCGCTGTTGGCCAAGCACGGGTTCCTGCCCGGTGTGGCCGGCCACGCCGCCTACGGCAACCTGCATTTCATCCTCACCCCGAAGCTCGCCGACCCCGCTGACCGAGACCGGTACGCCGCGTTCATGTCCGAGCTCGTCGAGCTCGTCATCGACAAGTACGACGGCTCGCTCAAGGCCGAGCACGGCACCGGCCTGAACATGGCGCCGTTCGTCAGCCACGAATGGGGCGAGAAGGCCACCGACATGATGTGGCGCATCAAGGCCCTCGCCGACCCGCACAACGTGCTGGGCCCGAACATCGTGCTCACCCGCGACGACGGCATCCATCTCAAGGCGTTCAAGTCCACGCCCGCTATCGAGGACGTCGCCACTCACTGCATCGAGTGCGGGTTCTGCGAGGCGGCGTGCCCCAGCCGCAACGTGACCACCACCCCGCGGCAGCGGATCCTGCTGCGCCGCGAGATGGCGCGTCAGCCCGAGGGGTCACCGGTGCTCGCCCAGCTACAGCACGAATACGAGTACGACAGCATCGAGACGTGCGCGGTCGACGGCGCCTGCGCCATCCCCTGCCCGGTCTCGATCAACACCGGCACGCTCATCAAAGGCTTCCGCCGCGCCGAGTCCACCGAGGCACGGGAGAAGGTCGCGTTGAAGGTCGCGAAGCAGTGGGCGACGGTGGAGAAGCTCGCCCGCACCGCGATGGGCGCCGCCGACATCATCCAGCGCACCATCGGTGTGAAGGCGCTGACCGGACTGACCGCCAGCGCCCGACTGGCGATCAGCAAGGACCTGGTTCCCTCTGTCCCTGGTCCGATGCCCCGTTCCGCGCCACGCAAGCTCCCAGCGACGACTCGCGAGGGCGCGGCAGCGGTGTACTTCCCCGCCTGCATCAACCGCATCTTCGGCCGCGACCCCGACCAGNCGCAGCACCCGTCCTTGCCCCAAGCGCTCGTCGATGTCTCCGCTCGGGCCGGTAAGCCGTTGTGGATACCCGACGACGTCGCAGGCAAGTGCTGCTCGACGCCATGGAGCAGCAAGGGCTACAAACGCGGTCACGAATGGATGGCCGCCAAAACGAGCGATGCCCTGTGGCAGTGGAGCGAGCACGGCACCATACCCGTCGTGATCGACGCGGCATCGTGCACGAACGGCCTGCTCGACGATGTCAAGAACTACCTCGACGACGAGCACCGCGCCCGCCTGGACCAGATCGCCATCCTCGACTCCATCGTCTGGTGCCACGACCTGCTCCCCGCGCTCACCGTCAGCGGCACCCTGGAGCGAGTCGCGGTGCACCCCACCTGCTCCACCACGGATCTCGGGCTGACCAAGACGCTGGAGAAAATCGCCGGACAGCTAGCCACCGAAGTGCTCGTCCCGGTCGGTACCACGTGCTGCGGCACCGCCGGAGACCGCGGACTGCTGCACCCCGAACTGGTCGTCTCCGCCACCCGCGAGGAGAAAGCCGCCCTGGACGCGACACCAGCGCAGGCGTACCTCTCGGCCAACCGAACCTGCGAGATGGGCATGCGACACGCCACCGGCCGTCCGTACGAGTCGTTCGTGTTCCTACTCGAACAACTCACCCGGCCGCAGCCCGAAGGCGTCGACAGCGCCGCCACCTCGACCACGGGACGGTGACGCTGATCAACCCCTCCAGAATCGTGTTGTGCCAGATGCAACATCATTGCATCTGTTCACGTCCCGGAGGCGCTGTTGCAGGTCGGACACGCCGAGGGCGGTCCCGGAACTCTCCGGAACCGCCCTGAGACCTGGCCTTTTCACGCTGAAGGTGCGTGCTCCCTATGTTGCATCAGATGCAATAGCGGAGGGTTTCAGCTGCAGCCGCTAGTGCTGCCGCATCCCTCGCACACGTAACACGAACCGGAAGGCCGCATCTTGGTGCCACAGGTCAGACAGATCGGCGCATCCGCGAACTTGCCCGAGAACCTTTCCATCAGCTCGGCAGAGGAGTGAACGCCCTCGGCTGACCCGGCCGAAGCAGCACCCGAACCGGACTTCTCGATGGCCTCGGCCCTGGTCCAGTCCCGCTTCTCGGACTTCTGGGCAAGTTGGGCGGACTGGGCGAAACCCTCGAGCTCGTCCGAGACAGCTTCGTCGGACTCGGGGTTCACCGGCGCGGCATAAGAGCCGGTCTCGAGCTGACGCATACGCTCACCGGCGGTGTGGATGCCCATGGACGTGCGGGTATCGAAGTCCAGATAGTCCAGCGCCAGGCGACGAAACACGTAGTCCATGATCGACTGCGCCATCCTGATGTCCGGGTCGTCGGTGAGGCCGGCCGGCTCGAAGCGCAGGTTGGTGAACTTCTCGACGAAGGTCTCCAGTGGTACGCCGTACTGCAGGCCGATCGAGACTGCAATCGAGAACGCGTCCATGACGCCGCCCAGGGTCGATCCCTGCTTACCGAACTTCAGGAACAGCTCGCCCAGGCCGTCGTCGGGGTAGGAACCGGCGGTCAGGTAACCCTCGGCACCACCCACCGAGAAGGAGATGGTCTGGCTCGGACGGCTCCTGGGCAGGCGCTTGCGGACCGGGCGATACTCGATGATCCGCTCGACCTTGCCGGCAGCCTTGTCGGCGGCCGCTTCCTTGGCGGTCGATCCACCGTCGGACAGCGGCTGGCCGACTTTGCAGGAATCCCGGTAGACAGCCATCGCCTTGATGCCAAGCTTCCAGCCCTGCATATAGACGTCCTCGATCTCCTCGACCGTGGCGTCTTGGGGCAGGTTGACCGTCTTGGAGATCGCGCCGGACAGGAACGGCTGGGTGGCCGCCATCATCCGGACGTGACCCATGGCCGAGATCGAGCGTTCGCCCATGGCCGTGTCAAAGACCTCGTAATGCTCGGGCCTGAGGCCGGGGGCGTCCACGACGTGACCCTTGTCGGCGATGAACTCGACGATCGCCTCGATGGTCTCGTTGGTGTAGCCCATCTTCTTCAGCGCTCGCGGGATCGTGAGGTTGACGATCTCCATCGAGCCGCCGCCGACCAGCTTCTTGAACTTGACCAGCGAGAAGTCCGGCTCGATGCCAGTCGTATCGCAGTCCATCATGAAACCGATGGTGCCGGTCGGCGCGAGAAGGCTGGCCTGGGCATTCCTGAAGCCGTTCTTCTCGCCCAGCTTGATGACGTCGTCCCAGGCTTTGGTGGCCAGCCGGTGGACGTCACCATCCATCGCGTCCAGGGTCCGCAGAGCGTCGTTGGCCGCCTGGTGCTTACGCATCACGCGCTTGTGGGCGTCCGCGTTGCGGGCGTACCCGGCATATGGTCCAACCACCGCGGCCAGTTCGGCAGAACGTTTGTAGGCGGCACCGGTCATCAGTGACGTCAGCGCGCCGGCCAGCGCGCGACCCCCATCGGAGTCATAGCCGTGGCCGGTCGCCATCAGTAGCGCGCCAAGGTTGGCGTAGCCGACGCCCAGCTGACGGTAGTCACGGGTGACCTCCGCGATCGGCTCGGTCGGGAAGTCCGCGAAGCAAATCGAGATGTCCATCGCGGTGATGACGAGCTCGACGACCTTTTGGTAGCTCGCGGCGTCGAAGGTGTCGTCGTCGCGTAGGAACTTCATCAGGTTGAGCGAGGCCAGGTTGCAGGAGGAGTTGTCCAGCGACATGTATTCACTGCAGGGATTGGATGCGGTGATCCGGCCCGTCTCGGGGTTGGTGTGCCAGTCGTTGATCGTGTCGTCGTACTGGATGCCCGGGTCGGCGCACTCCCAGGCGGCCTTGGCGATCTTCTCGAAGAGGTCCTTGGCGTCGACGGTCTCGATGACCTCGCCGCTGCCGCGCTCCCTCAGCCCGAAGTCCGTGCCCTCCTCGACCGCGCGCATGAACTCGTCGGTGACACGGACCGAGTTGTTGGCGTTCTGATACTGCACGGAGATGATGTCCTTGCCGTCCAGATCCATGTCGAAGCCGGCGTCGCGCAACGCCCGGATCTTGCGCTCCTCGCGCGCCTTGGTCTGGACGAAGTCCTCGATGTCGGGGTGGTCGATGTCCAGGACCACCATCTTGGCCGCACGTCGCGTGGCTCCACCGCTCTTGATGGTGCCGGCCGAGGCATCCGCGCCGCGCATGAAGCTGACCGGACCACTGGCTGTACCGCCTGAGGACAACAGCTCCTTGGAGCTGCGGATGCGGGATAGGTTCACGCCGGCGCCGGAACCGCCCTTGAAGATGAACCCCTCTTCNCGGTACCAGTTGAGGATCGAGTCGATCGAGTCGTCAACGGCCAGGATGAAACACGCCGAGACCTGCTGAGGGGAGGTGGTACCGACGTTGAACCACACCGGCGAGTTGAAGCTGAACACCTGGTGCAGCAGCGCCCAGGTCAGCTCGTGCTCGAACAGCTCGGCGTCCTCGGGCGTCGCGAAGTACCCGTTATCGGTGCCAGCCTTGACATAGGTCAGCACGACGCGGTCGATGAGCTGCTTGAGCCCCTTCTCCCGCTCGGGGGTGCCGACAGCACCGCGGAAGTACTTGGTCGTGACAATCGTCGAGGCATTGACCGACCAGAACTCCGGGAACTCCACGTCACGCTGTTCGAAGATCGTGACACCCGTCTTCCAGTTCTGCTGGACGATGTCGCGGTGCTCCCAGGTGACTTCGTCGTAGGGGTGCACACCGGGGGTGGTGAAGATGCGTTCGACCTTCACACCCTTCTTGCCGCTGCTGCGTCGCGCACCTGCACTCGCGCCGGTCGTCTCAGTCATTGATGGCCTCCTTGGCCCTGGTATTGGGTGTTTTAAGTCTTGCTTGCGCCACTGACATTGCGGTCGTTGACGCTCCGCCACTGACACGACCGGTGGTCGGGTCTTGCCGGGGCTAGCTACCCGCCATTCCCTCGCGCGGGAGGTGCTGGCAGGTCGGCTGGGTCTGGTTCTCGACCGGTTGGTTCTCGCTCGGCTCGAAGCAGGGTGATCGCTGACTCGAAGTCCTCCAGGCTTTCGAACGCCTGGTAGACGCTGGCAAACCGAAGGTAGGCGATCTCGTCAAGTTCGCGTAGCGGTCCGAGCACGGCCAAACCCACCTCGTGGGCGTCAACCTCGGCGCTCCCCAGTGCCCGGATCATCTCTTCAACCTGCTGAGCGAGCCTGGCCAGGTCGTCGTCGGTNACCGGACGTCCCTGACAAGCCTTCCGCACGCCGACCAGGACCTTGCTGCGGCTGAATGGCTCGGTAACGCCGCTACGTTTGACCACCGACAGACTCGTGGTCTCGACCGTGGTGAACCGTCGGTTGCACTCTGGACACTGCCGACGCCGGCGGATCGCGGTGCCGTCGTCAGCTGTGCGGCTGTCCATGACTCGACTGTCTGGGTAGTGGCAGAAAGGACAATGCATCGCGGTGGTCCCTTTCTGTTGATGAGCCGGGCTCTGCGGTATTTGCGTGCGTTTGGCGGTACGGCCACCCGAAGCCCCTGTAGGAGCCGCCTGGGGACGAACTGTGGTCAACGTGTGGATGACCTGGGGATAAGCCTATGGGCCCTGTGGGCTACATGTGGATGAGTTACGTCCGCGTAACTACTATATGTGGGAATCTTACGTCGATCCCGCCCGGGACACAACATGATCAGCGAGTCCCGCACGACGTCGGCGTGTCGTTCTTCTGGTAGCCCCTCGGCGCCCCTTCCGGCGGCCTGTCGACGCCCCCGATTGCCGTCTCGGATGGCAGCATNCCCCCCAGAGCACCTCTCTGGTTGTGGACGCTCTGTTTCGAGGGTTGGCCGTTCTGCTGGCGGCTCCCCACGCCGCTTACCGGAAGCGGCGGCGGCGGCGAGGCCGGCACACCGGATTAGGCGAGGCACTCGACGGCACAGTGGTCTCAGCATCCGCGACCCCGAGATCACCCATGTGTGCACCGCGGCGGGGGGATTCAAGCGCCACATCGAC
>JGI24140J50213_10000919_pt1 | contig 13417 bp, 14 predicted proteins | sample BarGraIncu00222A_FD_50213 | JGI IMG/M metagenome (IMG submission 50213)
CGTCGGCACTCGCGGCGTCGTGGCTGGCGCGGGCCGACGCGAGCCATCTGCTCGTCGTCGGCGCCGGACGGATCGCCCGTTTGTTGCCCGATGCCTACCGCGCCGTCCGGCCGATCGGCCGCGTGTCGGTCTGGGCCCGCTCGACCGGCCAGGCCGAGGCGTTCGCCGCCGACCTGCGGGTCCAGGGCATCGCTGCCGACGCCGTGCCGGATCTCGAGGCTGCGGTCGGCTGTGCCGACATCGTCAGTTGCGCCACGCTCGCCACCGCGCCGCTGATCCGCGGCCGCTGGCTTCGTGCCGGCAGCCATCTCGACCTGATCGGCAGCTTCGCACCGACGATGCGCGAGGCCGACGACGACTGCCTCTCAGGCGCCGCGATCTATGTCGATGGCGACGAGGCCCTGCACAAGAGCGGCGACCTGATCGAGCCGTTGCGCCACGGCGTGTTCCACGCCGCCGACGTGCGTGGCACGCTGACGACGCTGTCGTGCGGCGAAGCTGCCGGGCGCCGCTCGAACGACGAGCGAACGGTCTTCAAGTCGGTGGGCAACGCGCTCGAGGACCTCGCCGCCGCCATCGAGGTGTTCGAGCGGCCGCGGGCATCATCTGGCCGCCCGGGCGCGTGACTGGCGGAGGCAAATGGCCTAGGCCGGCTTCGATTGCCGGTACACCTCTTCGGAAACGCGCAGCAGTTCGGCGCGGTCGGCTCCTGCCGAAATGGCGTATCCGAACGCGCCCTCGACCCAATAGAACACGTTGACCTCGCCTTCGCGGCCGAACTTGAACGCGGCATCCTTGCCAGCCGCTTCGTGCGTGACATAGAGCGTCAACCGCTGGCCGCCGGGCGCCGCATACATGAACTGCGCGACGGGCGCGTGCTCGCCCGGCAGCAATCGGCCACCGATCAGCGCATAGCCGAGCGCCGAGAGCGCGGGCGGGTGCACCGGCGTTCCCATGCGTTTGGTCAACCAGTTGACGAGCGCCTGCTCCTGATCCGCGCCGACCTCCACCGGGCGGCGCGCGTCCGGGCTGTAGACGACGTGGGCGACCGCCGCACGGCGCGCGAACGCCGGCAGCGCATCAGCGGCCAGATTGGCGCGCGGCGGCGATTCGAGCGCCAGTCGCGCCGCGGTCGCATCGATCGAGCCGCGCACCGACCATGCCGAGGCCGCGCTGACGACGGCAATGGCCAGCCCGGCTGCCAGCCCACGCCACGGAAAGCGCATCGCTTCCGGATGCAATGGCAGGCGCAGCGGGATCGGCTCGTCGAGCGCGGGCAGCAGCGCTGCGCGGAGCAGCCCGTTTTGCATTTGCCAGTCGGCGACCTGCACGCGCTGGTCCGGATTCGCGGCCAGGAAGCGGTCGACCTCGACGTGCCGCGAAGCCGTCAGTTGACCATCGACGTAGCCGTGCAGGTCGGCTTGCGTGATGGGCGCGGCGACGGCGTCGGCTCTCCGGCTGGGATCGGTCGGTTCGTCGTTCATCATTTCACTCGCTGCAGTCGCGCGTCGGCGGCGAAGGGCACGCCGGGCTCCTGCAGGTCCTTGCGCAGACGGTCCCGGGCGCGCGAGAGGCGCGACATCACGGTGCCGATCGGAATCGCCAGCGCATCGGCAACCTGGCGATACGTGAGGTCTTCGGTCACGATCAGGAGCAGCACTTCGCGCTGCTCGGCGGGCAGCCGCTGCAGCAACCGGTCGAGATCGCGCAGCTCGAGGCCATCGGTCTGACGCGGCCGCACGGCGACTTCCGGAAGGGCATCGTTGGCGACGTCTTCCGGACGGCTGCGCCGAGCCCGCAGGACATCGACGAAGCGGTTGTGCATGATGCCGAACATCCAGGCGCGGACGTCGCTGCGCTGCTGCCAGAACGAAAAGCGCGCCCAGGCGCGCTCGAGCGTGTCCTGCACCAGATCGTCGGCGAGGTCGGTGCCTCCGAGCAGCCCGCGCGCGTAGCGGCGCAGGCCGGGAATGCAGGCGACGATCGCCGCTTCGTCCTGCGCGCGCATCGGCTCAGGAACGAGGCGGCGTCGATCCGCCCGGAACTACTTGACGACGTGCCACACGTTCTTGAAGTTGTCGCCGGCCATGTCGCCGGCCTTCTTGTCGGCGGAATAGAGATAGACCGGCTTGCCCTTGTACGCCCATTGCTTCGATCCGTCGTCACGCGTGATCATGGTGAAGTCGCCTTCGGGCTTGGCGTCGGCAGCGGCCATGGCCGGTGGCCAGAGGCTGGCGCAGGGTCCGTTGCACATGCTCTTGCCGGCGGCGTCCTTGTCGAACGTATAGAGGGTCATTCCCGAGGTGTTGACGAGCATGCCGCCCGCCATTTTCCCGGCAGGTGCGGCGCTGGCCGGCACGCAGACGAAAGCGGCGAGCGACAGGGCGAGGGTGGGCAGGAGGCGAGCGTTCATGGACATCCTTGAGCAGAGTGAGGGGCAACGCATGGACGAACGGGCCATCCCGTCTATTCCGGTTCCCTGGAAATTCGCCGGGCCGGCCCGATATGGCTCGGTGCGGCATTTGCCGCTCGATCCAGGAGCAATCACATGAAACGTTGGCTCATCGGCGCGTCGATCGCTCTTCTCGCCATCGCCGCCCAGGCTCTGCCGACCGTGGCCGAAGTTCAGACGCAGGTGGACAAGGGCAACAACGCCCAAGCGGAAACGATGATGCGCGAGGTCGTGGCGGCCAGACCCGGCAGCGCCAAGGCGCACTACGTCTACGCAGAAATCCTGGCGCGCAACGCCCGCTTTGCCGATGCGTCGCGCGAGACGGCATTGGCGCGGCAGATCGATCCGGCGATCAAGTTCACCAGGCCCGAGCAGTTTCGCTCGTTCGAGCAGATGCTCGACCGGGAGCAGCAACGCGCCAGAACCCCGGCTCCGTCCACGCTCGATCGGCTCGGGCCGGCGCTGACGACGCCGCAACGCGCGGCACCGCGGCCGGTGCAGGCTGTCGAGGCACCTGCGTCGCAACCGGGGATGCCGGGATGGGTCTGGCCGGTCGGGCTTGGCGTGCTCGCCGTCGTTGCGTGGAAGATGTTGCGTCGGCCGTCGGCCGCCACGCCTGCGCCCGGTGTCGGCGGCCCGGGTTATGCCACACCCGGCGGCTATGGGCAGCCGGCCGGCTACGGCCCGACAGGTGGCGGCATGTCGGCCGGTGGCGGCCTGATGGGCGTCGGTCTCGCCGCGGCCGGCGGCGCTGCTGCCGGGATGCTCGCCGAAAGGCTGCTCGACCGCGGCCGGGACGAGCGCAGGAGCGACGGCTTTTTCGGCAACAACGCCGGCACCTCGGATTCGCCAGCGGCGTCGGACGACGCGGCACGTGCCCTCGAGGACCGCAGTGTCGATTTCGGCACCGGCAACGACTGGGACGCCGGCGGATCGGTCGATGCGGGCGGTGGCTTCGACGGCGGCGGCGGATCGAGCGACGGCGGCTGGTAGCTGCTGCACCGTTGCGCGCATCCTGTCGCGTGACAAAAAAAAGGCCGGCGCGAGCCGGCCTTTTTTCATCGGCAGTCGCTCAGCTCGACGCTGCGCTGGCGCTCGCGTTGGCCGACGCGGCGGGCTCGGACGTCGGCGCGACCATCGGCGCCGTCGTCGAGGCCGACGACGCTGCACCGGCCGGCTCGAGCGAGGTCGCGCTGGCCGGTACGAGCGGCGTGGAACTCGTAGGCAGCACTGCCGGCGCGACCTGTGCCGCCGTCGGCATCGCATGCGTCGCATCGACGCTTGTCGCCGTCGACATCGGCAGCAGCGGCACGATCAACAGCGCGACGATATTGATGATCTTGATGAGCGGGTTGACGGCCGGGCCGGCGGTGTCCTTGTAGGGATCGCCGACGGTGTCGCCGGTGACGGCGGCCTTGTGCGCATCGCTGCCTTTGCCGCCGAAGTGGCCGTCTTCGATGTACTTCTTGGCGTTGTCCCAGGCGCCGCCGCCCGTGCACATGGAGATGGCGACGAACAGGCCGGTGACGATGGTGCCCATCAGCAATCCGCCGAGGGCGGCCGGGCCGAGCAGCAGGCCGACCAGGATCGGCGCCACCACCGGCAGCAGGGACGGCACGATCATTTCCTTGATCGCCGCCGTCGTCAGCATGTCGACGGCCTTGCCGTATTCCGGCTTGCCGCTGCCGTCCATGATGCCCTTGATGTCGCGGAATTGGCGACGTACCTCGACCACCACCGCCCCGGCGGCGCGGCCCACGGCCTCCATCGCCATCGCGCCGAAGAGGTAGGGAATCATGCCGCCGATGAAGAGGCCGACGATGACTCGAGGCTCACTCAGATCGAACGACCCGTGCCAGCCGCGACCTGCCAGCGAGTGCGTGTAGTCGGCGAAGAGGACCAGCGCGGCCAGGCCGGCCGAGCCGATCGCGTAGCCCTTGGTCACGGCCTTGGTGGTGTTGCCGACCGCATCGAGCGGGTCGGTGACATCGCGAACGCTGGCCGGCAGCTCGGCCATCTCGGCGATGCCGCCGGCGTTGTCGGTGATCGGGCCGTAAGCGTCGAGCGCGACGACGATGCCGGCCATGCTCAGCATGGCGGTCGCCGCGACGGCAATGCCGTACAGGCCGGCCAGCGTGTACGACACGAGGATCGCGACGCAGACGAACAGCACCGGCCATGCGGTCGAGCGCATCGACACGCCGAGCCCGGCGATGATGTTGGTGCCGTGGCCCGTCGTCGATGCCTGGGCGATGTGCTGCACCGGCTTGTACTGCGTGCCGGTGTAGTACTCGGTGATCCAGACCATCGCCGCCGTGAGCACGAGGCCGACGGCACAGGCGCCGAAGAGCGCCATCGCCGACACGCTGCCACCGGCGGCGAGCGCCATCGGCTGCGGGAACATCGCGGTGGTCACGAAGTAGAAGGCGATCAGCGACAGCACGCCGGCCACGGCCAGGCCCTTGTAGAGGGCCGGCATGACGTTCTTCATGCCCGGCGAGGCCTTGACGAACATGCAGCCGATGATCGACGCGATGATCGAGACGCCGCCGAGCAGCATCGGGTAGACGACGGCGTTGATCGTCGCACCGGCGACCATCAGGGCGCCGAGCGCCATGGTCGCGATCAGCGTGACGGCATAGGTCTCGAACAGGTCGGCGGCCATGCCGGCGCAGTCGCCGACGTTGTCGCCGACGTTGTCGGCGATCACCGCCGGGTTGCGCGGGTCGTCTTCCGGAATGCCGGCCTCGACCTTGCCCACCAGGTCGGCGCCGACGTCGGCGCCCTTGGTGAAGATGCCGCCACCGAGCCGGGCGAAGATCGAGATCAGCGACGCGCCGAAGGCGAAGCCGAGCAGCGGCTTCAGCGATTCGGAATCGACCTTGGCGCCTCCGCCGCTCACGTACCAGAAGAACGCGCCGACGCCGATCAGGCCGAGGCCGACGACGAGCATGCCGGTGATGGCGCCGCCCTTGAAGGCGACGTCGAGCGCCGGGCCGATGCCTTTGGTCGCGGCCTGCGCGGTGCGCACATTGGCTCGCACCGAGATGTTCATGCCGATGAAGCCGCAGGCGCCGGAAAGAACGGCGCCGAGCACGAAGCCGGCAGCGGTGGTGTGGTCGAGGAAGAAGAAGATCAGCAAGGCGAGCACGACGCCGACCAGGGCGATCGTCTTGTACTGGCGGGCGAGGTAGGCGGCGGCGCCTTGCTGGATCGCCGCGGCGATCTCCTGCATGCGCGCGTTGCCGGCGTCCTGGGCGAGGATCCAGCTTCGCTGCACGAAGCCATAGACAACTGCGGCGAGACCGCAGAAGAGAGCGATGTAGAGCGCCGTCGTGGTGGAGATCAAGAGAGTTCCTTCCTCGTTCGATTCATCGATTTGTCGTGGTGCATTGCGAGCGTGCGAGAAGTCACGCATCAGGCAAACCCGCGGATGTTAAAGGATGCCGCCGGTGGACCGGCCAGGGATCCCGGCCCGACCCGCCGGGTTCGAAGGCGGCGACGCTTACCATCGCCGTGTCGATCAGCACACTGTCACCATGAGCCTTCACAACGTCACCCCGGGCGCGCGAGCGCCGGACGAGTTCAACGTCATCATCGAGATCCCGATGAATGCCGACCCGATCAAGTACGAGGTCGACAAGGTCAGCGGGGCGATGTTCGTCGATCGTTTCATGAGCACGGCGATGCACTACCCATGCAACTACGGCTACGTGCCGCAGACGCTGTCCGACGACGGCGATCCGGTCGACGTGCTCGTCATCACGCCGTTTGCCCTGTCGCCGGGTGTCGTCGTCACGTGCCGTCCGATCGGCATGCTGCGCATGGAGGACGAGGCGGGCGGCGACGCCAAGTTGCTGGCCGTGCCGATCGACAAGATCCTGCCGATCTACCGGCACTGGCAAAAGCCCGAGGACATGAACGAGCTGCGTCTCAAGCAGATCCAGCATTTCTTCGAGCACTACAAGGATCTCGAACCCGGCAAGTGGGTGAAGACCATGGGCTGGGACGGCCCCGACGCCGCGCGGCAGGAGATCCGCGCCGGCATTGCCGCCTACGGCAGCCGGAGCGCGACGACGGCCGCGCCACCCTGAGCTACGCGGGCGTCTCGGCCTTGAACGGCCGCCGCTCGTTCAGCTCGTCGAGATAGACGGCGATGCCGNGGCCCTCGCGNTCGAGNAAGTCGTCGATCGCGCGGGCGAATTGCGGATGCGCCAGCCAGTGCGCGGACCAGGTCTGCACGGGCAGCAGGCCGCGCGCCATCTTGTGCTCGCCTTGCGCGCCGCCTTCGAAACGCCGGTAGCCGTGGTCGATGCACCAGGCCAGCGGCACGTAGTAGCAGGCGTCGAAGTGCAGGCAGCTGACGTGCTCGGTCGCGCCCCAGTAGCGTCCGAACGCGGTCTTGCGCTGCGGGTCGATGACGATCATCGAGCAGGCGATGCGCTCGCCGTTGCGCCACGCGGTGAAGAGCAACCAGTTGGCCGGCATCGTCGTCGCCATGCGCGAGAAGAAGTCGCGCGTGAGATAGGGAGACGAGTGATGCGCGCGATAGGTTAGCGTGTAGCAGCGATAGAAGAAGGCCCAGTCGTCGGCGCCGATCGCGTCGCCTTCTGCAGCAGTGAAGGTGACGCCGGCGTCGGCGACGCGACGGCGCTCCTGCTGGATCTTCTTGCGCTTCTCGCGCTGCAGGCTGGCCAGGAATTCGGCGAAGTTCCCGTAAGGCTCCGGCGCTCGGTTCTGCCAGTGGAACTGCACCGTGCTGCGCATCGACCAGCCGGCCTCGAGCGCGGCCGCGCGGTCCAGCTCGTCGACGAACAGCAAGTGCGCCGATGACAGCCCGGCACTGCCGGCAAGTCGTTCCATGCCACGCAGCAGGGCGACGCGATGCGCGTGCGTTCGCGCCAGCAGGCGCGGCCCCGGCACCGGCGTGAACGGCACGGCGTCGACGAGCTTCGGGTAGTAGTCCAGGCCGTGCCTGCGATAGGCGTCGGCCCAGGCCCAGTCGAAGACGTATTCGCCGTACGAATGGTCCTTGAGGTAGAGCGGGCAGGCAGCGAGCAGCGAACCGGTTTGCTCGAGCAGCAGGAAGTGCGGCGCCCAGCCAGTCTCGGCGATGGCGCTTCCCGAGGCATGCAAGGCGCGCAGATAGGCGATCGAGACGAACGGCGTGGCCGAAGGTTGCTCCTCGACGAGGGCGTCCCAGGCGGCGGCGTCGATGTCGCCTGGGTCGGTGCAGACGCGAAGCGTCGAAGCGTCTGGATCGGCGACGGGCGTCGCGGCAAGGTCGCGCTTGGGCATGGCGTTCGGCGCCGATCTTAGGGCCTTGCCCTAAACTAGACCGCTCGACAGTGCCTTCCTGGAGCCGGCAATGAAGCTGATCACCGCCATCGTCAAGCCGTTCAAGCTCGAAGAAGTGCGCGAGGCGCTCGCCGAGATCGGCGTCTCCGGCCTCACCGTGACCGAAGTCAAGGGATTCGGCCGGCAAAAGGGCCACACCGAGCTCTATCGTGGCGCGGAATACGTGGTCGATTTCCTGCCGAAAGTCAAGATCGAGGTCGCGGTCAAGGGAGCCGATGCCGAACGCTGCATCGAAGCCATCGTCAAGGCCGCCAAGACCGGCAAGATCGGCGACGGCAAGATTTTCGTGACCGCGATCGAAAGCGTCGTGCGCATCCGCACCGGCGAAGTCAACGACGACGCGATCTGAGCTGACCGGCGCCGCTTTCCGCGCGNGTGTCGACCAGGCGGGTACCGCACAGCCGGTCGTGCCAGAACTGGCGNTCGGGCTCGAGCAGCGCGANNAGCGCGTAGATGATGATCCCGGCGCCNACCAGCCCGAGGCTCGGCCACGGCGCCAGGTGCAGCAGGGCGGCGATCAAGGTCGCGGGCGCGAACCACACGACGCAGGCGAGGGCGTAGCGCGCCAGGGCGCGTGACTGCGTCAGCCTGTCGCCCGATGTGGTGACGAGGCCGATGTGCCAGGTCTGCATCGCCAGCGTCTGGCCGCGCGCCGACCAGAGCCAGACGAAGTAGATGCCGTAGAGCACCAGCGCGAAGAGTTGCAGCGTCGTCTCGCCCTGCAGCGGATGCTGTTGTCCGGTCTGGGCGACGAAGATGGCGCCGACGACGCCGGGGATCAGGCCGATGCCGAACAGCAGCATCGATTCGTAGACGAAGCACGCCATGCGACGAGCGAGCGATGGCGTTCGCCCCGTCACCTCGCCCGACGCGGCGAACGCCGCGCCCGATGTCGTCATCGAGGCGGGATCGACGACGCCGGTGCGACGGCCGGCGGCGCAGGACGCGGGACCTGTCGAACGATCACCGGCGCCGGCGCCGGCGCAGAGCCGAACAGCGGGCCATTGACCGGCACGACGGCTGCGGCTTGCGGGCCGCGCCGGGGCAACAAGGTCGAGCGATTCACGAACTCGGGCGTGGCGGCGATCTTCGGCATGCCGGTCTGCTGATGCGCGGGCGGCGTGAGCGGGCGGGTGATGAGACGCGTGGTCGCTCCGCGCGAAGCCTGCAGGACGGTGGGCGAGACGGCGCGCGACGGTTGCGCCAGCGCAGGATTGGGCACGACGTTGGCCTTGGCCTGCGTCGCTTCGCGCGACGCCCTCGACGTTTTCGCGCTGGCCGATGTCGCGGCCGCGGACGATGCCGCCGCGCGGGCCGCGAATTGCTGCTTCTCATCCGCAGGCAGCTTTTGATAGGCCTCCCAGCGCGCCGACCGGTCGGGCGCGGGGATTTGCCGCGCCTCCTGGTAGCGCAGCCTCACCTCGCCGCGCTCGGCAGGCGTGAGACGGGCCCATTCCGTCATCCGTTGGGAGATGCGCAATTGCTCGGGGGCCGGCAGCGTGTGGAAGCGCCCGGCGATGGTGATCCATTTCTGCTTGCGCCCCGAGTCGATCGTCGGCCATTCGCGCTCGAGCGGGGCGAGAGCGCTCCGCTGCGTCGCTGTGAGGTTTTGCCAGCGCACGCCTTGTTCGCTGCCGGTCGAGGCGGCGGCGCGCGACCGTGTGCCGGTGGACGATGCCGGCGAGGCGTGCGGTGCGGGCGGCACGACCGACTGTGCGAGCACGCCGCCCATCGCCGCCAGCGCCGTCGCCGCGACAACGCATGCGCGAAGCCGCCTCATTCGGACGGAGGAGCTTTCAGGTATTCGACGAAGCCCGGATCGCGGTACGCGTTGATCGGCAGGTCGTCGCCGAGCAANGCGGCGTCGACTTCGGCCGCGACGGAGATCTGCGCTCCTGTTTGCCATTGCTGGATCAGCACCAGTCCGGCGACCAGCGCTGCCAGGGGCAGTGCGGAGGCGGCACGCAGCCACCAGCGCGAGTGGCTGAAGCCGAGCAGGGCTGCGCCCTGCGCCGTGACGCCGACGCCTTGCGCCGCAACTCCGGCACGGGCTCGGCGCGCCACCTCGAGTGCATTCTCGCGGGCAAAGCGCAGGCGCTCGCCGATTTCCGGCGCGACCGTGTCGGCGCGCTCGCTCAGGCGCGCGGCGATGCTGCGGGCAAAACGCGCTTCGAGCGCCTCAGGGGCGCTGGCGCGGTACGAGTTGTCGTGCGTGCTCATTGTGAAATTCCCCTCGCCTTGAGAGCCTTTGCCAACGCATGCACCGCCCGTGAGCAGTGCGTCTTTACGCTCCCTTCGGAGCACCCCATCGAGGCGGCAGTCTCGGCGACATCGAGTTCCTCCCAGTAACGCAGGAGAAATGCCTCGCGTTGACGTCCGGGCAGCTGCGCGACTTCGTCATCGATAACTTGCAAGATCTGCACCCGTGACACCGAGTCGGCGGCGCTCTCGGATTCCAGCGGGCTGCCCAGGGCTTCCAGAGTTTCGAGGATGTCGAAATCGCCGTCGCTGCCGGCAGACTCGAACTCCGAGAAATTACGCACGACCTGGTTGCGGACCTTCTGACGCCGGAACCAGTCCATGGTGGCGTTCGAGACGATGCGCTGAAACAGCAGCGGCAACTCCGCGGCCGGGCGATCGGCGTACTTTTCCGAGAGACGGATCATCGCGTCCTGCACGATATCGAGTGCGGCATCTTCGTCCCGGACGGCGTATGCGGCGCGCTTCCAGGCGCGCTTTTCGACGCTCTTCAGAAAGTCGGAAAGTTCTTTGTCGGTCGCCAAGGAGGATGGGCCTACGGCTGCATCTCGGGAGGGACGTGATTATCTCATCGGGTCGCGGACGCTTCGCCGCCGGAGGTGATAATCCGTGGTTGCACGACAGTTTCGATCGCGAGCACCGCCCGACCTGGACGGCGCCACGCGATCGGCTCAGGCACCGCACCCGCCTCATGAGGGCGAGGCCAGGTGCACCGATGGTTTTTCGTCAGAGAAATTCACAAAGGTCAGCCAGACATGGAAACGTCAGCGCCCGACATGCAGCGCGCGCCCGCCGCCGCGCCTCGCACCGCGCCCAACCCCGAGCCGAACGGCTCCGAAATCCTGATCCGCTGCCTCCAGGCAGAAAACGTCCGCTATCTCTGGGGCTATCCCGGCGGCGCCGTCCTCTACATCTACGACGCGCTGTTCAAGCAGACGACGATCGAGCATGTTCTTGTGCGCCACGAGCAGGCGGCGGTTCACGCCGCCGACGGCTATGCGAGGGCGACCGGCGAAGTCGGCGTCGCCCTGGTCACCTCGGGCCCCGGCGTCACCAACGCCGTGACCGGTATCGCGACCGCCTACATGGACTCGATCCCGATGGTGATCGTGACTGGCCAGGTGCCGACGCCGGCGATCGGCCTCGACGCATTCCAGGAGTGCGACACGGTCGGCATCACGCGGCCGATCGTCAAGCACAACTTCCTCGTCAAGGACGTGCGTGACCTGGCGCTGACGATGAAAAAGGCGTTTCACATCGCCCGCACCGGGCGGCCCGGGCCGGTGGTGGTCGACGTGCCGAAGGACGTCTCGATGGCCACGGCGCCGTTCCACTACCCCGCGACCATCGAGATGCGCTCCTACAACCCGGTCAGGAAGGGCCACGGCGGGCAGATCCGCAAGGCCGTGCAGCTCCTGCTCGGCGCGAAACGGCCGTACATCTACACCGGCGGCGGCGTCGTCCTCGGCAATGCCTCGGCGGANTTGCGGGCGCTCGTCGATCTGCTCGGCGTTCCATGCACCAACACGCTGATGGGCCTGGGCGCGTTCCCGGCCAGCGATCCGAAGTTTCTCGGCATGCTCGGCATGCACGGCACCTACGAAGCGAACATGACGATGCAGCATTGCGACGTCCTGCTCGCNGTCGGCGCGCGCTTCGACGATCGTGTCATCGGCAACCCGAAGCACTTCGCGTCGGTCGAACGCAAGATCATCCACATCGACATCGATCCGTCGTCGATCTCGAAGCGGGTGCGCGTCGACGTGCCGATCGTCGGCGACGTGAAGGACGTCCTGCAGGAGCTCGCGGTGCAGATCCGCGAAGCCGCTGCCCGGCCCGACGTGAAGGCGCTTTCGGCCTGGTGGTCGCAGATCAACGAGTGGAGGAAGCGCGACTGCCTGGCGTTCGCCGCGAGCGACACCGTGATCAAGCCGCAGCATGTCGTCGACACGCTCTGGCAGCTCACCAAGGACCGCGACACGTACATCACATCCGACGTCGGCCAGCACCAGATGTGGGCCGCGCAGTACTACCGCTTCGAGGAGCCGCGGCGCTGGATCAATTCCGGCGGCCTCGGCACGATGGGCGTCGGCTTGCCCTATGCGATGGGCATCAAGCTCGCCAGGCCCGAGGCGGATGTCTTCTGCATCACCGGCGAAGGCTCGATCCAGATGTGCATCCAGGAGCTCTCGACCTGCCAGCAATACAAGACGCCCGTGAAGATCGTCTCGCTCAACAACCGCTACCTCGGCATGGTGCGGCAGTGGCAGCAGATCGACTACGGCGGCCGCTACTCGCACAGCTACATGGATGCGTTGCCCGATTTCGTGAAGCTCGCCGAAGCCTACGGGCATGTCGGCATCCGGATCGACAAGCCCTCCGAGGTCGAGCCGGCGCTGCGCGAAGCGATTCGCCTCAAGGACCGGACCGTCTTTCTCGACGTGCAGACCGATCCCACCGAAAACGTCTGGCCGATGGTCAAGGCCGGGCAGGGCATCAGCGAAATGCTGCTCGGATCGGAAGACCTGTGAAGCACATCATCGCGGTGCTTCTCGAAAACGAACCGGGCGCCTTGTCGCGCGTCGTCGCCTTGTTCTCGGCGCGTGGCTACAACATCGAGACGCTCACCGTCGCGCCCACCGAAGATCCTTCGCTCTCGCGCATGACGATCGTCACGACCGGATCCGACGAGGTGATCGAGCAGATCACCAAGCACCTGAACCGACTGATCGAGGTCGTCAAGGTCGTCGACCTGACCGAAGGCGCCTACACCGAGCGCGAGCTCATGCTCATCAAGCTGCGCGCCGTCGGCAAGGAGCGTGACGAGATGAAGCGCATGGCCGAGATCTTTCGCGGCCGCATCATCGACGTGACCGAAAAGAGCTACACGGTCGAGCTGACCGGCGCCGCCGCCAAGCTCGATGCGTTTCTCGAAGCAATCGACAAGGCGGCCATCCTCGAGACGGTGCGCACCGGCTCCAGCGGGATCGGACGAGGCGAACGCATTCTTCGCGTCTAGGCATGTTGGCCCCCACGCTCTCTTCGTTCGCTGCCCCGCGAGGGGGCGCGGCCGGCCTTGGGAGCGGCCCGGCGGCCGGCCGTTCCACTTCGAGCACAACGACCACATCTAGGAGAAACACATGAAGGTCTACTACGACAAGGACGCCGATCTCAGTCTCGTCAAGGGAAAGAACGTCACCATCATCGGTTACGGATCGCAGGGGCACGCGCACGCGCAGAACCTTTCCGACAGCGGCGTTCGCGTGACGGTCGGCCTGAGGAAGGGCGGCGCTTCGTGGTCGAAGGCGGAAGCAGCCAAGCTCAAGGTCGCGGAGGTGGGCGAGGCCG
>JGI24140J50213_10000920_pt1 | contig 13411 bp, 12 predicted proteins | sample BarGraIncu00222A_FD_50213 | JGI IMG/M metagenome (IMG submission 50213)
GCGTCATCAGAAATACCGCAGAAACAAGCGACGTTGTCGAAACCAGCGATGCCCATCGCAACTTCATAACGCGTCTCCCCAGCCGCGGGCGTTTTTTGAAATCCCCCGCCCTTCGGACAGCTCCGACGCTAAAGCCCAAAAGCCCGGCGAGCACCCCCCAAAGCCGGCAATTATTCGGGAATCTTTCGACCATGGATCGGGAAAAATTCCCGATCGGGAGGCTCGCGTCCCGGAAGACCGCTTCACGGCCGGGCGCCGCGGGGAACCACAGCCTCCACCGTCAAGCCACCCTCGGTCGACGCCACCGTCATCGTGCCACCCAGCGCCATCACGCGCTCGCGCATTCCGGTCAGGCCGAGGCCGACCTTGTGATCGGATGGCAGACCCTCCCCGTTATCCTGAACGCGCACGCGCGCCGCTGCGCTCTGCAAGCCATTGCCGGAGGATTTCGGCACGGGGTCGATCGTCACGGAGACATGCGTCGCGCCGGAATGGCGGAAGACATTGGTCAGGGCCTCCTGAACGACCCGGTAGATCGTCAATTCGGCGGTCTCGCCCATGTCACCAAGCGATTGCGAGACGCCGGTTTCCACGACAACGCCGGGGTGGGCGTCGCGCCACAGCCGCACCAGCGCCCCGAGCGCCTCGTTCAATCCAAGTTCGGTCAGTCCGGCAGGCCGCAGTTTTTCGAGGACGCGGCGGTTGAACTGCTGCAAGGCATTGACCTGGTCGAGCATCGCGTTGCCGTGCTTGCGAACGCCATCGATGTCGGGTTTTGCGATATCGGCGACCCGCATCAGCGAGGTCGCGTGCGCGCGCAAGGCAAACAGATAAGGCCCAAANTCGTCGTGCAATTCCCTGGCGATCTCCTTGCGCTCGACATCCTGCAGCGACACCACCCGTTCAGCCAAACGCTGCTTTTCCTCGACGGCGTTGCCGAGCGCGTTCGCTAGGTGATTGAGCTTGTCGCAGATATCGGCAATCTCGGCCGAACCGGTCGGCAGCACGCGGGTGTCATACCGGCCGGCCCCGATGCTTGCCATCGCATCAGCCAGCGACTGAATGGGCGCCAGCGCCCGGCTCACAACGACAATTGTAACCAGAAACAGCGCGACGGCGAGCGCCGAACCGATCCCGACCTGGGTGACGATGCCGTCCCAGATTTCCGCGATCTCGTCGGTCGGATGCGATGCGATCACCAGCGAACCCAGCGATTTGCCCTGGACGACAATCGGCACGCTTTGGGTGGCCTGTTCCGGGCGGACCAGGGCGATGAACCATGCCGGTGGTGCATCGGCCCCCCCGTCGGCCACGGTCGCCCCGGCCAATTCTTCCCCGGATTCCGGCACTTCGCCCCCGCGCGTCACCGTGACGTGACGCAGCTTCTGCAACCCATCGACGATCGTCGCCAGCTTGGCCTCGGGGTCGGCGCTGTCCTTGAGATCGCCGACCGACGCTTCGATGAATTCGCGTGCCAGCCGGATCACGCTCTCGTCCTCCGCCTGCACGCGAGGTCCGGCTTCGAGCAGCAGCCGGCCGATATTGATGGCAAGGCCGAGAACCAGAACCAGCGCGAACAACGCGATAAGACGCATTCGCAAGGAGAGCTTTTGCCACATGACCCGTTCCGCAGTGCTGCCGCCTCGCGTCCGCCCAGGATGCCGTTGACAGACAAAAATCGCGGCTATCTAATTGAACGCTACAGTATTTTCGTTGCGCATGCATACGGTGGTGCAAGTCGGTTTAAGATATGGGCGGTTTGAGATGAAGAGAACGGCCACAGCGGCAAGGCCTGTCGCCCCGGCGATTGGCGCCACGACACTGCCTGAGGGCAAACCGACGCGGGTGCTGATCGTTGATGATCACCCGATCGTCATTTCCGGTTGTCGCGCGTTGCTGGCGAGCGACCCGGACATTGTCATCACCACGGCGGCGGATGCCGAGAGCGGAGAGGCTTCCTTCGTCGCCGAGCCACCCGACATCTGCCTGATCGATATCAATCTGCCGAGCGTTTCGGGCTTTGAACTGGCGCGGCGGATCCTGCGGCGCAATGCATCGGCCCGCATCATCATGTTCAGCATGAACGACGACCCGGTGTTCGCGGCACGGGCCATCGAAGCCGGCGCCAAAGGGTATGTCTCTAAATCGGGGGATCCCGACGATCTGATCGTTGCCATCCGCGAAGTCGCAAAAGGCAATGTCTTCTTGCCTACCTCGCTCGCCCAAAGCCTCGCCTTCGCCGGGCCGTCATTTGGCTCAAGCCGGCTGGCGCGGCTGACACCGCGCGAAATCGAAATCCTGCGCCTGCTCGGGACCGGCAAGAGCCTTTCGGAAATCGCCTGGCTGGTCAATGCGTCGTACAAGACGGTCGCCAACACATCCTCGCTGATGCGCCAGAAACTCGGCGTGCGTAGCTCGGCCGAACTGGTGCGGCTGGCGATTGAATCCAAACTGGCGTGAATGAGAGCGTTTTCGAGCGAAGTGGATACCGGTTCGGGTAAAGAAAACGCGTCAAAACAAAACCAGCTGGGTTCGGGTCGCGTCGTTAAGTCGCGGTCTGGCCCAAGGGCACTGTCCTCAGTTCCTCCAGAACCCGATCAATCACTTGCTTGCTGCGCATTCCGCGCGGCGGCGGCAGCGGAATCTCGCGGACGATGCTGGCCGGCCTCGCCGACAGAAAGAACAACCGATCCGCCAATTGAACCGCATCGCGAAGATCGTGCGTCACCAGCAGCGTGGTCATCCTGTGCCGCTCGGTCAGCACGGCCACTTCCTCGCGCAACCGGCCCGCCACCGCCTCATCCAGCGAGACAAACGGCTCATCAAGCAAAAGAAAATCCGGGCGCACCGCGAATGCCCTGGCGATGGCCACGCGGCGGGCGAGGCCGAGCGAGAGTTCGCCGGGGTAATGCGCCAGATGCGATCCAAGTCCCAGTGTTTCGATCAGGTCGGCCAGATCGTCCATTGACTCATGGGCGGGAAGCACAAGCCTGATATTTTCCGCGACCGTCCGCCAGGGCAGCAGGCGCGGCTCCTGGAAAACGATTCCGAGGCGAGCGCCCGGGACGCGCCGTTCACCAGCGAAATCGGCATCCAGTCCGGCCGCGATGTGCAGGATCGTCGTCTTGCCGCAGCCGGACGGGCCGATCATCGCGCCAAAACCGCCAGCTTCAAGCCGCAAGTTCAGCCCGCGGACAATCTCGACGGGCGTGCCCTCGGCCGAAACAAAGGTCTTGGCGTCGATGCGAAGTTCAAGCGGGCCGGCGCCGCCATCGGTTTGTTCGTCGTTCAAGCGGTTGCACCAGCAGGGTTTCGATCGCGAGCATAAGTGCCACGAACGAGATCGCATAGCTCAGAATCTTGGTCATATCGAACAGCGAAAACGCCGACCCCAGAACAAACCCGACNCCGTTGGGGCGTCCGATCAGTTCGACGACCAGCACGATCTTCCAGCTGATCGACAGGCTGGATCGCGATACCGCGGCCAGATAGGGCGCAAGCTGGGGCAGGACGACATGCCGAATCCGCGTGAGCAATGTCATCCTGAACGCCCTGGACATGTCGTCCAGACCGGCATCGAGCGATCGGACACCCTCGCGCGTGACGACGATAACGTTAGGCAGCTTGTTCAGCGCCACCGCGACGATCGCCGCGGTCTCGTTGAGACCGATCCAGACATAGGCAAAGATGATGACGACCAGCGCAGGAAGATTGAGCAGCACAATCAGCCACGAATCGGCATAGCGGTCCACGGTCTTCCAGCGCCCCATCGCATAGCCGGCAATGACGCCAAGGGTGAAGGCGACCGAGAAGGCCGCCAGCACCCGCGCCAGCGTGCACGCCATCTGGAACGGCAGTTCGCCGGAACGGATATCGACCACGATCGCGGCACCGACACTCCATGGGTCCGGCAGCAGCCGCGAATGCGCAAGTGCTGCGACCAGCGCCCAGAGCGCGAGCAGAGCGGCAAGCGACAAGACCCTCGCCATCGCTACTCTCCGCCGGACGACGGATGATAATACAGGCCGGGGTCGAGTTCCCTGCCCGGACCGACAAGCCCGGGCCCGGCGATTTCAGCGAGCGCCTTGAACAGCGCCCGGGCATCGGTTTCCTCCGCGCCCGCCGAGCGGCGCGGCAGCCCCTGCCTGGTGCGTTGGCGAAACGCCAGGAACGTTGCGTCGTCTTCCGCCCGCATCAACGGCCGCAACGCATCCCATTCCGGGTCCGAGTTCAGCAGGATATCATTGGCCTGTCGCACGACGGACAGAAAGCGCTCGATCGTGTCCTTGTGGGCGGTCGCGAAGCTCTCCGCGAAAACATAACCGGTGAGCGAGAGCGGTTCCTTCAATCCCAGTTCGGTCTCGGCCTCGCGCACGTCGTAGAGCCGGCGATAACCGCGGCTCTCCAGTTGCGCGCAAAAATTCCAGAAATTGAGGCTTGCCTCCGCTTCGCCTTGCAACAGCTTTTGATAGATCAACGGCGGTGCACCATATTGCAGCGTCGTCTCGCGCTTGAGATCGATGCCGTGGCGGATCGCCGCGGCCTGCACAATCAGCCAGCTCTTGTCGAGCGGGCCGCCGGCGATGGACAGGGTGCGGCCTTTCAGATCCGCCAAGCTGCGAATCGGCGAGTCGTTCCGAGTCATGATCGCACCGACGGTGGTTGAATAAGGGTAGAATTGCAATTTCATACCCAGCGCGCGCTCCCGCGCCACCCAGAGCCAGTCAACGACGGCGATATCGACCGTGTCGGCGTTGAGGGCGAGCTTGCCCGCATCCGGCGACGCCATTTCCGTAGCGATCAAATTCAGATTTGCCGCCTCGGCCAGACCATGGCGGCGGACGACGTCGAGCTGCCATGCAAAGGTGCCGGTGCTCTGCACGCCGATCCGCAATCGATCGGCCGCGAACGTCGCGGACGAAGCGGCAACCAGCAACAGCGCAACGAAGATCAGGCGCACTTTGGCCATTTTCTTGGGAATCCGTCCCGATTTTTTCCAGCCGATATCCCGAGGATGGAATTCTTGCGAGTGGTGCATCCGCGCCGGATGCTGTCAAGCCAGCATCAAGTCGGCTTGGCGCGCTCAAGCCTGGCGGCTTGCTGCTTTGGAGTCGGCAGATCGATCTTGCCGATTTCGATCACCGCCTTGTTGCGGCTGAAAAGCTTCAGTTTACGCAAGATCTCGGTGACATGGGCCTTGACGGTCGATTCGGCGAGCTTGAGCTCGACCGCGATGTGTTTGTTCTGAAATCCGCGCCGGATCAGTTCCAGCACCCGAAGCTGCTGCGGCGTCAGTTCGGCGAGCCGCGCGCGCAAGGCCTCAGTGAGATTTGCGCTGCCCTGCTCGTTCCGGATCACGAAATTGCTCGGAACGGAAATAGAGCCGCTCAGCACCCGCTCGATCGAGCGCGCCAATTCGCTCTTCGATGTCGATTTCGGCAAATAACCGGCAGCACCCAGCGACAGCGCTTCGCGAATGATCTGTTGGTCCTCATCGCTCGAGACGATCGCGACGGGGAGCCGCGGATGGGTCTCTCGCAGGCGCAAAAAGCCTGAAAATCCGGTTGCGTCGGGCAGGCTCAGGTCGAGCAAGGCAAGATCGATCCCCTGCTCGGCAGCAAGAATGCCAAGCGCGCCCTTGATCGACATCGCCTCGAAAATCCTCGCATCCGGATGAGCCAGACGCACCGCATTGCCCAAGGCTTCGCGAAACAGCGGGTGGTCGTCGATGATCAGGAAGCTGGTCAATTCCATGCCTCCTCGGCCGCCAAAANAAGCCCGCAAGGCGTCACCATGATTGCCCCCGCCTCAGCACGATTCAAGAAGAGCTTTCTCAACCTGATTGGGTTCCAATGGCTGCTCGCGGCGCCAGATTCAGTTCGAGTTATCAGGCGATTGCCCCGGCCGATCAATCCTCAGGAAGTATTAGGCGCGAAAGCGTGCAATCCACGCCTGTCGCACCGCCCAAGTTACCAGAAAAATCAAGCAATTAGATTGGGGTACGTCTACTACCAAGATAGCGATTACAAATGCGTTGTCGACGTGATCTTATTGGAACCAGACTGANGAAAACTTTGGGAGGATTGAGCGTGTCCAGCATAAAACTGACGGTCAACGGCAAACAGGTCTCGGCCGAGGTCGAAGACCGGACGCTGCTTGTGCATCTGTTGCGCGATCATCTGGGACTGACAGGGACTCATATCGGCTGCGATACCAGCCAGTGCGGCGCCTGCACGGTTCATATCGACGGACGGTCGGTGAAATCCTGCACGGTGCTGGTGGGACAGGCCAACGGCTCCAGCATCACGACCATCGAGGGCATCGCGAAGGGCGACGAGTTGCATCCGATGCAGGCCGCCTTTCGCGACAATCATGGGCTGCAATGCGGCTACTGTACACCCGGCATGATCATGGCATCGATCGATATCGTCAACCGCCATGGACCGAACCTCGATGAGGCGACGCTGCGCCAGGAGCTTGAGGGCAACATCTGCCGCTGCACCGGCTATCACAACATCGTCAAATCGGTACTCGACGCCGCCGGCCGCATGAAGGTTGCAGAGGCCGCTGAATAGCGCTCCGACCAGCCGGCTTCGACATCGGCCATTTCGATATCGGCCGATAAACATCGATCGCAGAAAAACCAATCAGGTAGTCGCAGAAGCGCCGGACAAGTTCGCGCGCAGCAAGCGAGACAGGGAGATTACATCATGGGAATCGAAGGCATCGGCGCACGGGTCGTTCGCAAGGAAGACAAGCGTTTCATCACCGGCAAGGGCCGCTATGTGGATGACATCCGCCTGCATGGCATGACCTATGCCGCGTTCGTCCGCAGCCCGCATGCCCATGCCAGGGTGAAGGGCATCGACAGCTCCGAAGCGATGAAGATGCCGGGCGTGGTTGATGTGCTGACCGGGCGGCAGATCGTCGATGACAAGATCGGCAACCTGATCTGCGGCTGGATGATCCATTCCAAGGACGGCTCGCCGATGAAGATGGGGGCGTGGCCGGCGATGGCGCCGGAGACCGTGCGCTTTGTCGGCCAGGCCGTCGCGGTCGTGGTCGCCGAAACGCGCAACCAGGCCCGCGATGCCGCCGAAGCCGTCATCGTCGACTATGAGGAATTGCCGGCGGTGGTCGATATGCGCGACGCGGTGGCGAACGGCGCGCCGCAGCTTCACCCGGAGGCACCCAATAACGTCATTTACGACTGGACCATCGGGGACGAGGCCGCAACGGAAGCCGCGTTCAAGAGCGCAGCCCATGTGACCGCGCTCGACATCACCAACAACCGGCTGGTGCCGAACGCGATGGAGCCCCGCGCGGCGATCGCCGAATACGATGCAGCGGAAGAGCATTTCACGCTCTACACCACCTCGCAGAATCCGCACGTGGCGCGCCTGGTGCTTTCGGCGTTCTACAACGTCGCCCAGGAGCACAAATTGCGGGTCATCGCGCCGGATGTCGGCGGCGGCTTCGGCTCCAAGATCTTCATCTATCCGGAAGAAATGGTGGCACTGTGGGCCTCCAAGCGCACCGGTCGGCCGGTGAAGTGGACCAGCGACCGGACCGAGGCCTTTCTCACCGACGCCCACGGCCGCGATCATCTGACCAAGGCCGAGATCGCCTTTGACAAGAACAACAAGGTCACTGGCCTGCGGGTCAAGACCTACGCAAATCTCGGCGCCTACATGTCGCTGTTCTCGTCGTCGGTGCCGACCTATCTGTACGCGACGTTGCTGTCGGGCCAGTACAACATTCCCAATATCTTCGCCGAGGTGATCAGCGTCTACACCAACACCACGCCGGTCGATGCCTATCGTGGCGCCGGACGACCCGAGGCGAGCTTCGTGGTCGAACGGCTGATGGAGACCGCGGCCCGGCAACTAAAGGTCGATCCGACCGAGCTGCGCCGCAAGAACTTCATCACCCAGTTTCCGCATCAAACGCCGGTGATCATGGCCTACGATATCGGCGACTTCAACGCGTCGCTGGACGCGGCGATGAAGGCGATCGACTATGCCGGCTTCCCCGCGCGCAAAGCCAAGGCGAAATCCGAAGGCAAGCTGCGCGGCATCGGCGTGTCCTGTTACATCGAAGCCTGCGGCATCGCGCCCTCGAAGGCGGTGGGCAGTCTCGGCGCCGGCGTCGGCCTGTGGGAATCCGCCGAAGTACGGGTCAATCCGGTCGGCACCATCGAAATCCTGACCGGCTCGCACAGCCACGGCCAGGGCCACGAGACCTCGTTTGCGCAGGTGGTCGCCGAGCGGCTCGGCATTTCGATCAATCAGGTCCAGATCGTCCATGGCGACACCGACAAGGTGCAGTTCGGCATGGGCACCTACGGCTCACGCTCCGCGGCGGTCGGACTGACTGCCATCGTCAAGGCGATGGAAAAGATGGAAGCGAAAGCCAAGAAAATCGCAGCGCATCAACTCGAGGCGTCGGAAGGCGACATCGTCATCGAGAACGGCGAGTTCAAGGTCACCGGCACCGACAAATCGATCGCATTTCCGATGGTCGCGCTGGCGGCCTATACCGCGCACAACCTGCCCGACGGCATGGAGCCCGGCTTGAAGGAAAGCGCATTCTACGATCCGACGAACTTCACCTTTCCGGCGGGTTCCTACATCTGCGAGGTCGAGGTCGATGCCGGCACCGGCAAGACGCATTTCGTCAACTTCGTCGCCGCTGACGATTTCGGGCGGTTGATCAATCCGATGATCGTCGAAGGTCAGGTCCATGGCGGTCTGGCCCAGGGCATCGGTCAGGCGCTGCTGGAAAACTGCGTCTACGACAAGAGCGGGCAATTACTGACCGCAAGCTTCATGGATTACGCCATGCCGCGCGCCGAGGATCTGCCCTCGTTCCAGGTTCAGCACACCTCGACGNTGTGTCCGGGCAATCCGCTCGGCGTCAAGGGTTGCGGNGAGGCCGGCGCGATCGGCGCATCCGCGGCCGTCATCAACGCCATCACCGACGCGATCGGTTCCAACAAGCTGGAAATGCCGGCATCGCCCGACCGCGTCTGGCACGCGATTCACGGTTGAGCCCAGAGACACCGAGAATAAAGGAACGCACCATGTATCAGACCACCTATCATCGTGCCTCAAGCATCGACGAGGCGGCCGCGCTGTTCGCCAAGGGCACCGAAGCCAAATATCTTGCCGGCGGCCAAACCCTGCTTCCGGTCATGAAGCAAAGACTGGCAGCACCCTCCGAGGTGATCGATCTTGCCAGGATCAAGGATCTCGTCGGGGTCGAGTTGTCGGGCGACACGCTGACCATCAAGGCGGCGACAACCTACTATGACATCATGAGCAATGCCGACGTCAAAAAGGCGATCCCCGCGATCGCGTATCTCACCTCGGTGATTGGCGATCCGGCGGTGCGCTATCGCGGCACCATCGGGGGATCGATCGCCAACAACGACCCGGCCGCAGACTGTCCGGCGGCCGTGCTGGCGCTCGGCGCCACCGTGAAGACCAACAAGCGCGCGATCGCGGCCGAAGACTTCTTCAAGGGCCTGTTCACGACGGCGCTGGAGGACGGCGAGATCATCACACAGGTCGCGTTCCCGATTCCGGCCAAGGCCGGGTATTCGAAAATGCGCCATCCGGCCTCGCGCTTCGCGCTGACCGGCGTGTTCGTGGTCAAGACCAAGGCGGGCGATGTTCGCGTCGCGGCCACCGGCGCGTCGCAGAACGGCGTGTTGCGGGTGCCTGCGATCGAGGCGGCGCTGAAGGCCAACTGGTCGGCGGCGGCGCTCGATGGCGTCAAGATCTCCAGCGACGGAATGCTGGCCGATATCCATGGCTCGGCGGCCTATCGCGCCAATCTCGTCAAGGTAATGGCGCAGCGTGCGGTGACCGCGGCCGGGTGAGGTGCGCTGAGTGTTTTCCAGCGAAAGCCTGCCCCGGACTTGATCCGGGAGCCTGCCCCGGACTTGATCCGGGAGCCTGCCCCGGACTTGATCCGGGGTGGATACCGGTTCGCGTGAAGAAAACGTGCCGATCGGTCAAAGTCGATATTGCCGGATATTCGCGCACCTGTACTGAAAGCCGCGAAATCCCCTAGCAGACATGCCTAATGGCACATCCCAATCGTCTATGAAGGATATTCAGTCTCGGCCACGCTGACTCGGTCCGCATGGAGCGACCAATGCGCAAGTCGTTCATAGTCGCAAAACTTGCGCTTGCCGCGCTCGGCCGCATCAAGAGGGTTCAGTGCGTCGATATCCAGCTGTCGTTGACAGATTTCGGCCTCATGACCGTTTTCACCCAGGACATCTTTGAAAAACTTCACGACATAACGCGTCATGGCGATCACCCGTTGCAAACAACTATTAAGCAAAAATAGTTAATAGCCACGAAGAATATATTGATCTGAATCAAAGCCGCTCACCTGAAATCCATCGATAGAGCGTATTGGACGCGTTTTTCGTTAGACCCCTCAAGATATCAGACCGGCCAGCCGTCGCCGGATACGCCAAGCGGCTGCCGTCGCAACCCACATGCCTTAGCAGCTCGAAGCGTCAACACTTTCGCGCAGCAGAATAATATCCTGGCTTAATTCTTCGCACTCGGTGAGTTACGATAATGCAATTCCGCGCAAGAAGGGCTGCCCACGTTCTGGAACGCATTGGGCTTGCGTTGGCCGGAGCGGCGTGCGGATTGTTTGTTGCCACCCATGTCGGGTCCAGCATCGCGGCGCTCACCTCTGAGGGTTTTTTGGTCGTCATGATGATTGGCGGCGCAATTGGGTTTTACTTGGGAATTGATACTCCGCCGTTGGCTTTTCATGGACCAGATGGCGATCCTTCAAAAGGCGGTTCCGGCGGAAAGATTGATACAGCAGAACTGCTCAGTGCCGTAGGCACATTTCTCGCCACGTTGACGGCTTTTGTATCGGTCGGTGTGATTGTGCTTCATGAAAATCCGCGCATCTTCTGGACAGTGGTAACAATGCTGGGGTGGGTCGTTGGCCTGACGATGCAAATCATTGCCGGAGCAATTGCACGCACTCGCAGATGATATGCCGTGCTTTTTGGGCGGAAATGCCCAAGCCTTGACCGTGGCGGACTCTATGTAAAGGGCTAGGTCGCACTGTGACATGATATTTCACCCCATTGCGCGCTTGAGCTATATCAATGTTCCGAATGGTGGCCGCTGTCTACTGAAGTGGCCGTCAGAGGCCACGACTGAGCGTCAAGTTTTGCAAAATCCGGCCATGAAGGCGATTCAGCAAATCTTGCCGCAAGCAGCTGCAAGACCCAATATCGTATTCGGAAAGACTGCCGTGCAATTCTGGCAACTGCTTAGTGTACTGACGGCAAAAAGGTGGGTCTGGAAAGCTGCAATTGCCGGCCTTTGCGGAAACATCACGCATACCTTGTTGATGCTTGGGAAAGCCAAGCTAGGCATCCTCGAATCGTTCCAGCCTTACCAAAGTCTCCAGATCGCGCTCAGTTACTCGACCGGTGAGAATATCCATCCGCTGATGCCATGGCTGCTTTCGTACATCAACGGCTCGACCGTGGCGGGCTTTACCTTCGCCAATTTTTATCATCATCTGCCGGGCGACCGCGGTCCCATTAAGGGGTTCGTCGCCGGAATATTCGGATGGTTGGCGATGGACCTGATTTTCTTTCCATTGCTGGGGCTTGGCCCGTTTGCAATGCATCTTGGCCTCGGCATTTGGCCAGCGTTGTTCTCCCTCGGAATGATGCTGGCCTACAGCATCGTGATGGGCCTCGTTTACGGCATGATGGATCCGGAATCCGATTTAACCGCTGTGCGCAACGCCATTTGTCGCCGAGCCGCATATCTTCCAAATGTTCGCCGCTTCGCGGCTTCTCCCGTCAATTGTCGCCCTTGGGACAGGAAGATTCCGGATCCACTTCCGAACGGCGTCGCAACAGGCTGCGCGAACCCATCTACGACGTCATCCGGCAGCGCTACAAGCGAGTTGGCGGGATCTTGAATCAATGCCGGATGGCAACCGCGCACAGAATGCTGACCGACGCGCGCTTTGACCGCCCGAGCATCGCGAAAGCTAGAGCGTGGACTTATAGTCACGCAGCCAAGTTCGGATTGCTGCCAGATAGTTGACCGCGAGTTGGTCACATTGGGTCGCGACACGCCGACATTGCTTGATCTTGCTGAATAACCGGTCGATCAAATCGCGCGCTGCCATGAATCCGCAGTGGCCCGTGGCGATGTCACTAATGCTCCGACTTCCGCTTTTCGGCGGCGTAGGCGACGTGGCCGGGTTGCTGCTGGCCCGACCTCATGGCGATTGACCCTGAGCTTCGGCGCAGGGAACTTTTGGTTCTTTCCGGCGTCATTTGAGTGGGCGATGAGGCCGGAGCGGATAACATGTCAAAGTTCCGTATTGGAATTGCCGTCCTGGTTGTCGCGGCCCTGCTGTCGAGTGCGGCGTTGGCGAGAGGCGGCGGTGGTCACGGCGGTGGCGGACACGGCGGTGGCGGACATTTCGGCGGAGGACATTTCGGCGGAGGTCACAGCGGGGGCCACGGCTTCGGCGGCATGCATTTCGGAGGTGGCCACCACGCCGGTGCGAGGTTCGCCGTCTCTCATTCATTTTCGCGAGGGGGCTTTCGCGGCGGCCGTTCCTTTGCCGGTCAAGGCCGGAGGAACTTCGGCCAGATCCGAAACGCCCCGGTGCGATCCGGAAGCATCCGCAGCGCTATGAACTCGCTGTCGCGCAACGGCGGATTGCGCAACGGCCGCCTGCTCAGCAATCCCGGCGCGCGCGGACAGATCGCCGCGGCTGCCGCATTGGCGGGCTGGCATGGCGGCGGCCACGGCGCGAACGGATGGTGGCAGCACGGCGACGGCGGATATGGATGGGTCGGGCCGCTGTTTTGGCCGTTCGCCTACAACGACATTTATGATTATACCATCTGGGGCGACAACGGCTTCTGGGACTACGGTTACCCGGATATCTATGCGGGGATCTTCGCGCCTTACGGCTACGATGATCTCGCAGGTTACATGGCGCAACCCGCGCGCGGCCGAAGGCATGTCGGGCTCCCTTCGCTTGCGCAAATGTGCGGCGATGACAGCCGCGATGTTGCCGGCCTCCCGATCGATCAGATTCAGGAGGCCATCCAGCCGAACGACACCCAGCGCGCCGCGCTCGATGAGCTTGCCAACGCATCGATACAGGCCGCTCAGACTATCCGCTCTGCATGCCCGACGCAGGTCGCGTCGACGGCACCGGGCCGGCTCGCGGCCATGCAGCAGCGCATCGAGGCGATGATTTCCGCGGTGGCATTGGTGCGGCCGCCCTTGGAGAAATCCTATGGCCTGCTGGATGACGAGCAGAAAACGCGGCTTAATGCGCTCGCCGAAGATCAGCGCAAGGCATCCGCTTCAAAAGCGTCGCT
>JGI24140J50213_10000921_pt1 | contig 13407 bp, 12 predicted proteins | sample BarGraIncu00222A_FD_50213 | JGI IMG/M metagenome (IMG submission 50213)
GAAGACCGAGACCGATGGCACCAGGATCGCAATGCCACCTGTTCGAGTGCGCCCGTAAAGTAGCGGAACCACTGGCCCAGACCGATGGTGTTGAATTCGTCCACCATCATCGGATTGTCCGTCAACTTCATATAGCTGGCGAACAGAAACAGCGCGGCCATCAGGATACGAAGCATCCAGAGCACGATGGTCTTGCTGCGGGAAGCGGGTAGCGCTGCGGTGGTCATGGCATGGCCCTTGATGACGTTGATGCTTGCTTCGGCCGGCGATCAGCCGAATTGATAGGCGGAGATTTCTTTTCCAAGGATGCGATCGCCGAACACGCGACGTCCGATGTCGTCGCCGGCAGCGCCGATGGCGACGTGCAAGGGCAAGAGATGTTCGGCCTCGGGATGGCACTCCACAGCACACGGCGCGCTTCGCCAAGCCGACAACTTTTCATGGCGCGTCCGCGCATCGGGGTCGGTGACGGCGTCGGTCAGCCACGCGTCGAACTTGCTGGATTCGGCATCCCCGCGTCCCGGAACGCGGATGTTCCGCATATTGTGATAGCTCATGCCGGAGCCGACGATCAGCACGCCTTCGTCGCGGAGCGGCTGCAAAGCCTGACCGATCTGCAAATGGGCCGCGGCGTCCAAATCGCGTCGCAACGATAATTGCACCAGCGGAATATCGGCATCGGGATAGACCAGCTTCAAGGGAACGAAGACGCCGTGGTCTAATCCCCGGCTCGTCTCCGTGGCGGAATCGATACCGGCGTGCCCCAGCAAATCCCGGACTCGCGCAGCAAGGTCGGGGGAGCCCTTGGCGGGATAGGTCAGCCGGTAGGTATGTTCGGGGAATCCGTAATAGTCATAATAAAGCGAGTACTCCGGCGCGGCGTTGACCGTCGGCACCTCGGTTTCCCAGTGGCCCGAGATGATCAGAATGGCTTTGGGACGCTGTGCGAGGGACGGGGCAATGCCGCGCAGATACGCCGCCATGTTGTCCCATAGATCGCGCGGAAGCGGCGGCGGCACGTCCATGAAGAAGCATGGTCCGCCCCCGTGCGGGATAAACAGTGTTGGCAATCGCGAAGGCCTGGTCATCTCGCCGTGGTCCCAATTGATGTTGCCGGCCGGTCTTACGCGCGACGGACCCATAGTAAAACCGATCAAATTGTGATACCTTCCATCTCAAATGGAGATACATTATGCTGGGTGCGCTGACCCTCGACCAGCTCCGGGTGCTGACGACGATTGCCGATTCCGGGAGCTTCTCCGCGGCCGGCCGCAAATTGCGGCGGGTGCAGTCGGCGATCAGCCAATCGGTTCGAACGCTTGAGACCGCGCAGGGCGTGGCGCTGTTCGATCGATCCAGCAAGACGCCGGTGCTGACCGAAGCCGGGCGCGTGCTGGTGGCACAGGCGAGGCAGGTGCAGCGCCAAGCCGAATTGTTCGAGAGCATTGCCACCGAGATTGCCGCCGGACTTGAGCCTGAATTGACCCTCGCCATGGACAGCTTTCTGCCGACCGGGCCCGTCATCGACAGCCTGCAGGCCCTGCGAATGACCTATCCAAATCTTCCGGTCACGCTGTACACCGAGGGACTTGGGGCCGCCGAGCGGCGGCTGCGCAATCGATCGGCTGCGCTGGCGCTATGCGCGATGTTTCCAACGGCGCAGCAGGAGATGCAGACCTATCCCTTGATGTCGATCGAGCTGATCCCGGTCGCATCCTCCTCGCATCCGCTGGCGACCGAGACGCGTCCCATCACCCGCGATGTTCTTCAGGAGCATGTGCAGCTCATCCTGACCGATCCCTACGATTCGAGCGGCCCCAGTTATGGCGTCGTCAGTTCGCGGATCTGGCGCTTTGTCGAGATGGGATCGCGGCTGGACTTCCTGCTCGCCGGATCGGGCTGGGCGACAATCCCGGCGCATATCGTCAAACCATATTTGGCGAATGGCAGGCTGGTCGAACTGATCATCAAGGATCCCGCTGTCGCGCCGGGCTTGTTGCCGATCTTCGCCGTCCATGAACGCAGCCGTCCACCCCGGCCCGCCGCACGATGGTTGCTTGAAAATCTGCAGAACCGTTTTTCGCTACCGGCCTCGCAACATCCCGCCATGACGTCGGTGGCGAAGCAACATGCCGAACCGCATCCGCGTCGCCGTTCGTGACGGAAACAAAGGGTCGCAGGCCGCATGAGATCGACCGGCAAACCCGGACATCGCCCACTTCCGAGATTAACCGCTAGCCGGACGTGCTACCGACATGCCAAAATCGACGCGATTGACCCAAACCGGACCTTAAAGGCACTGAAAGCCAAGTCCCTTCGCAGTCGTTGGCGCTACCTTGGCCGCACGATGCCTCGGCAATGCCGAGTTAGTGCGTCGCCGCCCCCCGATTACTTCGACGTACGAGTGGTAGTAGCGTGCCGCGAGATCTTCTATCATCAGTCCGGGCTCTACCGTCTGGAGACAATGACGCATCATGCTCCGCGGGCTCGGCTACCGGACGATGGACTAGACCCATCCCATGCTTCGCACGCGCTTGAATAGTTACGAGCCAGCAAGACTATTAGTTAGCGGATCAAGGTGATGCCGGTCGCGGGGTGGGGTCCAGCCACGGAGATGGGCCTGCGGTCTCAGTCTCCGCCGTTTGTAGCCGGATCACGCGTGGTACCGGTTTGAGGCCCGCCGAAATGGTCTTGGCAAGCTCGGCAGCGCTGGTCTTGATGGCAGGTTGGAGGAAAACGTCGAGTTTCTGCAACTCGGTGGCTGCATCTTGCCGCCCGAGCTCTTTCGCAACCGTGTAATATGCGTAGGCCTTGGTGTTGTCTCGCGCTGTTCCGGCACCCTCTTGGTAGGCCCGCGCAAGCCAATAATGGCAATAGCCATTTCTAAAAGGAGCGCAAAGCTGGAGCAATTCAAATGAGCGCTTTGTGTCGAACCACGGCGCCGCCCGCGCGTATCTGTGGAGATAACCGAGCTCCGCGAGCGCGAAGACCGAGTGCCCTTGCTGATAGGACCGCTCGTACCACTTGATTGCTTCGGGCAGATCCTCGCTTTCTCGATAGAGATATCGGTCCCTGAGCCACCGCGCGAGCGTGATCTGTGCCCCTTCGAACCCTGCATCTGCTGCGCGTCGCAAATAGTCGATCGTCTTCACGCCGTCGCGGGTGAGCCCGCCACGCCCGGTACTGATGCAGTATGCAAGTTGCGCCATGGCGATGAGTTCGCCACTATCCGCCGCCCTGCGCAAGAGATCGACCGCTTTGACAGTATCGTACGTGCCGCCAAACTCGCCGCTGACGTATCCGGCGGCAGCAAGCCGCATCGCGTACGGTTCGCCCGCCGCCACCGCGTCATCGATCAACTTCCGTCCCGCCGTCTCATCCTTCGGCAAGCCGCCCGAGCCTGCGAAGAGGATGCGCCCGAGCACACTGCCGGCCTGACGATGTCCCCCAGCCGCCGCCTCGCCCAGCAACGCTTGCGCGTTGCGCGCCTGATCGGTCGAATTTGGTATCAGCAGGGCGAGTGCCGTGACGTACTGGACGTTCGGGTCGCTTGCGGTCGCCGATTTCAGGATATCGATCGCCTTCGCCCAATCATAGCGATAATAGGCGCCGAGCGCTGCCGCGAGTTTCGGCTGGTCGTCGGCGGCAGAACTTCGAAAGGTCGACCGGTCAACGTTGACCGTGATCTGATTGGCAATCGTGGGTCTGCCGACCTCATCGTCCCAGGAATACACGGCGCGCCGGGTTGCTGCGCAGCCTGGGGTCGACGCGTTGGTGCAATCGGCAGGCTTCGCCCAGTTGCCCACTGGAACTGCTTCAGGACCCACAAGAAGCCAGCCCGAGAGAAGGATTACTATCGCCTGCGGCCAGACAAGCCACGCGCGACGGTACAAGGGGTCGTACTGCCAGAAGGCGATATGCAAGGCCGCTGCTCGGCCGACGATCGCTGTCATCAGGTGTGTCCGTTCCAACTCCATGCCGGGGCCGATTGCTTCGTTTACGGCTATGCCGGCTCCTGCTTGACCAGCTCAACGGCGAGGAACTTGAGCGCATCGGCGATGGGAATGAAGAAATTGATGCTTGTGGTCACCCCCGAGAGGCTGAGTCCGGAAACGCTTACAGCGACGACATTGCCGAACCGGTCCACCATCGGTCCACCGCTGTTGCCGGGATGAATAGCAGCGTCGCTTTGCAGGAGCGTAAGATCGTTCTCCGTGCGATAGGCGCTGACGATGCCCTTGGTGATGGTCGTCGAGTATTTCTCCTCTCGCGGCGTCCCCACCGCATAAACCTCGGCGGCGACCTCGGGCGCGTCAAGCCGCAGGGGCAGCGCTGTCATTCCCGATTCATTCACCTTGACCAGGGCGATGTCTCTCGTCTTGTTCACTCGTATGACTTCGCCGGGCAGCTGACGGCCGGTCGTAAGCTTGACCGTCACGAATTTGTTCTCGGTTACCACGTGGTGGTTGGTCAGAAGATATCCATCCTTGGAGATGAAAAAGCCGCTGCCGTGCGCACCTTCAATTTTGACCGTGACAACGGCGGCCTGCAGGACGGATGTCCCCTCTGACAGCGGGGTGACCGAGCGGGGGAGCGCGGGAACCTTGACGAGGGCGTCGCTGATCTTCTCCGGCGCCGTCTCGCGATATCCGGAAATCTTGATGGCCGCGTCAATATCCGCCATGACGAGCTTGCGCAGGTCCCCGGTGGGGTCGTGCGCAATGCGCGTGGCCTGGGCCTCGCGCGCGCGCTCGAGCAGCGTTCGCATCTCGCGCGCATGACCCCAGGACTTGTTGCGCATGCCCACCTTGAGCCACGGATCGAGGTTGGACTCGAGATCATCCGGCAATACGAAGTTTTGCCGTTTTGCCATCACCTGCAGGATCGCAGCGAGCTCGCTTGCGGCATAGGGCGGAAACTCGATCGTCTTGGTAAAGCGGCTGGAAAGGCCGGGATTGCTATTGATGAAGCGCTGCATCTCAGTCGGGTAACCCGCGACAATGACGACGATGCGGTCGCGGTTGTCCTCCATGAACTTGAGCAGTGTATCGATTGCCTCCTGGCCGAAATCGTTACCTGGTCGGGCAAGCGAATACGCTTCATCGATGAACAGGATGCCGTCGAGCGCTTCCTTGCATTTGTCGAGCGTCTTGGGAGCGGTTTGGCCGATATAGCCCGCGACGAGACCCGAGCGGTCGGTCTCAACCAGATGACCTTTTCGCAGCACGTTGAGTGAGCGATAGATCTCGCCGAGTGCGCGCGCGACCTCGGTCTTACCCACTCCGGGCGGGCCGGTAAATACCATGTGCCGGCTGATGGGCGCGACGACGAGCCCCTGTTCGCGGCGCAAGCGCTCGACTTCAAGCGCCGACATGAGCTTGTTCACCTCCTCCTTGACCGACTCCAGCCCGACCATCTCTTCGAGCCGGTCCAGTGCCTGATCGAGCGTGCGTTCAGGGGGGATGGTGGCCTCAACCTTCAGCCTGCGCCCGGGGCGCGGTGCCAAATGGTCAGGCGAAGAAGAAGCAGGCACCAGCGAGTGCTCAACGACGATCGAAGCCGGAGTTGGGATGGTCGGCACAGGCGGAGGCGCCGGCGGCGGGACGTGCGATCGCACCAAAGACACGCCTACGCTTTCGAAATCGGCCAGCTCGATCCTGCTGATGTCGGCGGTCGGGTCGACGGCCACGCGCAAGGACTGGGCTTCGGACGCCTTGTCAAGAAGGTTGCGCATCTCGCGAGCGTTGCCCCAGCCATCACTTCTCGACTGGGATTCGATCCAGGGGACGAGGCTCTGCTCGAGTGCGTCGGGCAACTCCGCGCCTTGTCGTTTGGCCATCAATCGCAAGATCGCAGCCAGCTCTTTCGGCTCATAGGCCGGGAACTCGATGGTCCTGTTGAAGCGGCTTGCCAGGCCCGGATTCGTGGCGATGAAACGCCGCATTTCATTGGGGTATCCGGCGGCGATCACCATGATGCGGTCGCGGTTGTCTTCCATGAACTTGATCAACGTTGCGATTGCCTCGTGGCCGAAATCCTTGCCCTCGCCCGCGAGCGAGTAGGCTTCGTCGACGAAGAGGACGCCGTCGAGTGCCTCCTTGCACTTGTCCAGCGTCTTCATGGCCGTCTGCCCGATATAACCTGCGACCAGATCGGCGCGCTGCACCTCCACGACATGTCCTTTGCGCAGCACCTTGAGCGAGCGATAAATCTCCCCCAGGGCGCGCGCGATTTCGGTCTTGCCGACGCCGGGCGGCCCGGTGAACACCATGTGCCGGTTCACCTTCGCCACGGGCAAGCCCTGTTCACGGCGCTTGCGCTCGACTTCGATGCCGGCCAGCAGCTTGTTGACCTCGCCCTTGACGGAACTGAGCCCTATCATCTCGTCGAGTTCGTTAAGCACCTCGTCGGCGCTGCGAACNGACCCGACCGAAGAATCCACGCTAAGCCGACGCCCGGGCGTATAGCCCTCGCCGTCAGGGACCAATCCGAATCCGGTGGGATCGCTGGCGAGCCGCATCGCCACGTAGGTCATCGCGACCCCGGCCACCATGATCAGAAGCACGGCACCGATCGTGAGCGCGTTCGCCCATGTCAATGCGCTGAAGGGACCGGATTTCGGATTGAGGATCCACTGGGTAGCGACCGCGGCCACGAGCATGGCGATGCACATGGCGACCATCGGATGGTTGCGGAAGAAGGTTTTCATTGCCGGTGATTCCCGATCACGGCGTCGCGTTCGCCCATTTGCGCATTCATGGGCAAGTTCTTGGGCAAGTTCTTGGGCAAGTTCATGGGCAAGGGTTGCGAACCTGCCAATGTACGTTGACGGAATACGTGCCGTTCACGTCGTGAACGCCCCCGGGCGTCAGGTAGAACCCCACCTGGTCCGCCTCGCCGACCAATGTGAGAACGCCACGGCCCGTCGGATAAGGGGCGGGATAGGGAATGGCGATGCGCTGAGGGATGGGGGTGAGCTTGATCGGCGGCGACAGATATGACCCCGAACGGACGCGCACCATGCCGCCATGCCCGCTCGGTCGTTGCGTCAACGTCACCCATGCCAGCGGCGCCTTGCAGTTCTTCGCGTCATCCACTGCTGCCTTCGAAGTGCCGGGATCGAGGGTAGGAAGGGCTGCATTGATGTCGGCTGGGATAAGCACTTCCAGAGTGGATTCCTCGCCAAGGCTAGCCGGTTTATCGCCGCGGAGGCCGGGCAATACGACGATGGCGGCTATTCCAGCGATCGCGAGCCCGCCGGCAATTCCAATCCAGGTGCCCCGCGAGGAGCCAGGCTTCTTGCCCCTNGGGGGCTCCTGACCTGGAGGCCGATCCTGCCCGCCGGGCGCGCCCCCNGAAATGTCGTGTTGTCCGTCTGATTCACTCATGTTTCGCGCACTTATCCGTTGCTGGGACCAGGAGATTATGATCGACGGTCGATGTGACGACAACCCTGATTCAGAGAGTCAGGATCGAAACGCGCGCTGAACGACGTCGAGTGCGCTTCCCCCCACCATCGTGTTTCGTGCCAGTTATCGTTCTGACAGCGGGGGGCTCACGGATAAGCTTTTGTCACAAAGCTACGGCGCGGAATGTGCGTTGGGTCACTCATCCCGTTTCGCGGAAAGCGGCTTCCGCTTAAAGGCGCGCAACGGGTATCGCGAGGTGGAGCAGCCCGTTAGCTCGTCAGGCTCATAACTGAAGGTCGCAAGTTCAAATCTTGCCACCACCGCATGACCCCAGACTCCACCGCGACGCGAATGACGAACGCGCCAGCACGTCAGCAATTTAGAGGTAAGTGGACATTGACAGGTGCGAACTCGGTGGTGTGCTTATAGCACTTTTCCGAAGTGCTGTGATGCCCGACTTGAGTCCGAAATAAAGCGGACGTCCGCCGACCACTCTGAATTTATGGGGTTCACGCCCTAGGTCCCCGAAGGCGCCGATCCAATCAAGGCCTTCAGAAAGGTGACAACGATCCGCCCGCTGCGGTTGGTGTCGCCGTCTTTTGACACCAGCGCCAAGCCACGGCCCAGCGCGATGAACCCGGCGGCGATCTCTACGGGATCGCCAGGTACTTTCTTGCCGAACAGTTCAAACAATCTGGTCACCAGCGTACCCAGCGCGTGGCGATGCTTGCGATTCAAATCATTGTAGCCTTGCGCGAACGAAGGGCTGCGCAACGCCTGCAATTGCAGTTCGGTCGCCAGCACCGCAAACCCGGGATCGGAATTAATGGTGGAGGCCCATTTCTCGATTCCCGCCATCGCCTTGGCGACGTCGCCCTGGGCGTGGCTCAATGCGGCCTCGATCTTTGCGCGCTCTTCGGATTGATGCCGCTGTACGAGCTCCAGCAGGATCGCCTCCTTGTCCGGAAAATTCGAATAGAACGCGCCCTGCGAAAAGCCCGCCGCGTCGGCGATGTCGCGAACCGAGGCCAGCGCGAAGCCCTTCTTCACGATCTCGTTGCGCGCCGCCTCGATCAGGAGATTCCTGGTACGCGCCTGACTTTCCTCGCGATTTAGCCTTGGCACTGGATCTAGCCTTTCAAATTACAGATTACATTTGCTTTTTGGATATCAATTGATATTTGTAATGGACGAAGCCGGCTTGGTTGCGGGAGAGGTATATCATGGAGATCCGGTCGCTGGATCGTATGCTCGCCATCCTGGCAACGCTCGCCGCGCTGACGGTTGCCGGCATGGTGGTTGCGATCCTGTACACGCGCGGTTCGCAGGATTTTTTCCAGACTGCGCGCTCGGTTGAGGCCTACGGCGCGTACCTGGCAACGCCTCTTGTTGCCTTTGGCCTGCGGCTCAATCTCGGCCTCGATAATCTCTTCATGATTTTCTATGGCGCGTTTTTTGTCCTGCTGAGCCTTCGGCTGCGCGCGATGCTGGACGGCCGTCTGTTGGGCATAGCCCTCGCTGCGATGATGCTGACGGTCATTCTCGACGCGATCGAGAACCATCACATCATGACGATGGTGCACTCGGTCCAGAACGGATTGCCGCTTTCCGTAACCGACGGCCAACTTCAAATGATCGCCTCCCAGGTCAAGTTTCACTCCAGCTATCTGGCGGTTTTGCTGTTCTCGTTCGGCTTCCTGCAACTCGGACGGCTGGGCCGGATCATCGCGGTCGTGCTCTGGTGCTATATTCCATGCGGCGTGCTGATCTCGGTAACGCCGGTTGAATCCGCCCAGGCACTGGTGCTCGGACGAACGATCTTCTTCGTCTTTGCCTTCATCCTCTCAGCCGTCCTGTTCTTTTCGCAGGCCAGGGCTTCCGACCAAAACACCTCCGGTCAAAACATCTGATAGCGAACAAAGGACCACGCCATGCCCATTGCAGTCATTACGATTGTCGGCCGGACCCTTCTCGCATTGCTGTTCATTCTCGCCGGCGCCGCGAAGATCGCAGGCCCTCAACCTTTCCTGGATCACATGGCCGCTCACCATATTCCGGGCGTGTTGCTGCCGCTGGTCATTTTGCTGGAATTGAGCGCAGGCGGAGCCGTGCTGATCGGCTGGCAACTGCCGTTCGCCGCCGGAGCGCTTGCGTTGTTCTGTATCGCCACCGCGATCGGATTCCATCTCAACCTGGCGGACAAGGCGGAGCGAACGCTGTTCGTCAAGGATCTCGCGATTGCGGGGGCGCTGATGGTTATCGCGGCCGGCGCAGCGCGGACCTGACCAGCCAGCCGTCAGGATTTGTCGCCGCCCTTGGTCGCCTTCTTCGGCCGAGGCGGCCCGTCGACCGGCGGCAGCGACTTGATATATTCCGCGATGGCCGCGCGATCCTCAGAGCTCAATTGCGAGATATTCCTGATCACGCGCACCATCGAGCCGCCGACGCTGTCACCGTCAGGCATTTGCCCGGTTTCGAGGAAATAGGCGATGTCGGTATCGCTCCATTCGCCAATTCCTTTTTGGGTGATGTTCGGCACCCAGCCCTCGCCTTCCGGATTCGGTCCGCCGGCAAAGCGTTGCGCGGCGATGATGCCGCCGAGGAAATTCCTGGAACTGTGACACTCCGCGCAATGGCCGAGGCTGTTGGCCAGATAGGCGCCGCGATTCCACCGAGCCGAACGTGCAGCGTCCGGCAGCAACGGCTTGCCGTCCAGAAACAGCCATTTCCAGATTCCGACATTGCGCCTGATATTGAACGGAAACGGCACATCGTGATCGCGCACCTTGCCNGACACCGGCGCGAGTGTCCTCAGATAGGCAAACAGGTCGCGGATATCTGTAACCCTGGCATGCCCGTAGGACGTATAGGGAAAGGCCGGAAAGTAGTGAAATCCGGCTGGCGATATCCCCTGGGTCACGGCGCCAACGAATTCCGCCTCGGTCCATCGTCCGATGCCATCGACCGGATCAGGCGAGATATTCGGCGCGTAGAACGTTCCGAACGGCGACGGTATCGCGAGACCGCCGCCTAGCCTGGTTCGATCGGGCTGGCCGGGAACCGCATGGCAGGAGGAACATCCACCCGCGTTGAAGGTTATCTGTCCGTTGGCGAGGTTTGGAGTGTAGGCTGGCGTGGTGACCGCCAATATCACGGGCGGAGCGGTCAGCCACGCATAAATACCAAAAGCGGCGGCGCCAGCCAGAACAGCGCTGAGGAAAATTCGTCGCGGCATTCACTGATCCGTCACTGCCCGCCTTCAAATTAACCTCTAGTATGGCCGCTGTTGGGGCGACAGGCAGCTTTAAGAATTTGAGGCGTTAGAGCTTGTCGCGGGAATAAAGCCGATATCTCATTGTTTTGAAACTGGCGCCATCAGACGCCCACAGGGAGAAAACCATGCTGAAGACCAGGACCATGCTCGCGACATTCGCGCTCGGCGCGACCGTCGCCTTCGCCGGACCCGCCTTTGCCGACAAGATGAAAGCAACCCTCAGCGGCGCCACCGAAGTGCCCGCCAACACCAGTACCGGTAAAGGCGCTGCCGACATCGACTATGATGCGGCGACCAAGAAGATGAGCTGGAAGCTGACCTATTCCGGGCTTACTGGCCCCGCTACCGCGGCGCATTTCCACGGGCCGGCCGAAGCCGGCAAGAATGCCGGTGTCGCGCTTGCGATTCCGAATGCCACCTCAAGCCCCACCGAAGGCAGCGCCACCCTGACGGACGCCCAGGCCGCCGATCTGACGGCCGGCAAGTACTACATCAACGTCCACACCGCGGCCAATCCGGGTGGCGAAATCCGCGGTCAGGTCACCAAGTAGACTTGTTTCGTTAGACGGAAATCAGAAAAAGGGGCGGATGCGTCATGGCATCCGCCCCGTTTCTTTGGTCGAACCGACGCGCCATCATTCCGGGGCGTGACCGAAGCGAGCGAACCTGGAATCCATAACCCCAGTGTTTCGTTCAGCACCAAAACGCCGCCACAGGGATTATGGATTCCGGGCCTGCACGAAGGCGCGCATCCCGGAATGACGAAACTTTAGCCTTTCTTCACACGATAGGTCTCGTGGCAGCCGCCGCACTGCTTGCCGACCATGGGGAACGTCGTCTTCAGCGTTTCGAGATCCTTGATCCGGGCCTTGGCTTCGGTCAAGACCTTGGCGAAGCTCGCGATGTGCTCGTCGAAACCGGCCTTGTCTTCCCAGATCTTTGAGGAGGCGCTGTAGTCGCCCTCGGGCTTGAGACCCTTGGTGCTGGCCGGAAACAGCGTCGGAAGCTTCTTGGCGGTGTCTTCGAACTGCTTCAGCGCGGCGTCGACCGTGGCCTGATCGTAGGGCTTCTCACCCTTGACCATCGCGGCCAGCGCGCCGGCGTTTTTTCCGTTGGTTTTCATCACGGTCTGGGCCTGATTGACCAGGTCCTGCTGCGCCATCACGGCACCGACACCCAGCAATAAAGTCCCAATCACCACGACAGTTCGCATCATCGGTCCGCTCTCCATCTCGCCAAGCCTTTTCAAAAGAAGCGTCTTCAAAAGAAGCATTTCCAAAACAAGCGTTTCCAAACGATGCCGCGAACCTGCTTGCGCGAGCGGCGGCCACGATCATTCCAGCATTTGCGTATTCCAACACCTCCGATCGAGTCTCATTCCTCCGCGCTGGATATCAAAGGCTGTGCCGGCGCTGGTGTTCGCGGATCGCAATCCAGACCCGTTCGGCGGTCGCCGGCATATCGATGTGATCGATTTTATATTCGCGCCACAGCCCCTCGATGATCGCATTGACAACCGCCGGACAGGAGCCGATCGCACCGGCCTCGCCCGCGCCCTTGACGCCCAAAGGATTGGTCTTGCATGGGACGTTGTGGGTCTCGAACACAAATGACGGACCATCGGCCGCGCGCGGCAGCGCATAGTCCATGAAGGTGCCGGTGACGAGCTGGCCATCCTTCGGATCGTAGACCGCCTGCTCCATCAATGCCTGGCCGATGCCCTGCATCGCGCCGCCATGGACCTGGCCGGCGAGCAGTAGCGGATTGAGCGTCACCCCGAAATCGTCGACGATGACGTAGTTCGCGATTCGAATGATGCCGGTGGCCGGATCGATCTCAACTTCGGCGAGGTGGGTACCGTTCGGAAAGGTGCCGTCGGCGCTGGCGAATGTCGCACTTGCTTTGAGCTTGGCGGGATCGACCCCGGGCCGCTTGGCCAGATCGGCAAAACTGACCGAGCGGTCGGTGCCGGCGACCCGCACGATGCCATCGCTGATCTCGAGATCGCCGATGCTTGTTTCCAGCGCCTCAGCCGCGATCTCCCGCAAATTGACGCCAAGCTTGTGCGTGGCGCGCTCGACGCAGACGCCGCCGGTCGGAATGGAAGCCGACCCGCCGGTGCCAAGGCCGGTGGCGACCTGATCGGTGTCGCCCTGGAAAACATGAACACGCTCGGGCGCCAGCCCAAACTGCTCGGCGACGATTTGCGCATAGGCGGTCTTGTGGCCCTGCCCGCTCGACTGGGTCCCGATCAGGACCGAGACGTCGCCATTGGGATCGAGCCGCACATCGGCGGTCTCTTCGCCCATCGTGCCGCAGACCTCGACATAGGTGGCAAGCCCGATGCCGCGCACCAGGCCCTGCTTCTTCGCCGCCTTGGCGCGCCTGGGAAATTCCTTCCACTCGGCAATCTCCATCGCCCGCTTCATATGCGCGGTAAAATCGCCGGAATCGTAGACCTTGCCGGTCGCGGTCTTGTAAGGCATCGCGCGCGGCGTGATGAAGTTCTTGCGCCGGATCGCATCCGGCGTCATGCCAAGCTTGCGCGCGGCCGCGTCGACCAGCCGCTCGACCACGTAAGCGGCCTCCGGGCGGCCGGCGCCGCGATAGGCATCGACCGGCACGGTATTGGTGAACACGGTGCGGACGCGGCAGTGAAATATCTGGATGTCGTAGAGGCCGGGCAGCATTCCGGCGCCGCCATGGGGAATGTAGGGCCCGAAC
>JGI24140J50213_10000924_pt1 | contig 13386 bp, 7 predicted proteins | sample BarGraIncu00222A_FD_50213 | JGI IMG/M metagenome (IMG submission 50213)
AGCGCCTGCCGGTCGGCGACCGGAATTTGATAGTAGTCGGGATGGATTTCGGAGAACGCCAGGAAGCCGTGGCGGTTGCCGCCGTAATCGACGAACGCCGCCTGCAACGACGGTTCGACGCGCGTGACCTTGGCGAGATAGATGTTACCGCGAAGCTGTTTGCGGTTAGCGGACTCGAAGTCGAATTCCTCGACGCGGTTGCCGCGCAGGACGACCACCCGGGTCTCCTCCGGATGGGTCGCGTCGATCANCATTTTGTCGGCCATTGGAAATTCTCACTGAGGCGGACGCTCCCGCGTTNTCGCGCGCTGTTGATGGCGCAAGGCGACGCAAGGGGCGGTCGGCCAATTGGATGTTGAGGGAAAGGGGCGCGTTTTCACGCGAAAGCTCGGCGGGGTCCATAGCAAGCCGCGCACTCACGATTGGCTCGCGAAAGCGGGGGACCTCGAATTGCTTTTGCTGCGACATTGGCAGCATGAAACTTGCGACCCGTAGCGCTGCGGCCGCGCCTTATCGGCGCCGCCGAGGTTTCTCGTCGCTGACGGCCTGAATGCGAACGGCCAGTTTGGCCGCGCGCTGATCCGGATGTCCTTCACAAGGGTTTCGGCTCGCTTCGCCGTCCGTCCGCCCGGCTTCCTCGAGGGGGCGATCCTGGACTGGCGGGCCGGGGGCCCGAACGCGGCACAACCGGAACTTTAACCGTCAGCAGACACTACATACGGGTCTAAGCCCCTGCTGGCAAGGGAGCTTTGCATCTTGGCAACACTCGCGCGTAGAACGCAGCGTTTGCTCAAGTTCCGTTAACCGAAGCACCCCCTAATGGAGTAAAAAGGGGCGGAAAGGGTCCGGATTCGTGACTGTCCGCGCAATCGCACTGGTGTTGGGCGTGAGCCTGCTGTGCGGCAAGGCCGCCCTGGCGGCCGAGCCCGGCATTGCCGTGCAAACACTGCCGGCGATGCCGGAATCGGCATCGATTCCGGTGGCCACCGACGTGCGCCTGGGCGGCGACGACAAGCAGACCCGTTTCGTGATTGATCTGACCCAGAAAGTCGACGTGGCCGCCTTCACGCTGGCCGATCCCTATCGCGTGGTGATCGATCTGCCGCAGGTCACCTTCAAGCTGCCGGTCAAGGAGGGAGAGCACGGCCGCGGCCTGGTGAAGGCGTTCCGCTACGGCCTAATCATGCAAGGCGGCTCACGCATCGTGCTCGACACCAAGGGGCCGGTGCGGGTGGAAAAGGCCTTCGCGCTTGGCCCCACTGCCGGCCAGCCGGCGCGGCTGGTGATCGATCTTTCCGCCACCGACCGCGACAGCTTCCTGCGCAACATCACCATGCAGGATCGCAGCCTACGCCCCAGCACCGCCAAGGCAATCAGCGCGCCGCCTGAAGTGGCCGGCGATGCGCGGCCGCTGATCGTGGTCGATCCCGGCCATGGCGGCATCGATAGCGGCACCAAGTCGGGCAGCGGGCAGGACGAGAAGGACGTCGTGCTGGCGTTCGGCCAGATGCTGCGCGACAAACTGGAGAAGACCGGCAAGTATCGCGTGGCGATGACGCGCAGCGACGACACTTTCATTCCACTCGACGAGCGCGTGCGCTTCGCGCGCGCGAACAAGGCGTCATTGTTCATCTCGATCCATGCCGACTCGATCCCGCGCAGCGAAGGCCAGGCGGAGGGCGCCTCGGTCTATACGCTGTCGGCCCACGCTTCCGACGCGGAAGCGGCGCGGCTCGCGGAAGTCGAAAACAAGTCCGACGTGATCGCCGGCGTCGATCTGAGCTCCGAGCCCAATGATGTCGCCAATATCCTGATCGATCTGGCCCAGCGCGAAACCAAGGCNTTCTCGCTGCAATTCGCCCGCGATCTGGTCGGCGAGTTCAAGGCCACCACGCGGCTGCANATGCATCCGCTGAAATCNGCGGGCTTCATCGTGCTCAAGGCGCCCGATGTGCCCTCGGTGCTGGTGGANCTCGGCTACATGTCGACCAAGGACGACCTGGTGCATCTGATGTCGGCCGACTGGCGAGCGCGCACGGCGGATTCGCTNGTCCATGCCGTGGATGCGTTTTTCGCGCCGCGCATGGCCGGCGCCGGTGGGGGAGTCCGCTGAGATGGGCGCCCGGCCTCAGTTTCAACATAAAACCGGGCAACCACAGAGCCTTGCCGGGTTTTGGAATATAGGCTGGGTGCACTGCTCGGATCGAGGCGGGACGGTTAACTTATGAAGCTCCTTTTACGCTTCTTCGGCTTCCTGTTCGCGGCGGGCACCGTCCTGTTCGTGGTGGGCGTGGCCGCGACCGCCGGGCTGCTCTGGCACTACTCGAAAGACCTGCCGGACTATTCCCAATTGCAGGATTACGAGCCGCCGGTGATGACGCGCGTGCACGCGGCCGACGGGTCGCTGGTCGCCGAATATGCGCGCGAACGTCGGCTGTACATCCCGATCCAGGCGGTGCCGAAATTGGTGATTAACGCCTTCCTCGCCGCCGAGGATAAGAACTTCTTCGAGCATGGCGGGCTCGATTTCTTCGGCATCGCGCGCGCGGCGGCGAACTATGCGCAGAACTTCGGCTCCAGCCGCCGCCCGCAAGGCGCTTCAACCATTACGCAACAAGTCGCCAAGAACTTCTTGTTATCGAACGAGGTTTCCTTCGCGCGTAAGATCAAGGAGGCGCTGCTGGCGCTCAAGATCGAGCGTACTTACAGCAAGGACAAGATCCTCGAGCTTTACTTGAACGAGATCTATCTCGGGCTCGGCGCCTACGGTATCGCCTCGGCCTCGCTCACTTATTTCGACAAGGGCGTCAATGAGATAACCGTGCCGGAAGCCGCCTATCTCGCCGCGCTGCCGAAGGCGCCGAACAACTATCACCCGTTCCGCCAGCGCGAGCGTGCGCTCGAGCGGCGAAATTGGGTGATCGACCAGATGGCGCAGGACGGCTTTATCACCAACGTCCAGGCCGAAGCGGCCAAGCGCTCGGCGCTCGGCGTGACGCAAAAGGCGGCCAGCACCCACACCTTCGCCGCGGAATATTTTGCCGAGGAAGTGCGGCGCGAGCTCTACGAACGTTATGGCGAGAAAAAGTTATACGACGGCGGCCTGTCGGTGCGCACCACGCTCGACACCAAGCTGCAGGTGCTGGCGCGCCAGACGCTCACCGAAGGCCTGGTGCGTTTCGACGAGACGCAAGGCTGGCGCGGGCCGGTAGCCAAGATCGACATCTCCGGCGACTGGGGCGTCAAGCTCGCCGACGTCAAGGCGCTGGCCGACGTGTCGCCCTGGCGGCTCGCGGTAGTGCTGGAGACGAGCGACCAGTCGGCCCGCATCGGCTTGCAGCCGGGGCGTGAGCCAGGCGGCTATGTCAGCAAGGAACGCGACGTCGGCATCGTGCCACTGGACGGCGTGAAGTGGGCGAAGACCGGCGGTAAGCCGGTGACCAAGGTCGCCCAGGTGCTCAATCCCGGCGACGTTGTCTATCTCGAGCCCGCCAAGCTCGCCGGACAGTACCGGTTGCATCAGGTGCCGGAAGTCTCGGGCGCCATGGTGGTCGAGGATCCCTGGACCGGGCGCGTGCTCGCCATGGTCGGCGGCTTCTCCTATGACCAGAGCCAGTTCAACCGCGCCACGCAGGCGCTGCGCCAGCCTGGTTCTTCGTTCAAGCCGATCGTCTACGCCGCCGCGCTCGACAACGGCTACACGCCGTCGACTTTGGTGCTCGATGCGCCGATCGAGATCGACCAGGGGCCGGGGCTCGGCGTCTGGAAGCCGGAAAACTACGAAAACAACTTCTTTGGTCCTTCGACCCTGCGCTTCGGCATCGAGCATTCGCGCAACGTGATGACGGTGCGGCTGGCGCAAGATGTCGGCATGCCGCTGATCGCCGAATATGCCAAGCGGTTCGGCGTCTATGACGAGTTGCCGCCCTATCTATCGTTTGCGCTCGGCGCAGGCGAAACCACGCTGCTGCGCATGGCCACGGCTTACGCGATGTTCGACAATGGCGGACGGCGCGTGAAGCCGACGCTGATCGACCGCATCCAGGACCGTTACGGCCACACCGTCTATCGCCACGACGAGCGCGAATGCATCGGCTGCGATACCAAGAAATGGGGCAACCAGCCGGAGCCCTCGCTGATCGACCGGCGCGAGCAGGTGCTCGACCCGATGACCGCCTATCAGATCACCTCCATGATGGAAGGCGTGGTCCTGCGCGGCACGGCAGCCGGCGCGGGCTTCCAAAAAGAAGTCGGCAAGCCGGTGGCCGGCAAAACCGGCACCACCAATGACGAGAAGGACGCCTGGTTCATCGGCTTTACGCCGGACATCGTGGTCGGCGTTTATATGGGCTACGACAAGCCGCGCCATCTGGCGCGCGGCGCGACCGGCGGCCACCTGGCGGCGCCGATCGTGAAGGATTTCCTGAAAGTCGCGCTCGCTGACAAGCCGGCGGTGCCGTTCCGCGTGCCGCCCGGCATCAAGCTCATCCGCGTCGATCTGAAGACCGGGCAGCGCGCCGGACCGGGCACCGAGCGGCCGATCCTGGAAGCGTTCAAGCCGGGCACCGCGCCGCCTGACAACTATTCCGTGGTTGGCTACGGTAATGACCAGCAGCAACCAGAACAAGCGCCAGGACGTGCTCCGCCCGGCTTCTTCCGGGTCAGCCCCGACGCCGATCGCGCGGTCCGTTCGGGCACCGGCGGGCTGTATTGAGCTTCAGAAGCCGGCGTTGAGAGTTGCGTCGGCACGCTTGCGACGTTAAATCCCGATCACATCGACTCGTAACGCCGCACCCGGCGGCATTGGAATTCAATATGCGCGCGGAAACCCAGAGCCTCATCGAAGAGATCAAGCAGTCGCTTAAGCTGCTGAGGAGGCATCTTTGACGTCGATACCGCGACCCGCCGCCTCGCCGAGTTGAACAAAGAGGCGGAAGACCCCACACTCTGGAGCGACCAGGCGCGCGGCCAGCGCGTGATGCGCGAGCGCGACGCGCTGGAGGATCGGCTCAACGCCATCGGCCGCATCGAGCATGAACTCGCCGACCAACTCACCATGATCGAACTGGGCGAGGCCGAGAAGGACGACAAGACCGTCGCCGAGGCGGAATCGGCCCTCAAGCGCCTGAAGGCGGAAGTGGCGCGGCGCGAGATGGAAGCGCTGCTCTCCGGTGAGGCCGACGCCAACGACTGCTATCTCGAGGTCCATGCCGGCGCCGGCGGCACCGAGAGCCAGGACTGGGCCGGCATGCTGATGCGGATGTATGTGCGCTGGGCCGAGTCACACGGCTACAAGGTCGACTGGATCGAAGAAAGCGAAGGCGAGGGCGCCGGCATCAAGTCGGCGACCGTGGTGATCAAGGGCCTCAACGCCTATGGCTGGCTCAAGAGCGAGAACGGCGTGCACCGGCTGGTGCGCATCTCGCCGTTCGACGCCAATGCGCGGCGGCACACCTCGTTCGCCAGCGTCGTGGTTTTCCCGGTGGTGGACGACCGCATCAAGATCGACATCAACGAAAACGACGTGCGCACCGACGTCATGCGTTCGGGCGGCGCCGGCGGCCAGCACGTCAACAAGACCGAGTCGGCTGTCCGGCTCACCCACATCCCGACCAATATCGTGGTGAAGTGCCAGCAGGACCGCTCGCAGCACCGCAACCGCGCCATGGCCTGGGATATGCTGCGCGCAAAACTGTTCGAAGCGGAGATGAAGAAACGCGAGGCCAAGGCAGAGGCCGATCAGGCCGCCAAGACCGATATCGGCTGGGGCCATCAGATTCGCTCGTACGTCTTGCAGCCCTATCAGATGGTGAAGGACCTGCGCACCGGCGTATCCACCTCCAACACCGGCGCGGTGCTCGATGGCGATCTCGACGAATTCATGCAGGCCGCGCTGGCGCAGAAAGCGTTCGGCGGCGGGCCGGAGCAGGTCGAGGATGTTGAATAGCTAAAGACTGCCAAGCCTGATGCCGGCGCGCAGGAATTTCTGCGGGTCGACCGCCTCGCCGTTGATGCGGGTCTCGTAGTGCAGATGCGGGCCGGTCGATCGCCCGGTCGAGCCGATCCTGCCGATGATCTCGCCGATGCGCACCGTTTGGCCGACCTTCACGTCAATTTGCGAGAGATGGCCGTAACGGGTGGCCAGGCCATTGCCGTGGTTGACCTCGACCATGTTGCCATAGCCGCCTTCGCGGCCGGCGATGCTCACTTTGCCGGTGGCGGTGGCGTGCACCGGTTCGCCGGTTTCGCCGCGCAGGTCGATACCGGTATGGACGGCGGGCCGGCCCAGGAACGGGTCGAGGCGCATGCCGAACGGCGAACTCATGTCCACCTCGCCGCCGACCGGCTTGCGCACCGGCACGGCGACCAGGGTGTAGGAATATTGGTTGATCTCTGCGCGCGCGACATTGATGCGGTAGAGCTGGCGCTCGAAGGCGCTAGCGCCCGTACGCGGCGGCTTCAACGGCACGAACGGACCGCCCAGGCCGTTGCCCGCCGGCGTCTTGGCAGGATCGACGCCGAGATCGCTGAGCACGCTGCGCATGCGGCGCGCCCTGGTGTCGACGCGCTCTTCCAGATCGGTCAGCGCGGCGGTCTGCCGGTGCTCGACCTTGTCGAGCGCGGCAGACATTCGGCCGAGAATGCCGTCGAGCCCGCCGGCGTCGCCGCGGCTGGCGATGCGCGTCATGCTCGCCGGCATTTCGCGCGATTCAAGCCGCGCCTCGCGGTCGGGCGGTGCCGAGAAAATCACCGTATCGTTGATCGGGGAGGCCTTGATCGGCCGGTCGGCTGGCGCTTGCGCCGGCAGCGCGTTGCGCGCGGGCCGGATCGAGCCGGTGGTGGAAATATCGCCGCCGAGCGCCGAGGTGCGCTGCTCCAACGTCGCCTGCCGCTGCAACAGCGCGCTGAGCTTCTGCTCGAATTGTTCCTGATCGAGCAATTGCCGGCTGGTGATGCGATCGACCTGCGCGCGCAATTCGGCGATGCGGTCCTCGTAGGCAAACTGCATTTCTGCCTGGCGGCCGATCAGGCGGGTGAGNACGGCCTCGCTGAATGCGAAATAGGTTCCGGTGGCGACTGACCACACCGCCATGACCACCAGCGTNCCGACCACGATCCAGAACGCGATCGGGCCGAGGCGGACCTGGCGTCCGCCGTGCACCAGCGTGTAGTCGCCGTGGGCGCGGTGCAAGTGGCGGGACACGGCGGCGGCCGATTGCGCGCGGGGTTGCGCGGTGCGGCCGGCGTGATCGGCGGTCGGATAATATGATTGGGACGAATGCGACATCGACGCTCCGCGCCGGTTCGGCCGCGGCCAAAGCCGGTGGACCAGCCCGCCGATATCAATCGCTTATGGTTAAAAAAGCGGAAATCCGCGACGTCCGCATGTACATTTGCGCGGAGAAGTGGGGGAATTACAGAGCTTTTGCTGCCTCGAGTACCTCCTCGGCGTGTCCCGAAACGCTCACCTTCGGCCAAATGCGGACGATGCGGCCTTTCCCGTCGATCAGAAAAGTCTTGCGGATGACGCCCATGTATTTGCGCCCGTACATCGATTTCTCACCCCAAGCGCCATAAGCTTCCAGCATCTTCTTGGCCTCGTCGGAGGCGAGCGCGATTTTGAGCTTGTGCTTGGATTTGAATTTGTCCTGTGCCTGCACCGGATCGGCCGAGACACCGAGAATCTCGGTGCCGGCTTTGGCAAAGACGGCGCGCAGGTGCGAAAATGCGATGGCTTCCTTGGTGCAGCCAGGGGTGTCAGCCTTGGGGTAGAAATAGAGGACGAGGTTGCGGCCCTTGAAATCCTTCAACGATACCGTCGTTCCGCCGTCACGCTGCAAGCTGAACGCGGGCGCTTGCGATCCCGCGTCAAGTTCGCGTCCCATATGCCTTCCTTTCGTCGTTTTCGACCCGTCAATGTTGGAATTGCCAGTTGCGTCGGGTGGGCGCAAGCGGTTTCACGGATACGTGCCACGGGCCGCGCTGGACGAAATCCCGGCCGGCGGCAGAATACATGCAATGCGTCGGACGAGGGGCGCCCATTAGGGCATGACACCGAGCGAACACGATCATAGGCATTCAGCCCGCCACGCGCCGGGCGCGAGCCAGCATCCGCATCATGGTCATCATCATGCGGCGCAAGGTTCCAGCCGTCGGCAGTGGAACGCGCTGCGCCGTGGCGTGGTCGGGATTGTGCGCCGGCCATGGGTGCGGCGGAGCTTCTGGGGTACGACGNTCGCCTTNGCGGTCGTTGTGGCCGCCATTGCTGGNCTGTGGTGGCGTCTCTCGAGTGGCCCGATCGAACTCGATGTGGCGACCCCGTGGCTAAAAGCGGCGATCGAGAAGAATTTTGGCGGCAAACAGACCGTATCGGTCGGCGGCACCCAGATCGAGCGCGACGAGAACGGCCGCACATCCCTACGCTTGCGCGACATCGTCGTGCGTGACGCCGACGGCACCGTGGTCGCGACAGCGCCGAAAGCTGAAGTGGGCATTTCCGGCACCGGCCTGCTCACCGGCAATGTGCGTGCGTCAAGCCTCAATCTGGTCGGGGCCGAATTGTCGGTGCGGATCGAAACCGACGGCGGGGTCACCGTGTTCGCCGGCGCCAACAAGCGGCCGATCGCCACCGCGTCCCCGACATTGCCTGTGGCACCTCCCGGCCAGCCGGCCGATTCACTGCCGCAGGGAACGCTACGCGCCGGCTCGCAGGGCGTCGCCGGCATCCTCGGCTGGATCGATGGCCTGGGCGCGACCGGCCTCGACGGTCACGATCTGCGCGAGCTCGGTCTCAAGAACGGCAATCTGATCGTAGACGATCAGCGCAACGGCAAGCATTGGACGTTCAGCCGGATCAATGTGAGCCTAACCCGGCCGCACCAGGGCGGCGTGATCTTTCGTCTGGCGTCGGACGACCCCGACCGGCCATGGGTGTTGAGCGCTGCGTTGCGGCCGCTCGGCGACGGTGTGCGCGCGGTCGGCATCGAAGCGCGGCATGTCTCGTCCAAGGACATTCTTCTGGCCATGCGCCTCAACGAAGGCAATCTCGACGTCGACTTGCCGCTGTCGGCAAGCGTACGCGCGGAAATCTCATCCGATGGCACGCTGCAACGTCTGCAGGGCCAGGTGCTCGCGGATGCGGGCACCATCGTCGATCCCGACAGCGAAAATCCCAGTTTGAAAATCGATCACGCCGACGTCCGGTTCACTTGGGAGGCGCGCCAGCATGCCTTGATCATTCCGTTTCAGATCCAATCGGGCGGCAATCAGTTCACGTTGCGCGCCGCGCTGGAGTTGCCCGCCGACCAGAACGGCGTCTGGATGTTCAGCCTGGCGCGTAGTGATCCAGTGATCGACCCTATTATTCTGGCCTCGGTGGGAAAATCCGACGAGGAGGGCTTTGCACTCAACAGGGTGGCGGTGCGCGCGCGCATCGACACGGTGCGCCGCCGCGTCGATCTCGAACAGGGCGACTTCAGCCGCATCGATACGCGGCCATCGCACAATGTCGCGGTCGCGGTCACCGGCAGCCTGGATTATTCCGGCGCCGAACCGCACTTGGCATTCGGCGTCGCCGCCACGCGCATGCCGATGGCGGTACTCAAGCGCATGTGGCCGGTGTTCACCGCCGTCAACGTGCGCGAGTGGGTTGAGACCCACATGTCCGGCGGCATCGTCGAGCGTGTGGTGGTCGCCGGCAATGCGCCACTGGCAAACTTCAAAGCCCATGGGCCGCCTATGCTCGACGAAGGGCTGTCTGTCGATATCGAGACCAGCGGCACGACCCTGCGCCCAGTCGACAGCTTGCCGGCAATCCGCGACGCCGATCTTACGGCGCACGTCACCGGCGGTTTCGCCAATGTCAGCCTCGGCCGCGGCACCGTAGAGGTGACACCGGGGCGCAAGCTCAATATTGCGAACGGAGTTTTCGAAATACCGAATACCCACCTCAGTCCGTCACCGGCGCGCACCCGCTTCCGCATCGACGGGGCGGTGCCGGCGGCGGCCGCCCTGCTGGCCAGCGACGGGCTACGCGATAATGTCGGTACGGTGCTCGATCCGGCGTCGAGCCGCGGCACGGTCGCCGCCCAAGTCACCGTCAATCTATTGGTCGGGCGCGACGTTCCGAAAAATAGCGCGATCTATAGCGTCACCGCGGATCTGACCAACTTCGCCGCCGACAAATTGCTGATGGGACAAAAGGTCGAAGCCTCGGCGCTACGGGTGACCGCGTCCCCCGACGGCTATCAGATCACCGGCGACGTCAAAATCAACGGCACTCCGGCCACCATCGATCTGAACAAGAAAAAAGGCGCCGCGGACGCCGAGTTGCATTTTCAGGCGATGATCGACGAGGTCGCGCGTCGCCGGCTCGGCCTCGATCTCGGCGGCACCGTCACCGGCGCGATCCCGGTCAAGGTCGTCACCCGGACCGGCGGCGACAGCGAGGACCCGCCGATGATCGTGGACGCCGATCTCACGCCGGTGAAGATCGACAACCTGCTGCCGGGTTGGGTGAAGGCGGCCGGCAAGCCGGCGCACGCGACCTACACGCTGGTCAAGACTAGGCAATCCCTGCGCTTCGATGATCTCACCATCACCGGTTCGGGCACGAACGTGAAGGGTTCGGCCGAACTCGACGCCGCGAGCGACATCGTGTCGGCGAATTTTNCGGTGTTCAGCATGTCGGACGGCGACAAGGTCTCGCTCAAGGCCGACCGCGCCAGCGACGGCGTGCTGCGCGTGGCGCTGCGTGGCGACGTCTTCGACGGAGCCAATTTCGTGAAAACCGCGCTCGCCGGCGTGGCGCCGGACAAGTCCAAGGAAAAACAGACGGATCTCGACCTCGACGTCAAGATCGGCGCCGTTGTCGGCCACAACGGCGAAACGCTGCGCGGGCTCGATCTCAAAGTCATGCGCCGGGGTGGCCGCATCCGCAGTTTCGCGATGAACGCCAAGATCGGCAGCGACACACCGCTCAATGGCGACCTGCGCGTGCGTGCCCGCGACAATCACCAGGTCGTCTATTTCGAGACCGACGATGCCGGTGCGTTGTTCCGGTTCACCGATATGTATCCGCGCATGTTCGGCGGTCAGATGTGGGTGGCGATGGACCTACCGACACCGGAACACCCGCCGCAAGAAGGCACCCTTTATATCCGCAATTTGGTCGTGCGCGGCGAACCGGGGTTAGATCGCGTGGTTGCCGGCGCGCCCGGCCAAGTGTCCAGCGGCGTGCAATTTTCCGAGATGCATTGCGAGTTCACGCGGGTGCCCGGACGCATGGCGGTGCGCGATGGCGTGGTGCGCGGTCCGGTGGTGGGCGCGACCATCGAAGGGCAGATCGACTACGTCAAGGATGAGGTGCGCCTGCGCGGCACATTCGTGCCGTTCTACGGTCTCAACAACATGTTCGGGCAGATCCCGATCGTCGGGCTGTTCCTCGGCGCCGGTAGCAACGAGGGCNTGCTCGGCATCACCTACGAGGCGGTCGGCCCGCCGAGCGCGCCGCGCGTCACGGTCAATCCGGTGACCGCGATCGCGCCCGGGCTGCTGCGCAAATTCATCCCGTCGCCCGACACTTTCGATCGCAATTTCATTCCGCCGTCGCGCTAGCGCTTGATCCCGAAAAGTGGGAACCGATTTTCGGATTAGATCATGCGCGTAAAAAGCGCGCGTTAGCTCGGCTTCAACAATACGTGCTGCTTTTTACCGAGCGACAGCTTGATGATGCCGTCGGAAGTAATGTCCTTTTCGCCGATCATGTGCTTATCGCTGGTGATACGCACATCATTCACCGCGACCGCATTGTTGGAGATGGCGCGACGCACTTCGCCGTTCGACGTTGCAAGACCGGCGGCCACGAATGCATTCAACACGCCAAGCCCGGCGGCTATGTCCTTGCGCGGCACGGAAACGGTCGGCAGCGCGAGCGAGGTGGCGCCTTCCTCGAAGGTCTTGCGCGCGGTGCCGGCGGCTTCATCGGCCGCCGCGCGGCCGTGCACCAGCGCGGTCGCTTCGGTGGCGAGCACCTTCTTGGCCTCGTTGACGTCTTGGCCTTTCAACGCGGCGAGCCGGCCGATCTCGTCCAGCGGCAACACGGTGAACAGCTTGAGGAAGCGTACGACGTCGCCATCCTCGGTGTTGCGCCAGTATTGCCAGTAGTCATACGGGCTCACCAGGTCAGCTTTGAGCCAGACCGCGCCGGCGGCGGTCTTGCCCATCTTGGCGCCGGACGAGGTGGTGATCAGCGGCGAGGTGAGCGCGAACAGTTGGGCGTTCAGCATGCGGCGGCCGAGGTCGATGCCGTTGACGATGTTGCCCCACTGATCGGAGCCGCCCATCTGCAAGACGCAGCCGGTGCGCTTGTGTAGCTCGACGAAGTCATAGGCCTGCAACACCATGTAGTTGAATTCCAGGAACGAGAGTTCCTGCTGGCGGTCGAGCCGCAGCTTCACCGAGTCGAAGGAGAGCATGCGGTTGACCGAGAAATGCTTGCCCACGTCGCGCAGAAAATCGATGTAATTGAGCTTGTTGAGCCATTCAGCATTGTTGGCCGTGACGGCATTGCCGCCGGCGCCTTCGAATTTCAAAAATTTCGAGAAGATCGCGCGGATGCCCTTGAGGTTCTGCTCGATCATCTCGTCGGTGAGGATGCGCCGGCTCTCGTCCTTGCCGGACGGATCGCCCACCCTTGTGGTGCCGCCGCCCATCAGCGCGATCGGCCGGTGCCCGGTCTGCTGCATCCAATAGAGCATCATGATCGGCAGCAGCGAGCCGACATGCAGCGAGGCCGCCGTGCAATCGAAGCCGATATAGCCGGTGATGGCGCCCGCCTTGGCGCACGCATCCAGCGCGTCCGGCTCCGACACCTGGTGGATGAAGCCGCGCTCGGCCAGAATATTAAGAAAGTCGGATTTATAGGCGCTCATTGACGGGGCTCTGGACGGCTTGTCGCTTGCATGGTGCGGTGGTGTAACAGGTCCGGGTTTGATTTCAACTGAAGGGATTTGGTGTGGGGGTCGTACGGGCCATTGGGCTGATGAGCGGGACCTCGCTCGATGGCGTCGATGTGGCGCTGATCGAGACCGATGGCGAGCGCATCGACCGCTTCGGGCCGACCGGCTACCGACCCTATTCGGAAGACGAGCAGGCTTTGCTGCGGCAGGCGCTCAAAGAGGGCGCGGCGCTGACCGAGCGCACGGCGCGGCCGGGCGTGCTGGCGGAAGCCGATGCCTTCGTGACCCGCGTCCATGCCGAGACGGTGGAGGCCTTTTTTGCCACCGAGCATATCGAAAAATCCAGCGTCGCCATTGTCGGGTTTCACGGGCAGACCGTGCTGCACCGGCCGGCGGCGCGGCTGACCGTGCAGATCGGCGACGGCGC
>JGI24140J50213_10000925_pt1 | contig 13349 bp, 15 predicted proteins | sample BarGraIncu00222A_FD_50213 | JGI IMG/M metagenome (IMG submission 50213)
CGTTCTTAACAGGCCCTGATGGCGGAATTGGTAGACGCGTCGGTCTCAAAAACCGATGATCGTGAGGTCGTGCCGGTTCGATCCCGGCTCGGGGTACTTTTCCCAGAGCATAAAACCCTTATAATCATTTGATTGTAAGGGTTTTTTCTTTTATGAGTAACAAAATAGTAACACTATTCAACATATTTCTATAAAATAGGCCTATTTAAGCTCTTAATACGTATATTATTTTATTTCCCATCTATCATTATCCAAATCCATCATCCATTTTCCATTATCTAAATTAAATATTGTAATATCTTTTTGAACATCGCCAGCATGAGAATAATTTATTTCATATTTTCCATTTGATATTTTACTTTTTCCTACAAATAAAATCTCTATACTATCATGTGATCCAGAAATGCCATGATAATGATGACCATAACCATCAAAAACAACGTTTTTATTTATTGAAGCTTGAATTTCCATATCACTTGGAACAGAATTACAAGCATTCAGCGTTAATGAAATTAGCAATAAGAAGCACACAAACTTTAATATGCTGAAATAGGATAATTTAAGTATTATTGAGCGGATAGTTTCAAATTCTTTCATCTGTAAATATTTTCATGGTGAATCATTATTCCATCGACCTCAACAAATGTAATGTTTCCTAGCTTATCGTTATAAGTCTTATTGACAATGCCTTTGATTTTAGAGTTTTTAGAGTAGTAACTTGCTTTCATTCCAACCTTTATTGATTTTCTAAACTTCTCCGTTCTGTATGCACTCCAAAGATATAAAACGGTGCATATGATTACAAGTGAAATGATTATGTGTTTCATCAGTAAGGTGTATTTAATTAAACTTCATAAAGTACTTATTCTGATAAAAGTACATTATCGCTCCTGGTACATCACAGCAAGTATAAATCCCTTATAATCATTAGATTGTAAGGGGTTTTTCTTTTATGAGTAACAATGTTAAACATGTTGATAAGAATGAGCCTTTATATTTATATTATGAGTTACTTTTTTTGAAAGAAATCATAATTACTTTAAAGGAAATTTAATATCCTTTTTTAAGGAGTACTCCATAAATTTTTGAAAGAAATCCATATAATAAGGTTCTGAGAAATCGGTTACTGTAAATGCAGTTTCACTAGGTTCAGTATTTAGAATTGTACCAGTATAATTATAAATATATTTAACGATAAGAAATTCTTCATCTTCTTTGTCAATGTGATATGTGTTTAGTTCTCCCCAATTAAATGTCTTTTTGACATCGTCATAAGATATTTCAACTCTTGTAATAAAATTAAGTCCGAGAAAGGAAAACATAAAGGTATTATCAATAATATCACCAGCATTAATCCCATTTCCAACACCAGTCTTGGTATTGGGATTCCTGAACTCTTTATTTAAACTTACAAGGAAAGGATTTGGGTTTTGAGATAACCCTTTAAAAGCTGCATATTGTCTTAGCAGATTTATTAATGAATCTTGTGTATACGGTAACATAATTTTTGTTTTTATATTAATAATTTGAAAATGAATGCTAAAAATAAAACACTGATTGAAATGGTTAATCCGGCTAATATCAATAATGTACTCATACAACCACCGTTTGTATTGCTTTTTGCATTGTTAAAAGCAAAGCGACCAGTAACTGTTATATCAATTACCTCTTCCGGTGAAGAAGATGTTTCAATTTCATCGGACAAACTTGTACTGTTTAGGACAACATTACCCCATGTTGTTACCCATGTTGTCAGAAACGCATTACCAACTCGTTGTTGGTCGGTAAAATTTGAAAGTTCTTCATTTAACAGGCTAAATACTTTATTCCATATAAGATTACCAGCGACCGGGTATAGTTTTCCTGGTGTTTGCAAGCTAATTTTGTAAACTTTGCCTTGTGTTACACCTATAACTGTTTTCCAAACTGTATCACAGAAAGTAGTGTCATTTGCATTGAAAATAATTTCATCTTTAAAAGTCCGTTTCATTACTGCATAGTAAGCAACTGGGATTTCTGTCACACTTTCTGCTATTTCAGAAAAATCCTGCCCGATGTAATACTTTCCAAAGTTCATGTGATAATAATTTTAAGGGTTATCATTTTTTTTTAGGATTTGTCCTCTTCCATTTCAGAAATCAAAGTAGTATACAGAACAGAAATCCTTTGTTTATCATTAAGACAAAATATTTTGCATTGGTCGGGTTCAAGTAGATGCCACCGGTATACGATAAGCATAAGAGAATGAATGTTGTGGGATACATTGTTTTTAGCAGAACTGGAAATATTACCAAACCCCATTATAATAAAACAAAACAAATTTATTATCACAAAATAACCACTTAAAAAGAAACTCCCAATACAAACAAATAAAAACAGAATGCCTGTACTATCCCTTCCTTTATCATAAGACTTTATACATGAGAAAAATAATGCAAATATTAATTGTTCTTGTGTATACTCTTTTGGAGGAGGACCTAATTCGGTAGAACTTTGAATTATTTTATTAGCTCCATAGAATGAAATGTGTCTTTTTAATTCATTTTCATTTTTAAGAGTACTTCCCAAAAAGCCTGTAGATTTAACACAAGACCAAAACACATTTCCAATAACTAAAGAAATAATTGCTAGAATTACCTCAACAATAATTTTACCTGAACTCATTTTTAGATATGTTTTAAAGTTTTTGAAAACAATTTGTCATTTACCATTTTTTTAAGTTCTGCATAATCAATGCCATATTGTTTTAGTAAGCTGTATGCTTTAAATGTATTGTCAGAAAGATTAAGCATTGCATCATCAATTTTGAAATGAAGGTTGTTAAACTCCAGTTCTTCATAAGTGTATCCATTATGAGAAAGACGGATAAGATCGGCTTCTGTGTAATTTATTGGTAAATCAATTGTTCTTAAAATGGAGTCATCTTCAATAAATGTTGTTCTTACTGAAATAGTAACAGAATTGATTTTTAAACTCCCCTCTGTAATAGTAATATCCGTTTCTTTGGCTTTTGAGTCTTTTATAATTTGTAAGAAATGCAAAAAAGGAACAGAAGCTTTGCACGTACCTTGTGTTATGCATTCCAATGAAAATATTGCACCGGGAACTGCAAAAGTAATTTTGTCATCGGTAACAGTTATTTCAGTACTAACCGATATTGCTTTTGAACTCCGTTTACCGACAGCGGCCTTAACCATCCTGAGTGTCTGGATTAATTTACCAGTATTGGCTCGGACAGAAACAATTGTTCCCTGTTGTTCCTTTATAATTGTCATTTTATGATTTTAAAAAACAATCTGATTTTCACTTTAAAGTTATTTGTTATTTTTTTTAAATCAAGTAAAAAATTTAGTTATTGTATGAACCCCCCCCTTTTTTGGATGAAATCATCATTTATGTTAAATTTAAATATCGGGGTGTTGGTTTCTGTGTGTGATTAATGACTTAAATCACCCCCCATAGTCAAAAGAAAAAATGTTTTCTTGCAACCCCCCCGGATACTGTTTTTAATTTGGTTTGTGTGTTTCTTTTTCTGTAAGCAATAAATAACTGTATGTATATTCCATAAAGCATGACTAATTGTTGTATATTTGTATAATTATTTACTATATACACAATGTACACAATAGAACAAATATCAATGATAATAAGGGCTATCTGGACTTGCCGGATAAATTGACCACGCTTCGCCGTTTACAGTAATCATCTTTCAATTATCTCATATTTTACAACTTATATCCAACAGAAATGATTAAATTATCCACGGCGGAAGGTGGTTTTTAGTTCGGCATGTCCAATTACCATCTAAATATAAAAATAAATATATACTGACAACCTCATTAAGCCAGATTGTGCTCAATCAAGTTTATTGTGTTGTGCGTCATCAAGTTTATTATGCATTATTTACGCTTTGTTCAACATATTGAGGAGGATATAAATTGTAGTCAGCCACTATTTAATTCTAATTCAAAAATAGTTTTGCACTTTAAAAATCTTACAATGAAATAAATGGTGTGAGGAACCATTTATCCTCTCACCATTTACTGAATTTATATCAAAACAATATCTTATCCACAGGGCTTAGTTAAAGGCGAAAGGTCTTCATCATTTGCATTCAAGATGGAAAATGGGGAATATGCTGTTTGCACCCTTTAGCTTCTAGAGAGTGCAAGCAGAATACCTTTGAAAGTGTGAAATGTCGAATTTTAGAGTTCGGAGATGGTTGTTCTTTAACTGACAATCGCTACAGTATCTACAGCCTGGAAAAAATGGGAAAGCTTTCCATCTTTTACAGTCCATACATGTGTGGCATTGGCTTTAAAAGAATTACCGGTAGCTTTATTTGTGCCTTGGTAATAACCCTGCATTACAACTTTATCCTCTGCCCCAAATATCTGATTTACTGCAATATTAAAACCATCAAAGTATACAGGGAGATTCATGAAAACATTTTTCACTACTTCCTCGTGCCCTTTGTATATGCCATCGCCTTTCACAAAAGGCATACCCTTGCATTCGTGCCATACAATGGCGGGATCAAATATTGCCAATACTGCCTCCACATTACCAGTGGCAAAACTGGCATAAGCTTGCTTTACCATTTCTACATTTGTCATAATAATATTTTTTAATGATGAAAAATAAGTTACCTGTTCATGATTAAAATGCAACACCTATATTAACAAATTCTTCATCAAAATAGTTTAAATCAGAGCCCCCTTATTGTAATAAGGGCTTTTACCTGTAATCTGTTTAAGAAAATCCAACCACCAATAATTTAACTCAGATTGTGGGCATCATGGACGATTCGTTTTCAGTAGTTAAATGTGTTCGGTTCCCATTTATCACCCAGATAGTTAGCGACTAACCTTGTCTACTGTTGATCTGTGATTAATGGGGTCAGTCCCCATTTAACTAAAGGAATGAACTTTATAATTTCGCCCTCTTATTGAGACGTCAGGAATTCACTTGAAATTTCATTGTTAACTTTATATACATTTATCCAAGTAGAACGGAGATATTCCTTTAAAGGTCTCTGAACAACCATTCTTGAGGGGGTCGGTATCACTGGATTATTCATATTTATAAAAATCCACAGTCCAAAAATCTGCAATTGGAATTCTTGATTGAAAGCCATTAGCATGCATACCTACCATAGGGTCACATGGCATTAAAAGCCAATCATTGTCTATTAAAGCCAAAGAATACTCATCAGGATAACTATCCTTCAATTTCAATAAATATGCCTTTGTGTCAATAATAAGTAACCTATGGATATAGCCTTTGTTATCAGAACAAATGTTGCAACCCACAGATACACGTCCAAATAAATTTGGCAAAAACTTCGGGTCAGTAATTGTTTTATTATAATTTCATTTAAATAAAAATAAGTAAACGCCGTCCCCAATAGGTTGCATTTTTGATGCTTCAATTTCGGCTGAGAATAGAAAAGTCTCAGCACTTTCTTTAGAAGACTTATTATATTTAAGTTCCTTTTCCGTTGCTAAATATTTTTCAGCTCTTTTAATATCAGTTGTGAATGATAAAAATTGTGTTGTGTCATAAATAAACTTTCCAAGTTCATTTGTATATCTTATATGACTTGTAATAGTTTTTAACCAACCATACTTCTCATGTGGTTTGGGATGATCACCACTATTCACTTGTTTTGTTAATAAACCATCAGTAGTATACTTTTCTGGTGAAGTTTTATTCCCTTTCTTGTCCGCTCTATATAATTTCATAATATTATCAACTTACTCAAGTTCATTTGTATTGAAAGAAGTTATAAAATCAATTAATTCTTTTACAGAAGTAAACCATTCAATGTAGCCATCGATTTTATTTATTCTTTTTTCACGAAGATGTTCGAACCAATGATGTAGAATTCGTTCATAATTACCTCCATTGTTAATAACTCTAATTATATCAATTCTTTGTCTCATTACCGATGTAAATTAATGGGGACAGTCCATTAATCCCGGAATTGGGTTCCCTGAGCGGATTTCGCTCTATAACCAACAGAAATAATAACATTTAGATTGTAATATTTTACCGGTTTATCTGAATTTGCAATGTGCAAAAAATGCACATTGCTTTTCTCTTCTAATGCTCCTTCTTTAAATACATTGTTAATGTGTTTTGTAATTACAGTTCTTTCTCTTTGAAATAATTCAGCCATCTGACCTTGCGTTAGCCACACGGTATCTTCTTCAAGTCGGACTTGAATTTTTGTTTTCCCGTCTTCTGTCTTAAAGATCAATATTTCTGATTGATGTTCCATTTAATACTAATGTAGATCAGAATAATTAAATAGTAAAAACAAATCTGGATTTATTTTTATCGCTAATAATCCATCGTTACCATTTTCATATTATAAGCTCTCTGTCTTTTAGTTATTTATATAGATTAATGGGTCCTGTCCCCATTTAACTCAATTTTAGCTATCCAAGGTTTTGATCATCTTCAGAAACTCGATGAGTCCAATGACTTCAGTATTGCCAGACATTGGGAAACGATCTGCACCTGAATAAACCACGAATTTATTTGAAGCTTTAATGTCTTCACATGCATCGTGAAATCCTTTGGTTAATTTTGGTGCAGCAGATCTTTTAATTTCAATAGCCCAGACTTGATTGCCCGGACCTTCGAGTACCAAATCTATTTCTGTTTGTGAGGTTGTCCGATAGTAACTGTAGCGCCATTTGTTAGACAATCCTTTGATGATGTTTTCGGCAACAAAACCTTCCCAACTTGCACCTACAGCGGGGTTTCCCAAGAGATCTTCAAATTGTGAGATATTTAAAAGCTTATGCAATATCCCTGTATCACGCAGGTATATTTTAGGTGATTTAATCAGACGTTTTTTTGTGTTTCCAGACCAGGGCTGAATTTGTCTGACCATATAAAAGTCGGTTAAAATATCCAGATACGATCTTATGGTTGTATGACTTACTTCCAAACTTCTGCCTAGCTCTGACAATATGATTTGCTGACCATGATAATGCGCCAGCATTGTCCAGAATGTTTTCATCCGTGTAGCAGGTATATGTGGCCCCATTAAAGGAATATCGCGCTCGACATAAGAAGAAATAAAATCATTTCGCCATTCCCAACTTTCATTCTCTGTTCCGGCAAGATAACTGTTCGGAAATCCGCCCCTAAACCATAAGAGCTCAGGATCAAATTCTAAGGGATTGGAATTGTACATTTCCATTACCGAAAATGGACTTAATTCCATGTACCTGATCCTTCCAGCAAGAGTTTCAGATGTTTTTTGTAACAGATCACGAGAGGCAGATCCTAATAATAAAAATTGTCCAGCTGTTTCACCAGCTCGTTTTCTGATATCTACTAACCCCCTGAGTATTCTGAATAAATCGGGCTTACGCTGTATTTCGTCAATTACCAGAAGTTGGTTTTCAAATCGTCTTAAATAGCTTTCAGGATCGCTTAATTTGCTTAAGTCGGTGTCTAATTCCAGATCAAGGTACGATGTTTTTTTATTCGTTTCCTGTTGTGCTATTTGCAATGCAAGCGTTGTTTTTCCGACTTGCCTGGGCCCCAGCAAAGCTACAACGGGCATGTTTGCAAGTGCATTCTGAAGTTTATTTTCAAGATCCCGGGTAATCATTTGCGATTAGATAAAGGTTAAATAATTAATGAAAATGCAAAATTAAGATAAAAACCGTGTTATTTGAAAGTTTAACTTTCAAATAACACGGTTTTAGGATAAGTGGGGTTCTCCCTATAATCCAAATTGTACCCATACAAGTTTATTGTGTCGTGCTCTACCAAGTTTATTGTGTTGTGCGCCATTGAGTTTATCCTGCTATATATTTTTCTAATTTCAACATATTGAATACGATAGGAAGAATTGTTATTAATGGGGTCGGTCCCCTTTTATCCATAATCGACTCTTAATTGGCAATTCATGAGGTCAGACAACCTTTCCCTCTTTTAAAATCTTGTTATCTCCTATCTGTTCAAATATAATCCGAAATTATTTATTTGATTGCAGTATCATAAATTAAAGGTTCATACATTTACAATGAAAAAGAAATAACGAATAATCCCATTTTTATTCACAAATTGAATAGGAAGATTCCCAGGAAGAATTTAAAAAACAACCCACATAAATTTTAAAAATATAGCATAAAATGAGCATATCAAAACTATTTTCACTGCTGATTTCCACTTTAATGATGACCTTGTTGTTCATCAATACATCAGTAGCCCAGGGTGTAAAGGATGCATCCATTAATGTGATCACTTATAACATCAGAATGAATACATCTGCTGATGGAGAAAATGCATGGCCGCTTAGAAAAGACAAGGTGGCGGGTTTACTGAAGTTCCACCAGGCAGATATTTTCAATGTTCAGGAAGCGCTTCCGGAACAAATGGATGACCTGATAAACAGTTTCCCCGGTTTTGCTCACGTGGGTGTTGGTCGCGATGATGGAATAAGAAAAGGTGAGCATATGGCTATTTTTTATAAGACAGACAGGTTCACTAAAGTAAAAGACGGCATGTTCTGGCTCAATGAAGCCACCGATAAACCCGGTAAGGGATGGGATGCAGGATGCAACCGAACGGTAACCTGGATAAAACTGAATGACAAGATCAGCGGGAAGACCTTCTTCGTCTTCGACACCCACTTTGACAATAGTGGAAAAATAGCGCGTGTTGAATCTTCAAAACTGCTCCTGAGCAGGATTAAAGAGATCAACGCTGAAAACCTTCCGCTGATACTGACAGGCGATTTCAACCTGACCAAGAAAACAGCTCCCATCAAGTTGATTCTTACAGCGCTCAATGACGCCCAGGATAAGTCGCAGACTTTGCCTTATGGTCCTGAAGGCACCAGTGGTGGTTTCGAAGTAAAGGTCATGCCCAATAAAATCGACTTTGTCTTTATCAACGCTAAAGTTGAAGTCTTACGACATGGCGTTTTGTCGGATTCCTTCGGTCTCTTCTACCCTTCGGATCATCTTCCGGTGCTGGTTGAAGTAAAAATTGATTAGGTACTAAATTACATACGGATTAAAACATAAAAATGAAATCCCTTTTGATATTAAGAAACTGCTTAAATTTGGTTTATTCTTTTGCCCTTAGCTTTAACATTAAAGGTTAATCCCCTACGGGGAAAAGATAGATTATTTGAATGTTTCTATTGATATTTATCCCCTACGGGGAAATTTTAAAATGTTTCTATTGATATTCACCTTCTGGGGGAAATTTTAAAAAGTTTCTAAAGTGTTTCGGAATAAACAAATGATATACAATGAATAAATTCAAAACAACAATTGGGATGCTATTGATTGCATCTCTTGCATTTACAGGTGGTAAAAGCGATCAGAAACGTGATGGACTTATTGGAAATCACACTGCCATCTTCTATCCAAATGATTTTAATGCAACCGCGAACCTGCCTTCTTTGGCGTTTGAAAAAGAGCCTGTTAGAACGGGAGATCTCCCTGCAACCTGGAAATTCATCCCGAAATTCTACCATAGTGGCAAAGAGACGTGTGCAACATTTCCGGTTGAGAAAGGCGTTAGCCTTTACGGAACCGGTGAAGTCACCGGTCCACTCCTGAGAAACGGCAAATCAATAGAATTGTGGAATACCGATACCCCTGGATACCAGAAAGCAGGTGGAAAAAGATTGTATCACAGTCACCCTTATGTTTTGGGAGTTAGAGAAGATGGAACTGCTTTTGGAATAATTGCAGACAATACCTGGAAACAGAAATTAATTCTGACCGACAGCATTCGATTTATCTCGGAAGGTCCTGCTTTCAGAGTAGTGGTGATAGAACGTAAAACGCCTCAGGAAGTAGTGATGGCTTTGGGCGATTTGATTGGTAAAATGTACATGCCCCCGCTTTGGAGCCTTGGATACCAACAATGCCGCTGGTCTTATGAACCCGATTCAAGGGCTAAAGAAGTTGCCGATGAATTTATAAAACGCAAGATTCCCTGTGATGTGATCTGGTTTGATATTGATTACATGGACAAATTCAAAATATTTACTTTCGATAAGATCAAGTACCCGAACCCCACTGAAATGAATGACTATCTCCATAAGCGAGGGATGAAAGGCGTTTGGATGATCGATCCGGGTGTGAAAGTAGAAAATGGTTATTCTGTTTACGATAGTGGAACAAAACAGGATAACTGGGTGAAAGACTCAGCACGTGTGGACTTCAATGGCAATGTTTGGCCGGGCAAATGCGTCTTTCCTGATTTCACAATGCCTCAGACACGTGAATGGTGGGGTGGATTATACAAAGATTTCATGGCAACCGGGATTGATGGTGTCTGGAATGATATGAACGACCCTTCTGTTTTCAACTCGAAAACCGGGACTATGCCTGAAAATAACATTCACAGAGGCGGAGGCGGTTTGCCCGAAGGAAGTCATTTGCGCTATCACAACGTCTTTGGAATGTTGATGGTGAGGGCAACTATGGAGGGAATTTTGAAAGCCAATCCCGATAAACGTCCTTTCGTGCTCTCGCGCTCCGGTTATCTGGGAAGCCAACGTTACAGCGCCACCTGGACAGGGGATAATCTTGGAACAGTCGAACATATGAAGATGTCAATTCCGATGTCGCTTAACTTCGGTCTTTCCGGACAGGCTTTCAATGGTCCGGATATTGGCGGATTCGGGAATAACACTTCCGGTGATCTTTTCGCACAATGGATGTCAATGGGAGTATTCTTTCCATTTACAAGGGGTCACGCAGCCAAGGGGACCAATAACAAGGAGCCCTGGGCTTTTGGGCCCGAAGTGGAAAAGGCCTGCCAGACAGCCATCAACAGACGCTACAGGCTGATGCCATATATTTACACGCTCTTCCATGAAGCAGCAACAACAGGAATGCCGGTTATGAGACCTACTTTCTTTGCTGACATCAAAGACCAGAAACTGCGTACAGATGATGAAAATTTCTTACTGGGTGATAATCTTTTGATTGTTCCTAAATGGGCTAAAGGGAATCTGATCCCAAAAGGCAACTGGATAGCAGTTTCAATAAATGGAGAGGATAGCAAAAACGATAAATACCAGGCAGATATTTTGCAAAAAGAGGGCTCGATCGTTCCTGTCGGAAATCTTATTCAAAGCACGGTTCAATATCGCACAGATTCACTGACATTATTTGTTTCTCTGGATCCAAAAGGAATGGCTGCCGGTAACTTGTATGAAGATGCAAATGACGGCTTCGGATATCAAAAAGGTGTATATGCAACATGGTCTTTTACAGCAGTGACAACCGGAAATGTTGTTAACCTGGCTGTAAAACAAACAGGTGGAGCGCTCAAACCGAAAGCTAAGCTGTTCAAAATAAAATTGATAAATAAACAGAAAGCAACAGAGAGCGGTTGGTTAAAAGCCGGTCAATTGAAAATTAAGATTTAGCACAATTAATAAATCAGGCCAAAAACTCTTAACCTATTCATTATGAACTTAAATAATAATTTTACCCGTTTCAACAAACTATCAGGCAAGCTAATCCTGATCGCTGCTTTTCTCTTTCAGTTTAGCTTTAGTGTGCAATGTCAGACAAACAATGGATCAGCCAACAACAAGCCTTTACGCCTTGGTATCATCGGACTCTCCCACGATCACGTTCATGGGGTGTTTCAAAACAATAACAACAAGGACATTGAGATCGTTGGCATAGCAGAAGCCGATACTGCACTTGTTACCCGGTATGTCAAACAATATCATCTCGATCGGAAACTTATTTATCGCTCGACTGAAGAGATGATTGCCAAAGCCAAACCCGAAGCGGTATCTGTCTTTTCACCGATCAGTGATCATATTACGGCTGTCAGGATTTGTGCTCCTCACAAAATTCATGTGATGGTTGAAAAACCCCTGGCGATAAATTATCAGGAGGCGCTGGAGATGAAGAAACTTTCTGATAAATGGGGCATCGAGATCATTACAAACTATGAAACGACATGGTATCCGGTCACGAAAGATGCTTACACCAAAATCGTTCAGGATAAATTGATCGGCGAACCTGTGAAGTTTGTTTTTCATGATGGGCATAAAGGTCCTATCGAAATCGGTTGCAGCAAGGATTTCACCAATTGGCTTACAGATCCTGCTAAAAATGGAGGTGGGGCCATCATCGATTTCGGCTGCTATGGTGCTGATCTTATGAGTTATATCATGAACGGTGAAAGACCGGTTTCTGTTACAGCCATCACCGAACAAATCAAGCCCGACATCTATCCCAAAGTTGATGATCAGGCTACGATTGTCGTGAATTATCCCAAAGCACAGGGAATTATTCAGGCATCCTGGAACTGGCCTTTTAACATAAAAAATATGGAGGTCTATGGGAAAACAGGCACCATCATCACTACCGATGGCGTCCACATGAAGGTCAGGACAAAGGAAAATTCACCTGAAGAACTGTTGACTATTGGTGCAGATAAAGCCATTGCCAACAACCCATTCTCGTTTTTTGCTTCTGTGGTGAAGGGTAGAGTAAAGCTCGCCCCCAATGATCCATCTTCACTAAACCTGAATATCGTTGCAATGGAAATTCTCTATAGCGCCGTATTATCAGCCAAAGAAGGAAAAACAATTTATTTGAAACATTAAGAAACTACCGAAATTAAAACCCTTTTGTTTGAATCACTTTCTGGATCGTGCCATCCGGATTGTAATACAATTTATCAACGCAGATCGATCTTAACCAATCCTGATGTGAAAGAGAACTGTTCAGGTAAAATGCATACCACTGACCTTTGTATTCGACTATAGATCCATGGTTTACGTAACTATCTGTCGGATCCATATAAATCCCTTTATATGTCCAGGGTCCTAACGGATTGTTACTCATGGCATATCTCATTTGATTGTGCTTTCCTGCTACATCGTGATTGTCAGAATAAGAGAGATAGTAGATTCCGTTGCGTTTATGGACCCAGGTTGCTTCATGAAAATCTTCCAACCCCTTCATATCCTGCATCGCGCCATCGATTTCCATCATGTTATCTTTAAGCTTCCCGCCCTGACAAACACCTCCGCCACCATAATAAAAGTAGGCCTGACCATCCTCATCAATAAATACGCATGGATCTATCCTTGATTCCAGACCGGGGATATATCCCTGAACCTTAAAATCTTTTGCCGGGCTTTTGCTTGTTGCCACCCCAATCTTCCATGAGTTATTCCATTTCGTATCACTTGGATGAGGGAAATAGAAATAGTAGGTTCCGTTTTTATAGGCACAATCGGGAGCCCACATAAATCCGCCCTCCGGTCTTCCCCAGGGAACCTGGCTTGCACGCAGAATCTCGCCATGATCTGTCCAATGTATCAT
>JGI24140J50213_10000927_pt1 | contig 13337 bp, 14 predicted proteins | sample BarGraIncu00222A_FD_50213 | JGI IMG/M metagenome (IMG submission 50213)
GGAAGGCTTCGTCGAGGTCACCACCGGTCAGCCGGCGCCCGTCGTCTTGGGCCAGACGCTGTCGGGCTGAGGCTAGATCCAGCTCCACAACTCGGGCTGGGAGGCTCAGACTGTCGGGCCGGCGAACAGGCTTCACGCTGGCCCGGACGAGCGCCAGTCGCGGCTGCGGCGTCCAGGGACTGCACCCAGTCCGGGTCGCCGACGTCAAGGACGTCCACGTCGTCGCGCACGGCCGTGGGTTCCAGCGGCGCGGCGCACGAGGACAGGTCGCCGATGCCGCCTACCAGCACGAACTCCTGGCCAACCACGACTACGAGCTCGACCACGATCTCGGGCAGCGGGGAGGAGAACGGGGCACTGGTCTTGGCCGTGACGAACGTGCTCGTGCCGACCTTGGTGACGCTGACCAGAGCGCCGCGCTCCGCGGTGGCCACCATGGCCGAGAGTGCGGGCACGGACAGGCCCAGGCGCGGGCCACAGCGAGGCCATCGTCCCGCTGGCGCCGCGCGCTGTCTCGGATTCACGGGACGCATTTGCACCTCAACTGCGGACTGTCGCCAGCGGGCGACTCTGGCGGATCTCCTGGCGCGCTCTGCACGGCCCGGGCACCTCGCGTTCCGGCCCTTACATGAACATCTGCGCCGGGCGGCCCGATTTGGTCGGCTGGGTGGCCCCGCAGTGGCCTCTTCGCCGCGCTCTGCGGAGGCCCGCTGGTCCGGTGTGACGCGAAATGGAGAGGTAGTCGACGGGTCAGGGAAAGCGGTTCCGGCGTAGATTGAGAAAGCAGGGACCTTTTGTTGCGGTTTCGAGCCTGTGTGGCAGCTCGAAGGGGGACCAAATGTTATCTAAGGCGACGCAGTTCGAGAAGCTGCTGGAGGCTGTGCCTGACGCCCTGGTGGGCGTGGACCAGAAGGGCGTGATCACGTTCGTCAACCGCCAGACTGAATACCTGTTTGGCTATGACCGCGAGCAGCTGATCGGCGAGCACATCGACACGCTGGTGCCCCAGCCGTTGTGGGAGATCTACGCCGCGCAGCGGGAGAGTTTCTTCACAGACCCCACTACCCGGTCCCTTGAACTGGATCTGGAGCTGAGCGGACGCCACGAGGACGGCACTGAGTTCCCGATCAACATCACCATGTCCCTCATCGACACCGGGGACGTCTTGTTGGTGATCACCGGGGCGGGAGACGTGTCCCTGCAAAAGCAGGCGGTCGCCAAAACCGAACTCTTGGACGCGATCGTCGAGTACGCCGACGATGCCATCATGGGCCTCACCCTCGACGGTTGTGTCACGAGCTGGAACCCGGCCGCCGAAAGGATGTACGGCTACTCAGCCGCGGAGATGATCGGCAAGTCCGGCAGCCTCCTGACTCCGCAAGACCGGGTAGGCGAGTTGAAGTTCATCATGGACCGGATCAGGGTTGGCCGGTACGTCGAGCACGCCGAGACCACTCTTGTGCGCCAGGACGGGACGGTGGTCCCGGTCTCGATCACCGCCGCGCCGATCCGCGACGAGAACGGCACCGTTGTGGGTGTGACCGCGGTCCACCGCGACGTGAGCACGCAGCGGCAGGCGTTCGAGGCTGCGCGGCGCCTGGCCGCGATTGTCGAGAGCTCGGACGATGCCATCATCGGCGAGACAGTCGAGGGCATCATTACGAGCTGGAACCCGGCCGCTACCAGGATGTTCGGCTACTCCAGCGACGAGGTCATCGGCGAGCCTGTTGGCCTCCTGATTCCCCAGGATCGAGCCGAAGAAGCCGAAGCTGTGGTAGCAAAGGTCAGCGCGGGCCAGCACGTCGAGCAGCTTGACACCGTCAACATTCGAAAAGACGGAACGATATTCCCGATCTCGCTCACCGTCTCGCCGATCCGCGACATCGATGGCGTGGTCGTCGGAGCCTCAGTGATCTGCCATGACCTGACCGAGCTGAAGCAGGCAGCTGACTACGCNCAGAGCTTGATCGACTCGGCGCCTGACGCCATGGTGGGCGTTGACCAAGGGGGCGTGATCCAGTTCGTCAACCACCAAACGGAGTCGCTGTTTGGCTACGACGGCGACGCGCTGGTCGGTCAGCCCGTCGAGATGCTGGTGCCGGAGGCGTTTCGGACAGTCCACCCGGCCCACCGCGCAGGCTACATCGCAGACCCCGCGTTTCGACCCATGGGGCCCCGCCGCGAGCTGGCCGGGCGGCGCCGCGATGGCACCGTGTTCCCCGCTGACGTCAGCTTGTCCTCCATCCAGACCAGGGACGGACTGTTGGTGACCGCCGCGGTACGTGACATCACCCACCAGAAGAAGGCGTTCGAGCTCGCTGAGCGGATGGCGGCAATCGTGCAGGGTGCGCAGGATGCCATCATCAGCAGCACCCTGGAGGGCATCATTACGAGTTGGAACCCGGCTGCCGAGAGGATGTACGGCTACTCCGGCGCCGAGGCCATCGGCAAGCCAGCCACGCTCCTGGCTCCCCATGACCGGCCCGGGGAAATCCCGGCCATCCTGGAACAGGTCAGGCTCGGCCAGCACATCGACGACCTGGAGACCAAACGCATCCGCAAGAACGGCGCGGTGTTCCCGGTCTCGCTGAGTGTCTCACCGATCCGCGACGCGGGCGGCGCGATTACCGGCGTATCCGTGATCGTCCGCGACCTGAGCGACCAGAAAGGGGCGTTGGCCCTCGCCCAGCGCATGGCCGCGATCGTCGAGTACTCCGACGACGCGATCATCGGCCGGACGCTGGATGGCATCATCACGAGCTGGAACCCGGCAGCGCAGAGAATGTTCGGATACAACATCGAGGAGATCGTCGGCCAGCACATCGATCGCCTCATTCCCGCAGAGCGAGCCTCCGAGATGATCTCCATCCTGGCCAAGATCAGCTCGGGCAGTGCCGTCAACAACTTTGCGACCNCCCGCATCCGCAAGGACGGAACGNTGTTCCCGGTCTCGCTGACCGTTTCGCCGATCCGCGACGAGAATGGCACGGTCGTCGCGGCGTCCGTGATCTACCGCGACGTGTCCGAGCTGAAGCAGGCAGCTGAGTACAACCGAAGCCTGATCGAGGCGAGTCTGGACCCGCTGGAGACGATCAGCCCTGAAGGCACCATCACCGACGTCAACGAGGCCGCCGTCAAAGTCACCGGGATCCCCCGCAACAAGCTCATCGGCAGCGACTTCTCCAGCTACTTCACCGACCCGGACAAGGCCCGCCAGGGTTACCAACACGTTTTCGAGCAGGGTTCGGTCAGCGACTACCCGCTGACCGTGCGTCACAAGGACGGGACCCTGACCGACGTTCTGTGCAACGCCTCGCTCTACCGCGACACAGGCGGGAACGTGATCGGCGTTTTCGCCGCCGCCCGCGAAATGACCAGCCAGAAGGAGGGGTTCGAGACAGCCCAGCGCCTGGCCGCGATCGCCGAGTACTCAGACGATGCGATCATCAGCAACACCCTCGATGGCATCATCACCAGCTGGAACCCCGCCGCGACGAGAATGTTCGGCTACTCCAGCCAGGAGATCGTCGGCAAGTCAGGCAGCCTCCTCAGTCCCCAGGATCGACTCGGCGAAGTCAAGGACATCCTGGCCAGGGTCAGCCAAGGCCGGCCCGTCGACAACTTTGAGACCATCTGCACCCGCAAGGACGGAAGGACGTTTCCTGTCAAGGTCACCCTCACACCGATCCGCGAGGCGGGTGGCACGATCGTCGGCGCGTCCGCTATCGCCCGCGACGTGTACGCGATCGCTCGCGACATGCCCGAACAGACGTAGGCGCCCGGGAGCCCGGAGGCCACTCGGCTATCGAGGACGGTGCCCTGTGGGTGCTTCCCGGATCGCCGAGCGTCGTGGCGCTCCGCCGTCAGGGCGAGAGGCCCCGCGGTCGTTGGGGAACGCTGACTGACGCTCAAAACCCTTCGACGCGGACACCAACGAACAGGTTGTCGCTGTGCCGGCCAGGGATCGATGACCGGGCACCGATCGGCGGATTCTGACGGTCATCGCAACAGGAGGTCGCCGATCAGTGCGATCGGCAAACGGCACAGTCAGGACTTCGTCGGAGTCCGGCTCGCGCCGTTCGACGCCTCAGTCGGCGTTCCTCATCTTCGACCCAGAGTCAAATCGTTCGTGGGACTGCAGTCCGTGAAGGATCTGGACGCGATAGTCACCTGCATGGATCTCGAGTTGCTGCGTTTGCAGGTCTACCGAACGTTCGCCGGGACGGGCCGGGCGCCGACGGTGGCCGATCTTGCCGAGTCGGTCCAGGGTTCGCCGGCCGAGGTCCAGGAGGGCCTGCAGCAGCTGGCTCGGAATCGGCACGTCGTGCTCGATGCCGCTGATGCCATCGTGATGGCGCATCCGTTCTTCGCCGTGGCGTCATACAGCTTCGCGAACGCAGCCTCCTCGCCCAGAGAGCATGCCCTGAGCAGCTCGGCCAGCTCGGTATTCAGCGAAGGGCCGCTGACCTGAGCTATGGAGGCAGCTCCGCCCTCGGGAACCAGCTTCATGATGACCATGATGGTTTAGGAGCTTGTCGAAGTCAGGGCTTCGGCCGTTTTGAAAGACGCAGCTGAGCTCGCGGCCAAGCTATCCCGCGCTGTGACCTCCATTCTTGCCCTCATGGACATTCTTGCCTTCATGGATCCTCCTCAGTGAGTGGCCGATGTTGAGGTACTGATGGCAGGTTTCGCTAGGCGTTCGGTGAACCTCGCCGAACCGGGTTGGCTGGAATGCCGGTAGCCGTCCGGGTCTTGCCCGAGGTGGAAATCAGCATCGCGGCGGCGAGGACGGCTGCGAAGGCCTCGGCGACCGCACTGAGGATCTTCTCGGTGGACCAGAGGGGCTCGTACATTGCTGGCAAGGGTCCGAGCGCCGGCACATTCACGTAGCGGTACAGGAGCACGGCACCCAGAGCGCTGAGCCCGACGAGGAAGGCTGCGGCATACGAGGAGCGGTTGCCGCGAACCAGAACCAGAACTGCCACTGCCAGGGCTACGGCGGCTTCCAGACGGAACAGGTTCCCGGCCCCGAAACCTGAGGGTGCGGAAAGCTGGTAACCCGGCGCGAGATGCAGGTGGACTACGGCGTCGACGAGCAGGGCGAGTGCAACCAGCCCCCGGACCACCAGCCGCGGCGGGGACGTGCTTTTGTGTGCCTGGTCGGTGGTGCTCATTTGACTACCAGAGTTCCCATCATGTTTGCGTGGAACGTGCAGACGAACTTGTAGCTGCCCGGTTTGGTTGGCGCCGTGAACGTAGCGGTCCCGCCATCGGCGGTGACCTTGACGTCAAAGGCACCGTGCATCGTGGAAGTGACGGTGTGATTTTGGCTGTCCAGGTTCTTCACGGTGACCTTCGTCCCAGGAGCCACCGAGGCCGGCACCGAGTACATGAAGTTGCTGATCGTGATCATGACCGCGTGCGCGGCCGCCGACGGCGACGACGCATGAGTTGCGGTCCCAGCGGTTTGGGGCGCTGAGGCGGTGGCAGCGGATCCGCAGCCGCTCAGCCCGACAACCAGTGCTGCGCCAGCGATGGTGAACAGTCCTGACTTGATGCTCATGATGTGGCCNTTCTGAGGTGGCCGGTTGCTCCGGCACCGAAACAGAGGGATCGGTTGTCGGCGGGGTGGGCGCCGATGACGGGTGGACGTTGCCGGCTCATCGGCTGCTACTTGCCTGTCCAGCAGGCCAGGACGTCGGTGGCGATCGTGTAGGCCAGGTCGGTACGGGAAGTGCTCTGCGGTCCGACCCGAACCGGCAGGGCCTCGGCGTTGACCGCCAGGGTCATGTTGTCCTTGAGGAAGACGACCGTTCCGGTCGTGTTCTCATAGGCGGGCAGTCCGAGGCCGGCGAGCCCGTTCACGGGCTGGGTACGGCCCAGGCCGGAGCGGCGCCCGGTGAAGTAGCCACGCGCGGCGCCGACATTCGGCGAGTCCTTCACGGTCAGCACCAGCGGTCCGGTCGGTAGCCGGTAGGTGCAGGTGTAGAGGTGGTCGACCCAGGTGGCCCTGGTTGGCGCCAGGGTGTGCAGGCCGATGAGCGTTGCCAAATTCTTGGCGGTCTCCGGTCCGCAGATCATCGACGCCGACTTCGGGACGCTGGCGGCGATCAACGCGGTGTTGGCTCCCGGCGCGGCGGGCATGGTCTGGCCCGGTGCCATGGTCATACCCGGTGCCATCGACGAGCCGGGCGCTGTGGACATTGTCGGACCGTGGTGGCCGGTGGCGTAGGCCGCGGCACACCCGGTCAGCACTAGTGGCATCGCGATCACCAGGGCAAGGGAACGTCTGCTGATGTTCACGTCGTCTCCGATTCGTCGTCTGCGTGACTGGGCTCTCGCTGGTGATTCGTTGCCCCCGCCGTGTCGGATTGGCGAGGGAGTGTGTGCGTCGGTTCTTTGGCGCCGCGTCGAGTCGTTGCCGCGGTGTGGGGCGCTCGTCGCGGCCAGCGCCAGGGCCATGAGCACGATGAGGGGGCCGGTGTTGGGGTCGGTGGCCATGCCGGAGTACAGCTCGCCGATGTTCTGACCCACGACCCAGAAGATCGTGGCCGCGACGGCCCCGAGGCCGGCTGCCGCTAGCCGCCAGGGTCGGCCGCCAAGCCCAGCCAGGCCCACCAAGACCATCAACGCGACCAGGGCGTAGAGGGGGGCGCTACCGGCGTGACCAAACGCAAGGCCGGCCAGGTCATGGGCCTGGGCGAGCCATGACGGCAGGCCGCCGGTGCTGTCGATCTGGTCGCGCAATGCCGCGGCTGAGGCGCGGCCTCCAACCAGCTGAAGGACGGCGCCACCGAGCCACAAGGCTGCCCATGCAGCCGGTAACCAGCGGGCGACCGAGCTCCGGGCCGGGCCGGGTACATCGTCCTTCATGGCTGCCTGGTCCTGAGGGGCCGGCCACACTGCGAGGGCCAGGACTGCGTACAGGAGAACGGCGCCGGGGGCGCCGGTGACCAGTGAGGCTTGTCCCGAGGCAACCCCGCCCAGGCCTTCGCCAAACCACCAGATCCCCGCCGACCACGCCAGGGACCCCACGATTGCCGGTCGGACCAGGGGCGGGAAGAGAAACCCGATGCCCAGGGCGAACTGGATCAGGGCGAACCCGGCGTCCAGCGGTACCGGGTGCTGCGCGACAAGGGCGGCGAAGAAGTCGACCGGGCCGGCGACCCAGGCGGGTTGCCCGGCCCCGGCCGCCGTCAGCATCTGCCTGCCGAAGGCCGCGGTGAACATGAACGGCTGCAGCTGGAGCATCGCGTCCACCAGCCACAGCACACCGAGGGCGACCTGGACCCCTCGCCGCGTGACCTCTGGCCACCAGACCCGACCCCCGGCCGCCCGGCCGACGCCACGGGTCGGTGCGCCGACTCTGATTGCTGTCGAACTGGTCATGGGATGCTCCAGGCCTAGGGGTTTAGGTGATACGGGTCGGGGTGCTCTCAGGGCTCAGGGGCGACCGCGATTTGAGGTGCCACCGGGNCCTGACGTGGCGGGTCAGGCTGGGTGGCTCGAGGTCAGNTGCGCGTAGACCACGACGTTGCTCTCATAGCTACCCGTGGCCGGGTCGAACGTCCCACCGCAGGTGATTAGCCGCAGCGCTGCCCGGTCGGTGTTGCCGAAGACCTGCAACGTGGGGAACTTGGACTTGGAGTACTGCTCGACACTGTCGACGCGAAAGACCGCCACGCTGTGGTCGGCCCGGGTGACCATGGCGGTGTCTCCGGGTCGCAGCGTGCCCAGGCGGAAGAAGATTGCCGGGCCTGCCGAGGCTGAGTCGACATGACCCAAGATCACCGACGGCCCCAGCGATCCGGGGGTTGGCGAGCCGGAGTACCAGCCGGCCGGGGAGTTCGCGCCCAGTGCTGGGACCTGGATCGAACCGTCGCGGGCCAGTCCCAGCCGCACGAGGCGCGCGCCGGTGATACCGATCCTGGGCACGTCCAAGCTCACCGGCAACGATCGCCCAAGGACCGAGCCGACCGCGGCCGTGTCCCCCGAGCGCCGCGATGTGCCAGCTGAGGGCGGTGTGGTTGACGTTGCCGCCCCAACGGCCCGCTCCTGCGCCAGATGGGCTGCCGAGGGCGGTGGCGAGGCGGGATGCTGCTGGTTGGCTGTGGCGACCACGGCCAGGATCACCGCTGCGGTCGTCAACGCCGCGGCCACCGCGGCCACCATGAGGCGGCCGCGGTGGTGGAGCTGTGAGGTATTCACCACGACTCCGATTTACCGCCGTGTTCAGTTCTGCTTGGAGAGGCGACGACGAACAGCCACCGTGCCGCCGGCAGCAAGCAGCAGCCCACCACTGAGGGCGTACAGGTTCTGGTCCTGGATACCCGAGGTGCTGCCACCACCAGTCTTGACCGCACCGGTCGGCATGCTGGTCATCTGCGAGGCAACGAGCTTTCCGCACAACGTCGGTGAGGTCGCGGCCAGGGGCAGGGAGGGAACCAGGTCACTCTTCTCACCCTGGGCCTGCTTAGACAGTGTGGCCGGGTCAAGGCCGTGGACCACGATCACTGCGGTTCCTGCGTTCACGGCGCTCAGGGTGGCCGGGTCCAGCGTGATGGTGCGCGAATAGTCGTAGGTTCCGCCAGAGGGAGCGGTCTTGATATTTGTCGCGGCCGCGGGGGTCGTGTCCCCAGTCGTCGACAGGGTCGTCAAGACGCCGCCGTAGGACGGCGCGCCCTCAGTCGTGCTGATCACACCGTCACCGTTCTTGTCCGCGGACGGCACCGGGCAGGTACCCAAGGCTCCACCATGGATGTGCTGGACGTGCGGGTATGGCGCGTTCATGAACTTGTCTGCGATCCCGCTGACGTGCTCGGTGATCGTGGCCTGGTTGCCGTTCAAAGTCAGGCTCAGAGTGCCCGAACCACTGGAGTGGTTCAGCGAGCTCAATGACGCCTGGTAGTTTGTCGACCCAGCAGCTGCAGCCGAGGTCATGCCCATAGCGGTGACACACACCGCGGCGACAGGGGTGAGCGCTAGCAACAGTTTCCTCTTCATGACATTCCCTTTCGTCGTTCGTCTAGCGGCATTTGCCGCCGGTCCGATACCTTCGGCGCGCTGCCCCCAACTCCTGGGGAATGCGTGTCCCTCGATGGTTCACAGCAGGTTCGTCACCGAAGCCACAACGGATTGGTCCCAAAACTGGCAGGCATCAGACACACCCCTACCGTTGAACCTGAGCGCCCCCGTACTCAGGCAGTTCACGACGGGTCCGGTCGGCCCCTGTACTGCCCACCCGCCGGGGCTTCGATCAGAAAGTGGACCCAGGGCGGCGCCGCCGGCTCAAAATACGGAGCCCCCAGCCCGAGACGTGTGCTGGTGTTGAACGGCCATTGGCGGTCAGGCACATTGCCGACCGTTCGTGGATGTGCATGATCCACGAAGCGTTGACAGTTAGGGTTTTGGCTCTGCTTGTTCGTCGGGCTGGAACCTGTAGCCCATGCCGGGTTCGGTGAGCAGGTGGCGGGGTCGTCCCGGGTCCGCTTCGAGCTTGCGGCGTAGTTGAGCCATGTACAACCTCAGGTTTCGGGCCGCGGACTCGTAGCCGAGCCCCCGCGACTCGCGCCGCGACCGTTTGCGGCCTCGTCGCGACTGGGCGCGGTCCCGTGGCCATGATCGGCTCCAAGTCCGTTGTGGTGCTCTCCGTTGATGGGCTGACCATGGGATTGGGGGTGGTTGTGCTCATTGGATCTCTCCTCGCGTGACGGGAACGGCTCCGGGTGGGCGTCCCACGTCTTCAAGGTCGGAGCCGGTTCCCCCGATCGGACAGCGCCGACGGCTCCCGCCGACGCTGGCGTCATCGTAGGGTTGACCGGTCGATCCGGGCTCGGATTCGCCTGCGGGTGTCCGGATGGGAGGTTTGGTGTCGACGTCTCTGCTGTGATGGCGCCGCAGGGGTGGCATCGTGGAAAGGAGCACACTATGAAATACATGATCTTGACGTATGCGTCGCAGCAGGATTATGACGCGATGGCCGGCAAGGTGGGTGAGCAACCGACCTGGTCGGGCGAGGACTTCGCCGCGATCGGGGAGTTCATGAGGGCGTTCAATCACGAACTCGAGCAGTCGGGGGAACTGGTGGAGACCCGCGCGCTGGCCGCGCCGGTGCATGCCCGGCGCCTCAGCGGGCCGGGCGCTGTGGTGACCGACGGGCCCTACGCTGAGACCGACGAGGTCCTAGCCGGGTACTGGGTCGTGGAGTGCACCAGCTTCGACCGGGCAACCGAGATCGCCGCCCGGCTCGGCCGGGCCCCGGCACCGGCCGGCGCCGCCGCCCGCGCGTACGCCGATGTACGGCCGATGGCCGACTCCCAGGGCGATCTGCTCGAGTCCTGAGCGATGCTGGTCGATCGCGAGGTCGAGGATCTGCTGCGCCGGATGGCGCCGCAGGTCCTCGGCGCGCTGGTCCGCCGCTATGGCCACTTCGACACGGCCGAGGACGCCGTCCAAGAGGCGCTTTTCGCCGCGGCAAGCCAATGGCCCGCCCAGGGAATTCCGCAGCACCCCCGCGGGTGGCTGATCACCGTCGCCTCCCGGCGCCTCACCGACCTTCTGCGCAGCGACCAGGCCCGACGCCGCCGCGAAGACACCCTCGCCCGGTGGGAGCTACCGCTACAACACTCAGCCTCCGACGCCGACACCCTGCCCGCGGACTCTGATGACACCCTGATCCTGCTGGTGTTGTGCTGTCACCCGGCCCTCGACACCGCAGCCCAGATCGCGTTGACATTGCGCGCGGTCGGCGGCCTGAGCACTGCCGAGATCGCGCGGGCCTTTCTGGTGTCCGAAGCGACCATGACCCGGCGGATCAGCCGTGCCAAACAGCGCATCACAGCCAGCGGCATCGCGTTCCGGATGCCCACCGGCCCAGACCGCGCCACCCGCCTCGAGACCACTGCCCGTGTGCTCTACCTGATCTTCACCGAGGGCTACAGCGCCACCACGGGCACAAGTCTGCAGCGCCCGGACCTCTCGGCAGAAGCGATCCGCCTGACCAGGATGCTGCATCAGCTGCTCCCCGATGACAGCGAGGTGGCCGGGCTGCTCGCACTGATGCTGCTCACCGACGCCCGCCGCCCAGCCCGCACCGGAGCGCACGGTGAGCTCGTACCCCTGCCTGAGCAGGACCGAAGCCGGTGGGACACCGCCCTCATCACTGAAGGCGTCGCACTGATCACCGCCGCGCTCCCTCAAGGCCCACCGGGGCGCTACAAGCTCCAGGCCGCGATCGCGGCCGTCCACGACGAAGCCGCCGGTCCCGACACCACCGACTGGCCCCAGATCACCGCCCTCTACCAGCTGCTCCTCACCATCACCGACAACGACCCGGTGGTGGCACTCAACCATGCGGTCGCCGTCGCGATGACCCGCGGCCCACACGCAGGCCTCGTCCTGCTCGACACCCTCCAAGCCGACCCACGCCTGGGGGCCGGCCACCATCTTCCCGCCGCCCGAGCCCACCTGCTGGAAATGACCGGCGACACCGCTGCAGCCCGCGACCAATACCACACTGCCGCGGCACGAACCACCAACGTCGCCCAGCAGCGCTACCTCCACAGCCGCGCCGCGGCACTGAACAACCACTGACGATCACCTCCCGGCCTTACCTACAAGATCACCGGGGCCGCTGTCGGGCCTGGTCGTCAAATTGACAGTGACTGTCCCGCGAGTCGACCCGCCGACGGTGAGCTTGCACGCCTCGAGCGGTGGTCTGCGGTTCTGGGCCGGAGACCAGCGGCTGTCCGCACGCGGATCCGCCCACGGACTGCCGTGGCTTTTGGTGACCAGGGCGGTCATGGTCCTGGCCGCGTGCGGCGCGGTCGGGCTATCGGTGCGCGGACAGCATCCCTAGCAGGGACCGATTGTCGCGGTCCTGCCCGTCGTGTTTGCGTTTGTGGCGCTCAACCTCAGCGCAACACTTGTGGTTGCCAAGCGCGCGAGCTCGGGGGTCAGTGGCAGGTCCCGGCCGCGCCGGGCCGAGATCATTGTGATGGCGATGGCTTGGGTCGCCGTGTTCGTGGTCATGGGGGTGCTGGCCGGCGCCGGAGTGAGCCGCGCAGTCGTCTATGGGCTGTACCCGACCACGGTGCCGTTCATGGTCGTCGGCCTGGCCTGGGCGGCCATCATGGCGGCGCGGGCGAACTGGCGCTCGTGTGGCACCGGGCTCGCGGTCGCCGTCGTCGGCGCAGTGGGCGCGTTCGCGGGACCGGCCGGGGCGTGGGCTGTCGCGGGCCTTGGCCTGTTCATCGTGTTCGTCGGCAACGCCGCCGCCACTGCCTGGGCACAGCGCAGGACGGGTGCGCGGTGACCGAGGACGCTCTCGACCCGCTGATCCACGTCCCAGCCCGGCTACGGAACGTCGCGACGCTGGCAGGGCTGGAGCCCGGCGACACGCTCTCCTTCACCCGGCTGCAAGACATGATCGGGCTGACACCCGGCACCCTGATCATCCACCTGCGCAAGTTGGAGGACGCCGACTACCTCAGCAGCGAGAAGACCAGCAACGGAGCGGGGTCCAGAACCACAGTGGCGCTGACCAGCTGCGGCCGTGCGGCCCTGGACGCATACACCCGTGCGCTGCGTGACCTACTCGGCGGGCTCTAGACGGGTTCGGTTGAACCTCCGGCCACTCCAGCGGCCAACGCCCTCAACTCAAACATGTCCGCTAGTCCCTGCGTCGATAGCCGGTCGTTTTGTAAAAACAACGCTTCAGGCGTTCGGGATCACAAGGTCGAACGACCGCGGGGGGAGATATCACTGCGTGGTAGTGGTCTTCGACGGCGCCACATCGCGGCCACCCGTAGTCATTGCAGTGACCACGTTCGATCAGGCGGCCTTGGCGCGAACCTCCAGTGCACGGGATCATCGCTACGGGGCCATGATCTCCCCATGGTCAGCTCAGCAACCTGAGTGCTAACTGGCAGCGACTCAGCGAAAGAGGTCTCCTGAGACCCAAGGCCAGACGCAGCGCTGTGACGACGTCGACTGGAGGAGGACTTCCGCGTGGAGAGCACGGAACGGCCAACAACGAATCAGGCTCTGCAGAGGTTTGCTGTCCGCCCGGTGCTGCTGATCGCGGCTGGACTGTTCGTGCTCGAGATGGCCCTGGCCGGGCGATATGGCTTTCATGGAGACGAGCTGTACTTCATGGACGCCGCCCGGCATCTGCAGGGTGGGTATGTCGACCAGCCGATCCTGATACCCCTGCTGGCCCGCGCGTCGCTGTCGCTGTTCGGAGTGTGGCTACCTGGGTTGCGTCTCTGGGCGGCGCTGGCGGTGGCGGCCACCGTGGTCATCGCAGGGCTGCTGGCCCGCGAGCTCGGCGGGAGGCG
>JGI24140J50213_10000928_pt1 | contig 13329 bp, 12 predicted proteins | sample BarGraIncu00222A_FD_50213 | JGI IMG/M metagenome (IMG submission 50213)
GCCCCGCCCCAGCTCTGGTTCGCACCTCCGGCGTACTGGTGCACGCGCTGATGAAGGCTCCAGTACATATCCGGAAAACCCGGGTACCTGGCCTGCTCTGAGGTGGTCTGGAGCTGGTTCCAGTCCGCGAACCACACATCGTCCGGCTGGACGAACCCCGCCGTGCCGGCGGCACGTGACATGTCGACCATCAGCGACGCGGAGCTGCCGTAGGTGCCCGACTTGTACCCCAGAGCGTGCAGCTCGCTGGTCCACGCCGAGACGAACGCCATAACCGTCTGCGAGCATCCGGCCGCGGAGTTGTTGTAGGCCTCCATGTCGTAGTAGATCGGGGTACCTGCACCCATGCCGAAGCGCCTGGCTTGGGTGACGGCGTCAAAGGCGCTGTTGATGCCCGTCGACCGGGCCGATGACGAGGAGAAGGTTGCCAGTTGGCCCTGGTTCACACAGGGGGCCTGGGCTCCGACGTAGATCGGCAGCAGTGACCAGCCCATCGAGTGCACCGAAGTGACCCATCCGGCTGAGAGGTTGCCGTCACTGCATGCTCTCATCGACCCGCCGATGTAGATTCCTGCACTTCGATAGGGCGAGGAGATCCAAGAGCTCATCGTCGATGTCGACGGTGCTGCGCAGGTGTCGAAGGCCATACCGGTGAACACGGACTCGGCGGCGGTGGCGGGGGTCGGTGCGGTGGGAGCGGCTGGCTGCGCCGGGCCGGCGGCACTGGTCGCACCCGCGATGGGCTTTGTCGGCGGCGTCGGAGAGGCTGACGAGGCGGGGGTCGACGAGCCCGGTGATACTACCGCNGTGGCCAGGACGCGGTCGATCGATGAGCTGTCCGTCCCCCACGTCGCGTCCAGCTCCACGTTCGCAGTGACGAATTGTGCCTGCTTGTCATGGCTGACTTGGTCGACACCGACTCGTGCGGCCAACGCGCCGACCTTGGTCACCTGCGGGGACGGTGCGCTCAGCCGGTCGGTCTGGGCGGCTGCAGCCGGCTTCAGCCAGATGGTGTCGGCTCTTCCGATGGCGTGCGCCGGACACTGCGACTGTGGGCCGGGCGATCCAAGATAGAGCCCGCTTCGGTCAAGGCGGACACACGCGCCGGGGTGCAACCGAAGGTCGATCACCGGCCAGGTCGCCGGCACGCTGACCCGCACACCGTTGTACGACACGTTCCGGGTGCTTGCGGCAGCGGTGGCGGCAGCCTTTGCAGGACCTGCAGGACCTGCAGGACCTGCGGGGCTGGGTGTGGCATAAGCGCTCTGGGCCGCCAGCAACGCAATGATGGGCAGCGCACAGGCGAAGCCAGCGTGCCGGGCCCGCTTCATGGCGATCACGCGATGTCCTTCCAGCTGATGGCGACAAACCCAAAGGAGAGTCGAACGTCAGGGTTTTGTCCCTGCGGCTGTTCCAGCGTGGGGCTCGCTGACCAACCCGCGGTAGCCGACTCTGGTGGCCCCTATACCCGAACGTGCCATCGGGCCGGCTTTACCCGCAGCCGAATCGGCCCGCGGGGGGCCGAACTGGCGACGTCGTGTACCCGAACGGATGAGGTAATGACCACGAAAGGCTGAGCGTGGATGAGCATCTTGTGCGCCACCGTCGATGGGCGACTCATTACCGGGTTCAGTGCCAGCCCGCACCACGGTGAGGTTGAGTGCCCTTGCCGGCGCCAAGCAGAGGGCATCTCAGAACGGCTGCGAGTCGGCGCGGTACCGGTGTCGGGGACCTGGCGGACCAGGTCTTGGCCGCATTGCTGTCGGTGCGGGCCGTGCCGATGACCAGGCGATCTCCACCTGGACTCCTCTGCAGTCCTGCGACACTGAAGTCCTGCGACACTCGATCCGCTACTGGTTGTCGAGCCTGGAGGCAACACTGCTGGATGCACTTGACCGCGCCCGGTCCGATCCTGTCTGCAGGGCTGTGCCCTGCTTGTCCCTGGACCGAACGCCATCCTGGGATAGCCGATACCTCAGCCGCCGGATAGCTGTTCAAGGAATCGATCCCCAGGTGGTTGGGGATTGGCTTCAGAGGCAGTCTGCGTGCCCGCCGTCCGGCTCGGTGCGCGTCGATGAGATGCACCCCGGGTCGCCATCATGACGACTGCCGGGCGTTTTCGCGGTTCGCGCGCGAGGATGGCCATATGCTGCGCATCGCCACCGCTATCCGGGTCCTCGCGTCCGCCGGTCTGCTCGCCGCGTGCGCCTACCCGGCCGGCAGCACCGCCGCGTCGTCGCCTAACGGCGCGATCCCGAGGGCGACGACGTCTCGGCCGGTCCTAGCTCGTGCGACGGCTGCCCTGAGCCCCTCCGCCGCCCGAACCCCCGACCCGGGGTCCCTTCCGCAGACCACGGCCCGCCCCAGCGGCTCGGATCCGCAGTTCGCCCAGCGCATGAGTGCCCTGTGGGCCGTCATCGTCGAAGGTGATACCCCCGCTCGCAGCAGCTTCTTCCCGCTCGGTGCATACCTCCAGGTCAAGGCGATAAGCAACCCCGCCGCTGACTACCGCTACAGGCTGGTCGCTCTGTATGACCTCGACGTTCGCGCGCTGCATCTGAGGGTCGGGTCCGGCGCAACATTGCTCGGGGTCGACGTGCCGGATGCTTCTGCCACGTGGGTCCCACCCGGGCAGGAGTACAACAAGGGGTCCTACTGGCGGGTCTATGGAACGCGGATGCGCTATCGGACAGCCACCGGGAAGGAGGGCTCCTTCGGGATCTTCTCGCTGATCTCCTGGCGTGGCCAGTGGTACGTCGTGCACCTCGGCCCGATCAATCGCCCTCCGGGGACCGGAGCCATCACGCCCTAGGCAGGGACGCGGGACTGGGGCGGCCTCAGTGATCGCGGGACCCTGATCAGAGATGGTCGGGTCAACCGGGACGGCCTGAACACGGACCTTGCCGGCATGGACCTCACCGTCCTGGTGCTCGCCGTGTGTCTGATCCTTGTGGGGCAGGTCCCATAGTCGTGGCCCTGCGTCGGCCCTTGTTGGTCGCAGCCGCTCACGTGGTCGAAGCTGGGCGTGAAGTGCACTCCGGAGGTGCACGAAGAGGCGATCGCTCCGTTCTTGGCGCTCAGATCCTGTGACAAGGCGATGCGGGTGCGGAACTCCGTCGGCTCATTGATGCATCGGTTCAGGTTGCGCGTCAAGATGTTCGCCTTTGATACTTGCCCTAGTGGACACGTCCGGTAGGCCACCGTGTTCACGGTGTTTGGCCTTTGGAAGAGGCTCGTGGGAACAGGCTCGGTGGGAGTGGGGCCTCGTGGCATTGTGAGGAGCATGGGCATGCCGCTTCGGCTCGTGGCGATCGGTGACAGCACGGTTGAGGGCCTCGAGGACCCCGGCCCCGACGGGGTCTATATCGGGTGGGCCGATCGCTTTGCCGCTCACCTGAACGTGATCCATCCCGGGCTGCTGTACGCCAACCTCGCGGTCCGTGGACAGACGTCGCGTGAGGTTCGCGAGACACAGCTCAAGCCGGCCCTGGCCTTGGAGCCCGACTTCGCGGTGGTCGTGGCCGGGGTGAACGATATTCTGCGGCCGAAGCTCGACCGTCAGGCGCTGCGTGAAGACCTGTTCGCCATGCACGCCGAGCTGGCGGCCGCGAGCGCTCAGGTGCTCACGTTCACGATGCCGGACATGGCGCGCGTTGCCCCGCTCGCGGTCGTGTTGCGCGGACGACTGCAGTACCTGAACGCCCTCACGCTGCAGTGTCGGGAGCGCTTCGGCTCCGTCGTTGTCGACCTTGCATCGGTTCCCGCGGCGAGCCATCCGGCGCTGTGGCACACCGATCGGCTGCACGGCAACACCGAAGGACATCGGCGTATCGCCGCTGCACTGGCTGAGGCAGTGGGGTACGACGTGCAGGACTGGCGGGCGGAGCCGCCGCCAGTGACGAAGTCGCGCCTGGTGCGCGTTGCCCTCGGCGAGGCTGCGTGGGCAGGATCGCATTTGCTTCCCTGGGCCTGGGAGCACGTACGTGGCCAGTCCTCAGGGGAAGACGTCACGTGTAAGCGCCCGAAACTCTTACCGGTGAGCTGACGCCACGCCAAGCCACCCACCTCGGATGAGGTCAGGGGCAGACAAGACGCCGGGCCATGAAGGTACACGAGCCTGGCGACGTTGACCGCAGCCAGGGCGTACTGCTTGAGACCAGCATCGGGCAAAGCCTGTCTTCTCTTCTGGGATCGTGTCCCGACCCTGAGCAGGCAGTTTCCCGGGGATCCCGACAACCGCGCTGAAGCACCCATGGACCCCGGCGTCGCCACGTCCTGAGCGATGGCGTCGACGCTAACTACGGAAGCCGCAAGCGGCTCGGATTGCGCGCCTTTGTGCTCAACTCTGATACTTGCCATGCGGACGTAAGTGGGTTCACGGCGAGCTGAGTGGGTGAGATGCAGCACAAGCGCATCAGCCAGACTGCCGACGGCTTGGTCGATTATCGGGGCCGACTGAGGACAGTGCTGATCATCACGGTAGCCGTGCTGATCGCTGAGGTCATTGGCGCTGCGGTATCGGGAAGCCTGGCGTTGCTGGCCGACGCTGGTCACATGCTCTGTGACGTGGCGGGCTTGACCTTGGCCTGGGTAGCCTCGCTGCTGGCCCGGAGACCGGCGACGCTGGCCCGCACCTGGGGGTATCGCCGAGCCGAGGTGCCTGCGGCCGCGGGACAGGCGGCCGTGCTCCTGGCGGTGGGCGGCTTCATCATCATTGACGCCATCCGCCGACTGGTCAGACCTCCCGAAGTGGCGTCGGGGGCGATGCTGGCCTTCGGGGTGATCGCCCTGGTCGTCAACGTGATCGGGGTGGGGGGTCCTGCTCGGAGTGCGGTCGGAGAACCTGAACATGCGGGCTGCGTTCCTCGAGGTCCTCAACGACGTGCTTGGTTCGGTGGCGGTGCTGCTCGCCGCCGCCCTCATCGCAGTCGTCGGGTGGCTGCGTGCCGACGCGGTGGTTTCGTTGCTCGTAGGGGCGCTGATCATTCCCCGAACCTTGAGAATCCTGCGGGAGAGCGTCGATGTTGCTGGAGTCCACGCCCAGGGGTCTGGAGTTGGGCGAGGTGCGCGAGCACCTGTTGCGGGTGGCAAGGGTTGAGGCGATGCATGACCTCACGCGAGCCAGGTCGCCACGGGTCTGCCCGTGCTGACCGCGCACGTCGTGGTGAACGACTCCTGCTTCCAGGACGGACACCTGCCCGCATTGCTGGACGAGCTACAGCGGTGTCTGGCTGGTCACTTCGACGTCCAACACTCGACGTTCCAGNTCGAGGCTGGCGGCNATGCCTCCCATGAACCATCCNCGCACCGCTGACCCACAGGACTGACGCGCAAGGCGAGCGGCACGTCGTACCAACCGCTCGACTCGGAAGTGCCCTGGCCCCGTGAATCAGCGGTCTGACGCTCTGGCGCCCCCGTTCCCGGCGCGGGATGATTCACTCGCCTGAAGCAAAGGCGGACACGCCCAGGCACCTGAACGTGGAGGCAGATCTCATGAGTTACCCGTCCCTGGCTTGCATTCTCTCCCCAGACCTGTTGTACAAGCTCGCGCGTGAGGCCACCGACGAGCATCGGCTGGCTATTCTTCAGACTCTGGAGCTCGACCAGAGCTTCCGGCTGCGCCGCGCCGAGCTTGCGGCACGCCAGGTTCCCCGGCCTCTGGCCTCCATGGTCGTGGGCGTAGGTGGCACCCCGGACCGGAGCATCTACGACCAGGGGCACTCAACCTCGTACATTCCTGGAGCGCTCGTGCGCAAGGAGGGGCAGGGTCCGGTCGATGATGTCTCGGTCAACCAGGCCTATGACGGCTTCGGTTTCACCTACAAGCTGTACTGGGATATCTACCACCGCGACTCAATCGACGATCAAGGGATGCCGATCGACGCCATGGTGCACTACGGCGACGTTTACGACAACGCCTTCTGGGACGGCGCTGGCCACATGTTCTTCGGAGACGGGGACGGCCAGCTGTTGACCGACACCACCAAGAGTCTGGACGTGATTGGTCACGAGCTCACCCACGGGGTCACCCAGCATGAGGCGAACCTGACCTACTCTGGCCAGTCCGGTGCGTTAAACGAGTCGATCTCGGACGTGTTCGGATCCCTGGTCAAGCAGTATCACCTGGGTCAGAGCGCGTCGCAGGCGGACTGGCTCATCGGATCGGACATCGTCGGCCCCGAGCTAGCCCCGGCCCTGCGCTCGTTGAAGGCGCCCGGAACCGCNAATAAGCACGACGACCAACCGGCCGACATGGACCACTATCTACACACCTCCACTGACAGCGGTGGCGTTCATACCAACTCCGGGATCGCCAACCACGCGTTCTACGTGACCGCCACCACGCTGGGAGGCCATGCGTGGGAAGCGCCGGGGAACATCTGGTATGACGCCCTGCTGGATCCCAAGGTGATGCACAGGAGCACGTTCGCGCTCTTTGCCGGAGTGACCCTGCGTCATGCGCGGTCCCGGTATGGTGCCACCAGCAACGAGGCCCAGGCGGTGCAGGCCGGCTGGGAGGCGGTGAAGGTCCGGGTCCGCTGAGACCCCTGGTCGACAGTGCCGGTTCAGGGCTTGAGGGTGGGTAAGGAGGGTTCGTGCGGGTGAGCTTTGTTCGCAGTGGAGGTCTCGCGGGTCTGGACCTGGTTGCCACAGTCGATTCGGCCGACCTCTCCGGCGACCAACAGGCGGTCGTCTTCGCGCTGCTCACGAAGGATCTTCGGGGCCCTGGCATGAATCGACCCGGCGGATCAGACCAGTTCAGCTACCGGCTCGATATCCTGGCCGGCGACAGCACGGTTCGGCGCCAGTGGCAGGAACCTGATGTGAACGAGATGGTGCGCCCGCTGCTGGCGGCGCTCACACGCCGGGCCAAGCCCGTCCGGTGAACTCCTGGTCCAGCCAAGGCGCCGTTGGCGTCGTCCGCGGCGCCTGCGGTGGCGGAAATATACCCTTGCGGGGTATCGTTTGGGGGTGGGGAGATATACCCCCACCGGGTACACGCGAAGGGAGTGAGGGACCGTGGACACGACACAGCCGGGATACCACTCGAACAAAGATGCCCATCTGAAGCGACTGCGCCGTATTGAGGGACAGGTCCGCGGCGTGCAGCGCATGGTGGAAGAGGACACGTACTGCATCGACGTGCTCACCCAGATCTCTGCGGCGACCAAGGCCCTGGAGGCGGTCGCCTTGGCCCTTCTCGACGAGCACCTCAGTCACTGCGTCAGCGACGCCATCCACACCGGAGGCGACACCGCCTCCGACAAGCTCAAGGAAGCCTCGGTGGCCATTGCTCGCTTGGTGCGTTCCTGAACNGTGCCCAGATGAAGACTCACCACAACNGACCACCCATCAGTTGATCAAAGCGACCTGCGCTTTCAGAAGGAGAACATCATGAGCACCCAGACCTTCCCTGTCACCGGACTCACCTGTGAGCACTGCGTCGGCGCCGTCACCAGTGAGCTGAGCGTGCTTGCAGGGGTTACCGATGTGCTGATCGACCTCGTCCCTGATGGCACCTCAACGGTCAGCGTCACGGCTGACCAGCCGCTGACGGACGACGAGGTGGCCATGGCGCTCGACGAAGCCGGCGACTACAAGCTCGCCTCAAGCTGAGCACTCCACCAACTGACCGTGACATAGCCTGTCGCCCAGCAGGCGCAGGAGGAGAGGGATCCTCATGACCACCACCGCTGACCAGCTCGCCGAGGAACGCACTGTCGAACTCGTCATCGGCGGGATGACCTGTGCCTCCTGTGCTGCCCGGATCGAGAAGAAGCTGAACAAGCTCGAGGGCGTCGCCGCGACCGTGAATTACGCGACCGAGAAGGCCAAGGTGACCTACGCTCGCAGCGTCTCCCAGCGGGATCTCGTCGCCACGATCGAGGCGACCGGGTACACCGCCGAGCCGCCGGCTGCCAAGGTCGGCGCTGCCGCGTTCAGCTCAGATGACACTGAGAATGGCGAAAAGGACGATGAGGTCTCTCGACTCAGGCAGAGACTGGTGATCTCGGCACTCCTGAGCCTGCCGGTGTTGCTGATGTCGATGATTCCGCCGTTGCAGTTCGACAACTGGCAGTGGCTGGCCCTGACCCTGGCCTCCCCCGTCGTGGTGTGGGGTGCGCTGCCGTTCCACCGCGCCGCTTTCACCAACGCTCGTCATGGCGCAGCGACGATGGACACCTTGATCTCGGTGGGTGTCAGCGCTGCCTGGCTGTGGTCGCTGTGGGCGTTGTTCCTCGGCGGCGCCGGTGCGCCGGGCACCCGAATGAGTTTCAGCCTCATGCCCTCACGCCAGAGCGCAACGAGCAACATCTATCTCGAAGTCGCCTCGGTCGTCACCGTCTTGATCCTGTCTGGTCGGTACTTCGAGGCGAGGGCCAAGAAGCGTTCTGGGGCTGCTCTGCGGCACCTGCTGAACCTGGGTGCCAAGGACGTCGCGGTGCTGCGTGATGGCCTGGAGATAAGGATCCCAACCGACCAGCTCGTGGTTGGCGATGTCTTCACCGTGCGCCCGGGGGAGCAGATCGCGACCGACGGAGTCGTCACCGATGGCACGTCCGCCGTCGATGCCTCGATGCTCACGGGCGAGCCGGTGCCCGTCGAGGTCGGCCCCGGCGACGCGGTGGTCGGTGCCACTGTCAATGCGGGCGGGCGCCTGACCGTGCGGGCGACCCGGGTGGGCGCCGACACCCAGCTGGCGCAGATAGCCCGCCTGGTCGAGGACGCCCAGAACGGCAAGGCCGAGGTTCAGCGGCTGGCCGACAAGGTGTCCGGCATCTTCGTTCCCGTCGTGATCCTGCTGTCCCTGGCCACCCTGGCGACCTGGCTGCTGATCGGTAACTCGCCGACCGCGGCCTTCAGCGCTGCAGTGGCCGTCTTGATCATCGCCTGCCCGTGCGCTCTGGGGCTGGCCACCCCGACTGCCCTGCTGGTGGGGACTGGTCGCGGCGCGCAGCTAGGCATCTTGATCAAGGGCCCGCAGGTCCTGGAGTCCACCCGCCGGGTCGACACGATCGTGCTTGACAAGACCGGCACCATCACGACAGGGCAGATGAGCGTCGCGGCGGTCCACGCCACCAGCGGCGAGAGTCTGGCCCAAGTCCAGACTCTCGCCGGTGCCCTCGAGGATGCCTCTGAGCACCCCATCGCTAGGGCCATCGCTGATGCTGCCAGAGCTGCCACGCCAGCCATGAGAGCCACGTTGGCCTGGTCGGCCACCGACACCTCGCTACCGGCGGTTGAGGGCTTCAGCAACCATGACGGCCGAGGCGTCNCAGGAGTCGTGCAGGGTCACAGTGTTCTGGTTGGGCGCCGAACCTGGCTCGAGCACGAGTGGTCCATCCAGGCTCCGGCCGACCTGGTGGCAACCGCAGAGGCTGCCGAGGCCGAGGGCCAGACCCCGGTCTGGGTTGCCTGGGATGGTGCGGCCCGTGGCGTCATCGTGGTAGCTGACACCATCAAAGCCACCTCGGGACAAGCCGTCGAACAGTTCCGCACCCTCGGGCTGCGACCTATCCTGCTGACCGGTGACAACTCCCGGGCGGCCCACGCGGTTGCGGCCCTGGTCGGCATCGAACCCCAGGACGTCATCGCTGAGGTGCTGCCTGCAGACAAGGTTGCGGCAGTGAAAGCCTTGCAGGAGGGCGGAAGTATCGTGGCGATGGTTGGCGACGGGGTCAACGACGCCGCAGCATTGGCACAAGCGGACCTCGGTCTGGCCATGGGCACCGGCAGCGACGTGGCCATTGAGGCCTCCGATCTCACCCTGGTCCGCGGGGACCTGCGGGCGGCCGCGGATGCTATCCGCCTGTCTCGTTCTACGCTGAGGACGATCAAAGGCAACCTCTTTTGGGCTTTTGCCTACAACATCGCAGCCATCCCTCTGGCCGCACTCGGCCTGTTAAGCCCGGTGATAGCCGGCGCTGCGATGGCATTCAGCTCGGTGTTCGTGCTGACCAACAGCCTGCGACTGCGCAGGTTCGCCCCCTTGACAACGCTGGACGTCCGTCGTCGCAGCGATCTGGCCCTCCCCACACAACGGATGGGCCTGGAAGGCTGAGGGCTGGCCTGCGCTGGCCTGCGCGCTCAGCGAGGGCCGATTTGGCTCAAACCCGCCCGGGCACCTCGTAGTTGTTGGGCCGGGCAGATGTGCAGGTCAGGGGGGCCGCACGATCGAGCTGCCGTGAGGGGTCCACTGCTCTCCTATCTACGTCAGAATCTGCTCAGCCCTGTCGACGCCGAGCGCTCAGATATGCCCGTGGGCAGCGGCTTCCGGCAGCCTGTGTTCTCGACAGCCAGACAGTTCACCCTGGCGAAGGAACCAGCCGCGCTCTGCTGATTCTCCAGAGGACACCGCGCGAAGCGCCGTGGCCGGCGCTAGGGTACGAGTTCGGCTGGGAGTCGAGGAGTGGATGCCCATGATTGATCGCGCACGGCTCAGCGACATCCTTGCGCGCGAACGGGCGGACTTCGTGGCCCGGCACCCCAGATCTGCTGCGGCCTACGACCGTTCTGCTCACCTGTTCGGGCAGGTGCCCATGACCTGGATGAACAAGAACGCCGGCGGCTTCCCGATCTATCTGGACCGGGCGCGGGGCAACCGCATCTGGGACATCGACGGCTTTGAGTACGTCGATTTCGCACTCGGTGACACCGGCGCGATGGCGGGGCACTCACCCGAGGCGACCGTGGCGGCCATTCAGATGCGCATTGCCACCCATGGTGGTNTCACCACGATGCTGCCGACCGAGGACGCGGAATGGGTGGGNGCCGAGCTCACCCGCCGGTTCGGGCTTGAGCGATGGAGCTTCTCGCTGACTGCCACTGACGCCAACCGCTGGGCCATCCGGCTGGCGCGGGCACTGACGGGTCGGTCCAAGATCCTGGTCAACAGCTACTGCTACCACGGCAGCGTGGACGAGTCGCTGATCGTGGTCGGACCCGGTGGTGAGGGCATGAGCCGGCCCGGAAATGTCGGCGAGCCGGTCGATGTCACGGCCACCTCGCGGGTCACCGAGTTCAACGACCTGGACGGGCTGGAACGTCAGCTGGCCCACGGCGATGTCGCGGCAGTTCTCATGGAGCCGGCCCTGACGAACATCGGGATCGTCCTTCCGGAGCCCGGATATCTTGAGGGCGTTCGCGAGCTGACCCGCAAGTATTTCGTGCTGCTCATCAATGACGAGACCCACACCTTTTCCGCGGGCCCAGGTGGCGCGACGAGGGCGTGGGGGCTGGAACCCGACGTCCTGGTCATCGGTAAGTCCATTGCCGGCGGGATCCCGATGGGCGCCTACGGGTTGAGCGCTGAGTTCGCGGATCGCGCACTGGCCCGTCGCGATCTCGACCTCGTCGACATGGGTGGCGTCGGTGGCACCCTGGCCGGCAACCCGTTGTCGATTGCGGCCACCCGGGCGACACTTGAGCACGTCCTGACCGACGATGCATTCACCCAGATGATCGTTACTGCAACGTATTTCACGGCCGGCGTGCAGTCCCTCATCGATCGGCATCGCCTACCTTGGTCATTGAGTCAGCTGGGTGCGCGCGCGGAATACCGCTTTGCCAGCCCTGCTCCGCACAACGGCACCGAGTCGGCTGCAAGCGCCGACGCTGAGCTCGAGGACTTTATCCATCTCTACCTGCTGAATCGCGGCATTTCCCTGACGCCGTTCCACAACATGGCACTCATGTCGCCGGTCACTACCGCCGCTGATGTCGACCTTCACCACAGCGTTTTCGGGGCTGCGATCGGGGAGCTTCTGGGAAGCTAATTATCCTATCCTGCTGGGTCGCAGTCGCTCTTGCGCGCCGATAAACGGAGGTTCGGGTCAGCGGAACCCTCTCACAGGGAGGATGATGGGTACATGCCCCCTCCCGTACAGCGCCGCCGCCTGCCTGCTAGCCCCTTCAATGCTGCCCGGGATGCGATCCCACCGGACGAGGTGTTTTGTGTGGGTGACCGCGTATGCCACGACCGCCACGGCTTGGGCCGCATCGTCTCAGTCAGCGGGACCGTTGCCGTGGATGCTGACTTCGGCACGGGGACGCGACGCGTGTCCACGCCCACTCCAAAAATGCACAAACTGTGAGGTGAGCCACCTCTGAGCTGAGGTTCCCGGCCGCCGAGTTCGGTCGGAAACGTCTTTGATAGTCCACCCTCCGAGGTGTGCCGTGATGACCGCCCGGCTCTCGCTGCGGTGTTGTTGCAGGATCCGCGTGCCCAGTGCCAGCATGAATGTAGCTTTCGGCGCTCGTCTGGGCTGGACACTGATGTCGCCCGCCAGCGGATGACTCGCCGGCTTCCGCACGTTCGGACAACGTGCCAAGATCCTGCTCGTGGACGACTACCGGGATATCAACAAAGCCAGCTGGGATGAACGGGCGCCCGCGCATGCGGCCTCCCCTGGCTACAACGTTCNGGGGTTCGTCGATGACCCAGGGCTTATCAGTCACGTGGTGCAGTTCGACCGTCCCCTGCTGGGTCAGGTGAGCGGCCTTCGTGGGATTCACCTGCAGTGCCACATCGGCACCGACACTGTCAGCCTGTCACGGCTCGGGGCTCGGATGACGGGGCTGGACTTCTCGCCGGCTTCGCTCGCACAGGCCCGCTCCTTGGTCGACAGGACTGCCGACGACGTGAACTTTGTCGAGTCCGAGGTCTACGACGCGGTTGCGGCGCTGGGAGGGGAGCAGTTTGACCTTGTCTTTACGGGCATTGGGGCTCTCTGCTGGCTGCCGAGTATCTCGGCCTGGGCAGCTACGGTGGCGGCTCTGCTCAAGCCCGGTGGCCGGCTGTTCATCCGCGAGGGTCACCCGATGCTCTGGTCGCTGGCCGACTCGCGCGTCGATGGTCTTGTCGTGGTTGACTTTCCGTACTTCGAGCGAGATGAGCCGATCGTGTGGACAGGGGGCGGCACCTACGTAGAGACGGACGCAGTTTTCGTCGCCAACACCACCCATGAGTGGAACCACGGGTTGGGTGAGATCGTGACGGCGCTTCAGTCAGAGGGTTTGCAGCTCACCGGGCTGGTTGAGCACGACAGCGTTCCCTGGGAGGCTCTGCCGGGGCAGATGACCAGGGACGAGCGTGGCGAATGGAGGCTCGTCGACCGACCGTGGCGACTGGCCGCAAGCTACACCCTCCAGGCAGTCAGGCGCTAGGCAGGACCGGTCACCTGGCGGTTGCGTGGCAGACCCTGGCAGTGCCGATGAACATGGTGCCGAAGCTGGTGACGTGCCGCGGGGTGGTGTCCGCGGGCTGGGGGTGATGGGACGCCGTGCCGAGCCGTTCAGGATGAATCTGGGACGGTGGCGACCTCGTAC
>JGI24140J50213_10000929_pt1 | contig 13323 bp, 9 predicted proteins | sample BarGraIncu00222A_FD_50213 | JGI IMG/M metagenome (IMG submission 50213)
GGCAAGGAAGCCGCAGCCGCCGCCTCCGAGCCGATCGAGAAGCTGCTGCAGACCGCCTCGGTGGAGAAGGGTGAAGCCGCCGCCAAGAAGTGCGCTGCCTGCCACACCTTCGAAAAGAACGGCCCCAATCGCGTCGGTCCGAATCTGTACGGGATCGTCGGCGATAAAATAGGTGAGGGACGCGGGTTTAATTTCTCGGCGGCCATGAAAGCCAAGGGTGGCACCTGGAGCTTCGACGACCTCAATCAGTTCATCAACAATCCCAAAGGTTTCATCCCGGGCACCGCGATGGGCTTTGCCGGCATTCAGAAGGACAGCGAACGCGCCGACGTCATCGACTATCTGCATACCCTTGCGGATAGCCCGGTTCCGCTGCCGACGGCGGCAAAGTAACCGAACGGCGCTGCATGGACTTTCGCATCACTGGCGGCCAGGCTCTTGCCTGGCCGTTTTCGCATGTGAGCCTGCCCGACCGTGTTCATGTGCCGGCTCGCGCCATTGTTATCGGGACGTTTGGCCGCAGAAAGGACCCGCGACGGGGTGCTTTCATGAGCAAAAAGCAACTTAATTTGTCGAACCGTTGCCTTATATTGCGTTCTCAATAGTGTTCCATATCCAGCAGGACTTCATCATTTGGCGATTACCCGACGACACCTTCTTCAAAGCGGAGCTCTTGCCGCGGCCGCCCCGGCTTTAGCCGCCGCGACCGGCTTTCCGGTGGCGAGTCCGGCCCGAGCCGAGGCCACAGGCGAGCCGGTCTGGCGTCATGCGCTTTCGCTGTTCGGCAACGTCAAATATCCAGCCGACTTTGCACGGTTCGATTATGTCAATCCGGATGCGCCCAAGGGCGGCGTCGCCCGCCAGATCATGATCGGGACATTCGACAATTTTAATCCCGCCGTGGCGGGCGTCAAAGGCTCGATCGCATCCGCCGTCGGCCTGATCTATGAAGCTCTGACGACGCCGTCGGAGGACGAGGTTTCGACCGAATATGGTGTGCTGGCCGAGACCATGAGCCACCCGGATGATTTTTCTTCCGTGACTTATCGTCTGCGCCCGCAGGCGAAGTGGCACGACGGCGAGCCGGTGACGCCGGATGATGTGATCTTTTCGCTGGATTCGTTCAAGAAATATCATCCGCAATATTCGGCTTATTACCGTCACGTCGTGAAGGCGGAGAAGGTCGGCGCGCGCGATGTCAAATTCACCTTCGATGCGCCCGGCAACCGCGAGCTTCCGCAGATCGTCGGGCAGTTGACGGTGCTGCCGAAGCATTGGTGGGAAGGCACCAACAGCGAAGGCCGCAAGCGCGACATCTCGGCCACCACGCTGGAGAAGCCGCTCGGCAGCGGCGCCTACCGCATCAAGGAGTTTGTACCCGGACGCTCGATCGTGCTGGAGCGGGCAAAGGACTATTGGGGACGCGATCTCAACGTCAATGTCGGACGGCACAATTTTGACGAGCTGCGTTACGAGTATTTCCGGGATTCGACGGTGGCGCTCGAGGCATTCAAGGGCGATCAGGTCGATTGGCGCACCGAGAACAGCGCGAAAAACTGGGCCACCGCTTACGACTTTCCGGCCGTTACTGAAAAGCGGGTGTTAAAGGAAGAGTTCCCCAACCGCAGTTCCGGCAGCATGCAAGCGTTCGCGCTGAATATTCGCCGCGACAAGTTCGCGGATCCGCGGGTGCGCCGCGCGCTGAATTTCGCATTCGACTTCGAGGAAATGAACAGGCAGATTTTCTTCGATCAGTATAAGCGCATCAGCAGCTATTTCGACGGCACTGAACTGGCGTCCAGTGGTCTGCCGCAGGGCCGGGAACTGGAAATCCTAGAGACCGTGCGCGCGCAAGTGCCCGCGGAAGTATTCACGACGGTCTATACCAATCCGGTCGGCGGCAACCCCGAAGCCGTGCGGGACAATTTGCGTGAAGCACTGCGCTTGCTGAAAGAAGCCGGCTACGAGGTGCGCGACCGCAAGCTGGTTGATGTCAAGACCGGAACGCAGTTCGCATTCGAGTTGCTGGGCGAGGATCCGAGCTTCGAACGCGTAATGCTGTTCTTCAAGCCGTCGCTGGAACGGCTCGGCATTGCCGTGAGCGTGCGCACCATCGATCCGACACAATACGAAAACCGGCTTCGCAGCTGGGATTTCGATATCGTGGTGGCGAGCTGGGGCGAATCACTGTCGCCGGGCAACGAACAGCGCGAATATTGGGGCTCGCAGTCGGCCGACATGGCGGGGTCGCGCAATATCATCGGCATCAAGAATCCGGCGATCGATAAACTGATCGAGCGGGTGATCTACACCAAGGACCGTGAGGATCTGGTCGCGGCGACCAAGGCACTGGACCGCGTGCTGTTGTGGAATCACTATGTGGTGCCGCAGTGGAACTATCCGAAAGTCCGCACTGCGCGCTGGGACCGCTTTGGCCGGCCATCCGAATTACCGAAATACGGCCTGTCGGGATTTCCGGCCTTGTGGTGGTTCGATCCTGACAAGGCCGCCAGGATCGGCAAGCGATCTTGAGGGATTTTTCGCGCATGGCGCAGCTTTCCCGCCGGCACGTCATCGGTCTCGGCATTGGCGCTGTCGGCGCGTCGTGGCTGCGACCAGCGGCGGCGGCCGAGGAGGCCGCCGAAGCCCACGGCATGTCGGCCTTTGGCGATCTGAAATATCCCAGTGACTTTCACCATTTTGACTACGTCAATGTCAGCGCGCCCAAGGGCGGCCTGTTTTCGACCATCCCCTCCGGCCGCGCCTATAATCAGTCGTTCCAGACCTTCAACTCGCTGAACGCCTATGTTCTGAAGGGTGACGGCGCGCAGGGCATGGGCATGACGTTTGCGGCACTGATGGCCCGTGCCGGCGATGAACCCGACGCGATGTATGGCNTTGCCGCGAAATCGGTGGCGATTTCCTCCGATGGTTTGGTCTATCGCTTCATGCTCCGGCCGGAAGCTCGCTTTCACGACGGGACCAAGCTAACCGCCCGTGACGCGGCTTTCTCGCTGAATATTCTCAAGAGTAACGGCCATCCCATCATCACCCAGCAAATCCGCGATATGCTGAAGGCGGAAGCCGTCGACGATGCGACGCTGGTCGTGACCTTTGCCGCCAAGCGCGGGCGCGACGTGCCGTTGTTCGTCGCCGGTCTGCCGATCTTCTCGCAAAGCTATTACGCGACGCATCCGTTCGACGAAACGACGCAGGATATTCCGCTGGGCAGCGGGCCATACAAAGTGTCGAAGTTCGAGGTCAATCGCTACATCGAATTCGTGCGCGTCACGGACTGGTGGGGCGCCGATCTGCCGGTCAACCGCGGCAGCTATAATCTCGACACGTTGCGGTTTGAATTCTACCGCGACCGCGATGTCGCTTTCGAGGGGTTCACCGGGGGCAGTTACCTGTTTCGCGAGGAGTTTACCTCGCGCATTTGGAACACGCGCTACGATTTTCCAGCGTTGATCGACGGTCGCGTCAAGCGCGAGCTGCTTCCGGACGATACGCCGTCGGGTGCGCAGGGCTGGTTTCTCAACACCCGACGCGACAAATTCAAGGATCCGCGGGTCCGCGAAGCCCTCGGCAACGCGTTCGATTTCGAATGGACCAACAAGACCATCATGTATGGCGCCTATGTCCGGACCCATTCGCCGTTCCAGAATTCCGATTTGATGGCCAACGGACCGCCTTCGCCCGAGGAAGTCGCGCTACTGGAGCCATTTCGCGGCAAGGTTCCTGACGAAGTGTTCGGCCTGCCGTATATGCCACCGGTCTCCGACGGCTCCGGGCAGGACCGCGTGTTGCTGCGCAAGGCGGTGCAACTGCTTCAGGACGCCGGTTGCGCGATGAAGGACGGCAAGCGGATGACACCGCAAGGCGAAGCGTTCCGGATCGAGTTTCTGCTCGACGAACCAGCCTTTCAGGCCCATCACATGCCCTATATCAAGAATCTGGGCACGCTCGGCATCGAGGCGACGCTCCGGCTGGTTGACCCCGTGCAATTCCGGGCGCGCCGCGACGATTTCGATTTCGACATGGTGATTGAGCGTTTTGGCTTTTCGACGGTGCCCGGCGATTCGCTGCGGCCATTCTTCTCCTCGCGGGCTGCGGCGACCAAGGGCTCCAATAACCTCGCGGGCATTTCCGATCCCGTCATCGACGCCATGGTGGAGCAATTGATTGCCGCGGATACCAGGCCGAAACTGGTATTTGCGGCACGTGCGCTCGACCGCATCATCCGCGCAGGGCGTTATTGGGTGCCGCAATGGTACGCCAACACACACCGGCTGGCCTATTGGGACGTGTTCGGTCATCCTCCCAATCTGCCGAAGTATCATGGCGTCGGGGTTCCCGAACTATGGTGGTCGGTGGCGAAATCCGCCGCCACCGGCGAGCAGGCGAAATAGCCGATGACCGCCTACCTCGCCCGCCGCATCTTCCTGATGATCCCGACGCTGCTCGGGATTCTGTTCGTGTCCTTTGTGGTGGTGCAGTTCGCCCCGGGNGGACCGGTGGAACGCGTGATCGCGCAGCTCAGCGGCGCCGATACCGGCGGCACCTCGCGGATTTCGGGTTCGGGCAGCGATTTCGGCGCCCGCGGCCAGGNCGGTATGGGCNCCAGCGATTCCGTCGCATCGAAGTACCGCGGCGCCCAGGGGCTCGATCCCGAATTCGTCAAGAGCCTTGAAAAGCAGTTCGGCTTCGACAAGCCGGCGCCGGAACGCTTCGCGCTGATGCTGTGGAATTTCGCCCGCTTCGATTTCGGAAAGAGTTATTTTCGCGATGTCAGCGTGCTGCAACTGATCAAGGAAAAACTGCCGGTCTCGATGTCGCTGGGAATCTGGATGACGCTCCTGACCTACCTGATTTCCATACCGCTCGGTATTCGCAAGGCCGTGAAGGACGGTTCGAGGTTCGACACATGGACCTCGACGGTGGTGATTATCGGTTTCGCCATACCGGGATTTCTGTTTGCGATTCTGCTGATCATCCTGTTCGCCGGCGGATCGTTCTTGAATATCTTTCCGCTGCGAGGCCTCACCTCGGACGGCTGGTCGCAATTTCCCTGGTACTGGAAGATCCTCGACTATTTCTGGCACATCACGCTGCCATTGATCTCGATGGTGCTCGGCGCCTTCGCCACCATGACGCTGCTGACGAAAAACTCGTTCCTCGATGAAATCCGCAAGCAATATGTCATGACCGCGCGCGCCAAGGGCTGCAGCGAACGGCAGGTGCTCTACAATCACGTCTTCCGCAACGCCATGCTGATCGTAATCGCCGGCTTTCCGGGGGCGTTCATTCACGCTTTCTTCTCGGGCTCACTGCTGATCGAAACCATCTTCTCGCTGGATGGACTGGGCCTGCTCGGCTTTGAAAGCGTGCTGAACCGCGATTATCCGGTGGTATTCGGGACGCTGTTCATCTTCTCGCTGGTCGGNCTCGTGGTCAATTTGATCTCCGACCTGGCCTATATGTGGATCGATCCGCGGATCGATTTCGAGGCGCGGGANGTCTGATGACGATCATCGCGCCGCCACCGGTCGAAACCACCACGCAGNCGCCGCTCGGCGAGGCGGTGCCGATGACGCGGCACCGCTTCAGCCCGTCACCGCTGAACCGCCGGCGCTGGCAGAATTTCAAATCCAACCGCCGCGGCTACTGGTCGTTGTGGATTTTCCTGATCCTGTTCTCCGTCTCATTGTTCGCCGAGCTGATCGCCAACGATCGTCCGTTCCTGATCAAGTTCGACGGCCATCTGTATTGGCCGGCGTTCGTCAGCTATTCCGAAACCACTTTCGGCGGCGATTTCGAGACATCAGCGGATTATCGCGATCCATTTTTGCAGAAGCTGATCGCGGCCAAGGGCGGCACCGTGATCTGGCCGCTGATCCGCTATTCCTACGATACCCACAATCTCGATCTGCCGACGCCGGCGCCGTCGAAGCCGACCTGGATGCTGACGGAGGCGCAGTGCAAGGAAGTGGTGCAGAGGAAGGGCCTGAAGAGCTGCCGCGACCTTGAATACAACTGGCTCGGCACCGACGATCAGGGCCGCGACGTGGTCGCGCGGCTGATTTACGGCTTTCGGATCTCGGTGCTGTTCGGCCTCAGCCTGACCATCATCTCGTCGATCATCGGCGTCGCCGCCGGCGGCGTGCAGGGCTATTTCGGCGGCTGGGTCGATCTCGGGTTTCAGCGATTTATCGAGGTCTGGAGTGCGATTCCCTCGCTCTATCTGCTGCTGATCCTGTCATCGGTGCTGGTGCCGGGCTTCTTCGTCCTGCTCGGCATTCTCCTGCTGTTCTCATGGGTCTCGCTGGTCGGCCTGGTGCGCGCTGAATTCCTGCGCGGCCGCAACTTTGAATACATCATGGCGGCACGGGCGCTAGGGGTGTCCAATGCCGTGATCATGTTCCGGCATCTGTTGCCGAATGCCATGGTGGCGACCATGACGTTCCTGCCGTTCATCGTCTCCTCGTCGGTGATGACGCTGACGGCGCTGGACTTCCTCGGTTTCGGATTGCCGCCGGGTTCGCCGTCGCTGGGCGAATTGCTGTCGCAGGGCAAGGCCAACATCCAGGCGCCATGGCTCGGTTTCACCGGCTTTTTCGCGGTCGCGATCATGCTGTCGCTCCTGATTTTCATCGGCGAAGCCGTGCGCGACGCCTTCGATCCGCGCAAGACGTTTCGATAGGTCGCCCGCATGGATGCCATCAACCAGCCCCTGCTCGACGTCCGCGATCTTTCGGTGGCGTTTCATCAGCCGAGCGGAACTTCGCTCGCGGTCGACCGCATCTCGTTCGAGATCAAGCGCGGCGAATGCGTGGCGCTGGTCGGGGAATCCGGCTCCGGAAAATCGGTCAGCGCGCTGTCGATCCTGAAGCTGCTGCCGTACCCGACCGCGTCGCATCCGTCGGGCAGCATTCACTTCAAGGGCCGCGAACTGCTCGACCTGTCGGAGCGCGAGATTCGCAGCATTCGGGGCAACGACATTTCGATCATCTTCCAGGAGCCGATGACGTCGCTCAATCCGCTGCATACGATCGAGTCCCAGATCGGCGAGATCCTGCAGCTGCACAGCGGAATTCGCGCCGGCATGGCGCGGGCGCGGACGCTGGAACTGCTCACCCAGGTCGGCATTCCCGAGCCGGAAACCCGGCTTGCGAGCTATCCGCATCAATTATCCGGCGGCCAGCGCCAGCGGGTGATGATCGCGATGGCGCTTGCAAACGAGCCCGATCTGCTGATCGCCGATGAGCCGACCACCGCGCTCGATGTTACCGTGCAGGCGCAGATTCTGGCCTTGCTGGCCGAGATTCGCGGCCGGCTCGGCATGAGCCTGTTGTTCATTACCCACGATCTCGGCATCGTGCGCCGCATCGCCGATGTGGTCTGCGTCATGAACGGCGGCAAGATCGTCGAGCAGGGACCGGTCGAGCAGGTCTTTACCGCGCCGAAACATCCCTATACCCGCGCATTGCTCGCCGCCGAGCCGAAGCCCGATCCGGCGCCGCCGCGACCTCAGTCTCCGGTGGTGATATCGGCCGACGATTTGAAGGTCTGGTTTCCGGTCAAGCGCGGTTTGCTGCGCAAGACGGTCGGGCATATCAAGGCGGTCGATGGCGTCAGCCTCTCGGTGCGCAAGGGCGAAACCCTCGGCGTTGTCGGCGAATCCGGCTCCGGCAAGACCACGCTGGGCCTGGCGCTGCTTCGGCTGATTTCATCCGACGGGCCGATTGTCTTTCTGGGCAGCAACATCCAGGGCCTGCGTTTCAAGGCGATGCGGCCGTTCCGCCGCGACATGCAGATCGTATTTCAGGATCCGTTCGGCGCGCTCAGCCCGCGGATGTCGATCGGAGACATTGTGGCCGAAGGCCTCAGCGTGCATCAGCGTGCGCTGACGGAAGCCGAACGCGAAGCCCGCGTCATCAAGGCGCTCCGGGATGTCGGCATGGATCCGGCTACGCGATTCCGCTATCCGCACGAATTCTCCGGCGGCCAGCGCCAGCGCATCAGCATTGCCCGCGCGGTGGTACTGGAACCGAATTTTGTCGTGCTGGATGAACCAACCAGCGCGCTCGATATGCTTTTCCAGGCGCAGATGGTCGATCTGCTGCGCGGACTGCAACGCAAACGCGACCTGACCTACATGTTCATTTCGCATGATCTGCGCGTGGTGGCCTCGCTCGCGAGCCATTTGATCGTGATGCGTCACGGCAAGGTGGTGGAGGAGGGGCCCGCTTCGGAATTGTTCAAGAATCCGAAGACCGACTACACCCGCGCGCTGTTCGCCGCCGCATTCCGGCTCGAGACCGCGCCGGGTGCTGCGACCGCTACTTGAAGGGATGTTCAGGTTGTGGTCTTTGTTCTGACGCGTTTTCTTCACGCGAACCGGGATCCACTTCGCTCGAAAACGCTATAGTCGCTGGATAGCAACGATCTCGCTGCCTGAAGCCTTGATCCGGGCAATCGCGTCGCTGGTGTTTTCGAACACGGTCGCCATGTGGTGGGCGTTGGCGTGAACGATGGTGTTGGAATCCCGTGCGATCGCGACATGGCCTTTCCAGAAAATCAGGTCGCCGCGCTGCATTTTTTTGGAGTGGGTCGGGTCCAAAGCCCTGCCGAGACTGCGTTGTTGCATGTCGCTGTCGCGCGGGCAGCCGGTGCCAGCCGCGGCCAACGATATCTGCACCAGACCCGAGCAATCGATCCCGAGGCTGCTCTTGCCGCCCCACAGATAGGGCGTACCGGCGAACCGTTCGGCCACCGCGACAAAATCGTTCTCGAAATTGTCGATACCGCCGACATGCCGCAGCGGCAGATACCAGCCCTCGCGTGTGATAGCGAAAGCGCCTTCTTCGCGCAGCACCGTCAGCGTTGTCCCCATCACAAGCGTCTCGACCGGCGGCAGTTTGATCGAGGGGCCCGGAAAGGCGAAGGCCCGGAGTGCGATGATCTTGTGGGTTGGCGCCGCGGCAGGCTTCGTCAGCGCGCGATCGGGAAGCCAGCCGACATAGCCATCGCTGTTCAATTGACCCCAGGCCCAGCCTTCGCCATTGCGGTCGTAAATTGTCACGCGCTCGCCCTTCAGCGCCTGCGTCAGCAGCATGGCATTGGAGGATGGTTCACCGCGCAGCGGCGCGATGCTGTCGATAATCTCGAAGGTCTCGCCGGCGACATAGCGCGCCGCCTCGATCTTGCCTTTGAGATATAGCGCGGCGAGGTCGGGCCGAGCCGGCGTCAGGCGGGGATCATCCATAGCGTTCGCCCAGCAGTTTATAGATCGCGCGCGCGGCCTGGCATTCGCCGCCTTCCGGGCGTGCCGGTTTTGCNGACGGCGTCCAGCCATAGATGTCGACATGAAGCCAGCTTTTGGCGTGCTCGACGAAANGCTGCAGGAACAGCGCGCAGGTGATGGAGCCGGCAAACGTGCCCGACGGCGCGTTGTTGATATTGGCGACCTTGGAATCGAGCCAGCTATCGTAAGCCGGCCACAGCGGCAATCGCCACAATGGGTCGTTCTCCTCTTTGGCGCAGCGGGCGACGTCCTGCGCCAGTATCTCATCATTGGTGTAAAACGGCGGCAGATCCGGACCGAGCGCTACCCGCGCGGCACCGGTCAGGGTCCCCATATCGATCAGCAGATCGGGCTTTTCCTCGTCGGCTAGCGCCAGCGCGTCAGCCAGCACCAACCGGCCTTCGGCGTCGGTATTGCCGATTTCCACGCTAAGACCCTTGCGCGAGCGGAAGATATCGAGCGGGCGGAAGGCGTTGCCCGCGACAGCGTTCTCGACCGCCGGAATCAGAACCCGCAAGCGCACCTTGAGCCTGGCGTCCATCACCATCAACGCCAGCGCCAGCACGTTGGCGGCCCCGCCCATGTCCTTCTTCATGATCAGCATGCCGCCGGACGGCTTCAGATCGAGCCCGCCGCTGTCGAAGCAGACCCCCTTGCCGACCAGCGTCACCCTGGGATGGTCAGGATCGCCCCAGGTCAGATCGATCAGGCGCGGCGCGCGTGACGACGCCATGCCGACCGCATGAATGAGCGGAAAGTTCTGTCGCGTGAGATCGTCACCGACGATGCAGTTGAAACTGGCGCCGAAGCGCCTTGCAAGGTGCTGCGCCGCCTGCGCCAGTTCCTCCGGTCCCATGTCGTTTGCCGGCGTGTTGATGAGATCGCGGGCAAGTACTGCGGCTTCCGCCGTTCGGGCAATCACCGCGACATCGATGCCGTCGGGCGGCACCAGCCTGACGTCAGGTGCGTCCGCCTTGCGGTAACGGCTGAATCGATAACTGCCGAGCGCGAAAGCGAGGACGGCGAGACGCGTGTCGTGCGGTGCATTGGCGAAGCGATAGACGCCCGGCGGCAACAAGCCGGGCAGCGCACCGGGCCTGAACGGGTCGCGGAATTTGCTGGTCGCGTCTTCCAGGCCGAAGACGACTTGCGCGATCTGTCCGTCCGCTGCGGGCAGCGTGAGGCAAGCGCCGGGTTTCGCCGCAAACCCGTTAGCTTGCGCGAATTGCCGGGCCGGCGCGGGGAGGTCGGACAAGATCGCATCCCATGTCGCCTTGGTCGCGAACGTGATCGGAATAGCCGATGCGGCGGGCGCGGTCTCGAACACTGAATTCATGCTTCTCTCGGTCTTCAAATTGAAAGGAGGGGATCAAACCGGGCAGGCGGAGCCCGACGTTGCAGGCCTTTCGGACTTTCTACAATGGCTTGCCGCGTTGAGCCAGCGTCAACGGTGCACTCCAAACCCTGTCAATTCTCAGGTGTCACTGTCAACGTGATCGTCCGGAGAGACGACATGTGAAGCGCGGCCTCGCGGCATTTGATTGTGATGATCATGCGACGTTTGTTGCGATGTGCCGATCCGCGTCGGGCCTGGTGAGGATAACGTTGAGGTGATTTGACCCGCGACGCGCCTCGAACCTACGGTTATTGGCAGTGATTTTTACAAGTTTGCCTGTGCATGCACAGGTCATGGAAGGAATATCAATGGCCCAGAACCGCACGAGCTACCGCAACATCCTGACGCGCGGTCTGTCCGCCATGGCTTTGTCCGCCATTTGCGGCTTCGGTGTTGTCGGTACATCGGCTGTCTTGCTCGGCGCATCCAGCACGGCTGCCCTCGCCCATGGCGGCGGAGGTCATGGCGGAGGTGGCGGTCATGGCGGATTCCATGGCGGCGGTTTCCATGGTGGTGGCTTCCGTCATGGCGGCTTTGGTTTCGGTTACTGGGGCCCGGGATATGACTATCCCTTCGGTTACGCCGGCTACGACGACGAGACCGTTTGCTATGTGGCCCGGCGTCGCGTCATGACCCGTCATGGCTGGCGAATACGCCCCGTCGAGATCTGCAGCTGATTGCGATTGTTCGATACTGCAACAGCTGGCGCGATTGCCTACCGATTGCGGAAGGTTACCCAGTAGCCCCTAGACCGACCGGCCTCAGCGCAGCCCGCTGAGGCCTTTTCTTTGATGGCGGGCATTTTAAGTTGAAGAAGTTGACCTGAAGAAGTTGATTTGAAGAAGTTGGCCTGGAGAATTTTCCGGCAGGGTCGCGTTCAAATTTGGCTGCGATCCTCTATCGACCGCAATTCCATACATTGCCGATCGGGCGGCGCCGTCTTATTCCGCCTGTTCCATTTTGTTTTGCTCAACCGCTACGCATCGCGGCGATTGAGCTGCGGTCGGTTGCCTTCGGACGCATGACGCCGCATTCAATCGATCGCAACGGGCGCCGTCGAAAAGAAATCACCTCGGGTTCGGTATTCGATTTCAGAACTCATGCCATTGCTCGACAAGAACGCCTGATCGAATTCTTAACAGCTAATGGTCGCAACCGACTACACGTTTCTCCATGACCGTGATAGGCTTCAACATTTCGGGAGGGTCACATGGCTAAGAAGACCAAGAAGAGCTTGGACGGAAGGCATCGCGATACGACCGGCCGCATCGACAAGAAGCATGGCAACACCCGCGTCAAGGCGCTGCGAAAGACCTATGGCGAGCATTTTGCGAAAGGTCGGCGCGGGGACATGATGCTCAAGACATTGCTGGTTGAGACCGGTACGGAGTCGCTTCACGCCTATCTGCGCAAGCATCACAAGTAATTGGATGCAGGGCCGATACCTCGCCCTATCCGCGCGACGATAATCCACGCGATACGTCATCACAGGATTTTTTGCGGTTTGTGTCGCCGTGAAAAAACCTTCCGGTTGGATCGAGCACACGGTCCGCGACACGCGCTCCGCGGCGTCGCTCGCGGCGATTGCCACACATCGCTGAGCGAAGTTAAGCGCCATGGGGGGAGCCGACCGTCCGGTTGGTGCGGCAGATGACCGATCCGTTCCCTGCGAAGCCGCAAAAGGCTGATGCGCGCCGGAAAACTTTGCAGAAATGCCGCGCACCATGGTTGGAACTTCTGAGATCAGCTAATTTCGCAGTTGCGAGCATTAACCCGGCGTTAGGGTTAACAGTCTATTGCTGGGCGCATTCGGCTCGATCAATCCGCCTGATATTGTGAGTCAAAGTGCCATGCGTCAGCAGTCCAGTCTTGCGCGGCTTCTTGCGTCCGCAGCCGTGACGGCGATTTTGGCCGCGGGGCTTGGCGGCTGCCAGACCATGTCAGACGTTACGGGATCGGTGACGTCAAAAGCCGACACCAGTGCTGAGGAGGGTTCGCGTCGTTCAGTGGAAGCCGCCGGCGAGCGCTACCGTGCCAATCCCAAGGATGCAGACGCCGCGCTGGCCTATGGCCAGGGACTCCGCTCGACCGGCCAGCGCGCCCAGGCCGCCGCCGTGCTCGAGCAGGCCACCATCGTCCATCCCGGCGACAAGGCGCTGCTCGCCGCTTATGGCCGAGCGCTGGCCGATAACGGCAATTTCCAACAGGCGTTCGATACTCTCGCGCGCGCCCATTCGCCGGATAATCCTGACTGGCGGATCCTCTCGGTGCAGGGAACCGCACTCGATCAGCTTGGCCGGCATGACGAAGCGCGCCGCTATTACGCGAGCGCCTTGAACATCGTGCCTGGAGAGCCGTCGGTGCTGTCGAATCTCGGCCTCTCCTATGTTCTCTCCAAAGATCTGCCGAAGGCGGAGGAAGTCCTGCGCCAGGCTTATAGCAGCGGCAAGGCCGACGCGCGGGTGCGGCAGAATCTCGGCCTTGTGGTCGGCCTGCAGGGCCGCTTCGCCGAGGCTGAAGGCATTGTCAGGGCCGATCTGCCAGAAGCCGAGGCGGCGGCAAATGTCGCCTATCTGAAACAGATGCTGAGCCGCAAGGACAATCCGCGCGGAGGCGCCGG
>JGI24140J50213_10000930_pt1 | contig 13297 bp, 13 predicted proteins | sample BarGraIncu00222A_FD_50213 | JGI IMG/M metagenome (IMG submission 50213)
CGGCGCGCCTGCGCGAGCGCGGCTACAACCAGGCCTGGCAGCTGGCACGGCGCGTCGCCCGGCGGCTCGGCGGCCAGGCCGATGCGCGGCTGCTGCTACGCATCCGCGACACGCCCCATCAGCTGGCGCTGCCGCCGCAGGAGCGGGCCGGCAATGTGCGCGGCGCCTTCGCGGTCGAGCCGCGCCGCCTGGACGAGCTGCGCGGACGCAGGGTCGCCGTCGTCGACGACGTCATGACCACCGGCAGCACGTTGTCGGAGATCGCCCGCGTGCTCAAGGCCGCCGGCGCGACCAGCGTCGCGGTCTGGGTCGTCGCGCGCACGCCGCGGCCCGACGGCTGAGATGTCGGCCCCCACGCTCACTGCGCTCGCTGCCCCCCGAGGGGGCGCTCAGCCGGCTTGGGAGCGGCCCGGCGCCGGCTGAATCCCATGTTCAACATCGTCCTCGTGCACCCGGAAATTCCGCCGAACACCGGCAACATCATTCGCCTCGCGGCCAACACCGGAGCGAAGCTGCATCTCGTCGAGCCACTCGGTTTTTCCATGGACGACGCGCTGCTGCGCCGCGCCGGCCTCGACTATCACGAGCATGCCGACGTGCAGCGCTACGCGTCGTGGCCGCGCTTCCTCGAGACGGCGGCGCCATCGGCCCAGCGCCTCTTCGCTTTCACCACGCACGCAACGGCGAGCCTGGGCGACATCGCCTTCNTNGCCGGNGACTGGCTGGTGTTCGGCTCGGAGACGGCGGGNCTGCCCGAGACGCTGCGTGCCGAGTTCCTTCCGTCGAANCAGGTGCGCNTGCCGATGCGTCCCGGGCAGCGCAGCCTCAACCTCAGCAATGCCGTCGCNGTCGCCGTCTTCGAGGCCTGGCGCCAGAACGGCTACGCCGGCGGCGCCTAGGGCCTGTNAACGCGACGGNAGGGATCGCGCCGGGGTCGCGCAGGCCCTAGAGACTCTCTGCCCTGGCGTCGCGCCGGAGCAGTTGCTCAAGCGCCTGCTCGGGCGCGAGCCGGCCATCGAGCACCTGGACGACGGCTTCGACGATCGGCATCTCGACGCCGCGAGCATGCGCACGATGCAGCACCATCGGCGCGCTCGCCACACCCTCGGCGACATGGCCGAGCTCGCCGACGATCCGCTGCAGCGGCACACCGGCGGCGAGCTGAAGGCCGACGCGGCGATTGCGCGAAAGATCGCCGGTCGTCGTCAGCACCAGATCGCCGAGGCCGGACAGACCCATGAAGGTGCGCGCCTCGGCGCCGAGAGCGACGCCGAGCCGCATCATCTCCGCGAGTCCGCGCGTCACGAGCGCGGCGCGCGCATTGAGGCCGAGCGCCATGCCGTCGGCGATGCCGGTGGCGATCGCCAGTACGTTCTTGACGGCGCCGCCGACCTCGACGCCGATCGGATCCGCCGATGTGTAAATGCGCACGTTGGCCGAATGCAGCGCATCGACTGCGGCCTCGGCCAGGCGCGCATCGCTGCTGGCCGCGACCAGCGCCGTCGGCTGGCCGCGCGCGACCTCGATGGCGAAACTCGGCCCCGACAAGACGCCGACGCGCGCCGCCGGCGCGACGTTGCGAGCGACCTCGCTTCCCAGCCAGCCGGTCGCTTCCTGGAATCCCTTGCACAGCCAGAGAATGTCGACGTCGCGCACGGCTCCAGCACGGCGCAACATCTCCTCGAGCGCGGCCATCGGCGTCGCGACGATGACGAGGCCACCCCGCGCATGGCGCAATGCCGCGTCGAAGTCGTTGGTGATCTGCAGTGCCGGAGGCAACGCGATTTCCGGCAAGTAGGCCGGATTGCGGCGCAGCGAGCGCATCTGCGCGACCTGGGCCGGATCGCGCGCCCACAGGCGCACCTGCTGCGCCCCCGACGCATGCACGGCGAGCGCCGTGCCCCACGCGCCCGCGCCGAGAACCGTGAGGTTCATGGCGCTGCTCCGGCGCCGATCAGTTCACCAGGCCCGCGGCGCCCGAGCCGTTCGTCACGCCGGCCGCCTGGGCTTCGATCTGCGCCTGCTGCGCTTCGTACATCGACTGGAAATTGACCTCGGCGAGGACCACCGGCGGGAAGCCGGCGCGCGTGCAGATGTCGGAGACGACGGCGCGCAGATACGGATAGACGATGTTCGGGCAGGCGATGCCGAGCACCTGCTTCATCTGGTCGTCGGGAATGTTGCGGATCTCGAAGATGCCGCCCTGCTTGGCCTCGACGAGGAACAGCACCTTGTCGTTGATCTTCGTCGTCACCGTCGCCATCACGGTCACCTCGAACATGCCGTCGCTGATCGGCTCGGCGCCGAGCGTGAGGTTGATCTCGACCTGCGGCTGGCCCTGTTCGAGCAGGACCTGCGGCGCGTTCGGCTGCTCCAGCGACAAGTCCTTCAGGTACATGCGCTGGATCATGAAGGTCGGGGTGTTTTGCGTGTCGTCGGCCATGCGAAGCTCTCGAGAAAATGAGGATGCATCGCCTGGCGGCGACGCCACTGGAAGCCCGGCCGCTTGGCCGGGCCGGCGATTATGTCGCGCCGGCGAGCAGCGGCTCGAGGCCGCCGGCGCGATCGAGCGCGACCAGCTCGTCGCAGCCGCCGACATGCGTGTCGCCGATGAAGATCTGCGGCACGGTGTAGCGATGCGTCAGCTCGATCATCGCCTTGCGTTCGGCCGGCCGCTCGTCGATGCGGATCTCGTCGATNGACTCGACGCCGCGTTGCGTCAACAGCGCCTTCGCGCGCAGGCAGTAGGGGCAGCTTCCGGTGCTGAACATCTTCACGGTCTGCATCGGGACTCTCAGGCTGCGGCGGCGGTCGCGGTCTTTTCGACCGGAAGATTGGCGGCGCGCCAGGCGTTGAGGCCGCCGGCGAGCACCCGGGTGTCGGCGAAGCCGAGCTTGTTCAGCACCGCGACGGCACGCTGCGCGCGCGCCCCGGTGGCGCAGACGACGACGAGCGGCAGCGACTTGTTCTTCGGCAGGTCACGCGACGTCTCGAGGCTCGCCAGCGGCACGCTGCGGGCGCCGACCGCATGACCCGAAGCGTATTCGGCGGCATCGCTCACGTCGATGAGGATCGCCTTCTGGCGATTGATGAGCTGCACCGCATCGACGGTCGAGACGCGGGTCGAGCCGCCCGCCTGACGCAGCATCGGCCACACCAGCATGCCGCCCGAGACGAGCGCGGCGACGAACAGGTACCAGTTCTGCAGGAAGAAGCTCAAGGGTCGTCGCGCGCGCAAGCGCCCGTCTGGGAAAACGCGAATTATAGAATTCAGCTTTCGCCCGCGCCCGTTGCTCGTTCCATCGCCTTGCTCTGCGGCGGGGTTGCACGGGCTTCCATCTCGATCCCCCATGCACAAGCTCGTCCTCGTTCGCCACGGCGAATCGACCTGGAACCTGGAGAACCGGTTCACCGGCTGGACCGACGTCAACCTGACGCCGCTCGGCGTCGAGCAGGCGCGCGCGGCCGGCCGATTGCTCAAGGCCGAAGGCTACGCATTCGATCGCGCCTGGACCTCGGTGCTCCGGCGCGCCATCTGGACGCTCTGGCATGCGCTCGACCAGATGGACCGGACCTGGCTGCCGGTCAGCAACGACTGGCGGCTGAACGAACGCCACTACGGCGCGCTGCAGGGGCTCGACAAGTCCGAGACCGCGAAAAAATACGGCGATGCGCAGGTGCTCGCCTGGCGCCGGAGCTACGACGTCCCGCCGCCCGCGCTCGCCGCGGACGACCCGCGCAGCGAGCGCGCCGACCCGCGCTATGCCGCGCTCGACGCGGCGCAGGTCCCACTCACCGAATGCCTCAAGGACACGGTCGCGCGGGTGCTGCCGTTCTGGCACTCCACGCTGGCTCCGGCGATCCTCTCCGGCGAGCGCGTGCTCGTTTCGGCGCACGGCAACAGCATGCGCGCGCTGGTCAAGTATCTCGACGGCATCGCCGACGCCGACATCGTCGGCCTCAACATTCCCAATGGCATTCCGCTCGTCTACGAGCTCGACGACGCGCTGAAGCCGATCCGCCACTACTACCTCGGCGATGCCGACGCCGTGGCGAAAGCGTCGGCCGCGATCGCGCGTCAAGCCGCGTCGAGCTGAACGCCGAGCGCCGACGCGATGTCGGCGCGCAGCAGCGCGGCCATCGCGCGCCGGTCCGCGCCCGCCGAAGCTCGTGCGGGCAGCAGCACCAGGCGGGCGACGACGCCGTCGCCGCAGGCCGAGCCCCAAAGACTCTGCAACAAGGTGGTGGCGCCGACGAATTCCACCGCCCCGCTGACCGCGTCGCCCGCATCCGAAAAGCGCAACGCTGCCGGTTGAATCGGCGTCGAAGTCGCGATCGCGGCCTGCAGAAGATTGGCGTGGAAGGGGAGCAGGCCATGGCCGGTCGAGGTCGTCCCCTCGGGAAAGATCGCGACCCGCTGCCCGGCGACGAGCGCTTCTGCCATGACGTGGATGACGCGAAGCGCGTCGCGCTTCTTCTCGCGCTCGAGGTAGAGCGTGCCGGCCGAATCGACCAGGCGCGAGACGAGCGGCCACGACCTGACGTCGGCCTTCGAGACGAAGCGCGCGTCGGGAGCGACAGCGTGCACGACCATGATGTCGAGCCACGAGACATGGTTGAGAACGAGCAGGCAGCCGCCGCCCGCCGGCACACCTTCGACGACGGGCTCGATGCCGATCCGGCGCAACATCCCGAGCGACCACCAGCGAATCGTGTCCTGTCGCGCCCGGAGATCGAGCGAGGGAAAGCGAAAAAGAACGATCGCCAGGCCGTGCAGGCCATGCAGCACGCAACGCGACAAGCGCACGATGGCGCGGAGGCGGCGCATCCTCGAGCCGGAACGCGCTACGTGGCAGCCTGGCCCGGCCCGAGGCTCTCGAAGGCGACGCGGCCGGCGACGAGCGTCCAGCGGACGACGCCATCGAGCTCGTGGCCTGCGAAGGGCGTGTTCGTGCCGCGGCTTTTCAGCCGCGACGGCTCGACCTGCCACGTGGCCCTGGCGTCGAAGATGCAGAGATCGGCCGGCGCACCGACGTCGAGACCCCTCGTCACGCTCTGGCCGGGGGACGATTCGGACAGCACCGCAGCCGGCCGGCTGGTGACGGCGGCCAGCGTCTGCGCCAGCGTCAGATGCGAGGCCACCCCCCACTTCAGCGTCAGCCCGAGCAGGAGCTCGAGCCCGGTCGCGCCCGGCTCGGCTTCGGCGAAGGGCAGCTGCTTGGCGTCGTCGGCCACCGGCGTGTGGTCGCTCACCAGCGCATCGATGGTGGCGTCGGCGAGGCCGCGGCGAATCGCGTCGCGATCGCGCTGCTGGCGTAGCGGCGGAATGAGGCGCGTCGCCGCATCGAAATAGCCGATGTCGACGTCGATCAGGTGCAGCTGGTGGACGCTGGCGTCGCACGTGACCGGAAGGCCCTCGCGCTTCGCCGCGCGCACGAGATCGACGCCGGCGGCGCTGCTGAGCCGCGCCAGGTGGACGCGCGCACCGGTGTCGCGAACCAGCTCGAAGATCGTCGCCAGGGCGATCGTCTCGGCCAGCACCGGCACGCCCGACAGGCCCATGCGCGTCGCCAGCGGACCCTTGGCGGCGACGCCGAGCCCGAGCCAGGCATCGTTGGGGCGCAGCCAGACCGTGTAGCCGAAGGTCGCCGCGTACTGCAGCGCGCGGTGCAGGACCAGCGTGTCGCGGATCGGGACGTCGGCCTGGCCGAAGCCGACGCAGCCCGCTTCGGTGAGCTCGGCCATCTCGGTGATCGCTTCGCCGGCCAGCCCGCGCGTCAGCGCGCCGAGCGGGTAGAGACGCGCCAGATCGAGGCTGCGCGCGCGGAACTTCAGCATCTCGACGAGACCCGGCTCGTCGAGCACGGGATCGGTGTCGGGCGGGCAGACCAGGCTCGTCACGCCGCCGGCNACGGCCGCTGCCATTTCCGACTCGAGCATGCCCTCNTGCTCGTGGCCCGGCTCGCCGAGTCGGGCACANAGGTCGACCAGCCCCGGCGCGACAACGGCCCCGGCGACATCGATCGTCCGCTCGGCGTGAAAGTCGCGCGGTGCGTCGCGGCCCGAAGCGACGATGCGGCCGTCGGCGATGGCCAGCACGCCGGGCTCGTCGCGTCCGCTCTGCGGATCGACCAGCCGTCCACCCGTGATCAGCGTCTTCGTCATGGCGTCCTCATGCGCTGTTGCCGGCGATGATCGACATCACCGCCATGCGCACGGCGATGCCGAAGGTCACCTGCGGCAGGATGACGCTCTGCCTGCCGTCGGCGACGCTCGAGTCGATCTCGACGCCGCGATTGATCGGCCCCGGGTGCATGACGATCGCATCGGGCTTGGCGAGCGCCAGCTTCTCGGCGCTCAGCCCGAAGGTCTTGAAGAACTCGCCGGCGCTCGGCAGCATCGCGCCGCCCATACGCTCGTTCTGCAGGCGCAGCATGATGATCACGTCGGCGCCGCGCACGCCTTCGGTCATGTCGTGGCAGACGCGCACGCCCATCTCCTTGAGGTCGCTCGGCACCAACGTCTTCGGGCCGACGGCGCGGATCTCCGGCACGCCGAGGGTCGTCAGCGCGTGGATGTCGGAGCGGGCGACGCGCGAATGGACGATGTCGCCGACGATCGCCACCGTGAGCTGGCGGAAATCCTTCTTGTAGTGGCGGATCGTGTACATGTCGAGCAGGCCCTGCGTCGGATGCGAGTGCCTGCCGTCGCCGGCGTTGACGACGTGGACATGCGGCGCGCAGTGCCGCGCGATCAGGTAGGGNGCGCCGCTCTCNGANTGNCGCACNACGAACATGTCGGCNTGCATCGCCGAGAGATTGGCGATGGTGTCGAGCAGGCTTTCGCCCTTGGCCGTCGACGAGCGCGCGATGTCGAGATTGATGACATCGGCCGAGAGGCGCTTGGCGGCGATCTCGAAGGTCGTGCGCGTGCGCGTCGAGTTCTCGAAGAAGAGGTTGAAGACGCTCTTGCCGCGCAGGAGCGGCACCTTCTTGACGTCGCGGTCGTTGACGCTCAGGAACGTTCCGGCCGTGTCGAGGATGTGGTTGACGATGGACGCTGGCAAGCCCTCGATCGACAGCAGGTGGATNAGCTCGTCGTTGCGGTTGAGCTGNGGGTTGCGACGAACGAACATGGCCGGCCTAGGTACGGATCTCGAAGCCGAANCGCCCGGTGTCGTCGCGCGTCAGCGAGAGACGCTGCGCGGTCGGCAGCTCGATGCGCGCCATCGCCAGCGTCGCCTCGATCGGCAGCTGGCGGTCGCCGCGATCGACGAGAACGGCCAGGGTGACGCTGGCCGGACGGCCGAAATCGTAGAGCTCGTTGATGGCGGCGCGGATGGTGCGGCCGGTGTAGAGCACATCGTCGATCAGGACGATGCGGCGGCCCTCGATCTCGAACGGCAGGCGGGTGTGGTCGGCGCCCGCGGACAGACCGCGTTGCGAAAAATCGTCGCGGTGCAGGGCGCTCGAGATGACGCCTGCCTCGCCGCCCAGCGCCAGATCGCGCTGCAGCCGTTCGGCGATCCACGCGCCACCCGACCAGATGCCGACCAGCACGGCGTCCGGGCCGAGCAAGGGGCCGATGCCGGCGAGCAGGCGCGCGTAGAGCGCTTCGGCGTCGAGGTCGACGCCGCTCATCGGGCAACCTTCGCGCTGCGCGCCGCGGCATTCGCCTTGGCAGCGGCCCGGCGGCTCATGCCGTTCCCGCCAGGTGCTGTTCGAGGATGAGCGCGGCCGCGGCCGCGTCGAGATCGGCGGCGCCGCGAGCGCGTGCCTCGGTCGTCGTGTAGCGCTCGTCGACCTCGTGCACCGGCAGGCCGAAGCGAGCCTGCAGCTGCCGGGCGAANCGCCGTGCCCGCGCCGTGTTGACGTGCGCGGCGCCGTCGGGATGGAACGGCACGCCGACGACGAGCGCGTCGGGCCGCCATTCGGCGACCANCGCGGCGATGCGGTCGAGCCGCGCCGCNGCCGCAACCTCGAGCGTCGCCAGTGGNGTCGCGGCTCCCGTCAGCGTGTTGCCGGTCGCCACGCCGATGCGGCGGCTGCCGAAATCGAAAGCGAGAAAGGAGCGGGGGACGGGAGAAGGCGCCAGGGCCGACCTCACGCGTGCCCCGCCGCGGAGCTGAGCATGCCGGCGTCGATGCCGAGCAGCGACAGCGCCTTGCCGTAGCGCTCGCCGACCGGCGTGTCGAAGATGATGCCCGGCACGGCCTCGACGTTGATCCAGCCGTTGCGGCTCATCTCGTCCTCGAGCTGGCCTGCAGCCCAGCCGCTGTAGCCGAGGGTGACCAGGATGCGCTTCGGGCCGGCGCCGCTGGCGAGCGCCTCGAGCACGTCCTTGCTCGTCGTCATCTCGAGGCCGCCCTCGATCTTCAGCGAGGAGTTGTAGCCGTCGTCGTCGGCGACGTCGGTGCGCGCCTCGTGCAGCACGAAGCCGCGCTCGGTCTGCACCGGGCCGCCGAAATACACCGGCGCTTCGGCGAGATCCTCGCGGTCGAGCGACAGCTCGACCTTCTCGAACAGGTTCTTCAGCGTGATGTCGATCGGCTTGTTGATGACCAGGCCGAGCGCACCCTTCTCGGTGTGCTCGCACATGTAGACGACGGTGCCGGCGAAGGGACTGTCGCCCATGCCCGGCATGGCGATCAGGAACTGGTTGGTCAGGTTGATCGAGGCCGCCATGGCGCGCATTTTATTCCGACACCGGCGAAGCTGCGAAGCAACGATGATCGCGGCATGGAAAAGGCTCTGGACACCGCCTTGGTCTGGTTTCGTCGCGACCTGCGGGTCGACGACCACGCCGCCTTCCATTTCGCCCTGAAAGCGGCGCGGCGCGTCTGGTGCGCGTTCGTCTTCGACCGCGAGATCCTCGACGCCTTGCCGCGCGCCGACCGGCGCGTCGAGTTCATCCAGCAGTGCGTCGTCGCGCTCGACGCCGAGCTCGCCGCTCTCGGCCGCCAGCACGACACCTACGGCGTGCGCCTGCTGGTGCGGCACGGCAAGGGCGCCGACGAGATCGTCGCCCTGGCCAACGAGCTGCACGTGCAGGCGGTCTACGCCAACCACGACGACGATCCCTATGCGCTGGCGCGCGACGCCACCGTGCGCGGTGCGCTCGCCGAACGGGGCATCGCCCTGCACACGTCGAAGGACCACGTCGTCTTCGAACGCAGCGAGATCCTGACCGGCAGCGGCAAGCCGTACAGCGTCTTCACGCCTTACAAGAACGCGTGGCTGAAGCAGGTCGACGACTTCTACCTGAAAGCCTATCCGGTCGAGCGCCACGCCGCGTGCCTGGCGCCCGCACCGGGACCGGTCGATCCTGCGGATGCAGTTCCGTCGCTGCAGCGCCTCGGCTTCGTCAAGACCAATCTCGAAGCCCTTCACGTGCGCGGCGACAGCGCCACGGCAAGAACGCTGCTGGACGACTTCATGCACCGCATCGACGACTACGGCAGCGCCCGCGACTACCCGGCCGTGAAAGGCCCGAGCTACCTCGGCGTGCACCTGCGCTTCGGCACGGTCTCGATCCGCCGGCTGGCCGCGGCCGCGACGGAGCGCCTCGGGCAGGCGGTTCGTGGCGGCAGCCGCGGCGCCGAGGTCTGGCTGTCGGAGCTGATCTGGCGCGATTTCTACCAGCAGATCCTGCACCACCTGCCGCATGTCGTGACGAGCAGCTGCAAGCCCGAATACGACAAGCTGCGCTTCGAGCATGGCCGGCACGCCGACGCGCTGTTCCTGGCGTGGGCCGAAGGCCGCACAGGCTATCCGCTCGTCGATGCGGCGATGGCGCAGATTCGCCAGACCGGCTACATGCACAACCGACTGCGCATGGTGGCGGCGAGCTTCCTGGTGAAAGACCTCGGCATCGACTGGCGCCGCGGCGAAGCCTGGTTCGCCGAGCACCTCATCGACTACGAGCTCGGCTCGAACAACGGCGGCTGGCAATGGGCGGCGTCGACCGGCTGCGATGCGCAGCCGTGGTTTCGCATCTTCAATCCGCTCGCCCAGAGCCGCAGGTTCGACCCCGAGGGCAAGTTCATCCGGCGCTACCTGCCGCAGCTGGCCAGGCTCGGTGACGATCTCATCCACGCGCCCTGGCTGGTCGGACCGATCGAGCTCGAGGCTGCGGGCGTCTCGCTCGGCCGCGACTACCCGCGTCCGCTCGTCGACCACGCCGAGGCGCGCACGACGACGTTGGCGCGCTACGCCGCGGTGAGAAAGAAAGCGCCGCCCGCCTGAGCGGTGCGAGCGACCGAGCCGGTCGCCGCCCGGCTCAGCCGGCGCCGGGCCGCTTCCAAGGCGGCTGAGCGCCCCCTCGGGGGGCAGCGAACGCCGTGAGCGTGGGGGCCGACATCTCAGGCGTCGACCTGCGTCGCCGTGTAGCGCGCGATCAGGGCGAGCAGGTCCTCTTCCGAATAGGGCTTGCCGAGATAGTGATCGACGCCGAGCTCGGTCGCATGCTCGCGATGCTTCTGGGCGATGCGCGACGTGATCATGATCACCGGCAGGTCGCGCCAGCGCGCATCGGCGCGGAGGTTGCGCACCAGGTCGAACCCGTCCATGCGCGGCATCTCGATGTCGGAGAGAACGACGTCCGGCACTTCGTCGGCGAGCCGCTCGAGCGCGTCGAGGCCGTCTTTGGCGAGGGTGACGCGATAGCCCTCGCGCACCAACAGGCGCTGCGTGACGCGCCGCACCGTGAGCGAATCGTCGACGACGAGAATGAGCGGCACGGCGGTCGCAGCCGAGCCGGCGATCGGCGCGGTCGGAGTCGTCGGAGCCTCGCTGCGCATCGCCGCCTGGGTCGCGGTGCGCGCCGATTCGCCGTACAGCGTCGCCAGCGCGACNGGGTTGTAGATCAGCGCCACCGCGCCCGACGCCAGCAGCGTCATGCCGGCCAGACCCGGCAGCCGCGACAGCTGCGGTCCGAGGTTCTTGACGACGACTTCGTGGTTGCCGAGCACTTCGTCGACGTGCACGGCGACGCGCTGCTGCGCGCTGCGCACGACGACGACGGCGCGGGTGCGCGAGGTCGTGTCGGCCGGCCGCGCACTCATCTGCAGCAAGGCACCGAGCCAGAAGAAGGGCAGGCTGCGGTCGCCGAATTCGTAGGCGCCGGAGGCGTAGGCGTTGTCGATCTCGGCCGGCGTCGCGCGGCGCACGATCTCGACCAGCGTCGACGGCACGGCGACGGTGCTGTCGCCGCAACGAAGCATCACGACCTGCGTCACCGCGGTCGTCAGCGGCAGGATCAGCTTGAACGACGTGCCCTGCCCGGCCGCCGTCGCGGTCTCGATGCGGCCGCCCATCGCGACCACGTCGGAGCGCACCACGTCCATGCCGACGCCGCGGCCGGCCAGCTCCGTCACCGTTTCGGCGGTGGTGAAGCCGGCGGTGAAGATGAGATTGGCCAGCTCGGCATCGTCGTGCTGCAGGTTCGGGTCGAGCAGGCGCATCGCCACGCCCTTGTCACGGATGCGGGCGAGATCGAGGCCGGCGCCGTCGTCGCGGAACTCGACGCCGACTTCGTTGCCCTCGTGCGAAAGCGCGACGACGATGGTGCCGGTCGCGTCCTTGCCCGCGGCTGTGCGGATCGCCGGTGCCTCGATGCCGTGCGTGACGCTGTTGCGCAGCAGGTGCTCGAAGGCGCCTGTCATCCGGTCGAGCACGCCTCGGTCGACTTCGATCGAGCCGCCGACCAGATCGAGCCGCACCTGCTTGCCGGTTTCCTTGGCAGCCAACCGGACGACGCGATAGAGGCGATCCGAGAGGCCCTCGAACTCGACCATGCGCGTGCGCAGCAGGTCGGCCTGGAGGTCGCGCGTGAGCCGGGCCTGGGCGACCAGCTCGTCTTCGGTCGTCTCGAGCGATCGCTGCAAGGTGCGCTGCACCGTCGCGACGTCGTTGACCGACTCGGCCATCATCCGCGTCAGCTCCTGGAAGCGCGTGAAGCGGTCGAACTCGAGCGGGTCGAAGCTCTGCGACGCGGCCTTGGCGGCCTCGAGGCGCGAGCTCATCTGCACTTCACCCTGCAGCTCGATGTCGCGCAGCTGGCCACGCAGGCGCTCGAGGTTTTCCGTCAGGTCGGAGAGCGACCCCTTGATCTGGCCGACCCCCGACTCGATGCGCGAGCGCGTGATGCTGACCTCACCCGCCTGGTTGACGAGCCGGTCGAGCAGCGGCGCGCGAACCCGCACGGCCGATTGCGACGCAGCCTGGGCCCGTTCGGCNGGCCTGGCCGGCGCCTGGCCAGCCTGGGCCGTGAAGCGTGCCCAGTCGATGGGCGCGAGCTCCTNGTCTGTCTTCGACGCNTCGNGGTCGGTCGCAGCGGGAGCGTCGCGCGATCGGCGCGATGCGCCCTTGCCGGCCGGCGCGGACGCGGGCTGGGCCGGCGTCGCCGATTCCGGCGCCACCAGCCAACCTCCTGCTGTCGCGCCCGTGCCCGCGTCGGCGGGCGACGAGGCGGCTGTCGTTGACTTGCCCGACACGGCCGCAGCGGCCGCAGCGGAACGGGGCGGAGCCGCTGCCGCCGGCGTCGTCGGCGTCGTCGCGGCGGCGACCGCGTCGGCGTAGGCCTGGGCGTCGCGATTGCGCAGTGCGTCGAACGCCTGCGTCATGCCATCGGAGCGCGCCTGCAGCGCTTCCACGTCGGCGACATCGGCGACCGCGTCGGCAGCCGTCAGGCGCTCGATGCGGGTCTCCAGGCGGTGCGCCATCTCGCCGAGGCGCATGGCGCCGGCCAGGCGCGCGCCGCCCTTCAAGGTGTGCAGGGTGCGCATGCACGCCGCAGCGTGGGCAGCGGTGGCGGGCTGGCGCGCCCACTCGCGCAATTGGCCGGCCAGCCTCGGCAACAGGTCGAGTGCTTCTTCCTCGAAGATCGGAAACAGCTCGAGGTCGACCGCGTCGACCGAGTCGATGTCGTCGTCGACATCGCCGAATGTCGTTGCGCGCGGCGTCTGCGCCTGCCGACCGGTCTCGGTCGGCGCGGCGGCGAGCGGCTTCAGCTCGGCGAGGCCGAGCGCGCCGAAGGGTGCGAGCGCACCGAAGGACGACACGGCCGGGTCGGCGTGCTCGAACGGCGCGACGGTCGGCGCGGCGCGCAGCTCCGCGCCGGCAGCCGTGTGGGCCGCCTCATGCGGCTCGGCGCCTTGCGGCTCGATCGTTTGCGGCGCGCCGTCGGCAGCCTGCCACGGCGCTTCGTCGAGAGCCGCAGGCTGAGTGACGTGCTCGTCGTCGCGCGACAGGGCGCGGACGGCGCGCGACGGATCGATGACGGGAGGCGATACGGTGTC
>JGI24140J50213_10000931_pt1 | contig 13272 bp, 13 predicted proteins | sample BarGraIncu00222A_FD_50213 | JGI IMG/M metagenome (IMG submission 50213)
CCCGCCGACAAGAAGCTGTACGCCCTGCGCGACGTCACAGGCACCGTGGAGTCGATCCCGCTGATCGCCAGCTCGATCATGAGCAAGAAGATCGCCGAGGGTACCGGCGCGCTCGTCCTCGACGTCAAGGTCGGGTCGGGTGCGTTCATGAAGGACGTCACCCGCGCGCGCGAGCTCGCGACCACGATGGTCGGGCTCGGCGAGGCGGCCGGTGTCCGTACCGTGGCCCTGCTGACCGCGATGGACACCCCGCTCGGGCGTACCGCCGGCAACGCGCTGGAGGTTAGCGAGTCGGTCGAGGTGCTCGCCGGCGGCGGGCCGTCCGACGTCGTCGCCCTCACCCTCCGGCTCGCAGCGGAGATGCTGGCTGCTGCCGGCGTCGACCATGTTGACCCAGCTGACCGGCTCGCCGACGGGTCCGCGATGGATGCGTGGCGGCGGATGATCGCCGCACAGGGCGGCGACCCTTCGGCGGCGCTGCCGACCGCGCGGGAGTCGCACGTCGTGGTCGCACCGGCCTCCGGGGTGCTGAGCCGGCTCGACGCGTACGCGGTGGGGGTCGCGGCCTGGCGCCTCGGCGCGGGGCGGGCGCGCAAGGAGGACCCCGTCTCCGCCGGTGCCGGCGTGGTCATGCACGCGAAACCCGGCGACGAGGTACGGGCGGGGGCCCCGTTGCTGACGCTGTACGCCGACGACGCGGCCCGCTTCGAGCGGGCGCTGGCGGCCTTGGACGGCGGCTACACCGTGCGGACCGACGGCGGCGCGGTCGACCACCTCCCCTTGATCATCGACCGGATCACCGCCTGATCCCGCTCCCGCCCGGCCCCTACCCGCGTTGATCATGGACAAACGGCCCATGTTGATCAAGAAAACAGGGCGANTTGCCCATGATCAACGCGCGGGGGTGGCGGGGTGGCGGGGGGTGGCGGTCTGAGCGGCACGCATCCCTGGGCCCGACTGCCCTGCCTGCGAGTCGGGCTCAGGGTGCGGTGGCGGCCCGCTTGAACGGGTCGTTGGTGGGCGGAGACGCGAGCTCCGCGCGCGGGCAGCTCTCGAGGGAGAGGCCCACCCAGGACAGCGCGTCGTCGCACAGGGCCTCGACGCTCCAGCCGAGCGTCAGCCCGTACGCCGAGACGGTGACCTTGTAGATCGTGATCTGGTGCCGGTTCGGGGCGTCGTACATGACGGCGATGGACCCGATGAGCTGGGCGCCACCGCGGGCGCCGCCGAGACCGTCCCACGGCTGGTCGTAGCGCTGCCAGAGCGACGAGGTGGCGTTCCAGATCCCCCCGCGTGCGACGTCGAGGCGCTCGAGCTCGGCCAGGACGCGCGAGGCCGTGCGCTGGTCGAGGACGGCCGCCGGGCGGATGATCCGGGTGTCATCACCTGGTGCGGGTCGCATGTCGCTTTCATCGGCCGTTCAGGTCGCGAGGTTGAGCGCGCTAGCCTCGCCAACGTGAGCAACTTCGGCGACCTCGTACGGACGATTCCCAAGGTCCTCCTGCATGATCATCTGGACGGAGGGCTCCGGCCGGCGACCGTCGTCGACCTGGCCGCCGAGAACGGCTACGCGGGGCTGCCCACGACCGACCCGGCCGCCCTCGCGACGTGGTTCGTCGACGCGTGCGGATCGGGGTCCCTGGAGCGCTACCTGGAGACCTTCTCGCACACCGTGGGCGTCATGCAGACCGGTGCCGCCCTGCACCGTGTCGCGTCGGAGTGCGCCCAGGACCTCGCGGTGGACGGCGTGGTCTACGCCGAGGTGCGGTACGCCCCGGAGCTGCACGTCGCGGGCGCCCTCGGCCTCGACGACGTCGTGCAGGCGGTCCAGGCCGGGTTCCGCGACGGCGAACGGCTGGCCGCGGCCGCCGGCCACCCGATCCGGGTCGGGACGCTGCTCACGGCGATGCGGCACGCGGCCCGCTCCAAGGAGATCGCCGAGCTCGTCGTCCGCTACCGCGACCAGGGCGTCGTCGGCTTCGACATCGCAGGCGCCGAGGCCGGCTTCCCGCCCACCCGCCACCTGGACGCCTTCGAGTACCTCCGGCGCGAGAACGAGCACTTCACGATCCACGCGGGGGAGGCCTTCGGGCTGCCGTCCATCTGGGAGGCGCTGCAGTGGTGCGGTGCCGACCGGCTCGGGCACGGGGTACGCATCATCGACGACGTCAAGGTCGCCGGTGACGGGTCGGTCGCGCTCGGCCGGCTCGCGTCGTACGTACGCGACAAGCGGATCCCGCTGGAGATGTGCCCCTCGTCGAACCTGCAGACCGGGGCCGCGACATCGATCGCCGAGCACCCGATCGGGCTGCTCACCCAGCTGAAGTTCCGCGTGACCGTCAACACCGACAACCGTCTGATGAGCGGTACCTCGATGACGCGCGAGATGACCTTGCTGTGCGAGGCGTTCGGCTACGGCCTGCGCGAGCTGCAGTGGTTCACCGTCAACGCGATGAAGTCGGCGTTCATCCCGTTCGACGAGCGGCTGCGGCTCATCGACGACGTCATCAAGCCGGGCTACGCCGCCGCCGGCTGATCTTCGATCGCCAGCTAGAGACCGACGGGGTGCCAGACGGTCTTGGTCTCGAGGAACGACGTGAGCCGCTCGAGGCCCGGCTGGGCGGTCCAGTCGTCGTCGGCGTCGACCGGGCGGCGGACCCGCTTCAGGTTGTCCGCGGCGGCCTTCTCGAGGTCGACGGCGTCGAGCCCGGACCCGGCGAGGTCGATGCCCCCGACGTCCATGTGCGAGGCCAGCCAGGGCGCCATCTCCCACGGCGCCCCGGTGAGGATGTTGACGACCCCGCCCGGTACGTCGGAGGTCGCGAGCACCTCGCTCAGGGTCACGGCCGGGAGCGGCATCGTGCGGGACGCTACGACGACGGCGGTGTTGCCCGTCGCGACGACAGGGGCGACGACGGAGACCAGGCCGAGCAGCGACGAGCGCTGCGGTGCGACGACGGCGACCACGCCGGTCGGCTCGGGTACGGAGAAGTTGTAGAACGGCCCGGCGACGGAGTTGGCGCTCCCGACGACCTGGGCCAGCTTGTCCGTCCAGCCGGCGTACCAGACCCACCGGTCGATCGCGAGGTCGACCAGCCCCTCGGCCTTGCGGCGGGTGACACCCTCCGCGGCTGACACCTCGGTGACGAACTGCTCGCGCCGGCCCTCCATCACCTCGGCGACGCGGTACAGGACCTGGCCGCGGTTGTACGCGGTCGCCCCTGACCAGCCCGGGAACGCCGCCCGTGCCGCAACCACGGCGTCGCGGGCGTCCTTGCGGGAGGCCAGTGCCGGGTTGGCGAGGAAGTGGCCCTTGTGGTCGGTCACCTCGTACGAGCGCCCGCTCTCGGAGCGGGGGAACGTGCCGCCGATGTACAGCTTGTACGTCTTGCGGACCTCCAGCCGGTCAGACATCGAGGTACGCCTCCAGCCCGTGCCGGCCGCCCTCGCGGCCGTAGCCCGACTCCTTGTAGCCGCCGAACGGCGACGCCGGGTCGAAGTTGTTGAAGGTGTTGGCCCACACGACCCCCGCCCGCAGGTGCTGGGCCATCCACAGGATCCGTGAGCCCTTGTCGGTCCACACCCCTGCCGAGAGCCCGTACGGGGTGTTGTTGGCCTTCTCGAGGGCCTCCTTGGGCGTACGGAAGGTCAGCACCGAGAGCACCGGCCCGAAGATCTCCTCGCGGGCGATGCGGTGCGCCTGAGTGACGCCGGTGAAGATGGTCGGCGCGAACCAGAACCCGTGGTCCGGCAGCTCGCACGGCGGCGACCACCGCTGCGCTCCCTCGGACTCGCCGACCTCGGCGAGGGTACGGATGCGCTCGAGCTGGGCCGAGGAGTTGATCGCGCCGATGTCGGTGTTCTTGTCCATCGGGTCGCCGAGCCGCAACGCCGCCACGCGTCGCTTCAGCTTGCGCATGACCTCGTCGGCGACCGACTCCTGGACCAGCAGCCGGGTACCTGCGCAGCACACGTGCCCCTGGTTGAAGAAGACGCCACGGACGATGCCCTCGACCGCCTGGTCGATCGGCGCGTCGTCGAACACGATGTTGGCCGCCTTGCCCCCGAGCTCGAGGGTGACCTTCTTGTGCGAGCCGGCGACGGCGCGGGCGATCTGCTTGCCCACCTCGGTCGAGCCCGTGAAGGCCACCTTGTCGACGCCGGCGTGCTCCACCAGCGCCTGCCCCGTGGCGCCCGCACCCGTGACGATGTTGACGACGCCCGGCGGCAGGTCGGCCTGCTGGCAGATCTCGGCGAACAGCAGCGCCGTCAGCGGGGTCGTCTCGGCCGGCTTGAGCACGACGGTGTTGCCGGCCGCGAGCGCCGGGGCGATCTTCCAGGCCAGCATCAGCAGCGGGAAGTTCCACGGGATCACCTGGGCGCAGACCCCGAGCGGCTGTGGGTCAGGTCCGTATCCCGCGTGGTCGAGCTTGTCCGCCCAGCCCGCGTAGTGGAAGAACCAGGCTGCCACCAGCGGGATGTCGACGTCGCGCGACTCCTTGATGGGCTTGCCGTTGTCCAGGGTCTCGAGCACGGCCAGCTCGCGGGAGCGTTCCTGCACGATCCGGGCGATGCGGAACAGGTACTTCCCCCGCTCGCGGCCGGGCATCTTCGACCACGTACGGGTGTAGGCGCGGCGGGCGGCCTTGACGGCCAGCTCGACATCGGCCAGCCCGCCCTCGGCGACCTCGGCGAGGACCTCCTCGGTCGCGGGGTTGACCGTCTTGAACGCTGCGCCGTCGACGGGGGCGACGAACGCGCCGTCGATGAACAGCCCGTACGACGACCGCAGCTCGACCACCGCCCGGGACTCGGGCGCCGGCGCGTAGTCGAAGGTGCTCATTGACTCCCGCTCCTTCAGTCGATGGTGAAGTAGTCGGGGCCCGAGTAGCGGCCGGTGGCGAGCTTCGCGCGTTGCATGAGCAGGTCGTTGAGCACGCTCGAGGCGCCGATGCGGAACCACACCGGGCTGAGCCAGTCCGGGCCGGCGATCTCGTTGACCAGGACCAGGTTGCGGATCGCGTCCTTCGACGTACGGATCCCTCCGGCCGGCTTGACGCCGACCTGCCGGCCGGTGGCCTCGCGGAAGTCGCGCACCGCCTCGAGCATCACGAGCGTCACCGGGGGAGTCGCCGCAGGGGCGATCTTGCCGGTCGACGTCTTGATGAAGTCGGCACCGGCCAGCATCGCCAGCCACGAGGCACGGCGGACGTTGTCGTAGGTCTGCAGCTCGCCGGTCTCGAGGATCACCTTCAGGTGCGCCCTGCCGTCCCCCTCCCCGCACGCCGCGCGCACCTGGACGATCTCGTCGAAGACGTCGAGGTAGTGACCGGACAGGAACGCGCCCCGGTCGATCACCATGTCGATCTCGTCGGCGCCCGCCTTGACCGCGTCGGCGGTGTCGGCCAGCTTCACCGCCATCGAGGCCCGGCCCGAGGGGAAGGCGGTCGCGACGGCCGCGACGCGCACGCCGCTGCTGCCGAGCGCCTCCTTGGCAACCCCGACGAGGTCGCTGTAGACGCAGATCGCGGCGACCGACGGCGTCGTCGGGTCGCTCGGGTCGGGGCGGATCCCTTTGGCGCACAAGGCCCGGACCTTGCCCGTGGTGTCCATGCCCTCGAGCGTCGTGAGGTCGATCATCTGGATCGCCAGGTCGATCGCGAAGGCCTTGGCCGTGGTCTTGATCGAGCGGGTCGCGAGGTCGGCAGCGCGCGCCTCGGCGCCCACCTGGTCGACGCCTGGCAGGCCATGCAGGAAGCGGCGCAGCGCGGCCCCCGAGGCCGTCACATCTGCGAGGCCCGCCGCAGTCGTCGTCACCGATCGATCCTAGCCGCGGATCCGAGGCAGAATGTCGGCATGGCCGAGCCGCGTCCCGAGGGCAGCCCCGACCCCGGGCTGGTCCACCGGTCGGTGCCCGGGGCGGGTGCCGGGCAGGTCTACGACTACCAGGGCTTCTACCTGACGAGCGGTCGCTTCGTCGCCTTCACCTTGATCACCGTATGCGTGCTCGGCGCGATCGACATCGTCCGTAGCGGCGACGTCGGAGCCGACCTCAGCTTCCTGCTCGTCGAGGTCGCCGCGTGCCTGCTGGCATACGTCCTGGGCGTGCGTCCCGCCGTCCACGAGGAGATCGACGGGCTCGCGGTCCGCAACCCGTTGCGCACCCACCGGGTCTCGTGGGGTGCGGTCACGAACGTGGACGTCACCGACGTGCTCCGCATCCACGCCGGCGGCACGGTCGTGCGCTGCTTCGCCGTCCCCCGCCGCCGACCGAAGCCGCCGGCCGCGGAGCGGCAGATGCGCGACTACGGCTTCCCTTCGACCAAGCCGTCGACCGGGCCGCCGAGCAAGGCAGCTACCGCCGCCGCCGGGACCACGGCGCGCGGGCCTCTGATCAGCCGGGCCGACGGGATCTGCATGCGCTTCCGGGAGCGGTCCGAGCAGTCCCGCGGCGCGTCGGGGGTCTCGGGCGGCGGGCCCGGGTCCGACCTCGACGTGACCACCAGCTGGGCGACCGACTCCCTCGTCGCCCTCGTGGCCGGCGCCCTGCTCGTCGTCCTCGCGTTCCTCGTCTGATGGCGGTCGTCTGATGGCGGGCAGCCTGACGGGGCGGGTGACGCTGCGCGACCCGTACGAGGGCGAGCAGGCAGTGGGCGAGGAGTCGGCCTGGGAGGACTGGGGCGAGCGCGACGCTCCCCGGCTGGCCGACCTCGCGCGGTCCGTCGTCGAGCTGGACGGCGTCCGTGCCGGGTCGATGAGCTGGCACCCGGTCTACTACGGCCCCAACCTGGGCTCCCGGGCGTACAACATCGGGATCAGCCTCGGCGCGGAGTTCCGCGGCCAGGGCATCGGTTCCGTGGCGCAAAGGCTGCTGGCGGAGCAGCTGTTCGCGACGACGACCGCCACGCGCATCGAGGCGAGCACCGACGTCGACAACGTCGCCGAGCAGCGCGCGCTGGAGAAGGCGGGCTTCCGCCGCGAAGGCGTCCTTCGGTCGGCCCAGGCCAGGGCCGACGGTCGGCACGACATCGTCGTCTACTCCCTCCTTCGTACCGACCTGTCAGACGCCGACCCGTCCGTGTGAGCCCAGGGCGGAGCCCGGGCTCACACGGACAAGTCGGTCGCTTCGGCGAGGTCGTGCTTGATGGCGGCCATGCGGGTGGCAGCCGCCTCTCGGGCCACGGCGACGGAGGCCGTCACCGGGACGATCACCTCGAGGTAGCACTTGAGCTTGGGCTCGGTCCCCGAGGGGCGTACGACGACACGGGCGTCGCCGGCCAGCCGGAACCGCAGCCCCTCGGTCGCCGGTAGCGCCGCCGACCCGGCCGCCAGGTCGTCGATGCCCTCGACGGCGCGGCCACCCAGCGACGCGGGCGGTGAGTGGCGGAGCCGTTCCATCATCGCGGCGATGTCCGAGCGGTCGCGGACCCGTACCGAGAGCTGGTCGGTGGCATGGACGCCGTGCCGCCGGGCGATCGAGTCGAGCTCGTCGTCGAGGGTGCGGCCTTCCGCCTTGAGCTGGTCGGCCAGCTCGGCGACGAGGAGCCCAGCAGAGATCCCGTCCTTGTCGCGTACGGCATCGGGGTCGACGCAGTAGCCGAGCGCCTCCTCGTACCCGTACGAGAGGCCAGGCACTTGAGCGATCCACTTGAACCCGGTGAGCGTCTCGGCGAAGGGCAGGCCCGCGTCGGCCGCGATCTTGCCCAGCAGCGACGACGACACGATCGAGCAGGCCAGCGTCCCGGTGGCACCGCGCCGGATCACGTGGACCGCGAGGAGCACCCCGACCTCGTCGCCGCGCAGCATGCGGTAGCCGGCCGGAGAGCCGGCGTCGCGTACGCCCACCGCGCACCGGTCGGCGTCAGGGTCGTTGGCGAGGATCAGGTCGGCGGCGGACTCCCGTGCGACAGCTAGAGCCAGGTCCATGGCACCGGGTTCCTCCGGGTTGGGGAACGCCACGGTCGGGAAGTCGGGGTCGGCCTCGGCCTGGGCGGGTACGACCATCAGCGGCGGGAACCCGGCCGCCTCGAAGACCGCGACGGCGACGTCGCGCCCCACGCCGTGCATCGGCGTGTAGACGATGCGCAGGTTGCGCGGGACCGTCGCGTCGACGAGTCCGGCGACCCGTTCCACGTACGCGTCGAGCACCTCGTCGCCCAGCAGCGTCCAGCCGGCGCCGCGGGGCACGCCGGCCAGCGGTCCCACAGCGTCGATGCGGGCGGAGATGAGGGCGTCGGCCGGCGGCACGATCTGCGACCCGTCGCTGTCGCTGCCGGCACCAAGGTAGACCTTGTACCCGTTGTCCTTCGGCGGGTTGTGCGAGGCGGTGACCATGACGCCGCCCACGCAGCCGAGGGCCCGGATCGCGTACGCCAGCACGGGTGTCGGCAGCGCTCGTGGCAGCACCAGCGCTCCCAAGCCGGCCCCGGACAGGACCTCGGCCGTGTCCCGCGCGAACACGTCGGACTTGTGCCGCGCGTCGTACCCGATCACGACGGTTCCGGCCGTACCGGCGGTCGCGTCGAGAGCGCTGCCTTGGTCGCGCAGGTACGCAGCGAAGCCGGCCGCTGCCCGGATCACGACGGCCTGGTTCATCCGGTTCGGGCCGGCACCGAGCTCGCCGCGCAGCCCGGCCGTCCCGAACTCGAGGCGTTCGCCGAAGCGGTCGGCCAAGGCCTCGACGTCGTCGGCCACGAGCAGCGCCTCGAGCTCGGACCGCGTGTCCTCGTCGGGGTCCTCGGCCAGCCACTGGCGCGCCCGCTCGAACAGGTCGCCGCTCACAGCTCGCCCTCCGAGCCGGCCCAGACCGGCTGCGGCAGCGGGGGCTGCGTGAACGACCCGCCGAGGTAGGCGAAGTCCGGGTCGGCGGGGTCGTCCGGGTCGGCGGGGTCGTCCGGGCCGCCACCGTCGGCCGGCTCGGCCGGCTCGATCGTGGCCGCGTACGCCTCGGCGTCGTCCTGCGGCTGGTAGCCGAGCGCCTGCCCGGGCGCGAGGTCCCACCACCGGCGGGTGTTCGCCGAGATGCCCCAGAGCACCGCATAGGTGAGGTCCGGCGCGCGCAGGCAGGCGTCGACCATCCGGACGAGGTCCCCTGGGGACAGCCACGTCGACAGGTGCCGGCGGGTCACCGGCCGGTCCCGGAAGGTGCCGATCCGCATGCAGGCCGTACGCATCGCGTACCGGTCGGAGTAGAGCGAGCAGAGGGCCTCGCCGGCTACTTTGCCCACGCCGTAGAAGGTGTCTGGCCGGGGGCGCACGTCCGTGCCGACAGGGCTGCTGGGGAAGTCGCTGCGCGGGGTGAAGCCGGCCGCATGGTTGCTGCTCGCGAAGACGAACCGGTCGATCCCCGCTCGGCGGGCCGCCTCGAGGACGAGCGCGGTCCCGACGACGTGCGAGGCGGCGATGTCCGGCATCGATGCCTCTCCGGGGATCGCGGCGAGGTGCACGACCGCGGCGCAGCCGTCGACCGCCTGCCGCAGCGTCCCCAGGTCGAACACGTCGCCGACGACCGACTCGTGCGGCCACGAGGGCTCGCTCGCCGGAGGGTTCAGGTCGATCTGACGCACGGTCCAGCCCGCTGCGGGCAGGCCCGTGCAGACCGCGCTCCCGACGGAGCCCGACCCGCCCGTGACGAGCACCCTCGGTGGCCGGTTGGCAGGGTTCATAGCCTGCCGACGACCTCGGCCAGCAGCCGGCCCATCCGGGTCGCGGAGTCGCGCCCGGTGGCGAGGACCTCCGCGTGGTTCAACGGCTCGCCGCTCATCCCGGCCGCAAGGTTCGTGACGAGGGAGATGCCGAGGACCTCCATGCCGGCCTCGCGCGCCGCGATCGCCTCGAGGCCGGTCGACATCCCGACCAGGTGGCCCCCGATCGTGCGCACCATCCGGATCTCCGCCGGCGTCTCGTAGTGCGGGCCGGGGAACTGTACGTAGACACCCTCGGGCAGGAGCGGGTCGATGTCGCGGCAGATCTGCCGCAGCCTCGCCGAGTACAGGTCGGTGACGTCGACGAACCGCGCGCCGTCGAGGGGGGACCGGCCGGTCAGGTTGATGTGGTCCGAGATGAGCACCGGCGTGCCCGGCGTCCACTCGCGGTCGAGACCGCCACACCCGTTGGTGAGCACGATGATCCGGCACCCAGCGGCCGCCGCCGTGCGAACGGCGTGGACCACCGCTGCGACACCGCGGCCCTCGTACAGGTGGGTGCGTCCCATGAAGACCAGCAGCCTCTTGTCGCCGGCCACCACCGACCTGACCCGGCCGGAGTGTCCCTCGACCGCCGGTGGCGTGAAGCCCGGCAGGTCGGTGACGGGGAGGTCGTGGCTGGCCGTGCCCAGCTGCTCCGCGGCGGGGACCCAGCCCGATCCCAGGACGAGGGCGACGTCGTGGCGGTCCACCCCGGTCATCTCCGAGAGCGACTGCGCGGCCAGCTTGGCGGCGACGTACGGGTCGTCCAGGACCGAGACGTTCGGCGAGGGGTTCACAAGCCCGGACGCTACCGCTGCGCCGCCTGCGCGTGGGATAGCGCGCGCATCTCAGTCACCGATGGAGCGGCAGGGCCGCGACCGCAGGTCGTCGACGTAGTCCTTCGGGGCGCCGGCCTTCTCGGCCGCGTCGGCGATGATCCCGAGGTAGCGCGCCGATGGCAGGCCGCCCTCGTAGGCGTCCAGCACGTAGATCCAGGCGCTGTGGTCGCCGTCGAGGGTGTGGACCAGGACGCGGATCTTCGAGTACAGCCCCGACTCGGCGCCCTCCCAGAAGTCCAGCGCCCGCTCGTCCATCGTCGGCACGTCGTACAGCATCACGAAGACCTGGGAGCCCGCGTCCTCGACGAGCGTGGCGAGGGCACCCTCCCAGCCGTGGTCCTCGCCGCCGAACGTCAGCCGCCAGCCGACCACCCAGCCGGACCCGGCCGGCGGGGAGTGCGGCGCGCGCTCGAGCATCTGCTGGGGGTCCAGGTTGCTGCCGTACGCCGCGTAGAGCCCCATGGCGCCCAAGGGTACGGGGCGCGATCGCGCGTACGGGAGGATGGTGCCGTGACTCGTATCGCGATCGTCGGTGGTGGCCCTGGCGGGTACGAGGCGGCGCTGGTGGGCGCCCGTCTCGGCGCCGCCGTGACCCTCGTGGAGTGCAGCGGCGCCGGGGGTTCAGCGGTGCTCACCGACTGCGTGCCCAGCAAGACGCTCGTCGCGACCGCCGAGGTCATGACGGTGATCGCCGACAGCGGCCAGCTCGGGGTACAGATCCCCGAAGGAGCGGGCGCCTCTGGGGTCGGCGTCGACCTCGCCGCCGTGAACGACCGCGTCCGGCGGCTCGCCCAGGCGCAGTCCGACGACATCCGCGCCCAGCTCGAACGGGCCGGCGTCGACTGGCTCGACGGCACCGGGCGGCTCGACGGACCCGGCGCCGTGGTTGCCGACCTGGCCGGCGGTGGCTCGCGACGGTTCGAGGCCGATGCCGTGCTCGTGTCCACCGGGGCGCACCCGCGGTTGCTGCCCGAGGCGATGCCCGACGGCGAGCGCATCCTCACCTGGGAACAGGTCTACGGCCTGCGTGAGCTGCCTGAACGGCTCGTCGTCGTCGGCTCCGGCGTCACCGGCGCCGAGTTCGCTTCGGCGTACCAGGCGCTCGGTTCGCAAGTCGTCCTCGTCTCCTCCCGCGAGCGGGTGCTGCCCGGCGAGGACCCCGACGCGTCCCTCGTGCTCGAGGACGTGTTCCGCCGTCGGGGCATGGAGGTCCTCTCCCAGACGCGGGCGACCGGCGTGCGGCGCGCGGGTGACGGCGTCGTCGTCTCCCTCAAGGACGGCGGCCAGGTCGAGGGCAGCCACTGCTTGATGGCCGTCGGATCCGTACCCAACACCGCCGGGATCGGGCTGGCGGAAGCGGGCGTCGTCCTCGGGCCCGCCGGGTTCGTCGAGGTCGACCGGGTGTCACGCACCGCGGCCCGCGGCGTCTACGCGGCCGGCGACTGCACCGGTGTGCTCATGCTCGCGTCCGTCGCTGCGATGCAGGGGCGCATCGCGATGTGGCACGCACTGGGCGAGGCGGTACGCCCTCTCGACCTCAAGACCGTGTCGTCCAACGTGTTCACCGACCCCGAGATCGCGACCGTCGGCGTCACCCAGGCCGAGGTCGACCGCGGTGACGTGGTCGCGCTCTCGGTCAAGCTGCCGCTCGCCACCAACGCCCGCGCCAAGATGCAGGGGCTCACGGACGGGTTCGTCAAGGTGTTCGCGCTCCCGGGCAACGGGACCATCGTCGGGGGTGTCGTCGTGGCTCCGCGGGCGAGCGAGCTCGTCTTCCCGCTGGCGGTGGCCATCGAGTCGCGGCTCACCGTCGACGAGCTCGCGCACACCTTCACCGTCTACCCGTCGCTGTCCGGCTCGATCGCCGAGGCTGCCGCGCAGCTGCACGGTCCGACACGCTGATCTTGGTGCGTGGAGCGTCGCGGAGCTGGCCCCGGTGGTGACCTCACGAGCGGCTGGGTCGAGAACCTCGTCCGGAGGCGCGTGGCTGCGTGAGCGGCCGGCGCAAGGTCGAAGGTCCCAGCGGCGTGCGACCTAGGGCCCTGCCGCGGCGCCTTGCGTCGGAGGGATGGTCGCAGCAGCGGTCGAAAGCGACGGGGCGGGCATCGTCCCCCTCGCGGTGGCCGCTGGAGGTGGTGGACGTGCCCGACCGGACGACATCGCACGCTCTGCGACACGTCTTGCGCTGGTGTGTCGATGCCACCATCGCCACCGGCGCCGCTCAGGTCGGCGGCTACGCCGCAGCGGTCGCCCGACCTGACCCTGACGACTGCCCAGCCGACTCGATCCCTGCCACTGCCCGACCGGACCCGGTTGTCGTCAGCCCGCTGTGCTGGGACGCGCAGCAGGAGCGGCGGGTACAGCGCGAGGCGGCCCGGGGGATCGCGGAGCTCGAGCACTTCCTGCAGAGCCAGCCGTAGGAGAGAGAGTCGGCCCCGTCCAGGGCGGGGTCGTCTTAGGGGGCTGGGCCGTGGGGGGTGAAGGTGGGGTTGCCGCCTGGGGTGGGGGTGATGGTCCATGGGCTGTGGGGTGTGTGGATGAGTCGGTGGCAGTGCCCCTGAGGCCCTCCTAGACACCCGGGGAGCCGCCCCCGTAACCCGCACGCCCACCGGCCCTAGCTAGGACGCACGGCGCCCAAGAACCGGCACTATCGAGCGCTCGGCCGACTCGCAGCGTCGCAGCCACCGGGTCGCCCGTTACGTTGCTGGGGCACACGTACGGGGGTGGCCACAGAGCTCGCCAAAGGC
>JGI24140J50213_10000932_pt1 | contig 13259 bp, 15 predicted proteins | sample BarGraIncu00222A_FD_50213 | JGI IMG/M metagenome (IMG submission 50213)
GCACCGCCTTCCCATCAGCGCCCGCCCCCAGGCTCGACTCACGTACCGCCGACACAGAACGAGCACGGTGGGTCAGCTAGTTGATCTAGATTCGCAGGCACTCACCGTCACGATGTCGCTCAACCCTCCACCTACCGATCTCCACGGGTAGGAGTAGGGAGGCTCCCAAGCCTTCGAGACGCCGCTCGCTGTGGGGAGCGGTGGTTGGGGCGGGCCTAAGCCGGGTAGGCCAACGCCATGACTGAGAACCAGCCGGCGGGACCCCCGCCCGAGTCCAACCCCAAGATCCCAGCTCCGGGGACCTCCGAGGACTTCCCCGCCTACCCCGAAGGGAACCACCCATCTGGTCCGGGAGGGATCGACGTCCCAGACCTAGAGGACCGTAACGGTCCGGTACCCGAACCGAAGGACCCGCAAGAGCGCCAGGCGCGAGAGGGCCCAGACCCCGCCTAGTTCAGGCGTCAGCATGAAGTCACCGCGACAAGCGACGGCGGACGCACGTGCCCTCCAGCGACGCGAAGAAGGGGCGGGGGCCCCCCGGAAGTCCCCCTGGTTGAAGGTATGTCTGCTTCGACGGTTGAGCCCCTGCCCTTGAGGACATGAGGCGTTTTGGCGTGCTGGGCAGGGGGCAGGATCGCCTGGAGCCGCCGGCTTGAAGTGGGTCCTCACGGGTAGGAGCGCAACCGTAATGATCATCCTTGGTGTCATCTTGCTCGTCATCGGGATCATCGCCAAGATCCCGATCCTGGAGACGCTCGGGGCGATCGTTCTGGTCGTCGGCGTGGTGCTGCTGATCCTGGGCGCGGCCGGCCGTGAGATCGGTGGACGCAAGCACTACTACTGAGCTGTCGATATCGGCGGGCACTGTTCAGCACGAACCTGCAGGAAGCGCGATTCAAGCACCTGTGGTCAAACCGGGCTCGGCGCTCGCATCCCCACGCCCACGGCCTAGGGACCGGTGCCGCACACCTTCGACGTGCTCGGCCGTGCCAGGCAGACAGCACCCCCCACTCACGTCACGCGGCATGGACGTAGGCGGGGGCGCTGTGTGCCAGGAAAGGTCGCGGCTCAGCCACTACCGCCGAGTGTGGTCGGCTCGCAGGTGGCGCCATCGGGGGGTGATTCCGGTCGTGATCCGTCCAGCGCGGTCCGCTCCGGCCGAGTAGCCCGGCCGAGATAGGGGGTTCGCGCGGTCGCGAGCTGGGTAGCCTGCGCCCGTCAACGATCGCTTGCATGACCCACGACTGGCCCACGTAGATCCCAAGTCAAAAAGAACCGACTACCAAGAGAGGCACACCAACTATGAAGGTAAAGCGATGGGTACTCGTCGGCGCCGGCGCCGGCGTGGGCTTTCTCCTTGGCGCCCGCGGCGGACGCGAGAGGTTCGACCAGCTAGCGGCCTGGTCCCGAAAGAACATGTCGGACTTCGGCGTCCAGCCGGCAGTAGACCGTGTCGTGGAGTCGGCCAAGACGACCGCGGACGGGGTTAGGGACGCGGCAGCGGCCAGGACTTCTGACGTGCTCGACGCCGGCTCGACGGCGATCAGCGAGCGACTCGACTCAGCGTTAGAGAACCACGGCGGCTAGCCGGCTGACGGCTGCGCGGACGTGACGTCCAGATGGATGCATCGACATCATCGGGGGCATCTTCGTTGCCTGGCATGAACCGTCGTCAAAAGGCCTCAGGGGGCGCCCATCTGGTGTTCTCGCTGCTAGCTGGCGCGATGGCAGGCGGCATCACCGTAGCCGTGGCTGGCTGGAAGACGGCCTGGCTGGTCGCCTGGATCTTCACGGCGCTGGTGTTCCTGACGTGGACTTGGACGGTGATCTGGCCGTTGGATGCGCCGGCCACAGCGCGATTGGCTCATCGGGAGGACCCATCTCGCATCGTCCGTGACGCGGTGCTCCTGGCGGTGGCCGTGGGCGCCGTTGCAGCGGTGGCCGGCGTCATCTTCCGCGCCCACCAGAGCGGCCCCCTTCGTCTAGCGCTGGGCGTGGCGTGCGTGGCGGCCTCCTGGGTCGTCATGCATACGATTTTCACCCTTCGATATGCCCGCTTCTACTACACCAACCCGAAGGGCGGAATCGACTTCAAGCAGGACGCCGACCCCACGTTCCGCGACTTCGCCTACGTGGCCTTCACCGTCGGGATGACCTTCCAAGTCTCTGACACCGACATCGGCAAACCCACGATCCGCGAGACGGTGCTGCGCCATGCCCTGCTGTCGTTCGTCTTTGGTGCGGTGATCATCGCCATAACGATCAATCTCGTGGCGGGCCTCAGTAAGTAGCTAACACCTCGAATGCCGGCCGGCCCCCGGCGGATGGCTTGGCGCGGCCTGCACGCTCACCCCTGACCCAACCCTCCGAAGCCCCAGACCTCACCTCGACCTGACTACCCGTGGGCGGAGTCCGATCGACGACCTGTGCCGCGCAGTCAGCCACCGTTCCCTCCCACCAGTCCGATCACTTGCTTCGGTCGGAGCTTCGTCAGGTGATGCCGGGAGTCTGCTCGGCGGGGGGGCGCTTTCTTGGTTCGGCGCGGTGACCTGCCCTACGGATCGGCTACCCCATCGGCTGTGCGGTTCAGGCGGTGACGAATGACAGTTGGGACGCCATCTCGAAACTGCGTCGGGGTGAGATAGCCGAGCTGGGAGTGCCGCCGCTGGCGGTTGTGGAAGATCTCGATGGAGTCGAACCTCGCGTTTGCTAACTCGATTCGCGTGGGCCACTTCTTGCGGTTGAGCAGCCCAATCTGCATGGAGGACCAGAAGGATTCGATCATGGCGTTGTCCAGCCAGTCGCCGCCAGTCCCGAGGAGGGCATCAGCCCAGCCGAGCGGGTCTTCTCCGAGCAGGACCAGGACGTGAACGGGACGTAGCCGCGGTATTCGTCTGCGGGGGCCAGGATGTGGACTGGGACTCCTGGATGGCCGAGATGGCACTCATCGCCGGCAGCGGCCAGGAAGTTTGGCCGCCCCAGGGGCGGGTGGTCTCCACAAAGGGCAGTTCGACAACGACGGTCGGCCACGGCAGCGTGGCAACCCCCCAGGGGCCATGACGGATTGTCGGGAGGGGCCTGAGGATCGGGGCGGGTCAGCCGGGGAGGCTGATCACGACTCCCTCGTCTGCGACCAGGGCCACTGTTCCCGTGAGGTCGCCGCCGGTTCGGTGCGGGTCGGTGCTGATAAGGACCTGGCCGCCGGCTGCCTCGGGAAGGGCGACGGTGCGGGGCTGACTGCCGAGGTTGAGCGCGACGGCAACGCGCCGGCCCTGGTATTCCCGCACGTATGCGAGCAGGTCGCCGCGGGCATACAGCTGACGGTAGGAACCCACGGACAGGGCGGCCTCAGCGCGCCGCAGCGCGAGCAGCCGTCGGTACAGCGTCAGCATCGACTCCTCCTGCCCGCTCTGCACGGCGACGTTGACCAGGGCCGCCTCATCGTCCAGAGGCAGCCACGGCCTCACGTGCGGTAGGCAGAACCCAGCACCGGGCTGCGGGGACCATTGCATCGGGGTGCGTTCGGGATCCCGACCGACACCGAGGCCGGGCACACGTCGCTCGTAGGGGTCCTGGACAAGCTCGGGCGGGACGGGCACGTCGCGCATGCCGATCTCGTCGCCGTAGTACAGCGTCGGCGTGCCTCGCAGGGTGAGTAGCAGCATCGCTGCCACCCGAGCCTGGGCCGGGCCGACGCGGCTGGCGATCCGCGAGCGGTCGTGGTTGCCCAGCACCCAGTTCGGCCAGGCTCCCTCAGGCAGCGCCGCCTCGTATTCGTCGATGAGCGCACCGATGCACTCGGCTTCCCAAGGTGTGGCGATCAGGTGCATGTTCGATGGCAGGTGCAGGCCGGCACCGGATTGGCCGTAGTAGCGCATGAGCCGCTCGATGGGTAGGTACAGCTCCCCAACGAGGACCCGGTCGCGCGGGGACAGGGAGGCGGCCGGCCCGCGGTAGGTGTCGATGACCGCACGCATCGCCGCCACCACTTGGAGGATGTCGGGATGGTCGGTGGTGCGTTCGGGCAGCAACGCGTCGTAGGGCGGCATCCCGGCCACCCAGTCCGGGTTCGCCGGGTTGTCGCGCAGCTGGGTGTCCTTGAGGAGGTGGCGGAACGCGTCGATGCGGAAGCCGTCGACTCCGCGGTCGAGCCAGGTGCGCATGACGTCGAACTGAGCCTCGCGCACCGCTGGGCTACGCCAGTTCAGATCGGGCTGCTGCGGCAGGTAGGCGTGGTAGTAGTACTGCCCGGTTCCGATGTCCAAGGTCCAGGCGGGGCCGCCGAAGACCGAGCGCCAGTTGTTCGGCGGTCCGCCGTCGCTGGCGGGGTCGGCCCACAGGTACCAGTCCCGATGCGAATCGCCGCGAGAGGAGCGGGCCGCGCCGAACCACGGGTGCCGGTCGGAGGTGTGGTTGGGGATGAAGTCCATGAGCACCCGCAGCCCGCGTTGGTGCGCACCGGCGACGAGCGCGTCGAAGGCTGCGAGATCCCCGAAGAGCGGGTCAACGTCGGTGTGGTCGGTGACGTCGTAGCCGAAGTCGACCATCGGCGACGGGTAGATCGGCGACAGCCACAGGCCGTCGACGCCGAGGAGCTGCAAGTGGTCGAGCCGACCAGTGATGCCNGGCAGGTCACCGACACCGTCGGCCCCGGTGTCGGCATANGACCGTGGGTAGACCTGGTAGAGCACGCCAGCCTGCCACCAGGCGAACGCCTCCGGAGCTGCGCGGCTCGTGGGCTCCGGCGTCGCGCCCTGTCCTGCGCTCATGGCCACGTCGTCAGTCTGCAGGGATTCATCCGTCACAGCCTCGCACAGCCCCGAGACGGGCCGACTAGTAGGCGGATGTTGTGAGCAGCCGCAGTCGAGCGCGGATGTAGCCGTTCCCGCGCTCGTGCTCGTGCCACCGATCCTCGGCGTCCACGCGCACTTGCCGCCGGATGTCGGGCTTGAGGACCGCTCCATGGCGGCACATCGGTTCGTCAAGAGTCTTTTGCCACCGAGCTTCCTTATTGCATCAGTCAGCGTGGCAAGAAACGGTCGAGAGCGCTGACCAGCTGGTCGGGTGCCTCCTCGGCCATGTGGTGGCCGCTGTCGATGCCATATCCGGTGACGTTGTCGGCCCAGTGCTTCCACACGGCCAGGGGGTCGCCGTACAGATCGACCATGTCGTCCCCGGTAGCCCACAGCATCAGGACTGGGCAGGTGATCCGACGTCCGGCGGATCGATCAGCATCGTCGGCGGCGCGGTCCACGCCGAGCCCCGCTCTGTAGTCCTCGCACATCGAGTGGACCACCGTCGGGTTGTGGATGGCGGCGTGAAGATCGGCGTAGTTCTCGCTGCCCATCCCCGCAGGGTCGACCTTGTACCACGCGTCGGGGTCGGCGTTGATGAGTCGCTCGGCCGGCTTGACGGTCTGGCCGAGGAAGAACCAGTGCCACCACCTCTGGGCGAAGCCCGCATCGGCTCGAGCCAACACCTCCCCAATCGGAACACTGTCCAGATTGCACAGGTGAGTTACCACCTCTGGATGATCCAATGCCAGGCGCTGAGCCACGTAGCTGCCGCGGTCGTGACCCACGACAGCGAACCGCCCGTGTCCGAGCTGACGCATCAGGGACACCACGTCCTGTGCCATCGCGCGTTTGGAGGCTTGGGAATGATCCTCGCGGGTGGCAGGAGCTGTCGAGCCGCCGTAGCCGCGCAGGTCGGGACAGACCACCGTGTGCTGTTCGGCGAGTCTGGGCGCCACCCGATACCAGGTGGTATGGGTACGGGGGTGCCCGTGAAGCAGGACCACCGCCGACCCCTGCCCAGCGGTACGCACCCTCAACGCCACCTCGCCGACATCAATGAACTGCAACGGGGCGTCGAAGAAGCTGTCCACGCCGCACATAGTGGCACCTCCCTGTGTCAAGAGGCGGTTCAGGCTGCTCGGGCGGGGGCGGGCGTAGCCTTGGGTCGGGGTCCGGGTCGTGGCTTGATCGAAGTGTCGACCGTCGGGGTTGGGTCGGCCGCGCTGATCTTCGTAGTCGCCCCCATTTGCCCTCGCGGGCCCGGCTCATCGACTGCGACTGCGTCATCGAGGATGTGCTAGACGGCGGCGCTGATCTTCCGTTTGAGCAGTGCAGGGATTCCTTCTTGGTCTTGCCCTCCGCGAGCTTGCGCCGGTGGTACGCCCGCCCCGCTCCGCCCTGACGTCCCGACGAGCAACAACGAGAAGTGCAGGACAGCGGGGACAGCGTGGGACATGGGCAGGACAGTGGTGGCTCGCCAACCGCTGCGGAGCAGGGACTGCCTCCCCGGTCGAACCACCGAGGGGAGATCCTCCTGGCACCAAGGAGCACGCGACGTGGCTGCGCGACCCACACCCCTGGCCGGGTCGTTGATGACAGACGACAGCAAGCGCACCGAGGTGCCGATAGAGGGCTGATCAGATCCGTCACAATGTGCGTGTGTGGGCCATCGTTCGGCTTGAACTCGACGCCTCAGATGATCGCCACTTCCGGCTGCCCGGCGACGGGACGCCGTCGCTGATCTACGTGTTCGGCGAGGACGAGCAGATCGGGGCTCGGGCCTCGACTGTGGACGGCCGCGACCTAACGCCTGACAGCGGTCACGAGTCCGTGCGCCTCGACTTCTGGGCACCGCAGGCGAAGGACATCGTCCGTGCAGGGCGGGCCTTCGAGATCTGGTACGGCGGCACCCTGGGGCGTGGCAGTGTCGATTCCGTTGGCCACGAGGAGCCCTAGAAGTGCCGATCGGTGCGTCGAGCAGAGTAGCTGCGTGGGGAGCGGCCTGGGTGTCTCGGGCTCCCGCGGCTGCCTTGGTTACGCTCGGCGGCATGGTGGACGAGACGGATTGGACGCAGGTGTTCACCGAGGCTTTCGCGGCGCCCCCGTCGTCGGTCGAGGCCCGCATCTGGCGTGAGGTCTATGGGCTGGAGTTCCCCGCAGAGGTCGAGCCCTACAGCTATGTCACGCGGACCGAGCTCGCGCATTTCGTCGACTCCCTGTCGGTGAGGGACGGCGACCTGCTGATAGATATTGGCTGTGGCCGGGGAGGCCCGGGCCTGTGGGTCGCCGCGGCGACTGGTGCGTCGCTCCTGGGGGTAGACATCTCGCCGACGGCGTTGGCGGACGCTACTGCTCGAGCCGAGCGCCTAGGCATGGCTGATCGGGCAGCCTTTGAAGAAGGGGGCTTCTCTGCCATCCCAGCGCAAGACGGCTCGGCGCACGCGCTCATGAGCGTGGACGCCCTGCTGTTCGCCCTCGACAAGGTCGCCGCCGCGGCGGAGATGGCTCGGGTACTGCGCCCTGGCGGGCGGCTTGTTGCTACGACATGGGACTACCACACGCAACCGGTGGGCCGTCCACCCCAGGTCGCCGACCACCGCCCCGTCTTGCTCGGGGCGGGTTTCGACGTCATCGCCTACGAGGAGACCGTCAACTGGGAGTCGAACCAGCGCCGCATCGACGCTCTCGTACTGGAGAACGTCGATGAGCTCGCGGCAGAGTCCGGCGAGGATCCGGCCGAGGTTCGAGCCGCCGCTGTGGCGATGGCCGCGACCGTGGACACCATGCTGCGTCGCGTCCTGATCGTCGCAGCCAAGAGAACATGAATCGCTCCCCCCGCCCTAAGGGGGCCCGCACCGGGGTGCCGATCGGTGCGCGTGAGCTGGCTCGCGATCCGGCATCATGCGCGGCATGGGAGAACGTCGGCGCGAGCCTGCTGGCAGGCTTCGCCGCCGGCTTCGGTCTGCTTGTTCTAGTGTCCGTGCATGCGGATCCTTGTCGTGTCGTCCCCGTTGACCGGGCACCTGAGTCCCATGCTGCCGGTGATCGGCGCTCTGATCGCGGCAGGCGATGAGGTGCTGGTTGCGAGCGGTCCTGCGACGGCGCATCTGGCGGAACGGGTGGGAGCGCAGTTCTCTCGGGCCGGGAACGACAGTGACGTCTGGTTCGCACGCTTGGGTGAGCGCACTCGGGGCAATCCTGGGGACGGGATAGCGCCCGAGCGCATCAACCATTACTTCGTGCCGCGGTTGTTCGGCGAGATCGGGGCCGCGGACATGATCGACGACGTCGTGGTGGCCGCGAACGAGTTCGGCCCGGACGTGGTGCTTTTCGAGAGCGTGGCCTTTGCCGGGCCGTTGACGGCGGACCTGCTCGGTGTCCCTGGTGTCCAGCACCTGTGGGGGCCGGTGTTGCCGCACGAGGTGTTCGTCCTGGCCAACGACGCCGTTTCTCCGATCTGGCGGTCGTTCGGACGGGACGTGCCCGGGTACGCGGGCGTCTACCGGGACTTGACTGTGGCGATCTGCCCCCCGTCGCTGGAGGCGCGCCAGGTCCCGGCCGGGGACGTTGTAGCCCTCCGGCCCTCTGCGCCGCCGCAGCATGAAGCGACTCGCGGGGCGCGCCCTGTGGTGTACGTGACGCTCGGGACCTTCTTCAATGGCAACACCGACATCTTCCGCAAGATCCTCGATGGGCTGGCCGACCAGCCGGTCGATGTCGTCGTCACCGTCGGCAGCGACCAGGACCCGTCCGCGCTGCGTCCGGCACCCGGCAACGCGAGGATCGAGCGCTTCGTCCCCCAAGCGGATCTGCTGCCGACCTGCTCGGTCATCGTCCACCACGGCGGCGCCGGAACAACCTTCGGCGCTCTGGCCCACGGAATTCCGCAGGTGATCGTTCCCCAGGGGGCGGACAACTACGACAACGCCGCGATGTGCGAGCGCGCCGGAATGGCCGTGGTCCTGCGTCCCGACGAGTTCTCCGCTCGGTCCGTCGCCGAAGGAGTGTCCGCCGTGCTCCGCGACCCGCGCTTCCTCCAAGCCGCACTGCTCACCGCCGACGAGATCGCCACGATGGCTGACCCCGCCGAGGTTGCGGGCATGGTCCGCGCGTACAGCCGCTAGTCCCACTGCACGAGTTTCCGGCCAACACACCACTCGGGTCAGTCTTCGCCCGAAGGCGACAAGGATAGCGGCGCACGAGGTGCCCACAGCGTGCCACTGACGCTGCACGCGAAGTGCCGTTATCGAGCAGGCGTGGACCTGGTTCCGTGACACGATCTGCGAGTGTTGCGAGTGGAGACCTTCCCCGAGGCTGAGACCCCTGGCGTATTGCGCAACCAGGTTCGGGAGATGCAGGAACAGGCGTGGCCTTCGACCGAACACGGCAGCCCGGTCGATCTAGGACCTGTTCACGATCCCGCCTTGCGACCCATGTCGATGCTCCTGATCGAGGAAGACACCGTGCTCTGTGCGCTCGACGTGCTGTTCAAGCAGATCGTGCACGCGGGCCAGGAGCTGTCCTCAGCCGGGTTGAGCACCGTCGTGACTCCCCGCGCTCACCGGGGCAGGGGCCATGAGCAACCAGAACGGCTTCATGTACATCTATCCGCCAGTGGTCAACTTTGTGGTCCCTGCAGGCATCGCAGCGAGCATGACCGCTCTTCTGGGGTTGGGCTGGATGAACCGTCACCAGGTGCTCATGGGACTGAGGAGAAGAGGGCTGGGAGAGAGTTCCGAACTGATCGGCTGAGCAGTTGTCGAACGGACGGGCCGCGCAGAAGTGCCGTTGCAGGGCTCTTCGTGGACGCCTCCGCTAGCCTGCTGCGGTACCCGACGCGTCGCGTCCCATGCCCCGTGTGGGCTGCGACGCCCGAGGCCTGAGATGCCATGACCGTCGCCAGTGGGCCAAGCGCTTGGCTGCGGCCGGGCCCCATGTTGACCAGTGGAATCTCGGGGGGCCCGGTTGGCGTCCCGCTGTATCAGACTACGGTGGAGAGCAGCAGTGTCAGGCTGAGGCCCATGACGGAGATCATTGTTTCCATCACGGACCACGTCTTGATGGTTTGCCAGACGGTCAGGCCGAAATACTCCTTGACCAGCCAGAAGCCTGCGTCGTTGACGTGCGAGAAGAACAGAGATCCGGCGCCGACCGAAAGCACAACGAGCGCCAGATGGGCGGGCGACAGCCCAGAAGCCAAGGGTGCCACGATGCCCGCTGCCGTGACTGTGGCGACCGTCGCAGATCCGGTGGCGACGCGGATCAGCACGGCGACGATCCAGCCGAGCAGCAGCGCCGACAGGTGGGCCGCGACCGCGATCTTGCCGATGGCGGTGCCGGTGCCGCCATCGACCAGCACCTGTTTGAAGCCTCCTCCGGCACCAACGATAAGGAGGACGCCAACGATGGGCAGCAGGCTGTCACCGATCTTCTTGCCCAGGGTTGATGCGGGGAAGCCCACTGCGGTCCCGAAGGTGACCATGGCGAGGAGCACGGCGATCAGTAGCGCGACGACGGGATCGCCGATGAAGTTCAGCGTCTTGTAGAGAGCACTGTCCGGATTCATCCACAGATCCGCTGCCGCGCGCAACAGCATCAGCACCACGGGGGACAGCACCGTTGTCAGCGTCCATCCGAAGGACGGTGTGCGCGTTGCGTTCGGATCCCCGGCTGCTTGTGGTTGTGCTCCTGGTTCTGGGTTGGCGTCAGGGGCAGCACCGTCGGTTCCCTCTCCGACGAATGCGAGTCCGGCGCCCGCCGCGCCGATGGGGACCCAGCGGGCAGCCAGGTGGCCGAACAACGGTCCGCAGACGGCTACGGTCGGAATGGCGATCAGGAGACCGAGCGCCAAGGTGATGCCGATATCGGCGTGCAGAATGCCGACCGCCGCTACCGGCCCAGGGTGGGGTGGGATAAAGCCGTGCAGGACGGACAAGCCGGCCAGGGCGGGTATCCCCAGCAGCATCGCCTGCCCCTTCAAGCGGTGAACCGCCAGCATGACCACCGGAACGAGGAGGACCAGGCCGACTTCGAAGAACATCGGAATACCGATGATGACCGCTATGAGCGCCATCTTCCAGGGCAGCGTGGCCGGACGCCCGCGCAGCAAGGTGCTGACGATCTTGTTGGCGCCGCCGGAGTCGCCCAGCAACTTGCCCAACATGGCTCCGAGGGCTATCAGCACCCCTACATATCCCAGCACACCGCCGACCCCGGTCTCGAAGGACTTGGAAACGTCGGTAAGTGCAATGCCAGAGAAGACCCCGACCAGCAGGGAGCTGATGGTCAAGGCCAGGAAGGCGTGCATCTTGGCCCAGACGATGAGGACGACGACCAAGGCGACGCCAAGCACGGCGACGATCAGGACCTGGGTGTCGTGCACCGCCCATGGTTTGTGCATCTGGTCAGTAGTTGAGTCAGCGAGGATCGTGACACCGNTATGAAACGCGCTCATGACTCTCCTTCGGTCCGGTTCAGCCTCTGCAGNTGTAGTTCATCGGCGATGTCCTGAGCTATTTCCTGCGGTGAGGGACCGATATCCACGCGGATGGCCGGCTCATCGGACTGCGGCTCTTCCAGGGCTTCGAACTGGCTCTCCAGCAGACTCGGCGGCATGAAGTGGCCGCGGCGAGACGACAGCCGGGCGGCGATCGACTCCCTGTCGCCGGCAAGGTAGACGAATACAACACCGGAGCCCCGACGGTTGAGGATGTCCCGGTAGGAACGTTTAAGGGCGGAGCAGGTGATGATGCCGTTTCTACCCGCATCGATCTGTCCCTCGATCCAGTCTGCAACTGTCTCCAGCCACGGCCAGCGATCTTCATCGGTCAGGGCGTGACCGGCTTGCATCTTGTCGACGTTCGACTTTGGATGCAGCGCGTCCCCCTCTTCGAAAGGCCAGCCGCAGCGACCGGCCAGCAGGGCCGCAACTGTGGTCTTTCCGCAGCCGGAGACACCCATGACGACCAAGACCCGCGGGTCGGCTCTGAGCTCAGTGGACCCAAGACTCATGATGTTCCTCGCCGTTGAAGCTCGGTATGGCGACCGAGCGAGTGACGACGTCGAGACCATCGTCCCGACATGGGGGCGCGGACGAGATGTACGTGCCCTGGGCGACCTGCCCCTGGTGAGGGCGAAGGAGTCGGTCAGCGCCTGATCCCTCGCGGGACCTGCGAACGCCGCTCTGAAGCAGATCAACGATGAACATAGCTGGCAGCCAGACGCGGCAGCGGAGTCGCCAGATCATGAATCTGGTCACGCTCATGGGTCAGCTCCTCGCGGCGTTCCGAGCCTCGCATCGGAGGGTCCTCCTCCGAAGGCTGCAGGGGAAGGCATCCGATGCATCCGATGCCCGTCGGTGCCCGAGGACACCCCTGTTGACGTTGTCGGCCGGGCCGTACCTTGGCCGCGGCGAGTCGCGATCGCCGTCACGCTGTCAACGCGCCAGNTCAAGCCGCACCGGGTCCAGACGTTCCGAAGGGACGAGTCCTACTGCAGGCAGCACGCTCTCAACGGCTGCGGTGGCCTCCGGCGTCGCGCTTCTCGGCCTTGCCGTCCTGGAACCCTCGCGACCGCTGCATGGCTGGGCAGCAGCGGACGGTGTTTGGTCATCGGGCTGTTCGCCATCTACGCGTCCGGCCTGTTCTTCGCCTGGTACCTCGCCGCGATGTTCTCCGTCCCAATCCCATCTGGGCAGCCCGACACTCAAGACGACTTGGCGGCGGGTGGGCTGATCTTCCTGGCCGTACCCACGACCGTCGTTGTCGGGTTCCTTGCCTGTCCCGGTGCCGGAATCGGGGCGACGGTTCGAGCCCTACACCAGCGCAGGACGTCCGTCGCTCGCACTGCCTGAGCGCACCCTCGAGCAGGCGNTGCGCTGACCGGTTGAGTCCACCGCACATCTGCGCGCCGCGGAGCGGCACGATATCAGNACGTTCTGGTCCGGGCGGGTCAGCTTAGGCGTGCTGGTCTGCGACCGGGTCTGGTTGAACAGACCAGTCGGCGGGTGCGTCGTCGGCGTCGGAGTCGGCGATCGCCTTGGTCTGTTGCACCTTGCCCGGCTTGTGGTGCTGCGGCGCGTAGACGGTGTAGACCTGCATCGGCTCGTCGCCGATGTTGGTGATGTTGTGCCAGCTGCCGGCCGGAACGAGGACGCACCAGCCGTCGGTTACCTCTTGGTCGAAGGTCAGTTCGTCCTTGCCGGGTCCCATCTGGGCTCGACCACGGCCGCTGTCGAGCCTAATGAACTGGTCGGTCTCACCGTGCCTCTCCAGTCCGATGTCGCCGTTGACCGGAATCGACATGAGAGTGACCTGCAGATAGCTACCGCTCCAGGCCACGGTGCGGTAGTTCGGGTTCTCAAGCGTCTCGGTCTCCAAGTTGAACGCCTGGGGACGGGGACCGATGTCTGCGATGCTCATGGTTTGACCCTAGCCTTGCCCGGACCGGGTCGGAATGCTCCCC
>JGI24140J50213_10000933_pt1 | contig 13258 bp, 9 predicted proteins | sample BarGraIncu00222A_FD_50213 | JGI IMG/M metagenome (IMG submission 50213)
TCCATTTATCTTTAAAATAATTAGAAAGCATCGGAATTATTGCCACCTTATTTTTCCTCATGATATTCAATCCAGCTGAATCAACATTGGATGAGATCATGTTTGAAGAATCGGGAACAAAGAACCACTCTGGAAGAACCATATTCAGACTTTTAATACTATTTCGCAATGAAAAAGTACTTTGCATATCCCAGTTTACATAGAAAGCGGCACGAACCGGGTAATAGAGTTCATTTTTTTGTGCCCGTGTAAAAGGGAAATGATAAAACTCTCTATTTTTCTTTAATCGTATGGCTGTAAGCGATTTATGAAATATAATCTGTTCAGGCGTGTTTAATGCAAGTTTAGCTTCCTTTTTAGTCAGCTTATTGTACATTTCAGCTCGTTCCCTGATTTCAGGTATATGGATGATTTGTTTTTGAAAAAGTGATATTATAATTGCGGCAATAGAAAACACTAATACTAACAACAGAATCCTCGAAATCCACATAAATCTGCGCCAACGGGTAGGTTCTAAAGTCTGAAAAACTTGAAGTTGTTGTCGATTCATTGACTTTATTTTTTACAATCACAAAATTAACACTCCACAGGAAAAATAATTCAAGTGGAATGGTTAATATTTCTTAAATGGTTTCAGGAGTTTTAATCCAACTCGCCACTATCAAAGTTATTCTCATCAGCTTCTGAACGGAAATAATCAGGAATTGTTGAATTGCGTTCATATTCAAATAACTGCTTTTCTAATTCTGCCTCACGTCGCCTTTGTTCCATCGGATCCGGAACAGGAGTCTCGGGTATAGGAATCGGTTCATTTTCACTCGGAACATCTGACACATGTTCAATAACCGGAATTACAGCTGAAGCTGCAATAGTCAGTTGTTCAAGTCTGCTTTTAAGGTGATTATTCTCCTTATTTAAATCATAAACGATTTCCTGAAGATCGGTATTTTCCTGTCTAACTTCAGCAAGATTCTCACGTAGAGAATTAGCTTCTCTATCAAGAAGAGATTTTTCTTTTTGCAATTCAGAAATCTTCTTCTTCATTTCAAGTATCTCACTCTGAAACAATACTACTTTCCTTGAGATGATATCAAGATTAGAATTTGACATATTTTCTGGAGATGAATTCAACTAACGTATAATTTTTAATTTCTGGCCCGGATAAATCTGATCAGGTGTCTTGATATTATTATCCTTCATGATTTTAGTATACATTTCCATGTCACCAAAATACTTCTTTGCAATTCTGCGCAGGCTCTCACCGGGCAAAACCTCATAATACACAACACCGGATTGCACATTAGGTTGATCTGGTTTCTTTTTTGGTTGTACAACGGGAGCTTGTTTTGCAGGTGTATTCACCGGCTGTACATTGGCTTCTTGTTTGGTTTTGGCAACAGGAACAACAGACTCATTTCCACTTCCTATTTTAGTTCGAAGGTCGATGATTTGTTGAAGATATTGTTCATTTTCAGTCTTAAGCCCGTCTATCTGTGTAGTTAACTGCTTAATCTGACTCTTGTTAACGTCAGATGCCGCTTTAGCATCTTTAAAGACGAAGAAATAGAAAAGTAAAAATGCAACAACACAAACCACAACTAAAAAGTAAGCAATCATAAGTGCGGCTGTACTCCCACTGCTCCCTTCTTCCAAATTGTCGATCTGACCAAAAATCTCCAGGTCAGAATTACAACGAGGACATCTTGGGGATCCCTTTTTTATTCCCGATGCTTTGCATACAGGGCACTCAATATAATTATTCATTGCAATTACATCATTTTATTTATGTCTCTGAAAAGTTTTTCAAACCTGTTAAAGGTTTTCTCTGAAATGTTTTGCTTTATGTTTGGCAACAATGCCAGTTCACGTGCTATCCGTAGTCTGTCAAAACTATCACGACCAATGGCAAACTGTAACTGCGTTAAAAGCCCCTCTCCTTCTACAGGTTTGAAAGATTCTGCAACCTTTGTTCCGTATGCACTCATTAAAGCAAGTGCTATTTCATTATGTTCAAAAAGATCTTCAATACTAGCTTGGTTCACCTGACAATACTGATCGTAGAACCGAAAACTCTTTCCATTTATGAACTGGTCCCATAATTCAGTGTCTTGTTTTGTTTTGGTTTTGGATACGCTGGCTGTTGGCATAAGACAGACCATATTGTTTTTAGTACTCTTCAACAAAAGTAGAAAAGTTGCCAGTTTTTCTAATCCACCAATTGGCATTATAGTTATTCCTTCTTTTAGGCCTGTCCGGTTCATAGACTTCAAAGTACCCGACATCAGATTGAGCAGGATCAGATCTGCAGGATCTTCGACGAGGAGATTACGCTTGTTATTAAAGAGATTTTGTGAAATATCAAATCCAATAGCAGCCTGCAGGGGAAACAAAGTATCAGGATCATTTTCCAAAATCATATCCGATATTATGCTTCCCTCGACGGTGTCTGTAACTGTTCTGACCCTATCAAGTCTAGATGGATTGATGAGAAATGGAGAATGGGTTGAATAAATGACCTGATGATCGATTGAAAGATCTTCAATAAATCTCAGTAAATCAGCTTGGGCAGATGCATGTAAACTTAAACCGGGTTCATCAAGCAAAAGCACAAGATTATCACCCACCATGTTTTTGACCTTACTAAACCAAACAACAAAAGAAAAGAACATATTGAGCCCTTTACTCCTGTTTCGCAATGGTAATGTTATCCTTCGAGTTGTATTACGGATTCTGATATGTAGAATTTTGTCTTTAGTCTCCTTAACATTTTCAATTTCAAATTTAATTTCAAGGTCCTTTTCTGTAGTCCAATATTTGAAAATATAATTGGTTACATCATTGGCCGTTGCCTCCAGGTCAGCAAGGTAACTCTCAAAATCATCTGCCTCGAGTAACTTATCAATATCAATTTTAGCAAGATCAAAAAATGCACGTGAGATCCGTAACATTTCATCATCTTTGGGAGGGTTTTTCAAATCCCTTATACTGATTCTGGTTGGCAATAAATAATATTCATCAAAATACCAAAAGTAGGGTATTGCAGGTTTCAGATAGTTTTTTGCAATATAGCCTTTGATAGGGTTACTCCATGCATAAGCTTTTGAATAGATCTTTTCACGCAAATCTTCAGCCATCTTAGTAAGTACAGCATCTTGTCTTTTTACATCACAAAGCTGCATCAGTTCAGTAACGTTGCGGACATTGCGTAACTGTGACTGAAGATCATCATTGATCGTATACCTTTGATAAAACTGATCCAGAAATTTCCGCTCATTGACTTTAAGACCAAACCAATGGGTTTTGCCCATATAGCTGATGCCATAAGTGAATGAACGACTCTGAAGCACGTCTTTACCCAGATCATATTCGATCACCTGCATCATCTCTTTGCTGATATCAAAATTGCATCGAAGCGCCTCAGTATCCTCACCTTTATTCTTAAACCGAATAAGTTCGTTGCGTGGATAATCTCCTATGATATTCAACTTGAAGAAAGGATTGTTTTCAAAGTAATTAATCTTTGCAACTGCTTCAAGAAATGCAGTTTTTCCTGACTCATTTTTCCCAACTAATACTGTGACTTTTTCGTCAATATCAATCTCCTGTTCCTTGTTGAAACTCTTGTATTTGTTGATTCTGACTTTTGTGAGCTTAAGCTTCATAATATCATTTTTAATGGAGCCGGTGGAACTGTCTTTTATCTGAATCTTGCTTAGATGCTAGTAAATTGTTTCTGTACAACATTCAAATATAAGAATTTTCGGAACTGGTGAAAATATTTTTACAAGTAAAACAAGTTTTTAAAAATATGTATTGCAAATATAGCTTAAAATTACAGATTTTTATAAAATTTGGTCTAAGTCTATCATTCCAAATTGGCTATTAATATGGGCAAAGAGCAGGATTTTTTGTTACTTTGCAAAAAATAAAGCTAAAAGATGAATATATTATTGCTTGGATCAGGAGGAAGGGAACATGCTATAGCATGGAAAATTGCTCAAAGCAAAAAATTGTCTGCATTATACATTGCCCCGGGTAATGCCGGAACAAAGGATTGTGGACAGAATATAGCGCTTTCTTTAAACGATTTCCCTGCAATAGGAGCATTTGCACTCAGTCATGCCATTGAAATGATAATAGTTGGTCCGGAAGCTCCTTTGGTCGAAGGCATCCATGATTACTTTTTGTCTCATCCTGAATTATCTAAAATAAATGTAATCGGTCCTGTCAGAAAAGGTGCCTTGCTTGAAGGCAGCAAAGATTACGCAAAGGCATTTATGCTTCGGCATTCAATACCTACAGCTGCATATAAAACATTTTATAAAGAAAATTTTGAAGAAGGAATTGCGTTCCTTCATTCGCTCAAGGCACCTTATGTTCTAAAAGCTGATGGCCTTGCTTCCGGTAAAGGCGTAGTGATCTGCGCTGACATTCAGGAAGCACAACAAGAACTTTCAGACATGATTCAAAATGCAAAATTTGGCAATGCTTCAGCTAAGGTAGTTATTGAAGAGTTTCTGGATGGTATTGAATGTTCGGTATTTGCTTTATCTGATGGGAAATCGTATAAACTTCTTCCCGTTGCTAAAGATTATAAAAAAATCGGAGAAAAAGATTCTGGTCCTAACACCGGAGGAATGGGATCTGTTTCACCGGTTCCTTTTGCTGATGAAGTATTCATGAAAAAGGTTGAAGAGAGAATTGTGAAACCCACAGTTGATGGATTGATCAGTGAAGGAATCGAATACAAAGGCTTCATATTCTTCGGTTTGATAAAAGTTGACGGAGAACCATTTGTCATTGAATACAATGCCAGAATGGGTGACCCGGAAACAGAATCTGTTTTTCCCCGGATCAAAAATGATATTCTTGACGTTTTTGAAGCTATTGCAGACCAGTCGCTAGATCAGATCGAGCTCGAAATTGACCCTCGGTTTGTTGCTTCTATAATGTTGGTTTCTGAAGGTTACCCGGATGCTTATCAGAAAGGGATAAAAATGATTATTACTGAAGCACCGCAAGACACGCTGTTTTTCCATGCAGGGACAAAAATATCTGAAAATACAATTGTAACAGATGGAGGTCGTGTATTGTCTGTCACCTCTTTCGGAGACACAATGGATGAGGCATTGGAGAAATCCTATCAGGCTTCAAAAAATATTGATTACATTACAAAACATTTCCGCAGTGACATAGGATTTGATCTGCATTAAATTTTAAAAAAATGTTGTTAAGAATATTCCGTAGCCAATCTCCAATCCAATTTCTCCTAATCCTACCACTATTTTTTGGGTTATGGTACAGTTCATTTGGCAATGGAATTATCCAGGTACCAGCTAATTTTGATACCGGACTTTATCGATTTATTTTTAATCTGATTTCTCCTTATCCTGTTCTGATCTCTTTTATTTCAATCCTTTTGGTATCATTACAAGCAATTGTTCTTAATTTGGTGCTTATTAGAAACAACCTTTCTTTAAGAAACAATCTTCTTCCCGCCTATATTTTCATATTGCTGTCCGGAAGCATGCATTCTCTTACACAACTGTCTGCTCCTTTGATTGCATCATTTTTTATATTACTAGGTATTGCTGAACTATTATTCATGTTCGAGTTAAAAGACCCTTTCACTGAATGTTTTAACGCATCTTTTTTTATCACAATTGCTTCATTCTTTTACTTTCCCGCTATATTTTTTCTCCTTCTAATTTGGATCAGTTATTTAGTTTATCGTGTTATATCCTGGCGTGAATGGATCATTTCTTTTGTTGGTTTGATTGCAGCTTGTCTCTTTGTCTGGTTTTACTTCTTTTGGAACAACCAGGAAGTGGTAATTTGGAATTCGATTAAACAGTTTTTCAGTTTTCCTGAACATTTTAAAGTTCAGTTTAGCCACTCTGGCTATATTATATGGGGATTAATTGCTTTGCTCTTTCTGGGATCATTATCCAATTTAATGAATCATATCAATGAAAAAGTTATTGCAATCAGACGTAAATACTGGGTAATAATATTCATGTTTCTGATTGCCATACTTTCATTTGTATATGCAAATCAGCAATCAGGATATCATATTGTTTTCTTAACAATTCCGGCTACTATCATTATCAATTATGCCTTACTGAATCGCAAGAATCCCAGGCGGTCAGAGTTATTTTTATGGATATTAACTATTGCAGTCATAGTATCACGAATTGTAGGTTATTAATTAAATAAAATGAAATTACCGGTTCACCCATTAGCAACTAAATTTCAATATAGTTTTATAGAAGCTGGCATTGATGAAGCCGGAAGAGGATGTCTCGCAGGCCCGGTTGTAGCTGCAGCTGTTATATTACCTGAGGATTTTAATGATCCTGAACTGAACGATTCAAAAAAGCTCACTGCATTACAACGTGAAAGGATTTGTGAAAGAATAAAATTAAATGCATTTGCCTGGGCAATCGGAGTCGTGGATAATAATCAGATCGATGAAATCAATATCCTTCAGGCGACATATTGTGCAATGCATAAAGCGGTAAGTCAACTTCATCAGCAACCAGAATTACTACTTGTTGACGGAAACAGATTTAAACCTTATCCCGGAATTCAACATCAATGTTTTATAAAAGGAGATTCACGGTTTCAATCAATAGCTGCGGCGTCAGTACTTGCTAAAACCTACCGTGATGAATTGATGGAAAATTTCCATCAACAATATCCACTTTACAACTGGAACAAAAACAAGGGGTATCCAACTAAATCACACAGACAGGCAATTAAAGAAATCGGTGTTTCACCACTTCATCGGATAACTTTTCAATTACTACCTCCATTATCGCTCTTATGAACAACATTGAGATTTTCGTGTTTATTTTTATTTATTAAAGTTACTCCACTTATCGAATTCCATTTGTAACTTTGATATCCAAATTCAAGACTTTGACCAGTATACATAAAAAACTTTTAATACTCTTTAAGCTCAAACCGATACTTGCAATTATCACGGTATTTATCATTATCATATTGATTGCATCCCCATTTTTTTATAATTTATATTGGTCACAAAAAGAAGTACCGGCTATCAATGCTATCCCAAATGATGCTGCCATTATACTGAAAATTAACAACATAAATCAAACATGGCCATTAATATCGAAAAGTGAAATTTGGAAAAACTTCATTTGTGAAAAGGAGTATGAAAACCTGGGCACTAATTTTAATAAGCTGATCCTATTAGTATCACAAAATGCAAGATTGGCATATTCTTTTAAAAAATATCCTTTATATATCTCACTCCACCCTCTTCACGAAGGTGGGGCCGGGCTTCTTTTTACGCTACAAACAGGTCATGCAATCCATGATCAGGATTTAAATCCATTTATTTATAAGTATTTCGGAACTAAAATTCAGATCCTAATCCGTGATTTTGCAGGTGTCAGTATAAGAAAGATAATTTTCAAAAGTCCGGGTGTTACTCAACAAAAAGAAAATGTCATAAATCTTGTATTAATGCAAGGTATTCTTTTTGCCACAGACAATACCAGCCTGATTAATGAAGCAATCCTTATGCTTCAATCCGGAGAAAGTATTGCGAATCAGCGTGCATTTGTGAGAGTACGCCGTACTGAGAGTCAAAATGCACATGCTGTTCTTTATGTAAATTATCATAATCTTCCCAATCTGCTCAATAATCAACTTGACGCCAGAAGTCTTGCCAATATTTCAGGCATCAACAGATTTAGTGACTGGACTGAACTTGACATTCTGATCAAAGAAAAACAAATTCTGATGAACGGGTTTTCATCTGTTGGTGATTCATCTAATACATATCTCAATCTATTTAATGATCAACAAACAAGACCAAGTAATGTGGATAGTCTTTTGCCGGGTAATACTGCAGGATTTATCAATATAGGGTTCAAAGATTATAAGACCATATTTCGTCGTTTGAAGTTTCAGCTAAAGAAACAATCAAAATTAGATGCATTCGAAAATAAGCTCAAAGCCATTTCTGATAGTTTTAATATCAATGCCGAACAAACCTTAACAGGCTGGATGAAAGACGAAATGGGTGTTGCCGTTACAAACAACCTTTCGCTGTCAGAAGAAGAGAATGTTTATGCTTATTTTAAAACCAGTAGTCCCGGTCAGGCCGAAGCTTCTCTTTCAATATTGGCCAAGAGGAACTCAATGTTTTTCAATGGCATCACAATTCATGTCATAGAATACCCCTCGCTGCTTCCATTCATTTATGGAGACCTTTTCCCAGACGCAAAGAAATACTATTTTGCCGTTGCTGGAGACTATGTTGTTTTTGCACGATCTGTGAATGCTATGACTGCTTTTTTAAGCAGCTTTACATCAAAAAACACACTTTCTGCTTCGCCAGCATTTCAAAACTTCAGAAACTATATCTCAGGTACTTCCAATATTTGGGTCTATTCAGATCTGACACAGATAATAAGACAGATTACAACGTTACTGATCCCGGGTGATAAACAAAACTATCCAATAATGCATGCAATCAGGTCTGCAAAATTTTTGTCAACTGAATTTTCATTAGAAAATAAACTTTTTTACACAAGTATCTGTATTGCAAACGATACTTCAAACCAGCTCACAAATGCACCATTACCTTTAGAACAAGTTTCAAATCAACTTACCCCGGAATGGGTTTCATTCATTGGCAATGTAAAAAGTGGTCCGCTGGTGGTTAAAACAGAAAATGGATATTTTTCATTTTTAATGGATGTGAACAACAAACTTTGGTGCATCAACGACAAAGGAGGTATCGAGTGGAGCCATATAACTGGAGGACATATTCTTGGAGATATACGACTTATTGATTTCCAGGGACACAAATGTATCGTCTTCAATTCCTCTGAACTGATTTACCTTTTGAACATTAATGGTGAATATGAAAGCGGCTTCCCCCTTAAAATACCTTTTAATGCCACAAATGGTTTAACACCCTATTCCGCAGGTAAAGATGGACTTACTTTCTTTTTGTCCACTTCAAAAAATAATATTCAGGAAATATCAATAAAAGGGAAAAAACAGCCAGGTTGGAAAACTGTTGAAACGAAAGCACGTGTTACAAAACCTGTTGAAATAATTGATCACAATGGCCGGAAACTAATTACGATTATCGACGAAGCAGGACGAATCAAGATCACAGATATAAATGGAATTTCTGTAGGAAATTTTGATAAAGTACCCCCGATCTCAAAAAACACTCAAATTTGGCCTAACCGGCTATCATTTAAAGGTGATATTGTTTGTGCAGCAGCCGATGGGGATTTATTGTACATCAGAAAAGATGGGACTTTTGATAAACTACCCTTCGAAACAGTAATTACCCATCCATTTTTCCTGATGGATCAATATGAGAACAATGGAAAAATAGATTATATTTTTATGGATCAGGCCAGGTTTACTGTTTTCAATCTGCAGAAAGAAATCGTTTTTGAATATGATCTTTCATCATTCCCACGTTTTCAACCATTGGTATTTACAGCTCCAGACAATAAGAAATATTATTTAATTACTACAGGTAACAACCATTTATTACTTTTTAACTCACAAGGGATACTCCGAGAATTCCCCTCACTTTCAAGTGATTGTCCTCCTGCAATTATATCTGTAGAAGGTACGCGTTCAGTTTTAATCCTTACTGTAGAAAAGCAAATTCTAAATGCCTATAAATACACTTTCTAGATATTTTTTTTCGTATAAATAAATAAAAGCTGTCAAGATCTGACAGCTTTTATTTTACCCTGGAGATTCTTTAACAACCAAATTCAGAATCTCACATCCGAAACCAAACCAAAGCATTCCAAGTTTAAAACAGTTAGTATTCCAAGTAATTATGATTAAGAATTTATTTGAGTAATCCAGTTATCAACTGTATTTACTACTTCATTATCAAAAACAATAGGGGCAAATATCGAGTAATCCGGTGATTTCTGTAATTCATAGCTCTTTTTTAAAGAACCAACTTTAGCAAAATTGTGATCTGTTTTCTGTAACTCAACCATGGTAGCTTTTCCCGGATTGTAATAATTACTAGCCTCAACCATTTCTTTTACCATATTACTTTCAGGAATTTCAGTGTCAGCTGTACCATGGATAGCAAGCAGGTTAGTCTTCATATGTTGTAGATAGACCCATGATTGCATCTTTTCAACTGACTGCATATATGATGCATTTCTACCCATGAAGTTGTCATTTCCTTTCCAGCCAAAAAATTTACGCATGACAGGAACCAGGTCAGGATTAGCATCAGCAAAAGCTGTAGGAGTCTTTTTATCAACTACAATACCTTTTATTACCAACTGACATTCCTGCATCAGATTAACTGCCTGATCCTGACCATAATTACTGTTTAAAAGCTTTGTCCATATTGCATTATTCAGATATTCGGAAACCGGATTCAGACAGGCCCCATAAACGATAACACCTTTTACATCATTGCGTGTGGCAAGTAAAGAACTGACTTTTCCACCAGTACTATGGCCAAACAAAAATGTTTTAGTAGAATCCACAAAATCATATTTTTTAAGTTGTTGCAGTGCCTTCTCAAATTCAATAGTTTCAACAAATATATCTGATAAGTCGCTACTCATCTGATCGATGTTTTCACCAACTCCAACTCTTTCAACCCTCATGCATACATACCCTTTTTTAGTAAGATTATCAGTTAACTGGCGATACATATTATCCTCCGGTACATTACATACCGAACCAGAAGTACCATTCTGAACCAACAAAATAGCCGGAGCTTTCTGTACTCCTTTGGGTTTTGTAATAACACAACGAATTGAACCTGCAAAGAAAGGCACTTCATCATAAATGACATCAAACTGATCAGAATTTTCAACATTCGAAACATTAGGTTTCCTTAGATTCAGAATATGAACTTTACGATCACGCCAGATCTTGTAAGTAATAATATCACCTTTTTCTTTGGCAATCTTTAATTGAGACACTTCAACAGGTCTACTGACGTTTCTTCCATTTATCTCTAAAATGATGTCTCCTTTATGCAAAGCAAGTTGAACCCTTTTTGAAGTTTCATCAGCATTGACAACATAAACGCCCATAATAGAATTGAGTCCATTTGCTTCTGCAATTGTTCTGGTAACAGAAATCAAATTGTTTTTTTCAGATTTTTCCGTGGATGTAGTTTTTGCATTCACATTGCTACATGTCATTGCAAGTAGCAAGAAACCGGCAAGAATTGAAATAGTTTTCATTGTAGTTAATTTTTAGTAGTTGTTTAAGTAATAGTAGTTTTTAGTAGTAGATTATAACAATGAGTTGTTAATAATAAATAGACGGTCGATCTGTTTAAAAGTTACAGAAAACGAAAAGAAGTTTTTAAATACCGTATCTAACTGAATAACAATAGCTCTGCTAGTCTAAACCAAAACCAACACACAACGATATAATCTTAATATTTGTTAATTTTTATAACGCTTTACTTTTTAAAGCAATTGAAAGAGAAAATATATTTGTGAAAAAGTTCAACTTGTCCAATTGAAAATTCCGGGAATTTATCCTCCGAAACGATACCCTATACCCGATTCAGTGTTTAACAATTTAGGTTTGGCGGGATCGTCTTCAACTTTTTTCCTTAACTGAGCAATAAATACACGCAGATATTGGGTTTGCTCAACATACCCCATCCCCCAAACTTCTTTAAGAATATATTGATGCGTCAAAACCCGGCCTTCATTCTTGGCCAACAGGGCAAGAAGTGAAAATTCGGTTGTTGTGAGTTTAATGATTTCATTATTCTTACGTGCCAGATGATTGGCTAAATCTATTGTCAACGAGCCAAATGTAAGACTGGGCACATCAGATAAGACTTGGCTTTGCCTGATGGCAACCCTGATTCGTGCCAGTAATTCTCCGGTACGAAATGGTTTGGTGAGGTAATCGTTAGCCCCATTATCCAAAGCTTTGATAATGTCATCTTCTGAATTTCGAACAGACAGTATAATGATTGGTTTTTGATACCATTCACGAAGTTTACTCAGTATATCAAGACCATCAATATCGGGTAATCCTAAATCGAGTATGATGAGAACGGGATGTCCGGTAGCTGCCAAAGACAAACCCTCCTTGCCCGTTGAAGCTTCAGAAATCTTATAGCCATTTGCCGAAAGTGTAATTTCAAGCAAACGACGGATTTGTACTTCATCATCAATAATCAAAATGGTACCTTCGTTTATCATTTAATCATCCTGTTTACTAAATTGGTTCATTTCAGAAATTTTTACCGGTAATTTTATAGTAAATATAGCACCTCCATTCTGACGATTTTCGGCAATTACTGTTCCTCCATGTGCTTCTACAAAACCTTTCACAATAGATAATCCTAAACCGGTACCCCCTGTTTTTGCATCCTGACCCCGATAAAACTTATTAAATATTTCACCTAATTCAGCTACCGGAAAACCCTTACCCCGATCCATTACCTGAATCGTCAGCGTTTCTTGTTCGTAGAAAAACTTGATCCTTATGTTGGTCCCTGAAGGAGCGTATTGTGTAGCATTTAAAACCAGATTGTGCAATACTTGTTCAATGAGCCCAAAATCAATATTTACCAATGGCATATCTGCGGGAATTACCGTCGATAATTTGAAATGCTCAAGTTCTTGTTTAAGATTATCTGCAATTTTATTTGCCAGATCGTGAACATCGCACCAGTCAGGTCGTGGAGTAATTCTTCCCGATTCGAGACGCGACATATTCAATAGATTCTCAATAAGCCTGTTGAGTCTGACCGAGGCTGTATTAATTTCTGTATACAATTTTAATTTAGTCTCTTCCGGATAACTTTGCAATAAGAGGGTATCGGAAGCTCCCATTATAGTTGCTACCGGAATACGCAGTTCATGAGAAATTGAATTGAACAAAGTTTTGTAAAGTTTATCCGATTCATTCAAAATATATGCTTTACGGGCAGTCGTCCTTAAAAATTCACGCTCATACCTTCCCGAAATCTGTGAAAGAAAAGATTCCCAAAATTGTTCTTCACCTTGAGTAAATAAGTTTATGTGTTCAACTACAATTACACCCATATTACTATCACCCATTAATGGGTAAAAAGTATAATTGGTAGACGGTAAAGTATCGGTGTTTCTACCAGCTTTTGCCGAATGTTTATAAACCCAAGCCGCAATACTTAAATCGTTTTCAGAAAGTTTGATTTTTGTTTCATGCCTAACCTTATCTTCAAGTTGGTTCATCTCGTTTTTAAGAATAATGG
>JGI24140J50213_10000935_pt1 | contig 13207 bp, 10 predicted proteins | sample BarGraIncu00222A_FD_50213 | JGI IMG/M metagenome (IMG submission 50213)
GGCATGCATTTCGGAGGTGGCCACCACGCCGGTGCGAGGTTCGCCGTCTCTCATTCATTTTCGCGAGGGGGCTTTCGCGGCGGCCGTTCCTTTGCCGGTCAAGGCCGGAGGAACTTCGGCCAGATCCGAAACGCCCCGGTGCGATCCGGAAGCATCCGCAGCGCTATGAACTCGCTGTCGCGCAACGGCGGATTGCGCAACGGCCGCCTGCTCAGCAATCCCGGCGCGCGCGGACAGATCGCCGCGGCTGCCGCATTGGCGGGCTGGCATGGCGGCGGCCACGGCGCGAACGGATGGTGGCAGCACGGCGACGGCGGATATGGATGGGTCGGGCCGCTGTTTTGGCCGTTCGCCTACAACGACATTTATGATTATACCATCTGGGGCGACAACGGCTTCTGGGACTACGGTTACCCGGATATCTATGCGGGGATCTTCGCGCCTTACGGCTACAATGATCTCGCAGGTTACATGGCGCAACCCGCGCGCGGCCGAAGGCATGTCGGGCTCCCTTCGCTTGCGCAAATGTGCGGCGATGACAGCCGCGATGTTGCCGGCCTCCCGATCGATCAGATTCAGGAGGCCATCCAGCCGAACGACACCCAGCGCGCCGCGCTCGATGAGCTTGCCAACGCATCGATACAGGCCGCTCAGACTATCCGCTCTGCATGCCCGACGCAGGTCGCGTCGACGGCACCGGGCCGGCTCGCGGCCATGCAGCAGCGCATCGAGGCGATGATTTCCGCGGTGGCATTGGTGCGGCCGCCCTTGGAGAAATCCTATGGCCTGCTGGATGACGAGCAGAAAACGCGGCTTAATGCGCTCGCCGAAGATCAGCGCAAGGCATCCGCTTCAAAAGCGTCGCTGGCCCAGAACTGTGCCGCTGCGCAGCCCGCCGCCTTCCAGTGGCCGGGCAGCGAACTCGAAACCAAGCTGCACCTGAACGTCCCCCAACGCGCAGCCCTCGAGGTGGTGCAGGATGCCACGGCAAGGGCCGCTGATATGCTGAAGGTGACATGCCAGCCGGACGACGTCGTAACGCCGGTGGCGCGGCTTGCCGCGCTTGCCAATCGGCTCGACACCATGCTGCAAGCCGTCAAACTGGTGCGCCCGGCGCTCGAGAACTTCTACACAACGCTGAGCGACGAGCAGAAAGCACAGTTCGAGGCGATCGGACCAAAACGGACCGCGTAATTTTCAATCCTTGGCCATCGCGATGGCGGCAGCGCTCATGAAGCATATTGTCTGGTCGGCGTATATGCCGGTCGCCTTCTCAAGGGCGAGAAGCGGCCGATCTGGCCGTACAACAGTCCACTATCGTAGAGCTGATCATAAACTTGAAGACCGCCAAAACGTTGAAACTTCCGGTGCCACTGCCGTAGTTTCGTTGTGCCAAATGCAACCTGATAACGTCGCGCCTCATTAGTTCGAAGGAACTACGCTCACCCGCACGGCGCTGCCTCACAGCCATCCGTGGCATCCGCGTCTTTCCGAACGGCTGGGCCTTTTCCGCCTGGTAGAATGCCCCGGCAGTCATGAGATGTTTTTCAGCAATCCGTCCCGATTGGCCCAGGCGATTCTGGAAGTTGGGCGCGATTGAAGCGAGAGCGGCGGCGTGTCATCAGACGATGAGGCCACCGCCGCAGACGAGAACCTGGCCGCTGATGTAGTTCGATTCCGGGCTGCAAAACAAATAAACCGCGCCGGCGGCCTCTTCCGGGGTGCCGCCGCGGCCAAGCGGGATCATTCTGGCCATCGCTTCGAGCATCTGCGGTTGCACGCCGACCTTGATGTCGCGGCCCGCCACGTCGATGGTCTTCTGCTGCGCCTCGATCGGCTGGGTCAGCCGGGTATTGATCAGGCCGAAGGCGACACAATTGACGTTGACCTTGTAGCGGCCCCACTCCTTGCACATGGTGCGCGTCAATCCGACCAGAGACGCTTTCGCCGACGAATAGCTCGCCTGCCCGGCATTGCCGTAAAGCCCGGCGATCGACGAGATGTTGACGACCTTGCGGAACACCTCGCGGCCGGCTTCGGCTTCCTTCTTTGCGAAAATCCGGATCGGCTCGGCGGCCGCGCGCAGGATGCGAAACGGCGCGACCAGATGCACGTCGAGCATGGCCTGGAATTGCTCGTCGGTCATTTTCTGGATCGTTGAGTCCCAAGTATAACCGGCGTTGTTGACGATGATGTCGAGGCCGCCAAGCTTTTCCACCGCAGCGCCGACAAAACGATCGGGAAACCCCGGGTCCGAAACGCTGCCATTGACGGCGATGGCCTGGCCGCCCGCGGCGACAATTTCCGCGGCGACCGCATCGCCGGGCGCGGCATCCAGATCGTTGACAACGATCCTGGCGCCCTCGCTGGCCAGCTTCAACGCGATGGCCCGGCCGATACCGCGGCCGGATCCGGTGATCAACGCAACTTTTCCCGCAAGTTTGGTCATCAGGTGTCCTTGAGATTTCCTTGAAATATTCTTGGGTAAGTATTCTTGGGTTCAAATGGCGATCACGGCCTCGGCCGCGAGCTTGACTTCGCCATTCTGATCTTTGGTGGTCAGCGCCAGGCGTGCGCGCCGCTCGCCCTTGTCTTCGAACAGCTCGGCGACATGCCCCTCGCAGGTCAGCCGGGCGCCGAGTTGGGTGATCGCGGCAAAGCGCGTCGAAAACGAACGGATGCTGGACGGGGAAACCGTGTCGGTCAGCGCTTGGCCCAGATAGGCCATCACCAGCATGCCGTGGCTGAACACATCGGGAAAACCTGCCGCGCGGGCGAAGTCCAGATCGACATGTATAGGGTTGTGATCGCCCGAGGCCCCGCAATACAATGCCAGCGTGTGCCGCGTGATCGGCGGAAACGTCTTGTGAACGACACGTTCGCCGACGGTAGCCGCTGCAGCCGCGTTCATGATGGCCTCCCGTTACGCACCACGATCGTTCGCGAGATGTCCGCGACAACGATACCCTGCTGATTGGTCACCGGGGTCTCGACGACAATCAGCGTCATCGCGCCGCCCTTCTTGTCGGTGACGCTGGCGACGCGCGGCTTGAAGGTCAGCGTATCGCCGACGACGACCGGGGCGTGATAGACGAAACTCTGTTCGCCATGCAGAACCCTGGCGAGGTCGATGTCGAGCGCCGTCAGCATCTCAAACTGCACGGTCGCGTCCATCATTTCCAGGCAGAACAGATAGGTGGGCGGCACCGGCTGCGCCGCATAGCCTTGCACGCGCGCGGCTTCGGCATCCCGATAAACGGGATTGGTTTCCTTCAGCGTGTCGAAGAAATAGCGCAAGCGCCCGGGTTCGACATGCGCGGTGACTGGCGTAAAGCTGCGCCCGACGGCGGATTGATCGACCATGTCCTAAGCCTCAGGCGCGTTCGTACAGCGTCACGACGCAGGCGCCGCCGAGGCCGAGATTATGCTGCAGCGCCAGTCGCGCGCCGTCGACCTGGGTTGCCGCGGCGGTGCCGCGCAATTGACGCGTCAGCTCATAGCATTGCGCGAGCCCGGTCGCGCCGAGCGGATGGCCCTTCGACAACAATCCGCCGGAGGGATTGGTAACGAACTTGCCGCCATAGGTGTTGTCGCCATCGTCGATGAAACGCTCCGCGCCACCCTCCGGGCAAAGCCCGAGGGCTTCATAGGTGATCAGTTCGTTTTGGGCAAAGCAGTCGTGCAGCTCGACGACGTCAAGGTCCTCCGGGCCGACGCCCGCGGCCTCATAGACGCTGTTGGCGGCCGCCCGCGCCATGTCGAAGCCGACGACCTGCATCATGTCACCGGCATTAAACGTGGATGCGGTATCTGTGGTCATGGCTTGCGCGGCAATCCGGACGTCCTTGCGCAGGCCATGCTGGCTGGCGAATTTCTCTGAAACGAGAATAGCCGCAGCACCGCCGCAGGTCGGCGGGCACGCCATCAGTCGCGTCATCACACCGGGCCAGATCACCTGATCGTTCATCACGTCGTCGGCGGTCACCTCTTTACGAAACAGCGCCAGCGGATTATTCTTGGCGTGACGGCTGGCCTTGGCGCGAACCTTGGCGAACGACATCAGCGGCGTGCCGTATTTCTTCATATGGCTGAGACCGGCACCGCCGAAATAACGCAATGCCAGCGGAACGCCCGGGGCATCGACAAGCTTATCGGCGGCCGCGTCGAAATCGTCAAATGCGCTGGGACGATCGGTGAAGACGGCGCCGAGTGCGCCGGGCTTCATCTGCTCGAAGCCGAGCGCGAGAACGCAATCGAGCGCCCCCGAAGCGATCGCCTGCCGCGCCAGGAACAGCGCGGTCGAACCCGTCGAGCAATTGTTGTTGACGTTGATGATCGGAACACCGGTCATTCCGACCGGGTAAAGCGCGCGCTGACCACAGGTCGAGTCGCCATAGACATATCCGACATAGGCCTGCTGGATCAGGCCGTAATCGAGGCCGGCGTCGCTCAGCGCCAGCCGGGTCGCTTCCGTCCCCATCACATGATACGGCGCGTTGGCGCCGGGTTTGACAAACGGGATCATGCCGACACCGGCCACATATACCGAAGATGACATCCGAGCCTCCAAAAATTACCCGATGGACTTTTTGTTACCCACGGGTAATATATGGACTTGCCCTTTGAGTCAATACGGGCTCAACGCGACCTTGAGCGAAACCGAAATCGACATGCCACCGCCCTCCGATCCGTCACCCTGGCTTCCGTTCCAGAGCCGCCGGCGCGCGCGCGACGAAAAACGCGAAGCCGTGTTGCGCGCGGCCGTAGCCCTGTTTCTTGAACAGGGCTACCACCGCGCCACGCTCACCGAGGTCGCCGAACGGCTGAACATCACCAAGCCCGCGCTTTACAATTATTTTCGCGGCAAGGACGAAATCCTGTTCGAGTGCTGGGCGATGGGACAGGAGCGCGTCGACGACTTGATCGCCGGCATCAATGCCGAAGGCGGCACCGGCCTCGTCAAGTTGCGCAGGCTGGTGCGCGCCTATGGCGAAGTCATGGCCACTGATTTCGGCGCCAGCCTGGTGCGGTTCGACGTGCGCGATCTCAGCGACAAGAATGCCGAAGTCGTTCGCGCCGCCAAGCGGAGCATCGACCATACCTTTCGCGGTTACATCACCGAGGGCATCTCCGACGGCTCGATCAAGCCGTGCGACGCCAAGCTGGCGGCCTTTGCCATTGCCGGATCGCTGAACTGGATCGGGCATTGGTATCGATCGGACGGGCCATTGTCGCCGAAAGCAATTTCGGAAGAGTTCACCGATCGTCTCACCGAGGGACTGGCGCGCCGGCCGGCTGGCGCGAAGCCGCGCGTCCGGCTATCACGATAACCGCCGAGCGGAGCCTGCGCGAGCGCATGTCAAACATTCCAAATTCCACGCTCGCCGACAAACCGGAGCCGGGCGGCCTGGCCGATCGGCTTCAACGCATGATGGAGTCCGAGCGTCCGGGCACCCGGGTGATCAATTTCGGCATCATGGAAGACGGCCATGCCGGCCTTACGTTCGGCTTCGACGTGGTTGATCCGGACGGCGCGCAGCTCGGCTCCTATGTCCTGAAGACGGCGCCCGTCGGGGTCACGCGCCGCGGCAATACCGATGTTTTCCGGCAAGCCCCTCTGATCCGCGCCCTCAAACAAGCCGGACTGCCGGTCCCGGAAATCCCCTGGGCGTCGCCCGACGAAGACCACTTGGGAACGCCCTTCCTGGTGATGGAACGAATGCCTGGACGGGTGTTCCTGGTCTGGGAACCGCATGCGTCTTTTTCGCGCGACGACGCGAGAGTTCGCGACCTCTGGCTTCAGGCGGCGCGGCTATTGGCGCGGGTCCACACCGTTGATTGGCAACGAGCGCTGCCCGATTGGGAGAAGCCGCAACCGTTGAACGAGGAAGTCGAGCGCTGGAAGAACGTGCTGCGGCATGCGCAGGATCCCAACTGGCTGGCCGCGGGCACCGAGCTCGGCGCATTGCTGGCATCGCGGTTGCCGGATGAAGCGCCGGTCGGCGTCATCCATGGCGATTTCCAGCCCGGCAATATCCTTTACGAAAACGGTCAGGCCGGTGGATTGATCGATTGGGAGTTGGCCTCGATTGGCGCCCAAGGCCTCGACCTCGGCTGGATGCTGATGATGTCCGACAGCGAGGCATGGCACGAAAGCTGGCAGCCGGTCGCTCCGGTATCCGCGCAAGATCTGATCGGCGCCTATCGCGCGGCCGACGGCCCGGCCTACCACAATGTGGAATGGTATCAGGCGCTGGCACATTATCGCCTCGGTTCGATTGCCTGCCTTAATGTCAAACTTCATCGCACCGGCAAGCGCCAGGATGTCTTGTGGGAGCGATTCGCGCCTTCCATTCCGTTGCTGTTCGCACGCGGCATCGAGCTGGCCGGACGCGCGATGCTTAAAAAGGGAACCGTCGAATGATCGATTTCGAACTTCCAGCCGAACTGGTTGTGCTGCGCGACCGGGTGGAAGCCTTCATCGCCGATAAAATCGTGCCTTACGAAAACGATCCGCGGCAGACCGCACACGGCGCGCCCGAATCCCTGCGCAGGGAACTCGTCGGCCTGGCACGGCAGGCACAACTGCTGTCGCCGCACGCCCCAAAACAATATGGCGGGCTTGGGCTGGATCATCGCGGCATGGCCGTGGTGTTCGAAGCCGCCGGCTGGTCGACCCTGGGGCCGCTGGCGCTGAACATACAGGCGCCTGACGAGGGCAACGTCAATTTGCTCAATGCCATTGCTACGCCCGAGCAGAAGGCGCGATGGCTGGCGCCGCTGGCGCGCGGCGAGATCAGGTCGGTGTTCTCGATGACGGAGACCGTCAGCGACGGCGCCGGCTCGGATCCGTCGTTGCTCAACACCATCGCCCGACAGGACGGCAACGACTTCCTGATCAGCGGCAAGAAGTACATGATCACCGGCGTGCCGGATGCCGCATTCAACATTGTGATGGCACGCACGCTTGACCCCCTCGGCAAGGATCTTGGGGCGACGATGTTTTTTGTCGATATCGACGCGCCTGGATTTCGCATCGAGCGGATGCTGGACACGATCGACTCGAATTCTCCCGGCGGCCACGCCGAAGTCTCCTTCGACCGCGTCCGTGTCACGCCGGACCGCGTGCTCGGTGAGGTTGGCCAGGGCTTCCGGAATGCCCAGGTCCGCCTCGGGCCCGCCCGGCTGACCCATTGCATGCGCTGGCTCGGAGCCGCCCGGCGCTGTCAGGCGATTGCGGTGGAGCATGCCAGGCGCCGGCATTCGTTCGGCAAGACCCTCGGCGAGCATCAAGGGGTCGGATTCATGCTCGCCGACAATGAGATCGACCTGCATCTGTCGCGTCTGGCGATCTGGCACACCGCCTGGATGCTGGATCAGCATGAAAAGGCGCGTGACGAAACCAGCATGACCAAGGTGTTCTGCTCGGAGGCGCTGGGCCGGGTGGTGGACCGTTGCCTGCAGATCCTCGGCTCGATCGGGATCACCCGTGACACCGTCGTGGAACGGATCTATCGCGACATCCGGCCGTTTCGTATCTATGACGGTCCGTCGGAAGTGCACCGCCATGTGCTGGCGCGGCGCATCCTGGCGAAGAACGATCCGATGAAGAGGTAATGAGCGATGCCGGACCGGCCTACTTACGAACAATTATATGCGTCGTTCCGCTGGAACATCCCCGCGCGCTACAACATCGCCGCCGATGTCTGCGACCGTCACGCCGGCGATCCCGGCAAGATCGCGCTGATCGGCGAGGACAGCGACGGCAAGGCCTGGAAGATGACCTTCCGCGAGGTGCAGCGAAAGGCCAACCAGTTAGCCAATCTTTTGCTGTCGCTCGGCCTCGTCAAAGGCGATCGGGTGATGCTGCTATTGGGCCAGAACGCCTGGACCGCGATCGGGCACGTCGCCTGCTGGAAGGCGGGACTGGTCTCGGTTCCGACTTCGATCCTGTTCGCGGCCGACGCGGTCGCCTATCGCCTCAACGCCGTCGGTGTGCGGGCCGTCATCACGGACCTTGCCAATTTGCCATCGGTGGAGAAGGCCAGACTTGTCGCGCCTGCGATGAAGCATGTCTTCCTGGTCGATGGCACGGCGCCGAACGCGCCTTCCATTGCCAAGGCGATCGAAGCCGCGCGTGACAGTTTCGAAAACGTCGACACCGCGGCCGACGATCCGGCGTTTCTCAACTTCACCTCGGGCACAACAGGCAACCCGAAAGGCGCGCTGCAGGCGCACCGCTCGATGCTCGGACACATGCCGGGAGCCGAGATGGGTTTCGATTCGTTCCCGCAGCCGGGCGACTGCATGTGGTCCCCAGCCGACTGGGCCTGGCTCGCGGGGTTGATGGACGTACTGATGCCCGCCTGGTTTCACGGGGTGCCGGTGTTGACGTTTCGCGCGCCGCGCTTTGACCCCGAGCAAGCCTACGCCATGATGGGCCGTCACCGGGTGCGGACCACATTGCTGACGCCGACCATGCTCCGCGTGATGCGTCAGATTCCCGATCCGGTTAAGCGTTATGGCCTCGATTTGCGCACCATCATCTCCGGCGGCGAATCGGTCGGCAAGGAACTTCACGAATGGTCGACCGGCGCACTCGGTGTGCCGATCAACGAAATGTTCGGCCAGACCGAATGCAATCTCGTGCTGGCCTCGAACGGCAACATGATGCCGGTCAAGCCCGGATCGCTCGGACGTGCTGTCCCCGGTCATGTCGCCGGAATCGTCGACGATTCCGGCCAACCCCTGGCCGCCGGCTCCATCGGCAATCTCGCCTTCCGCAGCCCCGATCCGGTGATGATGCTCGAATACTGGCAGAACCCCGAGGCGACCCGGAACAAATATGCCGATGGCTGGCTGATAACAGGCGATCTGGCGCAGTGCGACGAGGATGGCTATTTCTGGTTCCACGGTCGCGCCGACGACGTCATTACCAGCGCCGGCTATCGCATCGGACCTTCCGAAATCGAGGACGCGCTGGCTCGTCATCCCGCGGTGGTGATGGCGGCGGCGGTCGGCGTGCCGGATCCGGTTCGCACTGAATCGATCAAGGCCTTTGTCATTCTGAAAGAGGGAATATCGCCGAGCCCGGCCCTGGTCGAGGAAGTCCGCAATTTTGTGCGCGACCATCTGGCCAGGCATGAAGTGCCGCGCGACATCGAATTCGTCGCCACGCTGCCGATGACGACGACCGGAAAAATCCTGCGGCGGGAATTGCGCGACGCCGAGCGGGCCAAGGCAGCCAAGGGTAGCAACTGAGCATCCAATGATCATCAACGAGGGCGCTCGCGCAACAGCAGCAGGCCGAACACGCCAACCAATGCGGAGAAGGCGACGTAATAGGCCGGGCTCATCTTGTCGCCGGTGGCAGCGATCAGCCAGGTGACGATAAACGGCGCCAGCCCGCCGAACAGTGCCACGGCGACGTTATAGATCAGCCCCACTCCGGTCGAACGAACCCCGACCGGAAGCAATTCCATCAACATCACGGGCGTTGGCCCCCAGAGGAAAGCCATCACCAGCGACGTCGCCATCTGGGCGATAATCAATCGGCCAAGCGATGGCTCCGCGAGCAGCTGGTGCACCGCCAGCCACACCACCACCGCATAAATGATCGCCGCGGGCAGGACGATCTTCCGCCGGCCGATGCGATCGGAAAGGCTGCCGGCAAAGGGACAGAAGATGACGATCAGCACCGTCGACAGCACGGAGGAGAGCTGAACGCCGCTCATCGGCAACCCCAATTGGCGGACGGCATAGATCGGGATATAGAGCAGCATCACATAGTAGGAAACGGTGCCCATCACCACGATGCAGAAGCCGACCACGAGTTCGCGCGGATGCACCGTGAAGAGCTCGACCAGAGGCGTGTTCGCCGGCTTCTGCATCGATTGCAGATAGCGCTGGAATTCCGGCGTCTCGTCGATGTTGGAGCGAAGCCAATAGCCGAACGGGCCGATCAATATTCCAAGCAGGAACGGAAGCCGCCAACCCCAGCTTTCCAGCGCCGCGGGCGATGCGTAGGTCGTGGCCAGATACGCCAGCAGCGCGCCGGCCGTGAAGCCAAGCGCCTGCGACACCATCTGGAAGCTGCCGTAATAGCCGCGACGGTTCTCCGGCGAATACTCGACCAGCATCGCGGTGGCGTTGGCGAACTCACCGCCAACGGAGATGCCCTGGATCAACCTTGCGACCACCATCAGCAGCGGCGCCGCGATGCCGATCGCGGCGTAGGTCGGCAGCAGACCGATCATCCCGGTGCCGACCGCCATCATGATGATCATCAGCGTCAGCGCTCGCTTGCGCCCCAGCCGATCGGCATAGAGCCCGAACAGGACGCCGCTCAGCGGACGCATCGCAAAGGCGACCGCGAATGTCGCAAAGGTCAGCAGCATCGAGGTGACCTCGCTGCCGGCCGGAAAGAACAGTTTTGAGATGATCGGCGCGAACATCCCGAAGATGCCGTAGTCGAACCATTCGAAGGCGTTTCCCACTGTCGAGGCAAACACCACGCGGCGCCGCATCGCCGACGTGGCGTCGGCGGCAGGGTTTACTGATCCCGCGATGTCTTGTGAACTCATGGCTTCCCCCACTTTGTGCATCGCAGCTCAGTCTCGCTCCAGCGGCGGGACCGGCCGGAATGCACCAGATAGGCCCAAGGATCGCATCGAATTTTGATCTTGTCAGATTTTAATTTGGCCGCGGCCATTTAAATCCACCGGTGGCACGTCAGCCTCGACGGTTCTTCTTTGCCTTGTTGCCAAAGGCGGGTCGCGCCGGCCCGTTTGCCATCGCCGCCTGGGGCGCAGGATCGTCTCGCGATCGCTTCTTCTTTTTAAATGCCGGCGGCTTGCCAAATCCCGGCTCGCTGTCATGGCGAGGCTTGCCGTGTTGCTTCGGGCCTCTTTCACCGCGAAATTTATCGTTCTGATGCGGGCCGCGGCCGGTCTCGCCGCCTTCGCGCCGAGGCGAGTGCGACGGCTGCTCCGAAGCTGCCTGCGCCCGTGGGGCCGCTGCCAGCGCCTCAATACGGATGTTATCTTCCTTGTCGGGACGCTGGACTTTAACCGCGAAGGATTCGGCGACGCGGGCGGAAATTTCGAACTCGGTGGTGGTGTCGAGAATGCGGATGGCGCCGATGTCCTGCTTTTCGATACCGCCGCGCCGGCAAATCATCGGCAGCAGCCAGCGCGCTTCGGCATTCTTTCTTCGCCCGATGGCGGCGCGGAACCAGACACTGCCTTCTTCCATGACGTGACGCTTCGACGGCTTTCCCGGCTTCGATCGGGCTGCGGATGCGCGATCCTCGCCGCGCGGCGTTCGGCCATCCTTTTCCCGGCCGCGATCGTCACGCGATCGGGCAGCACCCTTGCCGGGATCGATCTTGCCGGGATCGAGAATGTCCTCGGGCGACGGCAGCCGCGCACGATAAAGCCGCGCCAGCGCCGCGGCGATGTCCTCGGGCGACCGCTCGGCGAGCAACGCCCGCGCCAGCACCAGATCATCCTCGGTCGTCTCCTCCGTGAACAGCGCATCCCTTAACATGCGATCCTGATCGAGCTTGCGAATTTCATCCGGGGTGGGAGCCGTGACCCACGCGGCTTCGATGCCTGCGAGATTCAGCAGCAATTCGGCGCGCCGCCGGCGCGCCGGCACCACCAGCAGAACGCTGACACCCTTGCGGCCGGCGCGGCCGGTACGGCCGGAGCGATGCTGCATGACCTCCGCGTCATTCGGCAGGTCGGCGTGAATGACGAGGTCGAGGTTGGGCAGGTCGATGCCGCGCGCCGCCACGTCGGTGGCGACGCAGACGCGAGCGCGCCCGTCCCGCAGCGCCTGCAGCGCCTGGGTTCGCTCGTTCTGCGTCAATTCGCCTGACAGAGCGACCACCGAGAAGCCGCGCTCCAGCAGCATCGCCTGCAAATGCCGGACGGCATCTCGGGTGTTGCAAAACACCAGCGCGCTCGGCGACTCCAGGAACCGCAGCACGTTGACGACCGCATGCTCGACATCGCCGGCGGCAATCCGGATGGCGCGGTATTCGATATCGGCATGCCCCCCTTCATCACCCCCGACCTCGACGCGAAAAGCCTGGTGCTGAAACTGCTTGGCCAGCGTGACGATCCCACGTGGCAGAGTCGCCGAAAACAACAGCGTGCGGCGGGTCTCCGGCGTGGTCTTGAGGATGAATTCCATATCCTCGCGAAAGCCCAGATCGAGCATCTCGTCGGCCTCGTCGAGCACGACAGCCTTCAGTTCCGAAACGTCGAGCCGACCGCGCCGCAGATGATCGCACAGCCGGCCCGGCGTGCCGACCACGATATGAGCGCCCGCGGCAAGCTCGCGCTGCTCGCGGCGCGGGTCCATGCCGCCGACGCAGGAAACCACGCGCGCATCGGCATATTGATAGAGCCATGCAAGCTCGCGCTGCACCTGCAAGGCGAGCTCGCGCGTCGGCGCCACGATCAGGGCAAGCGGTGCGGCAGCCCGCGCGAAGCGTTCGGCGCCGCCGAGAAGATCCTTGGCCATCGCCAACCCGTAGGCGACGGTTTTGCCGGAGCCGGTTTGCGCCGAAACCAGAAGGTCGCGGTCAAGCGCCGTCGGCGCCAGCACGGCGGTCTGGACCGGGGTCAGCTGATCGTAGTTGCGTTCCGCCAGGGCTCGAGCGAGCGGCGGGCTGGTGGTCGGGAGTGTCACGAGATGGCCGATTCTGGTTGGCGTAGACGCTGGGAATATGGCGCGGAGCTTCGAACCGATGGGTCGAAGCTGGCGCGCCTGGCAGATTGCACAGCCGCATCAATGGCGGATTTGATTGAGGTCCGGGTGCTTTAGGCCTGAAAGGCCCAAAACGCAACTCGGAGCGGCGAAAGACTGGTAAAGACTTCTGGTTCAATTCTTCAAAAAACCACGACAATCCCAACACCGTCATTGCGAGCCAACGGGTCGCGCGAATGCGCGCCCGATGACAGGCTCCGCGAAGCNATCCATGCGGCAACAAGGAAGCAAGAGTGGAGAGGATTGCTTCGCTTCGCTCGCAATGACGGCAAGATATGACTCCGCCTTCTCGCGGCGCTGTGCGCCCGAGTTGTGCCAAATCCTTCGCCTCGAAAATCAGAGGGCGCAGGGAAAGCCGGGTGCCCGTTGCACCCGCAGCCTCGCGTGGTGTGTAAAAAACACGCGAGTTAGTCACCACAGGTTCACCGGA
>JGI24140J50213_10000936_pt1 | contig 13197 bp, 7 predicted proteins | sample BarGraIncu00222A_FD_50213 | JGI IMG/M metagenome (IMG submission 50213)
TACTTCGGAAAGAAGGCGCGGTCGTCGTCGAGGACACGCAAGCCTAGGCGGCCGAGCTTGGCGTCGGTCGAGTAGACGTCGATGACGTCGACGCGGCCGGCGGCGACGGCCTCGTAGGCGAGTCCGTGATCGAGACCGATCGGCGTTGCCGTTACCGCATAGGCGCGCTGCAGCGCCGGCCAGCCGTCGGCACGCTGCAGGAACTCGTGCGACAGGCCGAACACGAGGTCGCGTCCCTTGCTCGAAGCGAGGTCGGAAATGGTTGCGATGCCGAGCGCCTTCGCCTTCGCCTCGGACATCGCCAGCGCGTACGTGTTGTTGAATCCCAGGGGCACCGCGGCGACCAGGCCGCGCGGCGCCAGCCAGAGGTTCAACTCGTCGAGCGACGGGTTGCCGTCGCGCTTGAGCAACTCGCGAACGATGGTCCCGGTGTATTCGGGATAGACGTCGACCGAGCCGGCGGCAAGCGCCTGCTCGAGGATGCCGGTGTTGCCCAGGCCCTGCTTGTGCAGCGCCGGACGGCCCGCGGCGACGAGCGTCTGCGTCACGATCTCGCCGAGGATGTACGACTCGGTGAAGCGCTTCGAGCCGACGACGAGCGGGTCGACGTCACGGGCGTTCGCCGGGACGATGAAGGACGCATTCATTGCGGCAGCGACCGCAATCGCCTGTAGGATGATTCCTACATAGGAAATGGCTGCCCGAGGTTTGTGTGGCGCAATCGCATGGTCAACACTTCGACGTGCCTCCTCGCCTGCAGCGCGTGATCTTGTCTTGCCTTCCCTCGCCACACCCCTCCGTCCGTCGCACCCTTCGCCGTTCGAAACGCCGGAGCCTGCCCGAGAACAGCTTCGCATGAACCAGTTGCGGGCGTTCATCGTCGAGGACAGTCCGGTGATCCGGGAGAACCTCGTCGCTGCGCTCGAGGAGATGGCGCCGATCCAGGTGGTCGGCACCGCCGACGACGAGAAAACGGCGCTCGACTGGCTGTTGCGCCCGGAAAATGCGTGCGAGCTGGTCGTGGTAGACATCTTCCTCAAGAGCGGCTCGGGCCTCGGCGTTCTCAAGACGGCCGCCGCGGTGGCATCACCGCCCAAGCTCATCGTCCTCAGCAACTACGCCACGCCGGACATGCGCCGCAAGTGCCTCGAGCTCGGCGCCGACCGGGTCTTCGACAAGTCGAACGAAATCGATGCCCTGATCCTCTACTGCTGCCGCCTGGCCGACGGCAGCACCGGAAGCGGCGAACTCGAACCCTTGTTTTGAGTCCGGCGCAAATGCGCGCAAGCCCGGACCGCCCGCTACTGGATGAGCCCGTTCTTGAGGGCGTAGTAGGTCAGATCGCTGTTCGACTCGAGCTTCATCTTCTCCATGACCCGGGTCCGGTAGGTGCTCACGGTCTTGACGCTCAGCGACATGCTGTTCGCCATGTGGCCGATCGTCTCGCCCTTGGCCAGGCGCAGGAAGACCTGGAACTCGCGCTCCGACAGCTGTTCGTGCGGCGGCTTGTCGCCGGCGCCCCCGCCCAGGCCGTCGGCGAGCAGCTCGGCGACGCCGGCGGTGATGTACTTGCGGCCGCGATAGACGGTGCGGATCGCCTTGACGATCTCTTCGGGGTCGCAGTCCTTGTTGAGGTAGCCGCTCGCGCCCTGACGCAGCAGAGTCGTCGCGTAGTGCTCCTCGGGGAATCCCGAGAGGATCAGGACCGGCAGATCGGGCGCCCTCGCCTTGATCGCGGCCAGCGCATCGACGCCGCTCTGTTCGGGCATCGAGAGGTCCAACAGGATCACGTCGACGTCGCCTTTGCGGACAATGTCGACGGCATCGCGGCCGTTGGCGGCCTCGGCGACGACGGTGAGATCGACCTGCTCGGAAAAAAACTGTTTCAGGCCCGTGCGAACGATGGCGTGGTCGTCGATGATGGCGATTCTGATCATGGTGTGAGAGGCGCGTGGCGTCTGGATCGCAACTGCAGCGAGTGTAGGGTCAGCCCGTGGCAATGAAGCCTTTATCCTACTTCCGGCGCAGCGTCGTCGCCTTTCCCCTCGCCGCCCTGGCGGCGCTGGCGATGTTCGTGATCAGCGAAGTCTCGTACCGCGACGCGACGAACTCCTTCGATTCGCTCGGCGAGCGCGGCGCGGCCCGCCAGCACCTCAACACCCTGCAGCGCTCGCTGCTCGACGCCGAGACCGGGCAACGGGGCTACCTGCTCACCGGCCGCGACGACTACCTGACTCCGTATCGCGAGGCACAGGAAGGCTTGCAAACGTCGGTCGAATGGCTGAAGAAGCACTACGGCGACGACGCGCGGACGGCCCCGCTGATGCGCAAGCTCGTCGCCGCCAGCGAAGAGAAGATGAGCGAGCTCGCGACGACGATCGAGCTGCACGACAAGGGCGCCGAGTCTTCCTGGCGCGACCTTGTGCTCAGCGACATCGGCAAGGAAAAGATGGAGCACGTCCGCGCCCTGACCGAGGAGCTCCTCGCCGAGGAGACGCTCCTCGTCCAGATGGAGCGCAAGAGCGTCTATCAGACGCTGCTGCTGAACCGCATCGGCGTCTCGGCGATGGCCGCGGTCAGCCTCCTCGCGCTCTTCATGTACCTGCGGCAGAGCGCCACTCTCGATCGGCAGATCGCCGAGGAGAGCCGGCGCGTCGCGACCGAGCGCGATCGCCTCGAGGCCGAGGTCCTGGCCCGAACGGCGCAGCTGCGCGAGCTCGCGCAGCACCTGCAGACGATCCGCGAGGACGAGCGCAGCCACCTGGCGCGCGAGCTGCACGACGAGCTCGGCGCCCTGCTGACGGCCGCCAAGCTCGACGTCGCCCGTCTGAAATCACGGATCGGCAACGCCTCGCGCGAGGCCCTCGAGCGCATCCTTCACCTGAACGAGACGCTCAACGGCGGGATTGCGCTGAAACGCCGCATCATCGAAGACCTGCGTCCTTCGTCGCTCAACAACCTGGGGCTCGTCGCGGCCCTGGAGATCCTGCTGCGCGAATTCGCCCAGCGCAGCGAGATCGCCGTCGTCCACGAGCTCGAGCGCGTCGAGCTCGGGCCGGCCGTGCAGCTGACGATCTACCGCCTGATCCAGGAAGCGCTGACGAACATCGCCAAGCACGCGAAGGCGACCGAGGTCGTCGTCACGCTCGGCGCGCAGGAGGACGGCAGGGTACGCGTCTCCGTCAAGGACAACGGCGTCGGCTTCGATACGACCGTATCGAGGATCGCGAAGAACGGCCTGGTAGGAATGCGCTATCGCGTCGAGGCCGACGGCGGCGAGATGCGACTGCGGTCGGCGCCCGGCGAGGGCACGCTGATCGAGGCGATCCTGCCCTCGATCGCTCCCGACGACGCGGCGGATGCCGTCGTGCCCCCCGAGCACGAGGAGGCGGCATGACGCAAGGCGCGGTTCTGGGTGCACACTGTCGGTCGCGTCCTACGGCCCGCATGGCATCCCTTCCGACACGGGCCTGCGCGGGCTGCCTATCTTTCCCTTCGCAGGCGCGACGCACACTCGTCGTGGCCTGTCTTTAACCACCGCCGGCCTGTAGCCGCCGGCGCCGATCACCTGAACGAGGAAACGAAATGAATACCGCCAGCAGCAGCAGCACCAGCAAGCCTCAGTCCCAGCCAGGCCAGGAGATCGCCGACAAGGCCGCCAATACCGCGCAGAGCGCGATCCGCTCGACGCACAGCGCGCTCGACAGCCTGTCCGCCAAGGTCGACGAGATTCACGACCAGGCAGCGCCCTTGCTGAGCCGTGTTTCTTCGCAGGCCGAGGCGGCGGCGCGACGCGGCATCGAGGCGGTGCGCGATACATCGCAACAGCTGCGCGACAGGGCTCTGCGCGCTTCCGACAGCGCCGTCGGCTACGTCAAGGACGAACCGATCAAGGCGATGCTGATCGCCGCGGCGACCGGTGCCCTGCTGATGGGCATCGTCGCCCTGATCAGCCGCTCGCGCGACTGAGTCCGGCGCGCAGGTCGCCGGCCATGATCCATCCGCTGCTTCGCCTCGTCGCGACCCAGCCGCAACTCCTCGGCGATCACGTCGAGGCTTACGCCGAGCTGGTCGGCGACGAGCTAAGGAAGACGAGCTCGGCGTGGGCGACGCGCCTCGCGCTCTATGCGGCGGCGCTCTGCCTGCTCTGCGTCGGACTCGTCCTCACAGGCGTCGCGCTGATGCTGTGGGCATCGGTTCCTGCAGGCAGCTTCCCGACGCCCTGGGTGCTCGTCGCCGTTCCGGCGGTGACGCTCGTCGCGGCCGGCGTCTGCGCGATCCTGGCAAAGCAGCACCCTGTCGAAAGCGCTTTCGACAAGGTCAAGCAACAGCTCGACGCCGACATGGCGATCCTGCGCGAGGTGAGCGTGCCATGAGCGCCGTGCTGCCGGCTTCCGCTGGGCGGTCGGCCGAGCCTGCCACGCGCCACCCTGCGCCGAGCGAGCGCACCGCGACGGCCCGGGCGGCCGCCACGCCGGCGCTTTCTGCGACCGAGCGCCTGGCGGCGTCGCGCCAGCGCCTGCGCGCCGCAATGCTCGAGATTGCACACCCGACGCCGCGTCCCTCGATGTTCGACGGCCTCGGCGACCTGAAGGGCCAGCTCATCGACCGGATCAAGGCCTTGCCCGGCGCCGCGCTCATCCTCGAGAGCCTCGCCGACTGGTGGGAGCAACATCCCTTGCACGCGGCGGGAATCGTTGCCGAGGAAGCGGCACGCGCCTTGGTGCTGCCGGTGGCGCGCCGGAATCCCTACGCGCTGATCGTCGGCTCGCTCGTCGTCGGCGCGCTCCTGGTCGTGTCCAAGCCGTGGCGCTGGATGCTGCGGCCAGCCCTCTTCGTCGGCCTCGTGCCGCAACTCGTCTCGCATGGGCTCAAGCGCATGCCGATCGAATCGTGGCTGCAGATGCTCACTTCGTTGTTGCCACCCAGGCCGGCGCGCGGCGAGGCCGCGAGCGCGCCACCACAGGAGCCCGCTCCGCCCTGATCGATTACCTCCCAACGGCCCCTTGCCGGCCCGCCTCCCGCGCGGTCAACCGGCCGGTCTCCCTCCGTGGGGTCTTTGAAACGCGCTTCGGCGCGTTTCTTTTTTGCTCTGCGTCTCGGCGGCGCCAGGCGGCGTGGCTCGCTACTTGCTATCAGACATATCCTACAGCGGCCGCGGCGCCGAACCGACATACTGCATCGCACCGGTCCCGTAACCTCTCCTCGATGTCGCTTCGCCCCATGACTCCGCAAGCCGCCGGCCCCGCTGCCCTCCACTCGCGCTGGGAACCCTTCTGGGCGACCGCGGCGGTCGACGGCTCGGCCGACACCTCGCCTATGGAGTTGTCGGCCCTCGGCTCACACGTCGATCGTTGCAACGTATCGCGGGGCCGCATGTTCGGCCTGCGCTGTGCCGCCGACACCTTGCACGGCTTCATCGCCCCTCGCTTCGTGACCACGCTGGTCGCGATCGGAATCGTCTTCGGAGTGGTCGCGCTCGTCGTCTGAGCGAGCCATGGCCGTGCCCGAACTGCTGCGGCTGGTGCCCGAGGCACCGGCGGCACTGGGCCACATCCTCGATCCTGCGCGCGGCCCCCTCGAGCGGCCCAATCGCTCGGAGATCTTCGGGCCGGAGCGGTTCGCGCAGCACGGCATCAGCCTCGGCGAAACGCACGCGGCGCGTTTCGCGCCTTCGGGCTCGGCGGCCTTCTTTCCGCGTTTGCGCGACAACGTCCGGATCCTGCGCGAGGCGCATCACTACATCGGCTGGCAGGCCAAGACCGGCTACGACGTGAGTCCGGCGGCCGAATGGCTGCTCGACAACTTCCACCTCATCGAAGCGCAGCTGCGCGAAATCCACGACGGCCTGCCGCGCCGCTACTTCCGCGACCTGCCGGTGCTGCAGGCCGAACCGCTCGTCGGCCTGCCGCGCATCTACGGCGTTGCCTGGGCGTTCGTCGCCCACACCGACAGCGCCTTCAACGAGGACTTGCTCGTCCACTTCCTGAAGGCTTACGAGCAGGCCCGCGAGCTCACCCTGGGCGAGCTGTGGGCCTTGCCGACGACCTTGCGCGTCGTCCTCATCGAGAACCTGCGCCGGCTCGCCGAGCGGGTCGCGGCGAACAAGGCGGCGCGCGAAGTTGCCAACCTGTGTTGCGACGACATCGAGCGATTCCCGCCGGCCCGCCTCGAGGCTCTGCTGGCGATGCTCAACCGGCGCGGGGTCGGCGAGCCCTTTCTCGCCCAGATGGCGCAGCGGCTGCAGGAGCCGCGCTCGAGCACCGAGAGCGCAGGCATCGAGTGGCTGCACCAGGCCGCGCCGCACCTGGCCGAGATCCAGACCCGCCTGCCGGCGGCGCAGGCCGCCGACAACCTAAGCGTCAGCAACGCGATCACCTCGCTGCGCTCGATCGGCGACGCCGACTGGGCCGACATCGTCGCGCAGACGAGCGTGCTGACGCAGCTGATGCTGAGCTCGCCCGCCTTCGCCGCCGAACGCGACGACACGCGCGACCAGACGCTGCACGCGATCGAAAAGCTGGCCAAGAAGAGCGGCAAGAGCGAACGAATCGTCGCCGAGACGCTGCTCGGCCTGATGCATCGCAGCGCCGACGATGCCGGCGGGGACGACGACTCGAAAGGCGTGGCCGGCTACTGGCTGCGCGGCGCCGGGCAGGGCGAGCTGCTCGCCGCGCTCGGCATGCCGGGCCAGGATCCGCTGCGGCGCCTGCGGCTGCTCCGCCGGATCGCCCTTCCCACCTACCTCGCGGCGCTCGCGGCTGCGACCGGGGGGATCGTCGCCTGGATGATCCTGCGCCACAGCGCCGTGCTGCCGCCCGATGCCGCGGTTCCCTGGCTGACCCTGCTTGCCGGCGCCTTGATGGTGCTGCCCGCGTCGGAAATGGCAGTCGCCGTCATCAACCGCCTGATCAGCGAATCGGCGCGGCCGAGCCGCCTGGCTCGCCTCGCCTTCGCGAACGGCATCCCGCCCGAGCACCGGGCGATGGTCGTCATCCCGGCGATGCTGACGCGGCTCGCTTCGGGCCCCGAGCTGGCGCATCGACTGCAGCTGCACTACCTGGCCAATCCGGAGAGCGGCGTACAGTTCGCCCTGCTCACCGACTGGGCCGACGCGCCGAGCGAGCGAACGCCCGAGGACGCGGCCCTGCTCGACCCCGCGCGCGACGAGATCGACCGGCTCAATGCGCTCTACCCGGTCGAGGCGGGCCAGCCGCCGCGCTTCATCGTCCTGCATCGCGAGCGGGCCTTCAGCGAGTCCGAGCAGCGCTGGATCGGCTGGGAGCGCAAGCGCGGCAAGCTCGAGCAACTGCTGAAGATGCTCGACGAGGCGTCGCCGAGCCCGTTCGTCGATCTGGGAACGGCCTCGCAGGTGGCTCCCGGCGTGCGCTACGTGCTGACGCTCGACAGCGACACGCGCCTGCCGCCCGGGCGCCTGCGCGACCTGGTCGGCATCGCCGCGCATCCGCACAACCGGCCGCGCCTGTCGGCCGACGGGCGCCGCGTCGTGCGCGGCTACGGCATCCTGCAGCCGCACGTCGCGACGCCCCTGCCCGCGCCCGAAGACGTGACCCTGTACCACTGGCTGTTCGCGGGACAGAGCGGCCTCGACCCATACAGCATCGCGACCTCCGAGGTCTACCAGGACCTGTTCGGCGAAGGCACGTACACAGGCAAGGGCCTGCTCGACGTGCACGCGGTGCACGCCGTGCTCGGCGGCCGCCTGCCCGACGGCCAGGTCCTCAGCCACGACCTGCTCGAAGGATCGCTGGCGCGCTGTGCCGCCGTCACCGACGTCACGGTGATCGAGGACGCGCCCTTCCACGCCGACGTCGCCGCCTCGCGCGTGCATCGCTGGACGCGCGGCGACTGGCAGCTGCTACCGCTGCTGTTGAACGCGCGGCGCTACGCCACGCGCGGAATCAACCGCTGGAAGATGATCGACAACCTGCGCCGTTCGCTGGTCGCGCCGGCGTCGCTGGCGCTCCTCGCGCTGGCGCTCGCGACCCGCGTCGTGTCGCCTTGGGTGGTGCTCGTGCTGATCGGCCTCGCCTTCACGGCCGGGCCGCTGATGGGCGCCGTCGCCGGCTTCGCGCCGAGCCGCGACGAGGTCGCGCGCGTCCACTTCTATCGTCAAGGACTGGCCGATCTCGCGCGGGTCGCGCTGAGCGGCGCGTGGCTGCTCGCGCAGCTCCTGCAGCTGGCCCTGATGGCCGTCGACGCGATCGGCCGCGCCGTCTGGCGCACCTTCGTCAGTCGCCGCCGCCTCCTCGAGTGGACGACTGCCGATGCGGCGCAGGCGGCGGCGACGACCCGCCTGGCCGAGCTCGCGCGCAGGCACTGGGGCGTCCCGCTCGCGGCAGCCGTCCTCTTCGCGCTGCTCTCGGCAACCCACGGTGCTCACGTCGTGCTCGGCGCGCTGCTCTGTCTCGTCTGGGCGCTGTCGCCCGTGTGGACGTGGTGGGTCAGCCGGCCCAAGCCGCTGCTGCGCGCCGACGCCCTGTCGCGGACCGACATCGCTTTCTTCGCCTGCGCCGCGCGCGACACCTGGCGCCTGTTCGAGCGTTGCATCGTTCCCGGCGAGCACGACCTGCCGCCCGACAACCTGCAGACGGCGCCACAGGACATGATCGCGCATCGCACCTCGCCGACGAACATCGGCCTGTATCTGCTCGCGACCGCCTGCGCGCGCCAGTTCGGCTGGATCGGCCGGGTCGAGATGATCGAGCGCATCGAGGCGACGCTGGCGACGATGGCGAGGATGCAGCGCCATCGCGGCCACTTCCTCAACTGGTACGACACGAGGAAAGCGCAAGCGCTCGTGCCGCTCTACGTCTCGACCGTCGACAGCGGCAACCTGAGCGTTCACCTCCTGGCGGTCGCGCAAGCCTGTCTCGAGCTGGCAGCGAGCGGCGACGACGCGGCGTTGCGGCGCGGCCTCGCCGAGTCGCGGACGCGCGTCGACGAGCTGCGCAGCGCGAGCGACAAGCCGCTCGAGCACGGCGCCTTGACCGCCCTCGTCGAGGCGCGCGACCCGCTCGCCGAGATCGGCGTCGATCCCGGGCTGATGCAGCGCCGCATCGAGCAGGCCGGCGCCGAGATCGACGCCTGGCTGCCGCCGCTCGAGCTCGAGGCGGCGCCGACGCCGGCGCACCGGCTCGGCTGGGCCGCCCTCGACCACCTGTCGACCCTGCGTTCGGCGCTGCGCGACGCGGCGCCCGGCATCGACGCGGTGGCGCGGCTGCGCTCGATTGCCGTCGCCTGTCAGCGCCTCGCCGCCGAGCCCGACTTCGCCTTTCTCTTCCACCGCAAGCGCCGCCTCTTCCACATCGGCTTTCGCGTTGCCGAGCACCAGCTCGACGCCGGCTTCTACGACCTGCTCGCCTCCGAGGCCCGCGCCACGAGTCTGTGGGCGATCGCCAAGGGCGACGCCCCGGCGTCGCACTGGGCCGCGCTCGGCCGCCCGTTCTACGCCGTCGGCGCGCTCGCCGGACTGCGCTCGTGGTCGGGCTCGATGTTCGAGTACCTGATGCCGACACTCGTTCTCGACGAGCCGCACGGCAGCGTCCTGCACAGCGCGGCGCAGGCGGCGGTGGTCGAGCAGATCGCCTTCGCGCGCGAGCACCACGTGCCCTGGGGCATCTCCGAATCGGCCTACGCAGGGAGCGACCACACGCTGGCTTACCAGTACGCGCCGCAGGGCGTGCCCAAGCTGGCCTTGCGGCGAACGCCGGTCGACGAGCTCGTCGTCGCGCCGTACGCGACGATGCTCGCCGCCCAGGTCGCGCCGCACCGCGCCGCCTCGAACCTGCACCGCTTCGAGCAGGCACGGGCGCGCCTGCGCTACGGCTTCATCGAGGCGCTCGACTACACGCCGGCGCGCCAGTCGGGTCACGAAGGCATGGCGCGCGTCTACACCTTCATGGCGCACCACCAGGGCATGAGCATCGTCGCCCTGGCCAACGTGCTGCTCGATCGGGCGCCTCGCCGCTGGGGCATGCGCGACCCGCGCATCGAGGCCGTCTCCTCGCTGCTGCACGAGCGGGCGCCGCGCGAGGTGCCGATGCTGCACGAGGCTCCTGCGAGCCCGGCGCCTGGATCGCAGCAGCGGCGCAGCCCTGGAATGCTGCGCGAGGTCGTCCCTGGGATGGCGGCCGTCGAGCCGACCCACCTGTTGTCGAACGGGCGCTATGCCGTCGCCCTTCGCGCCAACGGCGCGGGAACGAGCCGCTGGGGCGCGAGCGAGATCACGCGCTCGCGCGACGATGCCCTGCGCGACGCCTACGGGACGTTCTTCCACATCCGCTGGGACCGGCAGCCGCGACCGGTCTCGCTGACGCAGCATCCGGCGCCCGATCGGGCCGCGCACTACTACAGCAGCTTCCACGCCGATCGCGTCGCGTTCGGCGCCTCCTGGTCCGAGCTTCATGCGACGACGACGGTCTGGGTCAGCCCCGAGGACGACATCGAGTTCCGGCGCGTCGAGCTGCGCAACCTGGGCGATCGAACGCTCGACCTCGAGCTGATGTCATCGTTCGAGGTGACGCTCGCCGACGCGCGCGCCGACGAGGCGCACCCGGCCTTCCAGAACCTCTTCGTCGCTGCCGAATGGCAGGGCGCGCACCAGGCGCTGGTCTTCGAGCGCAAGCCCCGCCTGGCGGGCGACAAGGGCATGCTCGCGGCGCACTTCATCGCCGAATCGCAGCCCGTGGACGGCGGCGTCCGCATCCAGGTCGACCGACGTCGCTGGCTCGGCCGCAACCATGTCGCGAGCCATCCGCTCGCGTCGTTCGACGAACCCCCGCTGCCCGCGCCGGGCAGCGAAGCGGCGCCGCTCGACACCGGCCTCGATCCGGTGTCGGCGTTTGCGGTGCGCCTGCAGATCGCGGCGCGCGCCAAGGCGCGGATCACCTTCTGCACCGCCGCTGCCGACAACCGCACGACGCTGCGCGCGGTGATCGACAAGTACCGCCAGCCGGGCAACATCGAGCGCGCCTCGATGATGTCGGCGACGCTGGCCGGCATCCGCGTACGCGACATGCGCATCAACGCCGAGAACTACGCGGCGATCCAGACGCTGACGACGGCCCTGGCGCAGACGCTGACGCGAGTCCACGTGCGCCACGTCGACGCCGCCGAAATCTGCGACCGGCGTCTGCTCTGGCGCTTCGGCATTTCCGGTGACCGGCCGATCGTCCTCGTCTCGGCCGGGGTCGCCCAGGGCTACGGCCTGCTGCGCACGCTGGCGCAGGCGCTGCGCCTGTGGTCGTGGGGCGGCATCGCCTGCGACCTCGTCGTCGTCAATCACGAGCCGCCTTCGTACGAGATGGCGCTGCATCGGCAGATCAAGACGCTGAAGGAGGCGCACGCCGCCGCGAGCCAGGCCCAGGCCGGCGCTGCCGAAACCGGCTTTCATGTCCTGCAGTCGAGCGACGTCCACGCCGACGCGGCGACGACGCTGCGCGCACTCGCGCGCGTCCGCCTGAACGCCGACGGCCGGCCGCTTGCGCGTCATGTGCAGGAGCTGGTCGAGAGCCACGACGCCGCGCTCGAAGAGCGCCAGGGGGTCTCGTCGGCGCCGCTCGCGGCGCGGATGAGCGCGGAGGTCGTGCCACGCCGCCCGGGCGGCGACTTCGCGGCGACGAGCGGCGAGTTCCGCTTCGACGTCTCGGCACTGGTACGGCCGGCCCGACCGTGGGTCAACATCCTTGCCAATCCGGGCTTCGGGGCGCAGTTGAGCGAGGCCGGTGGCGGCTACAGCTGGGCCCTGAACAGCCGCCTCAACATGCTGACGCCGTGGTCGAACGATCCGGTCGGCGATCCGCCCGGCGAATGGCTGCTCTTGCAGGACACGCGGACCTTGCAGACCTGGAGCGTCACGCCGGGCGCCGCCGGCGATCCTGAGAGCGACTACCGCGTCGCGCACGGCCAGGGCTACAGCGTCATCAGCCATCGGCGCGGCGCGCTCGAAGTCAGCGCGGCGTGGTGCGTCGATGCGCAGGCCTCGGTCAAGCAGGTGCGTCTGCGCCTGGTCAATCGCGGCCACCGGACCCTGCAGCTTCGCCTCGTCGGCATCGCCGAGTGGATCGTCGGCGCCAACCGCAGCGACCGCGGCACGACGCACACGCAGATGGCGAGCCAGCGCGCCGCGCCCGGCGCCGAGCAAAGCGCCGGCTTGCGCAGCGGCGAATCGGCCGACCCCGGACGGCGCATGACGACGCTGTTCTGCACGCAGCGCGATCGCTCCGGCGGCTTCGGCGGCGGCACCGCGTTCTTCGGCCTCGCCGCCGAGCACGAGGACCTGGCCGACTGGACCTGCGACCGGCGCGAATCGTTCGATGCGCGCGGCCGCCTCGTCGTCCCCGATCAATACGCGCAGGCGAGCGGCTGCGGCCTCGACCCGTGCGCGGCGATCTCGACGCGGCTGCTGCTGCGCGCCGGAGACGCGATCGATCGCGTCTTTCTTCTCGGCTGGGCGGCCAGCCCCGAAGCGGCACGAGCGCTCGCGGAAAGCGCCGCGCTGGTCCCGGCGCTCAAGCGCATGCAGGAGGCGCGCGGACGCTGGGACGAGCTGCTCGGCGGCGCCGTCGTCCGCACCCCCGACCCACTCTTCGACGCGATGGTCAACCGCTGGCTGCTCTACCAGACGATTGCCTGCCGGCTCTGGGCCAGGGCGGGCTTCTACCAGGCAGGCGGCGCCTACGGATTCCGCGACCAGCTGCAGGACGCGATGGCGCTCGCCTGGACAGCGCCCGAGCTGCTGCGCCAGCAGATCGTCCTGTCTGCGTCGCGCCAGTTCCCCGAGGGCGACGTGCAGCACTGGTGGCATGCGCCGACCGGCGCCGGCGTTCGCACACATTTCTCCGACGACCTGCTCTGGCTACCGCACGCGACCTTGCACTACCTGCAGACGAGCGGCGACGCGACGCTGCTCGACGAGCGCATTCACTTTCTCGAAGGCGCCGCCGTATCGCCGGGCGCCGAAGACGCGTACTACGCGCCAGGCATCGGGAGCGAGACGGCGCCGCTCTACGAGCATTGCGCGCGCGCCATCGACCGCAGCCTCGGCGTCGGCACGCACGGCTTGCCGCTGATGGGCACCGGCGACTGGAACGACGGCATGAACCGCGTCGGCAACCAGGGCCGCGGCGAATCGGTGTGGCTCGCCTGGTTCCTCTGCGACCTGGTGGCGCGCTT
>JGI24140J50213_10000937_pt1 | contig 13191 bp, 13 predicted proteins | sample BarGraIncu00222A_FD_50213 | JGI IMG/M metagenome (IMG submission 50213)
TTCGTGAAAGAGTTGCGCCCTCAAGACACGGAAGTGCTTAACTTTCACGTTTTTGCGAACCACACTGGATGGGTCTATCTGCACGTCACGGCGTACCGCTACGGTGCTTTCGTGAGCTGGTACTCTCCTTATCATGAGATTCGACTCATAGAAGATCCAGCCGAGATCCAGGCCTTTTTCGTGAATCGGCCCTACTGGGCGCTTGAAGAAACAATCGAGACGGAAACGGTCGTGCACGCCCACCGCAACGTGTCGGATCTACGGCTCGAAATCGCCGCAACTCCCCCATCGAAGTCCCACACGCTCATGGACGTGATCGATATCGACTTCGCAGAAAGCGGCACGAAGCGATTTGCAAGCGAGCTCTACGCGAGTGAAGAAGGCATGTACCACCTCACAGCGCGCCTTTTCCACGAACATAAGCTCATAAGCAGCAAGCTGGCATCCTGCTACGTTACGCCCCTTGAAGAGTGAATCTGCGTCTCATCGGTGGGGGCCGCAGTGTGTGTAGGGTCGCTCCTAGCGGATGCCGACACTTGCTCCATTCGACGCCTCTCACCCTATGCGTGAGAACATAAGAGGCACTAATCCGTTGACTTTAATTTGCAGAACTGTACCATACCATGCTTGAAACCGAAGCTAAGGTTTTTATATCCTGGTTGTGGCTAACGTTCGCTACAATGTGGGGAGGTGACGAACTTGATCGAAGACGATGTTGAAGAGTTAAAAAAGCGAGTTGAACAACTTGAGGCGTGTTGTAGAGAACTCCGTGAGAAAATACGTCCTGAAAGAATAGTGCCGGATATTTACAGATTTGACGAAGAACTGGTAAAGCGGCTAGGAGGGCGCGTTTAGAGCGGTGACCCATTCCCCACCGCATCTTGCACTTTTTTTAAAACTACTAGGCAGTCCAGACAGTTGCAAACGAGCGCGTCAAGAAGTTTGAAGAAGTGTCTGAAAAGTGTTGGTAAAGTAGAATCTATCCTTTATCAATTTTCTTTTCTTTCTGAGAGCAATTAATAATCTCTATTAGCTTATCAATAAAACCGATTTGTCCTTTTATTATTTTTTTCTTAGCTAGCTCAATATCGAACCAACCTGCTTTGTCGACCTCGGGAATCTCCTGTATTTTCCTGGAATTTTTTGGCCACTCATAAGAAATTGTATTACTCACAATATTCGTTATATCGAGGTCTTTTTCGAGAGCCCATACATGCACTATCTTTACGCTGGATTGATTTAACTCTCCCAAATCAATAAACTCCCCATCAACTTCAAATCCTGTTTCTTCTTTAAATTCTCTTCTCGCCGTGTCCAGTGGATTTTCATTATCTTCGGGCAGCCCTTTAGGTATCGACCACACGCCATCGTCCTTGTTTGCCCAAAATGGCCCACCTGGGTGAACAAGCATCACTTCAAGTTTCTCATTCCTGAACCTGAATAAAAGGATGCCAGCGCTAAACATAGTCATTTTCTATTTCTCCCTAAGCTCTCTTGTTTTCCTTCGCAAAAGTTAAAACCGGCACGTTGTAATCAAATAGCTTAAGAATCAAAGCTTATCGGTGCCCATTACTGCATATAAATGTCATAAACAGGTTCTGGTCTTGGACTCTTGTAGAAACACCAGTCAACTCCCCTAACACCGTGCGTTAATACGTAGTTCTTATTTGATTGATCCCATCGCAATATGTCGGATTGCTGTTCACAGAATTTTCTCAAATCTCCGTTAACGATGCGAGCACCGCCATACAACAATCTGATGTCTGTGTGCTTTAGCCACGCTTGAAAGGAAAGTTGTTCGAAAACAAGCTTGTCGTTAGTCTCGACCGTCCAAAACGGGCAGCATCGCTTCAACAACTTGTGGATGAAGGGGGCAATAATGTTGCATACGAATTTTGTCTTGCCATGGAAGAATTTCAATAACAGGTTTCCTCATTTTCACAGCTTCCTCAAACTATTCCACTGTCAACCTTGCTATAGTCGCCAAAGGCCGCTGTCCTGTAAACGCGCCGAAAAGCACGATCGCTTTGTAGTTAAGGTAGTGATCGTTATCAATGCGCCCTCCGCTAAGTGCCTTTTCAATCTCTTTTAGCACGTTTTCCACATCTTCCTTAGTCACAATCCGGTTTGTAACGTGCTTGCGCGTTTTAAGCACTTTCGGCATCTCCAAGAAGAGTTCAAATGATTGAAAGCGAGTATCGAAAGTGGTCTTGGTAAGATACTTGAGAAGGTCTCTTGTGAAATAGAGTACTTTGCGTTTTGAATACACGGACTTGTATTTGGTTAGGGCAACTTTACGCACCGTATCCATTGTTAGTTTGCTGATAACGCCAAGCGTACAGTTGCAAACAATCTCAGCCGCCTTGTTCATCCAGTTGCTGCTTTTACGATCAAGGCCTTCTATGCGCCATTTAGTATAATCGATAAGTTGCTTTCGTGAGAACGTCAACTGAAGCGAAGCGAGGTTTTGACTGTTAGCTGAATCGTCTGGGACTGTTGTTGTGGTTTTATCACTAACTAATTCTGACCTGGATGGGTTAGGAGAATTATAAACTCCTTTAAAAGCAAATAAAGCCTCAAAAAGAGGAGGATCTCTCGACAGGGCTCCATGATAGGCCGCTACACTACCCGGGCATGCATAAGCGCAGTAACCGCTTGACGCAGCACAGCTAACTACGCGGGGGATGGATAATAAAGGTTTCTGCGAACTTTCCGGGCGTGCTTCTGCTTCTAATGGTTCCGTTAAATCTGGCGCACTTGTCGAAAGAACATCCGGTGAAGTATGTGCTACATCTACACACTGTTTTGCACTATATCGCGGCCTCAATAGACTCCACTGACGTGGAATTTACAAATAGTCGAAAGACAGAACATAATGTAAATTAAATCACAAGATTATTCTGATACACAAAAAAATGAAAGAAAATACACTAAACCTTGGTAAAATGCAAAAAAAAGACCTGTATCCTACCATATTCCAACGGAAGTCCATTAGAAAGTACGATGTAGACCCCCTCGATGAAGATACATTAAAGGAGATCAGAGATCATGTTCAAACTTTACAACCGTTGCATAAGGACATTAAAATTGAATTTAAGATTTTATCTCCCGATGCTGTTATAAGAAGGACGATGAGAGAAGCACCACACTATATAGCTGTTTTTTCAGAGGTAAAAGAGGGGTATCTAAGCAATGTAGGGTTCATGCTACAGCCGATGGATCTATTTTTTTCCGCTAACGGATTGGGTAGTTGCTGGCAGGGAATCCCTACTCTCAAAAAAGAAGGTTTGGCAAGTTCACGTCTGAAATTTATCATTTTAATGCCTTTTGGAAAGCCCCAGGAAATATTACATCGAACAAAAACTTCCCAATTCAAAAGAAAATCACTCCAGGAAATAAGTGACATTAAAGGTGCAGATGATTTACTGGAAACAGCTCGTCTTGCTCCTTCTGCACGTAATGCACAGGAGTGGTTTTTTACAGGTGATGAACATTTAATTCATGCATATTACCGCAAACCAAGCTTCATCGCGGGACTTTTAATCAAAAAATATCCCCCCATGGATGTGGGAATCAGTCTTTATCACTTGAAATTGGGTGCAGAACATTTTGGCAAGGAAACTGAAATTATATTTGATAACCCGGAGGATAATAATCTCAATGATTATGAGTATGTTGCCAGTTTGCGCTTAACATAGTCAAATTCCCTGATTTATTCTCCAGTGATTTCTACCAATCTTTCGGCTCCGGTTCAATAGTTTTTTTCAGTTCTAAAGCTTAAGAATAATTCTTATGTGCTTCTCGATAGTTGATTGGGGAGCTTAGAGGCGCTAGAAGGAGCCTGTATTAAGCTCCGTTTGATGTGTCTATTTAGTCAGTCAAGACACTCAGATCTCTCTCAATTGGACGAAGCCTCAATAGGGTCGCCTCTTAATTAGCCCGAAAAGCAATGCATACATACGAATGACCGCCGAAGTTAGAAAGCGGCCCAAGTGGGCCAAGAGCAGGTTTCGCATAAGACGCTTTCAACACTCATCGCAGAACTTGAGCTTCACGGTTACATGGAGGCAGAGCGAAAGGGACGTGGCAGGGGCCGAGGCGTCGGTTTGATCTCGCACGTGCTTTAAATCGAAAGGCTTACGAACGGCGAATGCGGATAATATAGAAATGTATGGCCTACATTAGGTTAAGTGACAGGCTGATTAAGTTGATGAGCGCCATCGTGCTCATCATCCTGCTGATTTTTTTCATATGGGGGGTTGGCATATCTTTGGGGGTGCTTCCGAGCCAGCTGTAATAAAGCTGGTGCGCGTCAATTACCTAAACTGCGCGTAGGAAAGCACTGTTAGACGCGCTTAAGGATTTAGTATAAAGAAAGAGGCAAGGTCCTAAAAATGGCTACTAATCTGGATAAAGCCGGAGCGAAGATTAAGAAAATGTTAACGCGCGGGGACGTAGCCGACGATAAGTTCCAGCATAAGGACGATATCGCGTGGTGGATGGGCCGTTATGAGACGCTAATTACGACCGAAGCGGACGCCGTTGTACGAAAAGCGATGGCGAAGCTTAACGAAGCGGTCGCCCTGCGTGAGGAAGGCATTAACTTAGTCGAGCAGTTAGATCGAGATATCATCGAGGCGGAAAGCGAAATAACGCGGCTGGGTGGAGCAGCGTTTATTGAAAAATCAGAACCGATGATCGAAGAGCTAAAAGTATATTTCGATAATTTGTACGAATCGCTCAAGCGCCCACAGTCCGAAGAGGTAGAAAAATAGAATAACAAACATAGAAAAAACGCCCTCTCACGTTAAGGCGCCTTTTCTACTTGCTTAGGAAGCGGCTGCTTATAAAACCGCCTGTTAACTCCCGCTGAGCAAAATTAATAGAAAAAAGCATTTCTAATGGCATAACATTGAGCACCGTTTGCTTTAGATTGTTATCCTACAGTATGGGCAAAGCGAACTCCCATACCAAAAGCTCTTTGACAATCTTTTGGAAATTCCTCTTTTCGTCTCTTGGTTTTCTCTTCAACGTTAAATGCTGATGACTCATACTTAGAATAATCGTCAAACTGATAAGTGTCGGTAACAAACAGCGATTCTGATTCCCCGAAGGTTCTCTTCATAAACATTTCAACACCTTTGATATACCGATCATAGCCCATTAGTTTCATCTGGTCTTCTCGCACACCCATAGTGCAAATTAAACCCGTCTTGATCTTCTTCTTAAAAAGCGTTGAATGGTTTACATCATACACCAAGTACGGAAATATCAACCGTTCCATGAAGGATTTCATCTCACCGGTAACGGTTCCCAGATAAATTGGAGAACCAAAGATAATGGCATCAGCCTCCTCAACTTTTTTGAGAATTGGTGTCAACTCATCGGTTACGGCACATCTGCCATAACTCTCGCCTTCTTTTAATTTGCAGGAAAAACAGCTTATGCAGCCTTTAAAATTGAGTTTATAAAGATGAACGAGTTCAGTCTCTGCTCCCTGTGAAGCTGCTCCTTCAAGTGCACTATTTAATAGCGTTGCGGTATTGCATTTGGTTCTTGGACTCCCATTTATTGCTAATACTTTCACAGATATTGCATCTCCTTTGCAGCGATTTAACAGTTGTTTATTCGCACGTAGGCTTCTCTAACAAGCAACACCGAGTCGATGACCTAATGCCTAAGATTTCGTTTTTTAGTGCCTATGAGCATCCACAAATCGGAGCCTGTTTAAGGCTTCGGTTAAGTATCGCATTTGTTCATCAAAATGTTCAGACATTAATAAATCGGTCGGAGCCTCAGTAGGACTATAATCCAATCAGGTCTTTTTTGAGAAAAAGGAGGAATGGAAGCCTACCTTTCCAGTACAGCTTTCTTCAGGCCCACTCGTGGCCCTTTTCACACCTGTGCTTCTCTTCGTGTTTTGAGTCTCGTGCGTGCAGGTCATCTCAGCACCACACTCAGGACACGATACGGTGCACTTTATGGTTTCGTTCTTATCGTCTTCTGTCATTGTTCCACATCTTGTTTAGTGATTTGTAATTAAAGTGTAGTGGAGTATAAAAGTAGTGTTTTGAATAAGCCAGCTCACCAAAGGCTGTACCGTTTATCGCTTTAATAAAGTGTACGACACCAGCGACTTTAACAAAAGCAAATACTTAAGTCCGAGCCCCCGCTATCCCCTTCTATGCCATTCGTTCATCAACCCGATGCTATGCTCGGAATTCCAGCAGCCACCATTACAACCCCCACTAACAATACGCGGGTAGAAGACTCAGTAGTAGTCAAGGGCACGGCCCAAAACATTGGAGGAGACTATTGGCTATGGATCACATTATATGATTACAACGCGAACCGCCATCACCCACAAGAAGGGCCCATTGCTATATCCTCAGATGGTCAATGGGAAATGACGGTATCTTTTGAGAGCAGTGGACGGTATGATATTATGGCACTCGCTGCAGACCAAAACGCCAGCGAAATTCTCTTACAATACCAATCGGCCAGTCAGTCGAGGGCCAATTACCCGGGGTTGTCAGCCATTCCTTCAGGATGTATAACGCTGGCTTCAGTGACGGTCTCTAGAAGGGAGGGCAGCGGATGCTAGTAAAACCGCTACTACACTTCAGAAACCCCGTGCGCTAGGAAGACCCTGCACAACTGCATTGAATTGTGGCGCCGTAACGTTCTACACGACGTTTTTTTATTTCATCCCTTTTTTGAGGCTAACTTATTTTATTTGTTTAGCTCACGAGCATTGTGATCGTGATGGCCATGGACAACGAGTTTATTACCCATTTAATCGGTTTCGGCTCAGCGAAAAAGAGGCAAGGACGTATCTTTACCTCCTCAAATACGGCCCTAAGACTCCTTCTCCTTTGACTAAATCGCTGAAGACGTATCGTGAGGACGTGCACCGGACGCTCACAAGCCTCATTGATAAGGAGATGGTGCGCCCATCCCTCGACTCACTGACAATCTACGCAGCTATCGACCTCGACACTACTCTTGAATCTGCAGTGAAAAAGCGCGAGAGCGAACTCCGTGAGATGGAGGTACGAAAGCGGGAGCTCAAGGAACTGGCATAGCAGCAGCTGTTCAGCCCCACTGATGGGGCGGGCACGTTTAAGATACTTAAGACTGTCAAGGAGATTATCACCACCGCGATACCTATCATCCAATCAACGGAACAGGAGTTCCTGTGGATAGCGCCGAAATCAGCGCTATTGTCGGCCTCCTTGTTCGGTGTTAACGACGTCGTCCAAGAACTTTCGAGACGTGGAGGAAAGACGCGGGGTATAACGGATATTACACACGACACGATACCGCTCGTGCAAGAGGTCATAGATGTCGGCGAAGAGGTACCTCACGTTAACGGGTACCTTGGACTGTTCTACACCGTCTTTGATAAAAAACACTGTATAAGTGCCATTAACATTGACATCAAGCATCACAAGCCAGATGAGCCGGCAACCATGCTTTACACCGATGACCCTGTATACGCGCGTTATCTCGTCTCTACCTTTGAGCGGTTGTGGCAGCAGTCGACTCCAGCAGAACAACGGATACAAGAGTTATTGAAGCAAGGCCCCTCACGAATTTAGAGCAGGTCGTCTGCCGGCCTTGCATGCGGATTTTGTCCTGCTCTGAAAGCACATCTATAACTGTTACTTTTAGTGAACTGCCGTTGTGGTTGTAAAAAATTAACGCATTAAACGACAGTGGCGTAATTCAAAAATATTTATCGTGACCTAGGGTTCATATTTTGTTTAAAATAGTGAGATCTCAAATGAAACTTTGGCCGCAGAAGAGGTGGAAACAGGTGTTGTTAGGTCTTAATTGTTGCCTTCGTCGTAATTTTAGCGATTTTAGCGGCTGTAGGTGTGTACACTATTTCGGCCGTGAACAAGGACGTTGTGAGCGGAGTAAATGTTATAAATCCTAGCGGAAACAGACGGCACTCGTGGTGTACCAAGAGGGATTAACTGCTTTTCCAAAGGATATATCATATGCGTTCGCGAACGGATTGGCAGAGAGGGGGTGGAGCGTGGAGATCACCACCGCGAGTTCGCAGGCTCATTCTAACCTCTCAAAGTACAGTCTCCTCGTTGTGGGCACTCCCACTTACGGAGGCCCAGGACAGGCTGTCGTTCGCTACATCGATAGGGTGGGTGATCTTCATGGAATTAACACGACAATCATAGCTGTTGGAGGTGGCTCTCCGGAAAGAAGCGCAGATGCCATTAATCAGCAAGTGCGCGCCTCAAACGGCACTGTGGTAAAGTCATTAGCCCAGTCCAGCATGAGTACTCTTATCGGCGTGGTTCCAAGCGGGGGAGCCGGATCTCAGGCGGACGTCGCCCGACAAGCGGGAGCACAGATCCCTCCGTAGAGAAGGGGTAATCCTACCACAGTGACCTAATGCCACTTCCCCCGTGACAATCGTTAATATAAGCGTGTTAACAAAGTTATCACTCCAATCCACCATTCTGAAAGAAAAGCAGTAGCCTCAGTAGGGCAACCCCTTAAATTTTCCGAATGGAAACGCATAACAGACAAGTGACCGATTAAAGTTAGAAAGCGGCTTAAATGGTTGGGCAGTAAGAGTAACATGTACACGGATACTTTTGTACAGTTGTTTAATTTTTAAGGTAAAAATGAAAGATGGAAAGACAGGGGAGCACAAGCCAAAAGAGCCCAGCTTTCTCACAGGTCAAGAAGCTTTGATATATGAAATAGAAAGGGCGTGCGGCCAATTAAACAAGCTTAAGGGATTACAACTAAACGAGCCGCTTTTTCGAGCAGTGGCTGCTGAAATAAGGGCTCATATGGACCACTTAGGGCTAAGCTTGATCGAATTAACGGAACCTTGCGGATAATGACTATCGCTAGCGAGCTCGTTGATATTTAAAAAAGAGAAATTAACCCCAATGCACCCTAAATGATCGCAACGTGAGGCCTACGCACCACAGCCGTAAATAGCTTGTTTGCGGCGTTTTTGCTTTATATTGAGGCGCTGCCAGAGCTTATAGGCACAGAAATCCAGCGATACTATGGGCGAAGAGCAGCGCCTCAACGTGCGCGACGAGGTTTTGGTACTGTTTTAGTTGGTACGCTCAAGTCTCCTGCGTCTCCTTTTTCTTCCTTCGCGGGATCAACCGTCTCTTTGACTTGTTTCTTCGTCTTATCTAAGGTTGCCATAGTTCTTACCTCTAAACGCTGCCAGTTCGCTTTGCCTTTCCCGATGAAAGGCAATTCCTCTGATCTAAACGACCTGCCATAGCTGCGGGCATTATAAACGAGTATGCTAAGAACAAAACATTTTCGTTCTATTCTCGAGAGTTCAGTCAGATGGCCTCTCGTCGAGGCAGTGGCGTCAATATTTTCCTTAAAAGAGCATGTTAATACTTTTTGCATACACACGCTCAATCATAACATGTTCGGTTTCTTTTCAGATGGCGAATATAGCGACAAATCGGGCGTCATTTCAGGCGGCACACCCCCCGGAACTTAATATCGTTCAGCTGCAAAACTCATCTCGCGGCGAGGGCGGCGGTACAGTTCGCAATAGTAAGGGATACGGTCCCGGCCTTGGCGTAGATCACATTTGATATATTGCTTACAGCTTACGCAGTAGGTCATAGTCAATAGTAGGAAAAGAATCACCAGTTACCTAACCGATGCGTATCGTGAAAGTAAGTATCTTTTAGAGGAACTAAAAACGCTTTTCACCCTAAAGTCTTTTATATCGAGTTTACCCTTCGAGAGTCTCGTATTTTGGCGTTTGTCGTAGCAGGTCACGATATAGTCCCAATAAGCTTCTATTACCGCGTTGTCGGTGAAGCACTTACCGACGGCTTTGGTGTTGAAGTCGGCGTTAGACTCGGTGAAGGACTCGGTGAAGGGCTCGGTGAAGGGCTCGGTGAAGGGCTCGGTGATGAACGCGGTGAAGGGCTAGGTGATGGGCTCGGTGAAGGGCTAGGTGATGGGCTCGGTGAAGGGCTAGGTGATGTCGACGGCTTTGGTGTAGGTTTTGGTATGATTAGCAGCACACCTGCCCCATTTGACCCAGCATAATCAGCGTTGCCCTTATACTCTACAACAATGCGATGCTCTCCTGTGGCCAACGCCGAGACGTCGTTGACCGAAAGGTTGTGTACGGCAAAACCGAAATATGTGGAGCTTTGCCCAAGAGGTTTACCATCAAGGTACCAATAGACCACTTGATCATTTAGACCTAGCCCGTTTGACGTGTTCAAAACGCAGGAAAGGGACGTGTTGTAACCGATCATCGCCTCAACCGATCTTACCACGAGCAAGGAGTTTGCGAGAGGTGACGTCGTTTCATTACTGGTTTGCCCACCCCCTAAACAACCACACGTAAGCAGTGCAATTAGTATAAGGGCAATTGCCGAAATAGGCGCTTTTTGCCGCATCGATTACTATTTATTTGCTGCTTTCGTATAAAGCGATTTTTGCTATCATGTAGGGGCGCCACAAGCGACTAAACTAGATCCATCGTAAGCGCCGCCGGTCGGTGTTACGCTCACCGAACCATAAGACATAACAGAGCGCTATGATCAGATCAGCTTTTGACGGTCCCTTCAGCTCCAAATGTGGTGGATCCGGCTTCTGTGATCTAAACTCAAATCGCCTCTCCTCATCTCGTATAGAGTTGCCTATGTATTTGCACCTATATTCGTTTACACAGAGTGGTTAATAATTACCCAAGTTGACAGTGACAGTTTATTTATGCAGTATTTATGCTACCACCAAGAACTGCGCTACGAACTGTGAAGGCGCGTAGATGTCGTTGCCGAGGTAGTCAATCGTCAGTGTGCCATCCCAGACTTAACTGGCTGGTGTCACGTGTGTAGAGATACAATCCTCCCGCACCACCTGCGAGACTGTTCGGACAACCTTGCCAATATTCAGGTTGTGGTTTCATGATACCCCAAGTTCCCCCAGCCGCTTGATTGTCTATATAGTAGTTCGCCGCCCCACACGGATGCGTCCCGTCAGCGGCATCGACCCAATTTCGGACTTGTTGTTCCGACCCTTGTGCGACCGTATTATTCTGGGGGTCTTCAAGCCATAACGCGGGCATCCCCATGTATCCTGCCCACACGTGAATAGCTGTGGCAATTTTGACCGATGTGGGTGTTGGCGTTGGGCTGACAATTGATGCTGAAGCAGTTGGATTGCAGATGCTGATGCAGATGCTGATGCAGAAGTCGTCGAATTATTTCGAGCTTATCAGTCGGCCTAACAAGCAACAAGTCTCACAATAAGAGCTCAAGGTTTAAAAAAAGACGACCGTACAGTCCAAGTAATCATCGCAAATTAAAGCAGGAAACGGAAGTAAAAGAAACGTTACTTAATTGTCATTGAGCCGACAACCCGGAGCTTACCGCCTTCGAGATAATGGAGTACGACGCTGGCGCCGGGGTAATAGACCAGCGCCTTATCCATGGAAAAGGTCAGGACCGGTTTCCGCCAGTCTCCTTCAACCACTATCCTTTCAAGCCGGGTTGAGAGGAACTGCATCCAGTGCCCGATATAGAGCACCATGCCTTCTTTGAGCGGGGCCGGCCAGTACTTCACCAGCTCGGCTTTCCCGGTGATGATTGTGGCATACTGTACTGCGGGATCGGTCGTAAGGACAAAGCCGCGGTCAAGGTCCTTAGACTCGATATTCTTAAGGGCAAGGCCAACCCGGTCGCCGGCGACTGCAAACTCGGCATCATCATCATGTTTTTGGATGGAGCGGATCTGGGCAGTCTTTGAGGTCGGGAGAACCTTAACCGTCTCATGCTTTTTGATGCTGCCCTGTGCAACGGAACCGAGAACCACTACACCAACACCTTTGACGTGAAAATGGGCGTCCACCGGCATAACCCCTTTTCCCACAGTTTCGTGGGCCTTCTGATGGGCGGTCTGGTTCACCGAAATATCGATCATCTTCTCTCGGAGGCCTATCATATCCTCTTCGAGGACTTCGTAACGTTCGAGCACCGTGTCCTTGATCAGCGGCGCGATCTGGTCCGGGGATATGTAATTCTTGAGGATAAGGTACCCGTCGGACTTTCCTGCGCACTGGAGCATCAGCACGCATTCACCGAACGTTGAATTGAGCTCATCGACCACGAGGATAACGCGGTCTGACAAGGAGACCGCATAGAAGAGCGAGGAGAGTTTTTCCGGGTACCGTGTTGGCTCAATGAAGGTGACAGTTGCTTCGCCCCTTTTCAGGTTATAGAAGGTGATATCAGATGTCGTACCCTTCTTCCCCAGATCCTTTGCATAGTCTGGGGGGGCGAGGACCGCGACTGTGAGGTTGGACATACGGGCTAAGAATTGTCTCTGATGAGATATGAGTGTTTATCAAAATCTGATTCAGAGAAGCGTGTAAACTACGGAGGATCCTATCGAAAGAACGGAAAAGCTACGGATCACTTCAAAGAGATTGCACTTCAACTCTCTTTTAGTCGCAAGGTGCCGGAAGGTAGAGATAACCGTCTGCAAAACTGGCTTCGATTATGTGCAGACAGGCGAGGCGGCGCCCCGCCAACTTAGTTAAAAGAAAACGATCCGTAAAAAGGTTTTAACCTATCCGCAGTTAGGGAAGAAACACATTTCATCCCCCTTGACCCCTCGCCTAAGGGAGTGTCCAAACCTTAATATTCAATTTTGTTTTTCAACTTTACGGGTGAACATATCTGGAGCTAATGGAACGCTGTTCGTGTCAGGGTATGGAGAAAGCTAGCAGAACCCTATAAATGCAAGACCAGGGTTACGATCATAAGTGAGCGCGCGACCACGCTTGATAACCCTGTGCTTGTGATAGTCTCCCACACAGCAGTCGAAGTAGAAAGAGAAATATTAAATAGACATAGAAGGACGTCAGACCGCTTGAAATTCTGCGTTACGGACCATGGGGGTTTCGGGTCTTGACCAGGATTCCCAAAGGAGAATGATGTGCTAGTCCCTCTAAATGGAATCGCGAGCCGCAACCAACAGCAGGACCGTTTTCGGCAGGCGATAAGCGACCCTCTCGGTCAGGCGCAGCAAATAGGCGCAGCAGATATTGTTGTGGGGATTCCCTTCTACAATGAGGCAGACTCGATTGGTCACGTGTTGAGGACGGCCGCCCAGGGACTAGATCAATATTATCCCGATGCGAAATCGGTTATC
>JGI24140J50213_10000938_pt1 | contig 13168 bp, 10 predicted proteins | sample BarGraIncu00222A_FD_50213 | JGI IMG/M metagenome (IMG submission 50213)
GACCCACCGACCCCATCACCGCCCGGCGACACCACCGGAATCAGTCACAGAATGGCAGAAGATCAACTAGGCCGCCCACACGAAACAGCGAGGAGCCCTTAATACCAACTCTCAGCCATTCATTGGTAAATACGTGACCTTGTCTCAACAAAGAGCCATCATTGTCCTATGACTGCAGCTATTGCCGAACTACCCAGGGTCCATGGCCGGCACCGCAACCGTGCCTTGGCCGCTGCCCGCCGGGTGAGGGCNGTTGAGCTCAAGACCGCTGGGTACACCTACGCACAGGTGGCTCAGGAGCTTNGCTACACCAGTCGCGGCACCGCCTACAACGTGGTCACCAAGGCCCTCAGGGAGCAGACCGCCGAGGCGGTAGCCGACCTTCGTGACCTGGGAGAACGCCCGTCTGGACGCCCTGCAGTTGGCTCTGTGGGATGCCGCAATGACCGGGGACATCAAGGCCGTTGCAGCCGTCGTGCACATCGTGAAGGCACGGGTGCACCTGAATGGGCTTGAGCCTGCGAGGGAGGCGCTTGGGGCCAAGGGGACGCAGACACCTCGGACCTTGGTCGTGCCGCCAACTGCGTGACCCATCCGTGCCGCATGCTTTGGGTTGCATCCCGGTCGAGGGTGCAGGGCTACGGAATCGGCATGCACCATCTCACCGACGTGGTGGGCGGGGCCATCAACGGCTTGGCCTGTGCCGAACTGGCCGCTGGCTGCTTGGTCCCCGGTGCGGCGACAAAACCGACGCACCGACTAGGCTCGCCAATATCGCAGAAGCTGTCCCTTATCTTGCTATCAACGGCGATCCAGCAGGACCGCCCTCGTGAATGGGGTTGGCACATGAACCATCATGGTGCAAAGGCAGCCACGGAAGCAGCGGACGAGAATGCCAAGTCCGCGCTGGCCGTCACTGTTCCTGCCGCTACCAAAGACGAAGGGCAAAGCACAGCCGAGGTCGGCGATGCTGGGGCAGCAGGCGTGGGCTCGGCGGTTCGCATGCTGGCTCTTGCACAGAAGCTGCATGATGAGTACGTGGCCGAGGGCCAGAACACTCGCGAAAAACTCATCAGCGAGGGGCAGTCACGCCACGACGCGCTTATCGCCGAGGCCCAGCAGAAGAGGGCCGAGGTGCTTCAAGAGCTCGGTAGCGAACGCAGCCGGCTGCAGAAAGAGATCGAAGAGCTGCGAACCTTCGAGCATGACCACCGCGCCCGTCAGAAGTCCTATCTGGAGGGCCAGCTGATCGAGCTGGGGCAGACCGGCACCGACGAGACCGGCTGAGCGGCCTACGCTCCTTGTCATGGAGAAGCCGGTGCAATGGACGACATTGCAGGAACTCCGCAAAGAGCTCGACCGGACGCGCCCGGCTTGGGAGACTGAACTCGCTGATCTGGATGGCGTTTGGCCTCCGTCCCCGGACCAACGAACCCACCTGCCATGCCCTCCACAGACCCGTGAATAACCCATTGCGAACGCCGATCTGCCGACCTAACGTTGTAGGTGCACATGGAGGGAGATCGGCACCTGCAACAACGTCTGGGCCTACGACAGCTTCAACAGGTTCTACCAGTTGAAGAACAACGGCGACGGTACCTACGACCTGCAGGTCAACTACCGCAACGGCACCTTCGTGACGGTCGCTGGGACAAGTCCGGGTGCCTGCGAGGCCACCGGCAGGGTAACCGGACACTGGGTCGCCACAGTCTCGGCACCAGCAGGTGTGGCGAACCGGAAGCCTGATTGCTCGGGCACCAACTGCCTCAAGGCGTCGGAGTTCCTTAACGCTGTCTTCGGGTCGAACCATTGGACGTACTCGGTTCCCTTTGTGTGGTTGAGGGGCAAGTACACGACCAAGAACAACGGCAGCTGGTTCGACACGACGGTGAACTGGCCGTTCAATGACCAGGGCGACATCACCGGCACTCTGTAGGACGTTGTGAGACGGCGGACCCACCGGCTGTGGCGGGTCCGCCGCCCAACTTTTGGAACGCACTGAGCAACTACGTGCAGATCGAAGATCCCAGCCTCCATGGCACCGTGGAGCGCCTGGCCAAAGCAGTGTCCACTGCAATCGCCGTCCACTCCTGAGCGGCCTACGGTCCTTGTCATGGAGGAGCCGGTGCAGTGGATGACGTTGCCGCAGCTCCGCGATGAGCTCGAACGCACACGGCCCGACTGGGAGTCCGAGGATCTGGATGGTGTCCTTGCGACGGCCAACCTCCGGCGTGGAGCCAAGGGGCACAGCGTCACCAGGTGGTCTCGGACGAGCTGCTCCGGCGGCCCAACAATGGCTGACCTAGCCCTCAGACTGGCACATCAAGGGACGATGGATGACGAGGACCGGGTTGTGTCAACGGCAACCGAAAACTGATCAGGTTTCGCCAAAGAGGAGGCTGGATGGTACTGGGCGCCTCCCACCTGCCCAGCAGGGGTGAACCATACCCGGTGCGGTAGCGGGACCTTGTGCCCTTCGCCTCGTGCTCACAGCGTCTTACGGTTTCAACTAGTGAAGCATCGCCAGTAGGTGTGCGCAGTTATGGGCAGTTCTAGTATCTCGGAGGATGACGTGGCGGACGTTGCAACAGACGTGACCTGGGCCTGTGTGGACGGCAACGAGGCGGCCGCACGAGTGGCTCATGCCTGCAGCGAGGTGATCGCGATCTACCCGATCACCCCCGCCTCCACCATGGGCGAGCACGCCGATGCCTGGAGCGCGGCCGGGTGCCGCAACCTGTGGGGTTCGGTCCCCGAGGTCGTCGAGATGCAGTCCGAGGCCGGTGCGGCCGGCGCGCTGCACGGCGCCGTCCAGAAGGGCGCGCTCGGCACGACCTTCACGTCCTCCCAGGGCCTGCTCTTGATGCTGCCCAACATGTACAAGATCGCCGGCGAGCTGTCGCCGTGCGTGATTCACGTCGCCNCCCGCACCCTGGCCACCCACGCGCTGTCGATCTTCGGCGATCACTCCGACGTGATGAGTGCCCGGATGACCGGCTGGGCGATGCTTTGCTCGTCCTCGGTGCAGGAGGCCCAGGACTTCGCGCTCATCTCCCATGTAGCCACGATGCGTGCCCGCATCCCGTTCCTGCACTTCTTCGACGGGTTCCGCACCTCCCACGAGATCAACAAGATCCGCGTGATCGACCAGGACCTGATGCGCGCGATGCTCCCCGACGAGCTCGTCCTGGAGAACCGGCTGCGCGGGCTCACCCCCGACGCCCCCACAGTGCGCGGAACCGCCCAGAACCCCGACGCCTTCTTCCAGGGCCGCGAGGCCAGTAACTCCTACCACGACGCGGTTCCCGGGATCGTGGCGCAGACGATGCAGGAGTTCGAGCAGCGCACCGGACGGCGATACAGCCTCGTGGACTACCACGGCGCGCCGGACGCAGAGCGCGTCATCGTGATCATGGGCTCAGGGGCCGGCGCGGTGCGCGAGACCGTGGACACCCTCGTGGCCCGCGGCGAGAAGGTCGGCTACCTCACTGTCCGGCTCTACCGGCCGTTCCCGGTCGAGGCCTTCCTGGCTGCGCTTCCGGCAAGCGCCAAGCACATCGCCGTCCTGGACCGCTGCAAGGAGCCTGGTGCGCCGGCTGAGCCGCTGCACCTGGACGTGTCCACCGCCCTGATGGACAGTGTCATGTTCAACGGTGGCGGCTCCCTGCCGACCGTCATCGGCGGCCGCTACGGGCTCTCCAGCAAGGAGTTCACCCCGGCGATGGTGGCCGGTGTCTTCACCGAGCTGGGTCGGGCGAAGCCGAAGCGCCGCTTCACCGTCGGCATCGTGGACGACGTCACGCACCTGTCCCTGGAAGCCGACCCCGACTTCGTCGTGCCGCAGAACGCGGTCACCGCGGTGTTCTTCGGCCTGGGCTCGGACGGCACCGTAGGCGCGAACAAGAACTCGATCAAGATCATCGGGGAAGGCACGGACCAGTACGTCCAGGGCTACTTCGTGCTCGACTCGAAGAAGTCCGGTGGAGGCACCGTCTCACACCTGAGGTTCGGCGACGAGGAGATCCGCTCGACCTACCTGATCGATTCGGCCGACGTGATCGGTGTCCACCAGTTCTCGCTGCTGCGCACAGTGAAGGTGCTGGAGCTGGCCAAGCCAGGGGGCACACTCCTGCTGAACTCGCCGTACCCGGCCGACCAGGTGTTCGACCAGCTGCCCGTCGAGGTGCAGCAACAGCTCATCGACAAGGACCTGAAGCTGTTCGTGATCGACGCGCACCAGGTGGCCAGGGATGTCGGTCTCGGGGCCCGGATCAACACGATTATGCAGCCGTGCTTCTTCCACGTCTCAGGCGTGCTGCCCGAGGATGAGGTGATTCCGCGGATCAAGGCCTCGATCGTGAAGGAGTACGGCAAGCGCGGGCGCACGACCGTCGAGAAGAACTTCGCCGCCGTCGACCGGGCGCTCAGTGAGCTGAGCGAGGTCAAGATACCGGCCGAGGCTACGAGCACACTGCACCGGATGCCGCCGATGCCCAGCGACGCCCCCGAGTTCGTCAGCCAGGTCACCGCACGTCTGCTGCGCGGGGAGGGCGACCTGCTGCCGGTCAGCGCCATGCCGGCGGACGGCACGTGGCCCACCGCCACGTCCCAGTGGGAAAAGCGGGCGATCGCCCAGGACCTGCCGATCTGGGACCCCGACCTGTGCACCGACTGCGGCAAATGTGCCGTGACCTGCCCGCACACCGCGCTGCGGATCAAGATCTTCCCCAAAGAGCAGCTGCAGGGCGCGCCCGAGGGGTTCCAGAGCAAGCCCTTCAAGTCGCGCGACCTGGCCGACCACCAGCTCAGCATCGCGGTCGCCGCAGACGACTGCACCGGCTGCGGGATCTGCGTCGACGTCTGCCCGGCGGTCTCCAAGACCGACCCGAGCCACCGTTCCCTCGACCTCGTCTCCGCACTGGAGCACCGTGACGAGCTGAGGACGAACTACGAGCACTTCCTGACCATCCCGGAGATAGACCGGACCAAGGTGCGCCACGACACGGTCAAAGGGGTGTCCCAGCTCCAGCCACTGTTCGAGTTCTCAGGTGCCTGCTCAGGCTGTGGTGAGACGCCGTACCTGAAGACGCTGACCCAGCTCTTCGGCGACCGGATGATCATCGCCAACGCGACAGGTTGCTCGTCGATCTTCGGTGCCAACCTGCCGACGACCCCGTACACCGTCAACGCCGATGGTCGGGGCCCGGCCTGGGCCAACTCGTTGTTCGAGGACAACGCGGAGTTCGGTCTCGGGATGCGCCTGGGCTGGGAGCAGCAGAACGGCGAGGCGCGCCGCTACGTCGGCGAGCTCACCGAGCTGATCGGCGCCGACCTGGCGCAGTCACTGCTGAGCGCCGACCAGAGCGACGAAGCCGGGATCGCGGCCCAGCGAAGCCGGGTTGAGCTGCTCAAGACGCAGCTCGACGCCGCAACGGGCGACGCCAAGGTGGGCGGGCACGCCTCCGCCATCGCGCACCTGCGTAGCCTGGCCGACGAGCTGGTCGAAAAGACGGTGTGGATCGTCGGTGGTGACGGCTGGGCCTACGACATCGGCTACGGCGGCCTGGACCACGTGCTCAGCTCCGGCCGGAACGTCAACATCCTGATCCTGGACACCGAGGTCTACTCCAACACCGGCGGCCAGGCCTCCAAGTCGACCCCGCGGGGAGCCTCAGCCAAGTTCGCGGCCTCGGGCAAGTCCACAGCGAAGAAGGACCTCGGCGCGATCGCCCAGGTCTACGGCGACGTCTACGTCGCGCAGGTCGCGATCGGCGCGAACGAGCAGCAGGCGGTGCGGGCGATGCTCGAGGCCCAGGCACACCCCGGGGTCTCGGTCGTCATCGCCTACAGCACCTGCATCGCCCACGGGATCGAGATGTCGACCTCGATGACGCACCAGAAGGAAGCGGTGTCCAGCGGCTTCTGGCCGCTGTACCGGTTCCGCCCGAGCGTGGAGGCCGAAGGCCACCCGTTCAAGCTCGACTCGAAGAAGCCGACCATGCCGCTGCGCGAGTTCGCCCTCGCCGAGACCCGGTTCTCGATGCTGGCGCGCAAGGACAGCGAGCGTAGCGATCATCTGCTCGCCCTCGCCCAGGCGGACGCGGACGAGCGGTGGCGGCTCTACTCCCAGATGGCGGGCATGGAACGGACGGTGGCGCACGAGGAGGCTCTTGAGGAGACCACCACAGCCGTCGATGTGGCCTTCACGGACGCGCCCAATGGTGCTGTGCCAGAGGTGCCGAAGAGCTAGCACCACTGTGTAGTGGGCTTGGCCTGCCACGTGACAAGTCTTGTCAGGTAGCAGGCCAGCCGACATGGTGGGGCCATGACCCAAGCACCCGTCATCCGGACCGAGGGGCTGACCAAGNCCTACGGCCGCAGGGTTGCCCTGCTCGATCTGGACCTGGAGATCGAGGCGGGAGAGGTCTTCGGCTATCTGGGACCCAACGGCGCCGGCAAGACGACCACCCTGCGGCTGCTTGCGGGCATGCTCCGGCCGACGTCCGGACGGGCGCAGGTGCTCGGGCTCGACTCGTGGCGGGACTCCGTCGGGTGCATCGGCAGATGGGCTACCTCTCTGGTGAGCCGGCTCTGTACGACCGGCTCACCGGACGCGAGCACGCGCAGTACCTCGGTTTCCTGCGCCACAACGTGACGCCCAAGCGGGTCGAGGAGCTGTCTGGGCGGCTCACCCTGGATCTGGACCGGCCGTCGCGCGAACTGTCCAAGGGCAACAAGCAGAAGCTGGCTCTGGTGCTCGCGATGATGTCGGCGCCACCGCTGCTGGTTCTGGACGAACCGACCGGGGGCCTGGACCCGATCGCCCAGCAGGACTTCCACGACATCCTTTGCGAACACACCGACGCCGGGGGCAGCGTCCTGCTCAGCTCCCACGTGTTGAGCGAGGTCCAGCGAGTCGCCGACCGGGTCGGCGTCCTGCGATCCGGGCGCCTGGTGGCCGTCGAGCGGCTCGACGAGCTGCGCAGCAAATCACTGCACCACGTCCAGGCGCACTTCAGCGAGCCGGTGGCGCTCGAGGCGTTCTCAGGAGTGCCCGGCCTGGTCGACCTCAGCATCAGTGACCACACCATGACCTGCAGCGCCCCCCAATCGGCCCTGGACCTGCTCCTGAAACGGGTCAGCCTGCACCAGGTCGTCGACTTCGAGTGCGTCGAGGCGGAGCTCGGGGAAACCTTCCTCACCTACTACGGCGAAGGCGGCGACCATGCTGCGTAGCGTGCTGCTCAAGACCCTCCGGGATCAACGGCGCAGCCTGCTCGCGTATGCGATCAGCATCGGGGCGCTGGTGATGCTGTACGGCTCGTTCTGGCCGAGCATCAAGGACCAGCCGTCGATGAGTGACTTCATGAACCAGATGCCGGAGGCGATGCGCTCCATGTTCGCCATGTCCGGGGCCGACCTGTCGACGCCGGCCGGCTACGCGAAGGTCGAGCTGATGTCCTTCATAGGCCCGATCCTGGNCATCCTGTATGCCGTGTCGGCCGGGAACGCGGCCGTCGCCGGCGAGGAGGACCGGCACACCATGGACCTGCTGCTGGCCAACCCCATCAGCCGGACGCGGCTGGTGCTGGACAAACTGGGCGCAATGATCATCGGGATCCTGCTCATCACGGCGGTGGCCGGCGCGTCGCTGCTCCTGTCCGGACCGGTGTTCGGGCTGTCGATCGCGGCGGGCAAGGCCGCCGCGGCCATGGTCCACCTCGGGCTGCTCGGGCTCGTGTTCGGGGCGCTCGCCCTGGCGATCGGGGCGACAACCGGCCGGACCGGGGCCAGCCGCGGGGTACCTGCGCTGGTGGCCGTCCTCGCCTACATGGTCAACGGCCTCGCGTCGATGGGTGTCCTGGCTCGAGCCACTCCAGAAGCTTTCCCCGTTCTACCAGTACGGCGGCCATGATCCCCCGCGGAACGGGATCTCCGGCCCCGCAGTGATGGTTTCCGTACTCACCGTCGCCGGACTCGTGCTGATCGCGATCTGGGGTTTTCGCCGTCGCGATGTCCTGGCCTGACATCGAGGCACTCCCGGCGGCGCGGCGTTCCTGCGGGCCACTCACCACTGACCGCACCGAATGACCNCNCTGCGNCACCGCCGCCCACTTGCCTCGCAAGCGGGTCAGAGAGCACGTATCCTCCCGAGATGGGCTTCAACCGTGTGGCCTTTATCACATANGTAGGGGTGCCTCTTGCCAGACAGCCAACGTCATGACACGCCTGACGGCATGCCTGACGACACGGATCACGACACCACCCCCCCGGCGAACAGGAGTCTGCAGGCAGCCGCCGGCGTCCTGTTGCTCCTGCCGATCATTGCCCTGATGTGGGTCGGTAGCTACGCGAAGGTGGAACCCAAGCTCGGCGGTTTCCCGTTCTTCATCTGGTACCAGTTCCTGTGGGTCTTCCTGTGCTCGGCGTGCACGTACACCGCCTACCGGCTCGTGGTGAAGGCGCGGCCGCACCGCCCGATGACCAGCGGAACCAGCCACGACGGCGGGGCACGCCGATGAACGCCCTTGCCCTCGTAGCGGCGGACAACCACAAGGGAGTCAACACCGTCGCCCTGGCCGTGCTGATCGTCCTCTTCCTGCTCGTCACAGTCTTGGGCTTCTGGGCCTCGAAATGGCGACAGGCCACCAGCATGGAGAGCCTGGACGAATGGGGCCTTGGCGGTCGCAGCTTCGGCACCTGGATCACCTGGTTCCTGCTGGGAGGTGACCTCTACACGGCATACACCTTCATTGCCGTCCCGGCTGCGATGTTCGCACTCGGTTCGGTCAACGGGTTCTTCGCGGTCCCCTACACGATTGTGCTCTACCCCATCATCTTCATCTTCATGTCTCGCCTCTGGTCGGTCAGCCACCGGCACGGATTCGTCACCACCGCCGACTTCGTCGGCGGCCGCTACGGCTCGCGCGGGCTGTCCCTGGTCATCGCCGTCACCGGCATCCTGGCCACGATGCCCTACATCGCACTNCAGCTCGTCGGCATCCAGGCAGTCCTGGAGGTCACCGGTGTCGGCGGCTCCGGCGGTGTCATCGCCCAGGACCTTCCGCTGTTCATCGCGTTCGCCCTCCTTGCCGCCTATACGTACTCCTCTGGTCTGCGGGCCCCGGCAGTCATCGCGTTCGTCAAGGACGCCCTGATCTACCTGGTCATCATCGTGGCTGTGATCTATATCCCCAGCAAGGTCGGCGGCTGGGACCACATCTTCGCCGCCGCCCAGCACAAGATGATCACACCCACCAAGTTGACGGGCAAGGTGCCCGGGGCCTACATCCCGGCGGCCACCCAGTACTGGGCCTATGCCACTTTGGCCTTGGGCTCGGCGCTGGCGCTGTTCATGTACCCGCACTCGATCACCGCGACCTTGTCCTCCAAGTCGCGCAACACGATCCGCCGCAACTCGGCCATCCTGCCGGCCTACAGCTTCGTGCTCGGCCTGTTGGCTCTGCTGGGATGGGTGGCCATTGCCGCGGGCACCAAGCCGATCGGTCTGGACGGCAAGGTCAACCCGCAGCTGGTCGTCCCGCAGCTGTTCGAGGACATGTTCCCGCCGTGGTTCGCCGGTGTCGCCTTTGCGGCGATTGCGATCGGCGCCCTGGTACCTGCAGCCATCATGGCGATCTCGGCGGCCAACCTGTTCACCCGCAACATCTATCGCGAGTGGTACCGGCCGTCCGTAACCCCGGCCGAGGAGGCCAAGGTCGGCAAGATCGTCTCGCTCGTGGTCAAGTTCGTGGCGCTCGTTTTCGTCCTGACCATGGATAAGCAGAACGCCATCAACTTCCAGCTCCTGGGCGGGATCTGGATCCTGCAGACCCTCCCCGCGATCGTCTTCGGGCTCTACACCCGCTGGTTCCACCGCTGGGCCCTGATCGCCGGCTGGGCGGTCGGCATGGTCTACGGCACCATCGCGGCGTACAACGTCGTCAAACCCATACCGACTGGCGGCACCCAACACTTCGCCGGCTCGGTGGCGATGATTCCCGGCCTGGCGCAGATGGGCTACATCGCCCTGACGGCGTTCGGGATCAATGTGATCGTGGCCGTGGTGGCGACCCTCGTGCTCCGGATACTGAAGACCCCTGCCGGCACGGACTCCACCATCAAGGGCGACTACTTCGCCGACGAGGGTGACCCGCGGGTCGAGAAGCTGGACGAAGGCCCCCACCTGGTGGGCGTCCCGGTCTAGCCCTTACCTCGCTCCAGGACCCTGACCAGGGCATCGACCACGCGAGGGTCGTACTCGTAGCCCAGCCCCAGGTTGATCCGCTCCATCGCCGCGCTGCGTCGCGCGGCGTTGGGGTGGCTTCCGGCCATGTCGTCGTAGGCGTTGCACACCTTGATGATTCGGCTTGCCAGCGGCAGGTCCTCGCCCAGCTCACGCACCTGACGGTAGGACGTCGTCTGTGCCTCCAGGATGACCGCCACCTTGTCGAGCACACCCGTCTGCCGGACGATCTCAGCGCCGTCATGAGCGATCCGGCGCTGATCCGCCGGCGCCGCCAGCACGGTCGCNCCGCCGGGGATCGGCACCGTCAAGGAGACCTGACCGATGTCGTGCAGCAGGGCGGCATACTCCAGATCGAGCACATCGCGCTCGGACATACCCAGGTGCCGGCCCATGGCCAATGACAGCTCAGCCACCCGTGAGGCGTGCCCGGGCTCGGTGTAGCCACCGAACTCGGTCAGCCGGGAAAGAGCGCGGATCGTCTGACGATAGGTCCTGCGGATCGCGCTGCGGCGTCGCACCGCGAACTGCGTCAGTCCCAGGGGGAACAGGAACAAGGGGATGGCGGACACCCCCAGCGGCCGCTCGCCCAGGGCGACAAGGGCACCAGTGGTGCTGAGTGCGGCCGTCAGGCCGAACGCAGCCATGTACTCGTCCTGGAAGGTCCGCGAGAAGGGTGCGTGCGAGCGGGCCGCACGCACGGTGGCCAACAGGAGCACCTCGATGGTGAGCGCGAACTCCGAGATGAGCACCATGACCAGAGCAAGCAGGTCCACCGGCCAGCTCCCCTGCAGGTCGAGCACGCTACGACCGTGCGAAACGGGAACCTCGCGAAAGAGCACCGCCGCGACCGTGATGCCGNACAGGCTGCTGGCCAGNTCTGTCAGGCGGATCGGCCGCCTGCGAACCAGGCTGGGAGCCAGCCCGACCAGCATCGCGACAGAGGTGACTGCGACCACCAGCGGAGCCCGGTATATGGCGGGCGTACCGTTCGGGCACGCCACCGTCATCGCGAAGGCCAGCGCCGCGGCAGTGGCCAGCGGCGCTGTGTGACGGCTGTCCGGTTGCCTGACCCGGAACACCTCACCGACCACGATCACGACGAAGAAGACCCAGATCATCGGCAGGAGCGGGCGGACCGGGAACGTCTGCGGTTCCTGCAGACGCCATCTGATGACGGCGACCGCGCCCAGCGCCAGGATCAGGGCAAAGACCCCGCTGACCATCTCGAGCGGGGCTGCCCGCACGCGATTTCGCACGCGGGTTCTCATGGCGCCTGTTCGGTGCCCGCATGCCCGGCGATGAGGTCGGACGCGGCCGGGTCGTCGTGGTCGAACGCACGACCGGCGGTGACCATCAGCGCTGGCTCAAGCCTTGTCGGCTCCCAGTCATGNCGGACCAGCCCTCGCTCCAGGGCTGCGACGATCGACGGGTCGAGCTGGGTCCCGGCGCGTTTGTGCAGCTCGGCGAGCGCCTCTTGGACGGTGTGAGGCTCGCGATGAAATCGCGATGTGGTCAGGGAGTCGAAGGCGTCCGCCACCGCAATGATCCGCGCGAGCAGCGGAGTCTGCTCGCCGCGCAGGCCGCCCGGATAGCCCAGCCCGTCCATCCGTTCGTGATGGTGCAGGATCGCCTCGGTCGAGTCGGCCAGGAACTCGATGTCGCGAACCATCTCGACACCACGGGCAGCATGGGTGGCAATCCTGTCGAGGTCGGTGTCGGAGAGCCGGTCGGCCTTGCGCAGAACGCGAGTGGGGATGGCGAGCTTGCCGATGTCGTGCAGAATCCCGGCGAAGCGCAGTGCTTCGGTCTCCTGATGGCTCAAGGTCAGGGACCCGGCCATCAGGTCGCACAGGCTGGCCACGCGCTCGCTGTGGCCCCGGGTGTACAGGTCCTTGGTCTCCACGGCGGCGACCAGGGCGCTGAGGGTGCGCTCACGGGCGCGCTGCTCGTCGCCATACTGGACAAAGGCCCAGCGCGCCACGAACAGCGGCGCCAGAATCAGCACCGCGCTGGCCGGTCCGACTCCTGCCGGCACCCAGAGGATCACGAACAGGAACCCGATGAGCCCGTACCCGATGTAGGCCGGGCCGGAGGTCTCCAGCATTCCCAGGATGAAACGGCGCATCGGGGTGCCCTTGGTCAATCGGACGATGCCCGACAGGATCACCGCGTTGAACAGACAGATCGAGACGTCGGCCAGCAACAGCGGGAGCCCCACGTGCAACATCAGGTACCCGAGGCCACCCACTGCGCTCACTTCGGTCGCGCCGCCGGCAATGAGGTAGACGAACCCGCCGGCGGCCCCGATGGCCGAGGCCATTCCGATGTTGAAGACACGTACCTCGACGCGTTGTTTGTCGAACACCACCAGGCAGGTCATCGCGCCGACGGCCGCGGCGCCCAGCGGGCCGGTCAGAGCCACCGCCGCCAGCAGGATGATGCTGGCGAAGGAGAAGGTGATGTGCCCCCCGACATTGCGCTCCTGCGAGGCCGAACCCAGGACGCCGAGCACAGCCAGCACCACCAGCGTGACGCTGTCATTGTTCGAGAGCGAGCCGGTGGAGTTCAACGGGTAGGTGCGCCAGGCCAGCACGGCCAGGCCCACCGCGAGGAGCAGAACCGCTGCGATGTAGGCGGACACCGCGATCGAAGGGACGCCCACGGCCTGTGAGCGTCCCTTCGGGCCCGTATCGTTCACCCGACCCAACCTACCCGCGGGTCAGCGAAAAACCGGGAGAAGTATCAGATGGTTGCGCTCTCCTAGGAGAATCCGCCCCAGCCCCAAATGTCGCGGGACGCGACAGCGGAGGTCTGGCCGTTCCAGGTTTGGGTGGCGTCCTTGCGGAGCATGGACTCGATGACCTTGGCGATGATTCTCATGACGGTTCCTCTGCTAGGGGGCGCTGCGGGCGTCCTGTC
>JGI24140J50213_10000939_pt1 | contig 13168 bp, 10 predicted proteins | sample BarGraIncu00222A_FD_50213 | JGI IMG/M metagenome (IMG submission 50213)
TGCGGTGGTCTATGTTCTAAACCCGAATCGAGGAATCGCTTCGCAATTCCTCAGGATCGTGCTCGCTTGACAAATTGGGGAAGCCCTTGTAGTTCGACATGAGCGGCGCCCAAGAGGCAGCGAAGCTGGCTCTTGGGCGTCCGCTCGATGGAGTTAGGTCCAGGCATCCACACGGGCCAGATTCCCCGCCAGCGTGTCAGAGACTAGTTGACGTAGTCGTACAGAGGTTTGCCCTTGTCAACGATATGAACGGTAAGAAGCTTCAACGGATGATCGTCGACGACTTTGAAGGCACCATGCTTTACGTCGCGAAGGTTGAGCGACGTTAGTCCCGTCGGGAGCATGGAGGCGGCTTGGCCTGGGGCCTGCACCATGGCGCCTTGCAGGACGTGAAAAGCCTCCACTCCGTGGTGGATATGAAGATTGCTGCTCTCGCCTGGCTTTAGTTCGACTATGGAAGCGATGACCTCCATATTTGGAGCGCCAGTGAGATCGGTTCGCCTTTGTTCGATTCGTTGCGGTGAGTCAGTGAGCGTTTGGGCTGTAAGGCCCGTCGCAACCCCGAGTGCAAATAGTAGAAAGCCGACTGAGGACCGAACCAGCCCTGTGTTCTTCATTGAAGTCTCCTCGCGCGTAGTGCGCAGGCGACTATGCGCGCCAGACAGCTCTGGCGTCAACTCGCCGATCGCGTAGAGCGCGTGCGTACGTCGCGCCAATGGGACCTAACCTGATATCGGAGACACGTCGGTAGCTGCTGCGCTGACCACTTCTTCTCCCGCGAGCGAACAGATGGATTGCCGTGAACTCCACGTCGATCTCCGGTCCGACCTCGGCAGACCTCGGCAGCATAGCGCGGGAGTTCCCCTCGTCAAACTGGACGAGGGCAAGTGTCGCGATCGACGCTGAAAGCGGACGGCAGGGCCGGGCTTCTGGCCGCGTACGGCGCCGTCGACGTGAGCCGTTTGGGGCGACCAGGCATTGCCGGCATGGCGGCGGCGGGCCGACGGGCGCAGCCGCGACAGCGCGGGCCAGGTTGACGCGCCTGGCGGCAGCCAAAAATGGACATTTTCCTAGTAGAAGTTCCTATTGGGAAAATGTCCCCTTTTGCAGACGCCACGCCTCGTCCGCGCGCCTCTTCTCCGTCGGTCGACCGCCTCTCAGCCGGCCACCACTTCGTCGCGAAACTTTGCCGATTTTTCGCCGCAGAACTTTCTGCGATTTTTGTCGCAAACGCGGGCACGGGACCCTCTTCCCCGTCGCCCGGAATGACCGGGCATACTTGGGATTCGATCTCTCTGGCGGCCGATAAGGAGTCTCTTCCAGCCGCCGCCGGATGAGCTTCGATTTCGCTCCGCCGTGCGCCGGCCTTCGGCCCGCGCACTCGACTTGCGTTCGTGTCTTCCTGCGTCCAGCAGGTGGCACCTCTGCAACCTCAAGACCTGCCGGCATGGGCAAACGATTCGGGAACCTCCAGGCCTAGCGCCACAGCCGATACGCTTGGCGCCAGCCGAGCTGGGATCACTCGAACATTTGACCGTAGGCCGCATGGATCCTCTGCGACACACTTCGCCAGCGACATCCGTTACGACGGCCCTCGCCCAACTGCAGCCACACGCGGAGCGCAGAACCAAAGGCGTCGATCTGCGCTTGCGAGAAGGTCGACGCCAGCATCTCGAGCCGGCCGTCCAGATTGCCGATCTGCTCTCCGCGATGCAGCCAATCGGCTGGCGCCAAGTCGAACTGCCTTGAGCCAGAGCAATATGCCAGGAGTCGAACGGGATCGAATGGCGCAAAGCATGGCGAGCGGACAGTAGTGTCGGACGGTCGTCGGAACTTTGGGAGACGGACCCATGGTGAGCGGCGTATTCGATTTCGACTGGTTGGTGATCGGATCCGGCTTCGGCGGCAGCGTCTCGGCATTGCGACTGGCCGAGAAGGGCTACGAGGTGGGCGTGCTCGAGTGCGGGAGGCGTTTTCGCGACGAGGATTTGCCTGAAACGACTTGGCAACTCGGGCGTTTCCTGTGGGCACCGGCCCTCGGTTTGAAGGGCATCCTTCGCCTGGCGCCCTTCAGGGATGTTTTCGCCGCCAGCGGCTCGGCCGTTGGCGGCGGCAGCGTCGTCTATGCGAATACCTTGTATCGCGCCAAGCCCGAGTTCTTTCACAACGCCCAGTGGAACGGACTCGACCAATGGGAGCAGGTTCTGACCCCGCACTACATCACCGCCGAACGCATGCTCGGAGTGAAGACGGTGCCCTTCGATTCGGTCAATCAACAATTGATCCGCGACCTTGCGCAGCACTTCGGCACCGAAGATACGTTCTGCCGCACACCTTGTGCCGTCTTCTTCGGCGAAGCGGGCAAGACGGTCGACGACCCCTACTTCGACGGCGAAGGACCGGCACGCACAGGGTGCACGCGATGCGGCGCCTGCATGGTGGGCTGCCGCGTCGGCGCCAAGAACACACTCGTCAAGAACTACTTGTGGTTTGCCGAAAAGCGCGGGGCCGTCGTTCTGCCGGAACATGAAGTGACCGACGTTGCCCCTCTGGGTGCGCCCGATGGCAACGACGGCTACCGCGTGACGACCGAACGACCTGGGGCCTGGCTCTTCAAGCGGCGCCGCCGCTTCACCGCACGCGGTGTCGTCTTCGCTGCTGGCGCGCTGGGTACCAACCGATTGCTTGCCAACTGCAAGCTCGGCGGCTCATTGCCCGGGGTGAGCAGCCGCCTGGGCGAACTGGTGCGCACCAACAGCGAATCCATTCTCGTCGTTCGCTTGCCGGAGGATCGCAAGACCTGGAACGACGTCGCCATCAGCTGCAGCATCCACGTCGACCGGGACACCCACATCGAGTTTGTAAACTACGGCCGACATGCGGACTTCATGTCGCTGCTGTGCACGGTGCTGGTCGGTCAAGGCAATCGGGCAACCAGACCGCTGTTGTGGCTGGGCAGCATTGCGCGCCATCCGCTGCGCTGGCTGACAACCCTGTGGCCGGTGGGCTGGAGCCGGCGCATGGTGATGCTGCTCGTGATGCAGTCGCTGGACAACGCGATCGCGCTGCGGGCCAAGAAGCGCCTGTTCGGCCGCGGCTACCGTCTACGCACCGAGCAGAACCGCGACAAGCCCAACCCGACCTTCATCGCCGCGGGCAATGCAGCCGCGCTCTGGCTGGCAGCACATACGGGGGGCATTGCGCAGAGCAACTCGCTCGAGGCCCTGGCCAACATCCCGACGACGGCGCACCTGTTGGGCGGTGCCATCATCGGCGCCGACGCGACCAGCGGTGTGATCGACAAGGAACTTCGCGTCTTCGGATACCGGAATCTGCTGGTTTGCGATGGTGCTGCGATACCTGCCAACCCGGGCGTAAACCCGTCGCTGACGATTACGGCGCTGGCCGAGCATGCGATGTCGAAGATTCCGTCTGCCGGGGTATCGGTGCGTCCGTGCGACTCATTCCGAGCGACCCAGTAGGCGTGCCTCGCTGTCGTAGTTGGCGTAGGACGCCTTCAGCGTCGCGCTGTTGAGGATCATCTCGGCCACCAGCGCGCGGCTCTCGCCGTCGAACACGCGCGTACGTACCCAGACCGACTCGGTGCGCGCGCTTTCGCTCAGCCCGACGATCTCGCGTTCCAGTTCGTAGGGCTGGTCGACGAACAAGGGGCCCCGGACCAGCCGGATCTCCTGCCCGGCGAAGAGGCCCACCGCCGGGCCGCGCCCGCGAAAGCCGGCCTGGTCCATGGTGCTGCCCAGCAGCACGCTGATCATCTCGATCGGGATGATCGCGCGGCCCCACGGCGATGCGGCGCCGCCCTCCGGCGTGTACCACGGGCATGGCTCGGTGATCACCTTCAGCTTGTCGGCCAGCGAGAAGGGGTAGTGCGGCCCCATGTGCTGCGTGAAGCCCATACGCACCTTTTCCGGGTTGCCGGCACCCTGCTGGCCGACGCGCAGGTCGCGATTGATGACCAGTGGGCCCGGTGGACGCAACTTGACCAGGCGCTGGCGGATCTCGCTGGAGTCATCGGCCGCATCCACGCCGACCGACGCGGTGCCGGTCAGCACCGGCACGCCGTCGCGCTTTTCGGCCCAGATGCGCGTCACGCATGCGCCGGTGGCCGGCAACTGCACGAAGGCGCGCACCTCCTCGCCTTCGACCACCATGTTCTGGTAGTGCGCGCTGATGCAGCCGCTCTCGAACCAGGCGGGGCCGAAGAGATGGTGCAGCAGCGGGTCGAACTGGCTGAAATGCGTCGGCCCCTCGATCGGCCCGGCGCGCAGGCCGAGCCCGGCTGCGGTCGCGTCGTCGTGGATCGACTTGTGGCTGTCGTACACCTGCTCGGCCAGCATCTGGCGCGGTCGACGCAGTGGCCCGCACAGGGCGGGAAGGTCGGCAAAAGGCTTCATGGCGGCTCGGTTCCCGGCCGAGGGTCGGCACCGGACATTCTCGGCCATGGCTGGCCGATCCAGAATCCGGGCTTGCCTGTGTAAGCTTCGATCGACGCAGTGCTTGCAGCCTGACATCGTGCGTGCCACCCGACCGGACCCGCCGGCAACGCACCGCATCCGAGGAGTGACGCGACATGAAGACCGTGAGTGGACTCGACGGCACCTTTCTGCACATGGAGACCCCCGAGACGCCGCAGCACGTGGGGGCGCTGAGCCGCTATGTGCTGCCGCCCGGCTACAAGGGCGACTTCTACAACGACTTCAGGCGCGAGTTGGCCAAGCGCCTGCACCTGGTGCCGGTGTTCACCCGCAAGCTGGCGCCGATGCCGCTGCAGTTCGCCAACCCGGTCTGGATCGAGGACGACCCGATCGATCTCGACTATCACGTGCAGCGCCTCACCCTGCCCCGCCCCGGCACCCAGGCGCAGCTCGAAGACTGCGTCGGCCGGCTGCATTCGGAGCTGCTCGACCGCAATCGCCCGTTGTGGCGCATCACCGTGATCGACGGCCTCGACAACGGCGATGCGGCCTATTACCTCAAGGTCCACCACGCCACGATGGACGGGCAAGCCAGCGTGCTGATGATGCAGGTGCTGTTCGATCTGACGCCGAAACCACGCCGCATCCGACGCGGGCAGTTGCCGGTGGCCGAACATCCCGGCATGGCCGAGCTCGCGGCCATCGCATTGAGGCACGACGCCGGCCAATACCTCAAATTGATCAGGCAGCTGCCCGACGTCGTGAAGACGCTGGCCGGCCTGTTCGGCGCGAATGCCGGCAAGAGACCGGGCCCGTCCAGGGCGAATGCCTCCTTCGCACCCAAGACGCTGCTCAACGTGCAGATCACCGGCGAACGCGGCTTCGCGGCGCTGTCGATTCCGCTCGACACCTTGCAGCGGCTGGCGGCGGCGAACGAGACCAAGCTCAACGACGTCGTGCTCGCGCTGTGCAGTGGCGCGCTGCGCCGCTACCTGAAGCAGCATGGCGACCTGCCGAAGAAGCCGCTGATCGCGGCCATGCCCATCTCGCTGCGCGAGGCCGGCAACACCGAGTACACGACCCAGGCCACGATGGGACTCGTGAACCTGAACACGCACATTGCCGATCCGGTGAAGCGGCTGCGCGCCATCCGCGACGCGTCGCTCGTCGCCAAGCAACAAGCCAAGGTGGCGCGCGGCGTGACCCCGACCGACTTCCCCTCCATCGGCTTGCCCTGGCTGATGCAGACCATGACCTCGCTCTATGGACGCCCGGGCGTCGCCGACACGATGCCGAACCTGGCCAACGTCGTCATCTCCAACGTGCCCGGGCCGACGGCGCCGCTCTACGCGGCCGGCGCGCGCATGGCGACTTATTGGCCGTTGTCGATCGTCGGGCACGGCCTCGCGCTCAACATCACGGTGATGAGCTATGCAGGCGCGATGGGCTTCGGCTTCACCACGGCGCGCTCCGCCATTCCGGACGCGCGCGAGCTGTCGGCGGCGCTGCTCGAAGCGCTGGACGAGCTCGTTGCAAGCTCGCACATTGCGCCCGCCAGACGCGCGCCGCGCAAGGCGGCCTCGAAGGAAGTGAACAAGCCCACACGTGCGCCCTCCCGCAGGCGCGCGTCCTAGAGTTGCCGGTCCTCGCTCGCTGCTGCCGATTCACGCAGACGCTGTGTGTCGCCGTAGATCCGCTGCAGCAGGCCATCGCGCCGAAAAGGCTTCCACTGCCCCTCGGGCTGCGCCAGGCGGTCGCCGACGGCATGCAGCACCGCAGGATGCAAGGCCATGCCGGTGTGGCTGGCCTGCACTTCGATGTTCTCGGCCAGCGGGTGCTCGCCCATCACGCTCGCCTGCCAGGCGACCACGCCGTCGCTGCGGCTCCAGATCGAGGTCGTCGGCACCTGCGGCGCCCGCGTCAACAGCGCCGAGTACGCCGGGTGATGGGCATGCCGGCCGCTCACCGCCTGATACAGGCGCCGCGCGTTGCTGGCCGAGGCCGAGCCGGTGATCGGGCTGCCGAGCGTGATGACGCAACGCACCGAATCTTCCACGAGGCCGGCGAGCACCCGCGCATAGATGCCACCCAGGCTCTGGCCGACCAGGCTGACCTTGCGTCCGCCCGACTGACGGAACAGAAAGCGTATCCGCTCCACACAGGCCTCGACGACGTGCGGGCGCGGCCCGAAGTTGATTCCCTGGCCCCAGCCATGGGCCGCGAAGCCACGCTGGATGAGGAAGTTGCGAAGCATGCGCGTGGACGAGTCGTGCGCCACCAGGCCCGGCAGCACCAGCACCGCGTGCCCGTCGCCGCGCGGCCCCGTCTGCAGCAGTGGCCACAACGCCAGGCTGGACAGCGCTTCATAGGGCGCGCGCGCTTCGAGCGCACGCAGGTGAAAGCCCGGTGGGCGTACACCTTCGGGGGACTCGAAATCGTAGTCCTGGGTGTCGGTAGTGCTTTGCACGGTGCGAGCTCCTTGTTTGCGGCAACTGGGGATGTCGTGACTCGATTTCAACGAAGCGGCGCCATAGGGTGCCTGACGGCCGTCCCCGGGCGGTGGTTCAACCCGACCCCTTGAGCCATGTCCTCAACTGGGCATAGACCTCCGGACGACACAGCAACTCGAGGTGTCCCGTCTCGTAGCCGATCCACTGGTTGGACTTCGCGAAGCCGAGCGTGCGCGCGTCGTCCTTGTGTCGTCCCAGTGCGCTATCCAGAGGCACGAGGCCGTCGCCCACGAGTCGCTCGGCGAGCAGGCTGCGCCTCGAGCCGAGCGTCGCTGCCGCAGCGTAGCACTCGACGCCCGCGGGCAAGGGCACGAAGTCGGGCTCACCTGCGGTGATGGTGCCGTGTCGCAGATCCTGAATGCCGGCGCTTCTTGCCTTGCCGAGTCGGGTCAGCGGCGCCGAGTACGGACTCAGGTCCAGCACTTCGGCGAGTCGTTGCCCGCCACGCTCGAGCGGTGCGCCGTGGTGAGGAGTGCCGAGGAACACCAGCTTGCGCAGCCGCATCGGCCAACGATGGCCCTGCCCGGCAGCGTGGAAGCAGGCACTGCGCGCGACCAGTCCCCCCATGCTGTGCCCGAGGATCGTGAGTTCGTCGAGCGGGCCTGGCCATTGCTCGACGAGTGTCTCCAGCAGCGCCGAGAACACCTGCCCGTTTTCGCCGACGCGCAGGCCGCTGTTGTAGCGGAGGTAAAGCACGGTGCAGCCCAGTTCCTCGGCAAGTGCATCGCCATGGTCGTGCCCATTGCGGCGCCATTGCAGGTCGTTCATGCACAGGCCGTGCACGAGGATCAGCAGCTTGCCGGTTGGCGGCTTGCCGGCCGCGGCGAGGATCGATTCAGCGGGCCTTGCCACGTCGATCGGTCGGCCCCGAAGTCGCAAGGACATCCCGCTCGCCAGCGGATTGCGGGTCCGGGCGAGGTAGTCGCCGCAGATCCCGTTCACGGCCGCCACCAGCGCGTCGCGGCGCGGGCCCGTATCGGCGTCGGGCAGCAGATTCGCCACCGTGCCGAGCGATGCGTCGAGGCCCCGCCCGACAAGGCGCACTCCGCCGCGAACGGCCCGATAGACCCGCCCGGTGATCCCGTTCGTCGGATCCCGAGGCGCCTCGCCAAAGGGGCCGGGGCGGGCCTTGATGGTGCGATGCATTCGCTCGACCACGTCGATGGCCCCGACGGTCGCATCGAAGGTCATCTTCGCGGCGCCTCGGACGTCCGACAGGAGGGTTCTGCTGGGGCTGGTCATGGTCTTGCCTCCTCGTTAGCCGCTTAGCGCGCTGATCACGCCGACCGGGTCCTTATGAATCGCACGCAGCAGCGCGCGGGCCGGGCCCGTGGGGTCGCGACGACCCTGTTCCCAATTGCGCAGAGTGGCGAGCTCGATGCCGAGCAACTCGGCAAACTTGGCCTGGCTGAGCCCCGTCAGTCCGCGCACCGCGCGCACGTCGACGCCATCGGATGGCGCGGACCGCGGCGAAGCCGTGGCGCCGCGGATCAGGCGCGCCAGTCGTTGCACGTGCGCGCGTCGCCTGGCCCGGGAGGCCTCCAGAAGTACTTCGAAGATCTTGTGGTTCAGCTTGTGGCGATCGAGTTGCGACTCCGCAGAGATTTGTACGCCAGTGGCGTACATACGTCAATGGCGTATGCCCTCACCACTCCGTGGGATTCACGCGGTACAGCGCAACGAGCTCGCCGTAGACGGCGGGCGCCTCGGCCGCGAGCTCCCGCGGCCGCTCGAAGAACGCTTCGGTGACGACCGCGAAGAACTCGGCGGGATCGCTGGCGCCGTAGCCGTCGATCACCGTCGACGGCTCATTTCGCAGTCGCTCCAGGGCTTCGTCCATCACCCTTGCCCACCGCCGCCTCTTCGCAGGATCGGGCCGCCACGGCCGGCCATCGGCCACTCCCGAGTCCTGGTCGATCTGGTGGGCGAACTCGTGCAGCGCCACGTTGCGGCCATCGGTCGGGTCCGCCGCGCCGGCCACTACATCCGCCCACGACAGGATCACTTGTCCCTGGGTCCAGGACTCGCCGGCCAGCGTGTGCCGTTGCGATTGCACCAGCCCCGCGCCGAGGGGTCGCTCCCGGTCCGCGACAAAAGCATCGGGGTAGACCAGGACCTGTCGCAGGCGCGGATAGCAGTCCGGCCGCTGGTGCCCGAGCAGAAGCAGGCAGGCATGCGCTGCGATCGTGACCCGAATGTCGTTCGTGATCTTCAGGCCCCGGCAACCGATGAAGGGCTTCTCGGCGAGGAAGACCTGGATGTGGCGCTTCAGCCGGAGCTGCAACTCGGGCGGCAAGCGCGCCACGAGCGGTACGCGGCGGCGCAGGATTCGCCGCCATGCCGCCGGGAACGGCCGGGCCCCGAGGCGTGCGCGCCGGCGCCCGGTCAGCCAGGGCTGTGCGACCAGCGCCGCTGCTGCCAGCATCGCGATGGCGGCCACGAAGAGCATCGGCAACGCGCCGCTGACGGTCGCAGAGGTCATCCGCTGCAGATGGAGCCCGCGACAGATCTATTCAAGCGAGGCAGCTCGGCGCGGTGCATCTCACAATGGGCACTGTTTCCCAAACGGTTTGATCCTTCGCCCCATCATGCTCGGCCGGATATTCAACAAGGACAAGGCCGCCGTCGGCGACTCCCCCGAGGGCGCTGCCCCCGAGCTCGAGGCCGGCGCTGGCCCGGCGCAGGTCGAGGCAGCTCCGGCCGTCGACTGGCAGCTCAGACTGCAAGCGGCGATGGGTGACGACACGGCCCTCCTGGCATTGACGCGCGAGGGCGCGCCAGTCGACGTGAAGATGGCCGCCGTGAGCGCTTTGACCAGCGAGGCTGCCTTGAAGGTGGCAGAGCGCGAGCATCGCGGCCACGATCGCCGGGTTCATCGGCTGGCCAAGCAGCGCCACACGACGCAAATCGCGACGCGCGAAACCGGTGAAGGGGCGACCCGGCTGATCGAGACTGCCGAAGCCCTGGTCAAGGAGCCGTTGGTTCCGGCCAACCGCCTCGTCGAGCTCGACCGGGCATGGCAGGCGCTGGACGCGTCGCTGCTGGACGACGCGCAGCGCACCAGGTTCAACGCCCTGCAGGCGCAGCTGGCCGCGCTCACGCTCGAGCGCGGCGATCAGACGCTGAAGATCGAGCGCTGGACGGTCGCGGCGCGCCAGGCGCTTGCACAGTTGCACGCCGCCTGCACCGCAGCGGCGGCCGGCACGCAGGATCGCACCGACCTCGCCGCAGCCGCTGCCTCCGCGCAGTCTGTCCTCGCGGCCGCGTCGGCGCAAGACGCCGGCGCCGCGCTGCGCGATTCACTGCACGGCGCGCTGCAGATCTGCGCACAGCTCGACGAGCGTCTTGCCGTCCTCGACGAGCTGCAGCAAGCGCCATCGGCGGCCCGACCTGCAACGTCGCCGGAGCTCCTGACCGGCGACGCCGTGGCCGAAGCAGCCGCGCCGCCACTCGACCCGGCATCGCGCTGGCTGCAGCTTCCGCCGCTGGCCGACGCCCATCTGGCCGATGCGCTGAACCATCGCTTCGAGCAGTGGCAGCAGGCCCGGGACCAGGCGCAGCAAGCTCGACGCGCCGAGCGGCGCGAGCGCACGCTCGAGCGCAAGCGAGAAGTTCGAAAAGAACGCACCGAGATACTCGCGACGGCGCTGGAACGGGCCGAGGCCGCACTCGCCGCCGGTCATCTGATCGACACCCACAAGCACCTGCTCGAGATCGACGAGCTTCTGCACGGCGGCGCGTCGGCCGCGTCATTGCGCTCGCGCATCGATGCAGTGCAGGCCGAGTACACGCGGCTCAAGGGCTGGCAGCATTGGGGCGGAGGACTGGCGCGCGACGAACTCGTTCTGCAGGCCGAAGCCTTGGCAGCCGCCACCCTCGGCGAGCCCGGTGCGGAAATCGTGAAGCTGTCGATCCGGCAACAAGCCGAGGTCATCGACGACCTGCGCGCGCGCTGGAAGGAACTCGACCGGCTGGGCGGCGCCACCAGCCGATCGCTGTGGCAGCGTTTCGACACGGCGCTCAAGACGGCCTACCGCCCGGTGGCCGTACACCTCGATGTGCAACGCGCGGCGCGGGCGCAGAACCTGCAGAAGCGCGAGCAGCTCGTCGACGCATTGAACGCGGTGGCCCTGCCCGATCCCGAGAGGGGCGATGTGGCGCCCGACTGGAAGTCGCTGGCCATTGCGCTGGAGCGGTTTCAGACCGAGTGGCGAAAGCTCGGGCCGCTCGAGCACACGGTGCCGCACAAGGAGCGCGGCCAGCTGGTCGAGCGCATGGGCGCCGCTGTGCTGCGGCTCGAAGCGCCGCTGAGCGAAGCGCGGCGTGGCGCCCAGCTCGATCGCGAGCGGCTCGTCGCGCGCGCCAAGGCGCTGGCTTCCGAGGCGAGTGCGGGCGCGCGCGGGCGCGAGCTGGTCGCCAAGGTGCGCGACCTTCAGGCCGAGTGGCAGCATCTGGCAGCGGCGCTGCCACTGGCGCGCGCAGTCGAGAATGCGCTGTGGAGCCGATTCAAGACCGACATCGACGCCATCTTCAGTGCGCGAGACGCCGTCTTCAGCGCTCGCGACGCCGAGTTCAAGGCGCACGGCGCCGAGCGAGCCGCGCTGATCGAACGACTCGCCGCGCTGACCGCCGACACGCCGCCGGCCGAGCTCAAGCGCACCTTGGCCGAGGTCGACGCGAGGTGGCAGCGAGCCGGGCCCGCGCCGCGCAGCGACGCAGCGGCGCTCGATTCGCGGTTCAGAAGCACACGCGACAACGCGCGCCGATTCCTGGTCGGCCGTGCCCGACACGACTGGCACGCCACCTGCGACGCGCTCGTGGCCAAGCTGGCGCTGTGCGACGCGTTCGAACGGACGGGGGGCTCTGCCGAGGCGAAGGCCACGCTCGAGCAGTGCTGGGCGGCACAACCCGTGCTGCCCGCGCCCTGGGAACAGGCACTGGCCGGGCGCGCCGGGCTGATCCCCGTGGCGCATGGCGGCGGCTCGCCCGTCACCGCGACCGCCGACGACTTGCTGGTGCAGCTGGAGGCCGCGTTTCAGCTCGATTCGCCGCCCGCCTTCGAGGCGGCGCGCCGCGAGCTGAAGCTGCGAGCGTTGAAGGCGGCACTGGAAGGCCGGCGGTCCACCGCGTCGGCCCCACTCGCACCGGACCAACTGATGGCAGCCGTCCTGGGATGCGCGGCGCTCGATGACCAGCAGCGCGAGAGGCTGGGCAAGGTGATCGCAGCTCTTCGCGATCGCGGGCCGACGGGCGCGCGCTGAGCGCGGCCAGGATCGTTGCCTGCGCAGCACGACTACACCGGCGGCCGCGGCGGCGTGGGCGCGTAGCGGGCGGCGAAGGCGTCGAATGCGCGCATCTGGGTCTCGATCAGCTTGTTGGTCATCTGTTGCTCGCGGATGAGCTCGCGCACGAGCGGTTTCGTGCCGATGACAGCGAACGGCAGAACGATCCAGCAAACGATCAGCAAGACGCCGAGAACGATTGCCACCAAAGCCAGGATCGCGACGATCGATGCGCCGCCCGACAGATGGTCCATGTCACCCCCCTCACGCGCGGTTCAGCGGTGCCAGCCACCCTGATGCCGCATCGACGTGCAAGGATACGCAACCCTTCGTCGCGCCACGGCTCGACACGCGGACCCCGGTGCGGCTGCTCCTGGGGCTAGCCGCGCAGACCGGGCCAGGCCTCCGTTTCATCGACGACAGCCGGCGGCGGCTCGATGCCGAAGCCGAGCTCGACCCGAAGCGCAAGCTCGAGCTCACGCAGCGTGGCTCGCAACGGGCTCATGGCTTGGGCGACCGTATCGACAGCCGCCACACCGGCAGCACCGCGGTCACGAATCCTGGCGATGAGTTCTTCATTGGCGTCTGTCAGACGCTTGCTCAGATCGTTGATCGACTTGTCGTACCAGGCGAGCGCGCTCTGATTTTCCGGCGTCGCCAATTCCGCAGGCTTCAAGTCCAACAGGGCTCCCTTCTTCCTGGTCATGGCTTCGCGCTGATCCGTCAAGTATTCGGCGGCCTTCTTGGCGACGTCGAGAGCGGCCTTTGCTTCTGCCGCCGGTTGGCGCGCTTTCATGGCAACCCGCATCGCATCCAGGTATTGGCCGGTGAGTTTCGCGGCAAGCGCGCGACCGCTGTCTTCGGCCACCAGACCGACGCGGGACAACGCCTTGAGGAGCGGATCCAGCAAGCGCGAGTCGCCATTGGCGGGGTCGGTGTT
>JGI24140J50213_10000940_pt1 | contig 13161 bp, 13 predicted proteins | sample BarGraIncu00222A_FD_50213 | JGI IMG/M metagenome (IMG submission 50213)
ACCGCCATGCACTACCCGTGCAACTACGGCTACGTGCCGCAGACGCTCTCCGACGACGGCGATCCGGTCGACGTCCTCGTCATCACGCCGTTTCCCCTCGCTGCGAGCGTCGTCGTCACCTGCCGGCCGATCGGCGTGCTGCGCATGGAAGACGAAGCCGGAGGCGACGCCAAGCTCCTCGCCGTGCCGATCGACAAGATCCTGCCGATCTACAGGCACTGGCAAAAGCCCGGGGACATGAACGAGCTGCGCCTCAAGCAGATCCAGCACTTCTTCGAGCACTACAAGGACCTCGAGCCGGGCAAGTGGGTGAAGATCCAGGGCTGGGACGGCCCCGAGGCGGCACGCGACGAGATCCGTCTCGGCATCGTGAGCTACGCGCGCCTGGCCGCCGCGGCGAAGCTATGACGTTCCGAGCTATTCCCGTGACGCCATGGTCTTAAACGGCAGGCGATCGTTGAGCTCGTTCAGATAGAGGGCGATGCCCGCACCTTCGCGGGCGAGGAAATCGTCGATCGCGCGGGCGAACTGCGGGTGTGCCAGCCAGTGTGCCGACGCCGTCTGCACCGGCAGCAGGCCGCGCGCCATTTTGTGCTCGCCTTGCGCTCCGCCCTCGAAGCGCTGGTAGCCGTTGTCGATGCACCAGGCGAGCGGCGCGTAGTAGCAGGCGTCGAAGTGCAGGCATGGCACGTACTCGATCGCGCCCCAGTAGCGGCCGAACGCCGTCTTTCGTTCCGGGTCGACGACGATCAGCGAGCAGGCGAGGCGCTTGCCGCCGCGCCAGGCGGTGAAGAGCAGCCAGTTCTCAGCCATCGTCTTCGCCGCCCGGGCGAAAAAGTCGCGCGTCAGGTAGGGGGTCGAGTGATGGGCGCGGTAGGTGAGGGTGTAGCAGCGGTAGAAGAAATCCCAGTCGGCGGCGCGGATCTCGGCTCCGGCCGCGACAGTGAAGGTCACTGCGGCGTCGGCGACGCGGCGACGCTCCTGCAGGATCTTCTTTCGCTTCTCGCGCTGCAGGCCAGCCAGGAATTCGGCGAAGTCGGCGTAAGGCGCAGGCTTGCGGTTCTGCCAGTGGAATTGCACCGTGCTGCGCATCGACCAGCCGGCCTCGAGCGCAGCCGCCTGGTCGGCCTCGTCGAGAAACAGCAGGTGCGCCGACGACAGGCCGGCGGCGCGCGCCAGCTGCTCGATGCCTTCCAGCAGGAGCAGGCGATGTTCGTGCGTGCGCGCCAGCAGGCGCGGCCCCGGAACCGGCGTGAAGGGGATGGCGCCGAGCAGCTTCGGGTAGTACTCGAGGCCGTGCCGGCGATACGCGTCGGCCCATGCCCAATCGAAGACGTATTCGCCGTAGGAATGGTCCTTGAGATAGAGCGGGCACGCGGCTACCAGGGCAGCGTCGCGTTCGAGCAGGATGAAGTACGGCGTCCATCCGGTCTCGGCGACGGCGCTGTGCGAATCGTGCAAGGCACGCAGGTACGCCAGCGAAACGAACGGCGTGGCCGAGGTCTGTGCCGCGAGCAGCGCCGCCCACGCTTCGGTGTCGATCTCGCCGGGGTCGGCGCAGACGCGCAGGGTCCAGGAATTCGCTTCGGCGGCGCCGCCCTCGTCTTCGTCGTGCATCCGCATGGCTCGTTGCAGCGACGAATATTAGGGCCTTCGCCTAAACTAGACTGATTGCATGCGCACCGGAGCCGGCCATGAAACAGATCACCGCCATCGTCAAGCCGTTCAAGCTCGAGGAGGTGCGCGAGGCGCTCGCCGAGATGGGCGTTTCCGGCCTTACCGTCACCGAGGTGAAGGGCTTCGGCCGGCAGAAGGGTCATACCGAGCTGTATCGCGGCGCCGAGTACGTGGTCGATTTCCTCCCGAAGGTCAAGGTCGAGGTCGTCGTCAAGGACGCCGACACCGAGCGCTGCATCGAGGCGATCGTCAAGGCGGCGAAGACCGGCAAGATCGGCGACGGCAAGATCTTCGTCGCCTCGATCGAAAGTGCGGTGCGAATCCGCACCGGCGAGCTCAACGAGGACGCGGTCTGAGCCCGCCGGCTCCCGCTTCGCCGCGCACGTCGATCAGGCGCGTGCCGCAGCAGCGGTCGTGCCAGAACTGGTGCTCCGGCTCGGCAAGGGCGAGCATCGCGTAGACCGCGACGCCGGCGTCGACGAGCGCAAGGCTCGGCCACGGCGACAGGTGCAAGACGCTCGCGACGAGAGTCGCGGGCGCGAACCAGGCGATACAGCACGCGGCGAAGCGCGCCAGCGCCCGCGCCTGCGTGAGGCGTCCGCCCGCCGCCGTGACGACGCGGATGTGCCAGGTCTGCATTGCCAGCGTCTGCCCGCGAGTCGACCAGCACCAGACGAAGTAGACCCCGTACACGAGGAGAGCGAACAGGCGCAGCGCCGCTTCGCCTTGCAGGGGATGGCTCTGCCCCGTCTGGGCGGCGAAGATTGCGCCGAGGACGCCGGGGATGAGGCTGACGCCGAAGAGCAGCATCGCTTCGTAGACGAAGCAGGCCATGCGTCGGCGCAGCGACGGAGCCGGCGCCCCGGCGGCGCCCGGCGGCGGCGACCCGCCGCGGGGGGGGCTCATCGCGGCGGCGTCGCCTCGGTCGCCTTGATCGCTGCAGGGCGAGGCGGCACCGCCTGCACGATCGATCCGTTCGCCGCTGCGACCGGCGACACCGCTGCCGCCTGCGGGCCGCGTCGTGGCAGCAAGGTCGAGCGATTGACGAACTCCGGAGTCGCGGCGATCTTCGGCATCCCAGGCTGCTCATGGCCCGGCGGCGTCGGCTGTCGCGTGATGAGATGCGTCGTCGCGCCTCGAGGGGCCTGGACAACCGTCGGCGTGATCTGGCGCGGCGGTACCGGCGCCGGGGTGGTCACGAGGTTGGATTTGGCCTGCGTCGAGTCGCGGCCCGGAAAAGCGACGGCGCCAGGCGCGTCCCGCCGTGGAACCGGCGCCGGCGGCGCCGCCGAAGACGCGGCGCGCGCGGCGAACCGTTCCTTTTCCTCGGGCGGTAGCTTCTGGTACTCCTCCCAGCGGGCCGACCGATCCGGCGCCGGGACCTGGCGCGCTTCCTGATAGCGCAGGCGGACCTGTCCGCGTTCGGCGGGCGTGAGACGCGCCCAATCCGTCATGCGCTCGGAGATGCGCGCCTGTTCCGCCGGCGGCAGCGTGCGCAGGCGGGCGGCGATCGTGATCCACTTCTGCTTGCGCGGAGCGTCGATGCTCGACCATTCGTGCTCCAGCGGCGCGAGCGCTTCGCGTTGCCCCGGTGTAAGGCTTTGCCAGCGAACGCCTGCCTCGGCTCGCGTGGGGATGGCTGAAACCGGTGGACGCGGGATTGCCGCTGGCCCGGCCCAGGCTGGCGGGACGGCGAAGGCCAGCGTGACCAGCACGCCGCCCGCATTCATGAGCCGGGCCGGTCGAGACGTCATGGCCGGCTGCTTCATTCGTCGGCGGGTGGGGCTTTCAGGTATTCGACGAAGCCGGGATCGCGATAGGCGTTGATCGGCAGGTCGTCGCCGAGCAGCGCGGCGTCCACTTCCGCCGCCACCGAAACCTGGGAGCGGTTCTGCCAGTCCTGGATGAGGAGAAGGCCCGCCACGAGGGCGGCGAGCGGCAGCGCGGAAGCGATCCGCAGCCACCAGCGCGAGCGGCTGAAGCCGGCGACCAGCGCACCTTCGCCGGTGACGCCGACGCCCTGCGCTTGGCCAGCGGCGCGGACGCGCCGCGCCGCCTCGACCGCTTTCTCGCGGGCAAAGCGCAGGCGCTCGGCGACGTCGGGGGCGATATGGTCGGCGTGCTCGCTCAAGCGCGCGACGATGCCGCGCGCAAAGCGTGCTTCCAGGGCCTCGTGGTCGGGGCTGCGGTAGTTGTTTTCCAGCGTGCTCATGGTGCTATTCCCTTTGCCTTGAGAGCCTTCGCCAACGCATGCACGGCCCGCGAGCAGTGCGTCTTGACGCTCCCTTCCGAGCAGCCCATCGAGGCGGCGGTCTCGGCGACATCGAGTTCCTCCCAATAACGCAGGAGAAATGCCTCGCGTTGACGTGCCGGCAGCCGGGCGACCTCATCGTCGATGATTTGCAAGATCTGCGCCCGGGAGACGGACTCGGCGGCGCTCTCCGACTCGAGGGAGCTGCCGAGCGACTCCAGCGTCTCGAGAATATCGAAATCACCATCGCCTGCGGCAGATTCGAACTCGGAGAAGTTACGGACGACCTGGTTGCGGACTTTCTGGCGCCGGAACCAGTCCATCGTGGCGTTCGACACGATTCGCTGGAAGAGCAGCGGCAATTCGGCGGCCGGGCGATCGACGTACTTTTCCGAGAGGCGGATCATCGCGTCCTGCACGATGTCGAGCGCGGCGTCTTCATCCCGGACGGCGTAAACAGCGCGCTTCCAGGCACGCTTCTCGACGCTCTTCAGAAAGTCGGCAAGTTCTTTGTCGGTCGCCAAGGAAGCAAGCCCAGGGCCGCATAGCGAAAGCGGGCGCGATTATCTCATCGCCCCTCGAGCCGATCGTCGAATCGCGTCATCCGCCTCGGCGAATGCGATAATTTGCGGTTGCACGACAGTTTCGATCGCCAGCGCCGGCCCCATCCCGGCAGCGACTGGCGATCGCCAGGCACCGCACCCGCCTCACGAGGGCGAGGAAAGGTGCACCGATGGTTTTTCGTCAGAGAAATTCACAGAGGTTCGAGGAAATCATGGAAACGTCAGCTCCCGATCTGAAGCGCCAGCCTGCGACCGCGTCGCGCGCCGCGACCGCCGCCGAGCCGAACGGCTCGGAAATCCTGGTCCGATGCCTGCAGGCCGAAAACGTCCGCTACCTGTGGGGCTACCCGGGCGGCGCCGTCCTCTACATCTACGACGCGCTCTACAAGCAGCAGACGATCGAGCACGTGCTCGTTCGCCACGAGCAGGCGGCCGTTCATGCGGCCGACGGCTATGCGCGGGCCACCGGGGAGGTCGGGGTCGCGCTCGTCACCTCGGGGCCCGGTGTGACCAACGCGGTGACGGGGATCGCGACGGCCTACATGGACTCGATCCCGATGGTGATCGTCACCGGCCAGGTGCCGACGCCGGCGATCGGCCTCGACGCCTTCCAGGAATGCGACACGGTCGGCATCACGCGTCCCATCGTCAAGCACAACTTTCTCGTCAAGGACGTTCGCGACCTCGCCCTGACCGTGAAGAAGGCGTTCCACATCGCCCGCACCGGGCGGCCCGGACCGGTCGTGGTGGACGTGCCCAAGGACGTGTCGATGGCAACGGCGCCATATCACTATCCGGCAACCGTCGAGATGCGCTCGTACAACCCGGTGCGAAAGGGCCATGGCGGGCAGATCCGCAAGGCGGCGCAGCTTCTGCTCGGTGCCAAGAGGCCCTACATCTACACCGGCGGCGGCGTCGTCATCGGCAACGCCTCGGCCGAGCTGCGCGCGCTCGTGGATCTGCTCGGCTTCCCATGCACGAACACGCTGATGGGACTGGGCGCCTATCCGGCGAGCGATCCGAAGTTCCTCGGCATGCTCGGCATGCACGGAACCTACGAAGCGAACATGACGATGCAGAACTGCGACGTGCTGCTCGCCGTCGGTGCGCGCTTCGACGATCGCGTCATCGGCAACCCGAAGCACTTCGCTTCCGTCGAGCGCAAGATCATCCATATCGACATCGACCCGTCGTCGATCTCGAAGCGCGTCAAGGTCGACATCCCGATCGTCGGCGACGTGAAGGAGGTGCTGCAGGAATTGACGGCGCAGCTCCGCGAGTCCGCGTCCAAGCCGGACGTGAAGGCGCTGTCGCCCTGGTGGTCGCAGATCAACGAATGGAGAAAGCGCGACTGCCTCGCTTACTCCAGAGGTGCCGGCGACGTCATCAAGCCGCAGGACGTCATCGAAACGCTCTGGAAGCTGACCAAGGACCGCGAGACCTACATCACCTCCGACGTCGGCCAGCACCAGATGTGGGCCGCGCAGTACTACCGTTTCGAGGAGCCGCGCCGCTGGATCAATTCCGGCGGTCTCGGAACGATGGGTGTGGGGCTGCCCTACGCGATGGGGATCAAGCTGGGCAAGCCCGAGGCCGAAGTCTTCTGCGTCACCGGCGAAGGCTCGATCCAGATGTGCATCCAGGAGCTGTCGACCTGCCTGCAGTACAAGACGCCGATCAAGATCGTCTCGCTCAACAATCGCTACCTCGGCATGGTCCGGCAATGGCAGCAGATCGACTACGGCGGCCGCTATTCGCACAGCTACATGGACGCGCTGCCCGACTTCGTCAAGCTCGCCGAAGCGTATGGCCACGTCGGGATTCGCGTCGACAAGCCGGGCGAGGTCGAGCCGGCGCTGCGCGAGGCGATCCGCCTGAAGGACCGGACCGTCTTTCTCGACGTTCGCACCGACCAGGAGGAAAACGTCTGGCCGATGGTCAAGGCGGGAAAGGGCATTACGGAGATGCTGCTCGGATCCGAAGACCTATGAAGCACATCATCGCGGTCCTCCTCGAGAACGAACCGGGCGCGCTGTCGCGCGTGGTCGGGTTGTTCTCGGCGCGCGGCTACAACATCGAGACGCTCACGGTCGCGCCGACCGAAGATCCGTCGCTCTCGCGGATGACGATCGTCACGACCGGATCCGACGAAGTCATCGAGCAGATCACTAAACACCTGAACAGGCTGATCGAGGTCGTCAAGGTCGTCGACCTGACCGAAGGCGCGTACACCGAGCGCGAGCTGATGCTCATCAAGGTGCGCGCCGTCGGCAAGGAGCGCGACGAGATGAAACGCATGGCAGAGATCTTCCGCGGCCGCATCATCGACGTGACGGAGAAGAGCTACACCGTCGAGCTGACCGGGGCGGCCGACAAGCTCGACGCGTTCCTCGAGGCTATCGACAAGAGCGTCATTCTCGAGACGGTGCGAACCGGGTCGAGCGGCATCGGCCGCGGCGAGCGCATCCTTCGCGTCTGAATGCCGCGGCCCCCATCCCATTCATAGAAGCAGGAATTCTCATGAAGGTCTACTACGACAAAGACGCCGACCTGAGCCTCGTCAAGGGCAAGAACGTCACGATCATCGGCTACGGCTCGCAAGGCCACGCGCACGCGCAAAACCTCTCCGACAGCGGCGTTCGCGTCACCGTCGGGCTGCGCAAGGGTGGGGCCTCGTGGGCCAAGGCCGAGGCGGCCAAGCTGAAGGTCGCCGAGGTGGGCGACGCGGTGAAGTCGGCCGACATCGTCATGATGCTGTTGCCCGACGAGCAGATCGCGGCCGTCTACAAGGCCGACGTCGAGCCGAACATCAAGCACGGCGCGTCGCTCGCCTTCGCGCATGGCTTCAACGTCCACTACGGCCAGGTCGTGCCGCGCGCCGATCTCGACGTCTGGATGGTCGCACCGAAGGCGCCCGGCCACACGGTGCGCTCGACCTATACGCAAGGCGGCGGCGTGCCACACCTGATCGCCGTGCACGCCGACACCTCGGGCAAGGCGCGCGACCTGGCCCTCAGCTATGCGGCGGCCAACGGCGGCGGCAAGGCCGGCGTGATCGAGACCAACTTCCGCGAAGAGACCGAGACCGACCTGTTCGGCGAGCAGGCGGTGTTGTGCGGCGGCACCGTCGAGCTGATCAAGGCCGGCTTCGAGACGCTCACCGAGGCCGGCTATGCGCCTGAGATGGCGTACTTCGAGTGCCTGCACGAGCTCAAGCTGATCGTCGACCTCATCTACGAAGGCGGCATCGCCAACATGAATTACTCGATCTCGAACAACGCCGAATACGGCGAGTACGTGTCGGGCCCGAAGGTCATCACCGACGAGACGCGGGCGGCGATGAAGAAGATGCTCCGGGACATCCAGACCGGCGAGTACGCGAAGAGCTTCATCACCGAAAACCGTGCCGGCGCGCCGACCCTGCTGTCGCGGCGCCGACTCATGTCCGAGCACCCGATCGAGGTCGTCGGCGCGCAGTTGCGGGCGATGATGCCGTGGATCAAGAAGAATCGTCTGGTCGACCAGACGCGCAATTGATGACCCGCTGCGGTCGACGAAGCGAACGCCGATGACATCCGACGCCAGCGCTCCGATCGAGCCGACGGGCCCGCCGTCGCGCCCGCGCAGGAAGGGCATCTACATCCTGCCCAACCTGTTCACGCTCGGGGCGCTGTTCGGCGGCTTCTACGCCGTCGTGATGGCGATGAACGGGCGCTTCGAGCAGTCGGCCTACGGCGTCTTCGCGGCCATGGTGCTCGACAGCCTCGACGGCCGCGTCGCCCGCATGACGAAGACGCAAAGCGTTTTCGGCGAGCAGATGGATTCGCTGTCCGACATGGTCTCGTTCGGTGCGGCACCCGCTCTGATCGCCTACGAGTGGGCGCTGCGCGGCCTCGGCAAAGCGGGCTGGATCGCCGCATTCGTCTACTGCTCGTGCGCAGCGCTGCGCCTGGCGCGCTTCAACACCAATATCGGCATCGTCGACAAGCGCTTCTTCCAGGGCCTGCCGAGCCCGGCTGCCGCGGCGATCGTCATGGGCTTCATCTGGGTGATGGACAACCAGGGCTTCACCGGCATCGAGGAGGGAGCCTGGCTCGGCTGGACGACCTTCGGCTTCACCCTCTACGCCGGGCTGACGATGGTGACGAACGTCCCCTTCTACAGCTTCAAGGACCTGAGTCCGAAGCGTTCCGTGCCCTTCATCGTCATCGTCCTCATCGCCCTGGGCATCGCAGTCATCAACGTCCATCCGCCGATCGTCCTGGTCGCCCTGTTCCTCGTGTACGGCGTCTCGGGGTACGCGGTCTACGTCTGGCGCCGGCTCAAGGGCAAGCCCGTCAGCGTGATTGCAACATCGACCGACGAACCCGACGAACAAGGGCTGCATCGCTGACAACCCGTGCTATATTGAAATCGTGACGTTTCGAACCGCCTCAGCGTTGCTGCTTCTTCTTCGACCACTCAGGGCTCGCTGAACGATCTCGTCCCAACGTTTCGTCAAACCGGCCCGCTAGCAGACGCAGCGGGCCTTTTGTTTTTCTGGAGGCCTACCGTGACCGACCGCCTGTTCATCTTCGATACCACTTTGCGCGACGGCGAGCAGTCGCCCGGCGCCTCCATGACGAAAGACGAGAAGCTTCGCATCGCCCGGCAACTCGAGCGGCTCAAGGTCGACGTGATCGAGGCCGGCTTCGCGGCGTCGTCGAATGGCGACTTCGAAGCGGTGCGGGCGATCGCACACGCGATCAAGGGCGCGACGATCTGCTCGCTCGCCCGCGCCAACGACCGCGACATCTCGCGCGCCGCCGAGGCGCTGAAAGGCGGCGAGTCGACGCGCATCCACGTCTTCATCGCGACGAGCGCGCTGCACATGGAGAAAAAGCTCCGCATGACGCCCGAGCAGGTGTTCGAGCAGGCGAGGCTGTCGACGCGGTTCGCGCGCAATCTCGCCGCCGACGTCGAGTTCTCGCCCGAAGACGGGTATCGCTCCGACGTCGACTTCCTGTGTCGTGTTCTCGAGGCGACGATCGCCGAAGGCGCGACGACGATCAACATTCCGGACACCGTCGGCTATGCCGTGCCCGAGCTGTACGGCGAGTTCCTGCTGAACCTGCGCCGGCGCATTCCCAATTCCGACAAGGCCGTCTGGTCGGTGCACTGCCACAACGACCTCGGCATGGCCGTCGCCAACTCGCTCGCCGGGGTGAAGATCGGCGGCGCGCGGCAGATCGAGTGCACGATCAACGGCCTCGGCGAACGCGCCGGCAACTGCTCGCTCGAGGAAGTCGTGATGGCGGTGAAGACGCGCCGCGACTATTTCGGCCTCGACATCGGCGTCGACGCGACGCAGATCGTCCCGGCGTCGCGCCTCGTCTCGCAGACGACCGGCTTCGTCGTCCAGCCGAACAAGGCGGTCGTCGGCGCCAATGCCTTCGCGCACGCCTCGGGCATCCACCAGGACGGTGTGCTGAAGGCGCGCGACACCTACGAGATCATGCGCGCCGAGGACGTCGGCTGGTCGACGAACCGGATCGTGCTCGGCAAGCTCTCCGGCCGCAACGCCTTCAAGCTGCGCCTGAGGGAACTCGGCATCGAGATGGAATCCGAGGCCGATATCAACACCGTGTTCGCCCGCTTCAAGGAGTTGGCCGATCGCAAGAGCGACATCTTCGACGAGGACATCCTCGCCCTCGCCATGGACGAGTCGGTGCATGCCGAACACGAGCACTACCGGCTGATTTCGCTGTCGCAGCATTCGCAGACCGGCGCCCGACCGCAGGCCAGCGTCGCCTTCATGGCCGGCGAGGTCGAGCATCGGACGACCAGCGACGGCAACGGCCCGGTCGACGCCAGCCTCAAGGCGATCGAGTCGAAGGTTGCAAGTGGCGCGGAAATGCTCCTCTATTCGGTCAATGCGATCACCAGCGGCAGCACAGAATCGCAGGGCGAGGTGACGGTGCGGCTGCAGCATGGCGGCCGGGTCGTCAATGGCGTCGGTGCCGATCCGGACATCATCGTCGCGTCAGCCAAAGCCTACCTTGCCGCGTTGAACAAGCTTCACAGCAAGACCGAACGGGTCGCCGCCCAAGGCTGAAGGCGGCGGCGAAGAACCGGGAGAAGGCCGATTCCGTGCATCTAGTCTCACTTTAGAAACAACGCGCAAGTTTTTGATCTTGCGCGTTTTTCTTGCCTCGCATAGACTCGCGCCCGCTGCCTGTTACAAGGATGACTGTGCCTTCGATCCGCAAGCTGCTTTCGACAGCCATTTCGATCGGCCTCGCCGCAGCGACGGCAGCGGCGGCGACCGAGCCTTCGGCGACGGGCCCGCAGGCAGCAAAACACCCTCTCGCATCGAAGGCCGCGCTGACGGGCATAGCTGCCGGTGCCCACGTCCGCCAGACGGTCGTTGTCCGCTCGACCCGGCACGGCAACGTTCGTCGCCTCGCCTTGGTCCGCGCCGAGCCGGCGCGCCCTTCGTTCGGGCAGATGTACGGCTTGCACGACGCCTCCGATTCGCTCGAGCTGAAGTCCGGCGTCGCCCTCGTTCTCGACCAGGATACTGACGAGGTGCTGTTCAGCAAGAACTCGCAGGCCGTGCTGCCGATCGCATCGCTCACCAAGCTCATGACAGCGGTCGTCATCACGGAGGCGAACCTGCCCCTCGAAGAGCCGATCACGATCACCGACGAAGACATCGATACCGAGAAGGGCAGTCGTTCGCGCCTCAAGGTCGGCACGCAGCTGCGCCGCGAGGAGATGCTGCATCTGGCCCTGATGGCGTCGGAGAACCGTGCCGCGCATGCGCTCGGTCGCACCTATCCGGGCGGCCTCCCGGCCTTCGTCATGGCGATGAACCAGAAGGCGCGCGACCTCGGCATGAGCGATACGCACTACGTCGAGCCGACCGGCCTGTCGAGCCGCAACCAGTCGAGCGCGCGCGACCTGGCGACCCTGGTCCGGGCGGCGCACGAGCACCAGATCATCCGTGAACTGTCGACCTCGCCTGAGTACCTGGTCGAAGTCGGCAACCGGCAGGTCGAGTTCCACAACACGAACGGGCTGGTCAAGAATCCGGCATGGGAGATCGGCCTGCAGAAGACCGGCTACATCTCCGAAGCGGGCCGCTGCCTCGTCATGCAGGCCACCCTCGCAGGGCGGCAGCTGATCATGGTGTTCCTCGACTCGGCGGGAAAGTATTCGCGGATCGGCGATGCCGAGCGGGTTCGCCACTGGCTGATGCAGTCGGTCGCCGCCGTCCCGGCGTTGGGCGTGCCCAAGCCGAAGATCTGAGGTCGAGCGCCCCGGGGCCGTGCCGCTAGCGCCGGTGTCCGAGCGAAGCCGAGATCTGCACTGCCGTGGCGCGCAGGCGCTCGAGCCAGCCTTCCTCGAGGCGGTCGGCGGGCGCTGAAATCGAGAGTCCGGCGACGAGCTTGCCCTGGTCGTCGAGGATGCCGGCGGCCATGCAGCGAACCCCGAGCTCGAGCTCTTCGTCGTCGCGCGCCGTCCCGTACTGGTTCACTTTCGCGAGCTCGCGCTCGAGCGTCGGAAGATCGGTGATGCTGTTGCGCGTATGCCCTGCCAGGCCGGTTCGCGCCGCGTAGGCGCGAACGCGTTGCGCGTCGTCCTGGGCGAGAAAGAGCTTGCCGACCGAGGTCAGGTGCAAGGGCGCGCGGCCGCCGATGGCACGAACGACCTGCATGCCCGAGCGCTCGCTGTAGGTTCTTTCGACGTAGACGATCTCGTCGCCCTGGCGCATCGAGAGGTTGACCGGCTGGTGCGTCAGCTTGTGCAGCTCGCGCATCGGCGCGAGCGCGGCGTCGCGCACGTCGAGGCGCGCCTTGACGAGGTTGCCGAGCTCGAGCAGCCGCATCCCGAGCCGATAGCTGCCGGCCTCGGGCCGGTCGACGTAGCGGCCGATCGTCAGGTCGTTGAGGATGCGATGCGCCGTCGACGGATGCAGGCCGCTCTGCTCGCTGATCGCCTTGAGCGTCACCGGCTCCTGATGCGACGCCAGCAGGTCGAGCAGCGAGAAGGCCCGTTCGAGGACCTGGATCGTGATGGCGCGGTCTTCGCTCTTGCGCATGGCGCGATTCTCGCCGACTGCAGTTGCCGTTCAGCCGAGCGCGGCGCCGGCCGCGGCGATGCCGCTTCGTACCGCGCCTTCGAGCGTCGCCGGGTAGGGACCCTCGATGTAGTCGCCGGCCGCGACCAGACCGGCCGCGACCCGCATCGGCGGCCGGTCGAGGAGCGGAGAGCAGCGAAAGGTCGCCCGTTTCTCGACGATCGTGCGCAGCGGTTCGAGCGGGCCGCGCAATTGCGCGCCGAGCTCGTCGCGCGCCTGTGCCAGCGTCGCCGCTTCGCTGGCGTCGAGGCCGCGCTCGACCCATTCCGCGGCGCCGCTGATGACGAAGGCGAGGAGCCCCGGCGGACCGCCGAGCTGGCCGCGATCGAAGACGAATTGCGCCGGATGAGCCCGATCGGGGCGAAGCGCGAGCATCGGCTCGGCCAGACGCGTCTCCCGGCTCGTCGCGTAGACGGTGATGATGGGTTCGTAGCGGAGCTCGGCGGCGCGGCGCGCCCACGCCGCGTCGTGCGCCGCGAGCAGGCGCGCCGCTTCGTTCGCGCTCGTGGCGACGAGGACGGCGTCGAAGGCGACGCCGTCGACGAGCC